>Ga0172369_10000258_pt1 | contig 77664 bp, 56 predicted proteins | sample LakKiv25m_FD_114539 | JGI IMG/M metagenome (GOLD analysis project Ga0172369, IMG submission 114539) | Freshwater microbial communities from Kabuno Bay, South-Kivu, Congo - kab_022012_11.25m | ecosystem: Environmental > Aquatic > Freshwater > Lake | place: Democratic Republic of the Congo... | reverse complement strand
TGGGGTAAAGCGGTATTCCGCGGCAAGATTAATGTCAACCAGCCCATCCATAACCTTAATGCTGTTCGAAAGCGGATCAGGATCAGGAACGCTGTATCCTCCAAGCATATAGAGTTCAGCCTTTACAACCAGTTTCTTTTTCCAGGCATATCTGGCAGTAAAATTGAGGTCCCACTCCGGCTTATGCCAGGCTGCGGGCAATGAATCAAGGGTATATTGGTAATAATTGCCTTTCAGAATGAAGCTCAGATTCTCGCTTTGTCGAAGGGAAACCTCCCCGCCCATTTGTAAAATGCTCCCATTGTCATATACCAGATCAAATGTATTTCGCAATGGGTTGGTAACATCCGGTACAAAGAACCACAAATCATTTGCATCTTCCCATGAAACCGCCAGATTAAAGGCCACCAGGGGGGTAATCCTGCCCCTAAGCCCGCCATAGGCTATGAATCTGTGATTGGTGGGCCGGATCCCGATATTATCAACGATATAAGAGTTTTCTCGTGAAACTGACAGAAGTGTGTGGTTTTCATACCTGCCGTCCAGACCAACATAAGGAACCAGTAGATTTGTAATGTTGATCTCCATTTTCATCCTCGGATAAAACAGGAATTTTTGGGCATTCCGGTCCATTGCCACCTTAGGGCCTGCAATCAGCTTAACGTATTTCCATTCAAATCCCATCCAGGGATCGGCATAGGCAACAAAATAGCTCAGACTGTCAGGTAAATGGGTCCGGTATACATAATCCGACCCGATCTCGCCCCCGAAGGAGAACTTGTCATAATCCTTTGATAAAGCCACATCCAGCTGGCCAAGGTGTTCCATCTCCATTTTTTCATCGAAAAGGAAATCGTAACCCCCGTCAACCCGGTATTGCCATCCGTTTCTTGATTTTTGATCCGATTGAAGGCTAAGCCTGCTGCCAACAGTGATAAAACGCTGAAAAGGAACGGAATCCCTTTGTGTTACCCTCAAAAGATACGGCGTCACAAGGCTTCCGTCTGCCAGGGTGTCTGTGCTGTAACCGTAGAGATAATGATGATCCTCTTTAAAATAGACATCCCCCTTGAAGGTTGAATTCTTCAGGAAGCTCTGCCCATATAACCGGAAATCATTATTACCGTAACCTGCGTAAATATTCCTCTGATCGGGCATTTTAACGGTTCCCTGACTCGATATGTGTCTCGCATCAATACCCAGACTGCTTTTCGGATTCCTTAACGTGTGAATATTCAGACTCCCCATCGGGGTCCAGTAATTCCCGAGGCCAAGACTAACCGTCGAATGCTTCAGATCCTCACGCTTCTCCGACCTGAACCCGGAAGCTTCGAGCTCCCGGATTCGGAGCTGTGGATTGATTCGGGCGGGATCAATAAAGTACTCAAATCTTGTCGGAACCTGAAGGGTATCGTCTAATTTCGGCAGAAACCTGGTTTTAAAGGCATCAGAGATTGTCGGACTGTAAGGTCTGACCACACTCACCTCCTTGGTCATTCCCTCCTGTGCCACCAAACTGCTGCAGTTCAACAAGAACAGGCTCAGAACCATGAAAGTCAGGGATTTTGCTGATATAGGATATTTGGTTATCATATTGGCTATTTTTCCTTGTTTTGGCTATCGATCCATTTTAGTTTTTCCTCAAGTGCGGTAAGAATTCCGTCATCCTGGCGGGCATAGTTCTCCTTGAGTATTTGAAGGGTTGCCTTGGCCTGGAAGAGATCCTGGCGTTTGAGGTAAATGTCAGACCATAAAATATAGGCTTTGGCAAGCCAGTACTGATGGGTGGTATTCTGATCAAGAAAATCAAGTATCTCCTTTTCAGCCTGATCAGCGTTTCCCTGCCTGAAAAGAATCTCCGCAACCATGTATTTTGATTCCGCGCCTTCCTTGTTTTTGACATCCCTTGCAACGGTTCTGAAAACACTCAGGGCCTCATCCGAATCCCCCTTGTCAAGCAAGGCTTTGCCCAGGATATAAGACGCCTCGCGGATGATCTCTTCAGGTACCTTTTCGCTGCCCAGAACTCCTTTGGCCGACTGAATGACAGTATCATAGTCCTTTTGCCTGTAAGCACATCGCATGATCCCAATTTTTGCGTCGAGGATGTTTGAAGAATTCTCAGCCTGCTGTTCCAGCTGCCTGTACAAAACCAGAGCCCTTGAAAAATTAGCCTGCTGGTAACAAATCTCTGCGGATCTTGCCAGGGCGGTTTCTGAGTATTGGTTTTTACCTCTGGCAAGGATAAATGAATAGGCTGAAAGAGCCTCATCAAGCTGGTTCGACCGGTAATGGCAATCCCCCTTGTAATAATAGGCACTCAGGATAAAATGCCCTTGCGGGAAACGGGTGATATATTGGGCAAAGTTCTCCTTCGACCTTTCGTAATCTCCCTGCATGTAAACGTTCTCAGCAGCCATGTATATCAGGCTGTCCTGTTCCGAAACAGTGACATTTCCGCTCCTGCCTGTACCCTCAACATAGCTCAGATACTCATCTACCTGGTTCTTCTCAATGTATATGTTCTTGATTCCGGCCAGGGCATCCACTGCCTCCTGGGTATCCGGCCAGCCTGCAACCACCTTCTTGTACATCGCCAGGGCATCCACGTTCTGGTCAGAGTTATAATAGATCAGACCTAACTGGATATAAGCCTTCCTTACGTAAGAGCTATTTGGAAATTTCTGAATCAGGTCTTTGAATGCCTGAATGGCATCCAATGGCTGGTTAAGATCAATGTAAGACCTGCCTATCTCAAACATGGCATCATCCAGGTATTGCGACCGGGGATACTCCTTCATCAGCCGGTTCAAAAGATCAATCTTTTGGGAAGGTCTTTGGACCAGACCGTAGGAGAACCCCTTCTGAAACATGGCATACCCGGTGTCATCTGTCTTCAAGGCCATCGCTTTATCATAACTTTCAATCGCCTGCCAGTATAACCGGTTCATAAACAGACAATCCCCTGCACGGTTATAGGCATCCGCGAGCAGTTTATCCTGTTTTTTACTGACCGAAATATATTTCCTGAACCAATTGACTGCCTGATCATACTTCTCCAGGTTGAAATAGCAATAACCGGTTCCGTACTGGGCAAGTGCATATTCCGGCATTTTGGCAGCGGCAGGATCAGACATGAATCTGTCGTAAGTCTCCATTGCCCGCTGGTAACCTTTCATATTGTACCAGGCCTCTGCCTGCCAGTAATAGCACAATGCCCTCATATGGTCATCATACTGACCATACTCAAGGGATTTGTCAAGCATTTCAATTGCCTCGCGGTACTTCAGGTTATTGAACAGTTCAAGCCCACGGTAATATGCGATCCTCTGATAAGCCTGGCTTACCTCCGGACTTTTCGATTTGATTTTATCCAGGGTAACCAGGGCTTCCTGATAATTTCGGGTATTCATGAATACCTTAACCAGATAGTCATAAACCTCATCCTGATATTTTGAATCAGGAAAAGTGTTAAGAAATTCCTCAAACGCCCGCAGGGTCTCTCCGGAAATGGAAAGATCAAAATTCAGTTTTGCATAGTTAAGCAGAGACTCCTCCTGAATATTCCGGTCGAACTTCAGGGAGGCGGCTTTCCTGAAAGCTGACCGGGCTTTTAGCTTATCATTCAGATCAACCAGAATTCCGCCAAGCAGATGACTGGAGTTCTGGGTAAGCTGATCGTTTGCATCAGATACCTGTTCCAGTTCTTTGACTGCCTCTGATAGCTGTTTATTCTTGTAATAGGCAAATCCAAGGGAATAATGTTCCTCCCTTGACATGGTCTTCGTACCCTTCCGGTATTGCTCCAGGTAGGGAATTGCCTCAGAGAATTTGTTAAGTCTGAAATAGGAGTCGCCGATGATCCTGGCCATTTCGGTTTGCTGGTCAGGTTTTGCATTTTTGATCAGCTGTCCCGCAAGATTAATTACCTCTTCAAACTTCCCCTGATAATAATAAATCTGGGCAATGCAGAAATTAACGGATGGGCCGAACTCCTTGCTGTTCTGGAGTCCGAGAAACCCTTTCAGGGCCTTTTCATAATTCCCGGCCTGATACAAGGTATAGTAATAATAATACCCGGCTGCCTCGGCAAAATTCCCCTTGGTATTGAGGATTTGTTCAAACAGTGGCTGGGCCCTCTTGTAGTCCTTTTCATCGAAATAGGAGTACCCGAGGTAAAACTTATATTCATCCACCAGATCCCGGTTAAGCTTTGCGGGGACTACCTGGAGAAGCCATCGCTGGGACCGCTTGACCTTTTTTTCCTGAAACAACAGTTTTCCCATCTCAAAGCAGGCCAAACTGGTTTTGGAGCTTTCCGGATAATCCTTGAGAAAATTGGTAACCAGGGCCTCACCATTGTTCTGGTCAAGGCGGATGGCACACATAGCCTGATAAAATGCCGCATCTGACCGGGAAGTGGCTTCCTGACCCTCGGTTCGCCGCAGGTATTCGGTTAACCTGACCTGTGCTGCACCATATTGGGATTTATGAAACAGTTCTATTCCCTCCTTCAGATCTGCATCGGGATCCCTGTAAACGGCTGACTGCTGAGAAAAAACCTCCATACCGCCCCAGAGCAATGTGATCCAGAGAAGCAGGTTCGCTTTTTGAATATTCATGGTTTGAGTTCTTTCGTGCTGAATGAATAACTGAGAATCCGGGGTTTTATTTTTACTTTAGCAAAGATAACGGAGGCTCCCGGCCTCGTTTGTCTCCGTTTCTACATATAAATTAACAACATACGGTTAATAAGATCGAATTTCCATGGAACCGGTGATCGACCTGCGACATGCCTCTGTTTACCAACAGATGAACCTTGTGCTTGACAATGTCACACTCAAGGTGAACCCGGGTGAATTTTCCTATCTGATTGGCAAGGTCGGAACCGGTAAAACGAGTCTGCTGAAAACCCTGTATGCTGAACTTCCTTTGAGGGACGGAGAAGGCTGGATTGCAGGCTTTGACCTCAAGAGAATAAAAGCCCGCGAGATCCCTAAACTCAGAAGGAAAATCGGTATGGTCTTTCAGGATTTTCAGCTCCTCGAAGACCGCAGCGTTTTTCAAAACCTGGCGTTCGTTCTGGGCGCCACCGGCTGGAAGGACAGACAGATCATAAAGAAAAGAGTTTCCGAGGTGCTTGACAGGGTGGACCTACATTACAAGGATGATAAGCTACCGCACCAGCTGTCGGGGGGGGAACAACAGCGGGTCGTTATTGCGAGGGCCCTTTTGAATGACCCGGAGATTATTCTCGCCGATGAACCGACAGGGAATCTTGATCCTGATACCAGTGAGGAGATTATGAGGCTTCTGATAAGCATCTCCCGGAGTGGCCGCGCAATTCTTATGGCCACCCATGATTATAACATGATCAGGAAATTCCCGTTCAGAACCGTCAGATGTGAAAGTGGCCGGCTGGATCCTGTGGAACCCTCACAGAACTACTTCGATTTTGAAAAATTGATGAAATCCTGAAAAATCAGGCGATTAAGGGTTGGCTCCTGTGATTCCCAGGTATATTTTGGAAAGGATCGTGTAGCATTGGACCTCCAGGTTGCAAGCTGCCGTTCGTCCACAAGCATTTCCCTGATGATGGATGCAAGATAGGAAGGCTCAAAATGATTTATGATCCTTCCAAAATCAACCTCCTCCACAACACGCCTTATTTCGGGCAGATCCGATGCCAGAACCGGCAACCCGGCCTGCATATAGTCAAACAGCTTATTCGGCAGGGCAAAATGATAATTAAGTCCTATATCCTGCTCAATACTGATCCCCAATACAGCCTGCCTGGTGTACCAGGCGAGATTCTCAAAGGGCACCATACCGGGCATGTATATGCGGTCATTCAATCCCGATTGATCCACACGGTACCTGAGCTCTCTCCTGATGTCACCATCACCGGCTATAATAAGCCCATACTCAGGCAGGAAGGACATTGCATCTATGATCTGTTCAAGACCTCTGCCGATATTTACTGCTCCCTGGTAAATCAGCAGCTTCTTTGAATCCATGGTATCGGGTAATGTACCCGGTTTAGGATCTGGCCGGATTTCAGGTGGAAGGTTCCTGATCACACCAACCTCAACTCCATACTTCCCCCGATAAATTTCCGCAATGGAGATGTTCACGGTATAGACAACCCGGAGTTTTGGGAATATTGCCGCCTCAATCCTTTCCCAAACATTCTTGATCACCGGCCTGCCTACCAGTTCCGGAACCTCGGTAAAATATTCATGCGAATCATAAACGAGGCGGATACCCCTGATCCTTGACACCATAAAAACAGCAGGCAATGTATCCAGATCATTGGAAATCAGGATATCTGCCCTTTGAAACAACAGGTAAAAAAATAACTGCAGATTATAAAAAGCGTAAAAGAGGGGCCCTTTGTTGATCAGGATCCTGAGCCTGATACAGGAATAGGGCCGGGAAAGCGGTCTGGAATTCCGCAACCTTCTTCCTATGAGCACCGGCTCACTTCCCTGTTTCATGAGACTTAATGCGACCTTGTGCACACGCTGATCCCCGGTGAGATCATTAGTTACGGCAAGGATCACCCTCTTTCCCATAAGGTTTGGTTTTGAATGAATCGAAAGTAAGTAAAAAACGAAAAATCGGGGATTTATTTTGAGGAACTTATATTTGCGTTATGATCACCATCACCCCCAATCAATCACTGTCCGACCGGAACACATTCAGGCTTCCGGCAAAAGCCTCGTTATACGTTGAAACAGACAGTTCCGAAGAACTTATATCCTGGATCCGGAACAATCCGGTCAACGGGCGAAAATTCCTGATGCTCGGCGGAGGCAGCAATGTGCTGTTCACCGGTGATTTTGAGGGTTGTGTCATACATCCGGTTAATCAGGAGATTGAAGTGGTTTATGAAGATCATTATTCAACGGGGATAAAGGCCGGTGCCGGTGCTAATTGGGACTACTTTGTGGATTGGTGTGTGGAAAAGGGGTATGCCGGACTCGAAAACCTCTCATGGATTCCAGGAACTGTGGGTGCTGCCCCTATTCAGAACATCGGGGCTTATGGAACGGAGGCAGGAAATCTGGTTGATTCAGTTGAAGTCATTGATCTTAAATCCCTTACAATTTTTAATTTAGAAGCTTCCGAGTGCAGGTTTGCTTACCGCGACAGCATTTTTAAGAAATCCGAAGGAACAAATTGGTTGGTCTGGAGTGTTACTTTCAGGCTGGACAAAGAGCCAATCGTGGATATCTCTTACGAGGCACTAAAGAAATATTTTAAAGGGAAACCACGTCCGTCACTGAAAGAGGTCAGGCAGGCTGTGATAGACATCAGAAAATCAAAACTTCCTGACCCTGTGATAGTTCCGAATGCCGGAAGTTTCTTTAAGAATCCGGTGGTTTCACCTTGCCAGGCAAATCTTATGAAACAGGATTTTCCTGACCTGCCCCTATATGCACATGATGTGGCTTCAGTGAAAATTGCAGCCGGTTACCTCATTGAACAGTGTGGTTGGAAGGGATTTCGTGACGGTGATGCAGGGGTACACCCGGACCAGGCCCTGGTTCTGGTCAACTATGGACAGGCTACCGCCAGGGATCTGCTGGAATTGTCAGAGAAGATCAGAGCATCAGTCAGGGAGAAATTCCATATCAAACTTGAACCCGAAGTCAGAATAATCTGACCCTTTCTCCTTACTCCTTTCTCCTTACTCCTTCTTCCTTTGCCTGTCCAGCTCCCTCTGGTACTTCCTTGCATTCACCAGATGCTCCCCGTAGGTTCTGGCAAAGTTGTGATACCCGCTGAAGTCCTCCCTGGCACAGAAATAAATGTAATCATGCTTTTCATAGTTCAGACAGGCGTCAATCGCCTGAACTGAAGGAATCCTGATAGGACCCGGAGGCAGGCCAGAAAACCGGTAGGTATTGTAAGGGGAATTAATAGTCAGATGCCTGTGCAAAACCCGTTTGATCGTATAATCGCCCCAGGCAAAGATCACGGTTGGATCAGCCTGCAGCCGGATCCCTTTCTTCAGGCGATTCATATAAGCACCTGCCACCCTGGGCATTTCATCAGCCTTGAACGTTTCTTCCTGAACAATTGAGGCCAGAGTTACAATTTCAAACCTGTCAAGGCCAATAATCTTTAAACGCTGAAGCCGGTTCTCATTCCAGAAAGAATCGTATTCCTTCTTCATCCGGTCGAGGAACTGATTTGCATTGGTATTCCAGAGAAACTGGTAGGTATTCGGCAAAAACATTGCATACCAGTTAACTGGTGCAAAGCCATATCTCGTCATCTGACTGGTGTCGCGGAATGCCTGAATCAGCGAGACTGAATCAGCCTCGATCTGTTTGGCAATTATCCCTGCTAAACGCTCAAAATGGCGGGTGGTATTAAAGACCAGACTAACTTCAGCCTGCTGACCTGATCGTAAAAGATCAATGATTGCGGAGTTGGACATGCCCTTTCTTAAAAGGTATCGTCCGGACTTCAGGTTTTCGGGGTACTCCTTTTTCTTGGCTACCCAGTCAAATCCCTTTTCATACTTGAGCCAACCAGCCTTTTTTATGTCAACATAAACCTGCTGATACTGTGAACCGGTCCTGATGTAGAAATAAATTGAATCCTGTTCGGTTTTCACCAGGCTGGGTGAATAAATCCAGGAATACAATATACCGCCTCCCGCAATAGCCATAACGACCACGAGAGCAGCTGCAATAAATCCTCCGCGTATCAGCAATTTCTTCCTGGCCATCGGTCAGGTCAGTTTTGATAGGGCAGCTTCGATCCTGTCAATAGCCTGGTTTAGGACGGTTTCTGAGGTAGAATAGGAAATTCTTATGCAATCCGGAGCGCCGAATGCTGCGCCGGAAACCAGGGCAACGTGGGCTTCATTGAGGAGGAACATGACCAGGTCGTTAGAATTCATGATCACTGTGTCCCCAAAACTCTTACCGATAAAGTCAGTAATGTCTGGTAAAACGTAGAAGGCACCCGGAGGATTGTTGGTCCTGACCCCCTTGATGCGGGATAACCTGCTGACAACCAAATCTCTTCGTTTTTTGAATTCGTTCACCATCAGGTCGATCGGTTTTTGATCGCCGGTAAAACCGGCAATTGAGGCCTTCTGTGCAATCGAGCATGCGCCTGAGGTATATTGTCCCTGGAGTTTCATGCAGGCCTTTGCGAGCCATAGGGGACCTGCCATATAGCCTATTCTCCAGCCGGTCATTGCATAACCTTTGGAAACCCCGTTAATAACTGCTACCCGATCCCTGATCTCATCAAACTGGGCAATGGATTCATGCCGGCCTTCATAGTTAATGTACTCATAGATCTCGTCTGAAATGATCAGGATCTGAGGATACTTTATAAAAACATCAACCAGACGCTTCAGTTCGGATTTAGAATAAACTTCGCCCGTGGGGTTGGAAGGAGAACTAAACAGGAAAGCCCTGGTTTTTGGGGTTATTGCCTGTTCCAGTTGGTCTGGTGTGATTTTGAACTGCTGCTCAATTCCGGCGGTCACAACCACGGAGGTTCCCTCTGCCAGCTTGATGATCTCAGGATAGGAAACCCAGTAGGGCGCCGGAATGATCACCTCATCCCCCGGATCAACGGCACAAAGGACCACGTTGGCAATAGATTGTTTGGCACCGGAAGAAACCACTATCTGTTCCGGTGTATAATCCAGATTATTATCACGCTTCAGCTTGGTCACGATGGCTTGCTTCAGGTCAGCATACCCCGTGACGGGCGGATAATGGGTGAAATTGTCATGGATCGCCTGAATGGCAGCTTCCTTGATCCTGTCAGGGGTGTTGAAATCGGGTTCACCGAGACTAAGATCCAGAATATCATAACCCTGACTCTTCAGTTCCCTGCTTTTTGCAGCCATGGCAAGGGTTTCAGAGACTGCCAGTGCCTCGAGCCGCTTGGAAACTTTATCTGCTTTCATATGTTTACTGATTGGCGAAAAATGAAGGGATAAAGTTACATTTTTTAGTTTTAAGGCCGAAAAACGGTAAACTTGTAAATCGGAATAATTTTCAGATCATGGACAAGTTTCTTGAAATTTTAAAATACATCCTTCCCTCATTGGTGGTTCTGGCAACCGCCTGGGTGATGATCCGCTACTATTTCAAATCTTTCATGAGGGAACAAAACAGGGAACTTCTCCTGCAGGACCGAAAAAAAGTACTGCCGCTCAGGCTTCAGGCCTATGAAAGAATGACTCTTTTCCTGGAAAGGATCACGGTTGATTCTCTTCTGGTGAGGGAGCAGGAATCAGGATTGACTGCCAAAGAATTTCACCAGCGGTTGCTGATCATGGTAAGGGCTGAGTTTGAACATAATCTCGCCCAGCAAATTTACATCTCATCGGAAGCATGGTCGATGATACGGGGAGCACTGGATGCCACCCTGGCCCTGATCAACAAGGCTGCACTGCAGGTCAATCCGGAAACGGCAGCAGTGGAACTAAGCAAAAAAGTTCTTGAGTTACAGTCAGAACAGGAATATTCAGCAGCACAGGAAGCTTTGACCTTCCTGAAAAAAGAGATTAAATCGGTTTTGAATTTCTGATTCGCCGGGAACTACTCAATATCCACCATGAATCCCATACTCATGGTTAAGCCCTTATTCTTCAATGGTTTTGAGTTCCCAATGACCAGCGGGTCAATGTTAAGATCTTTCAATCCGATCTGATATTTTATATCCAGAATAACCGTAAGACCTTCGCGGATCGGAGTTTCGATACCGCCTCCCGCAATAATACCGTAATCATGTTTCCCCAGCCCGTCGGCCAGTGGCACTTTTTTTACCATTTCACCCAACCTCAGACCGGTAAAATTGGAATGAAGCAAATATCCGTAATACCCCCCGGCCTGAAGATAGAATTTATTGGATCTTCCCAGGTTTATCCTGGCATAGAGCGGCACAGTGATATAGTCCATGTTGGTCTTGACCAGGTAGGTTGAATCAGGAATTTCCTGTCCCTGGGCATCCCAAACCTGATTGGTGAACTTGTTTCCTTTTCGCTGGTATCCAGCCTCAGCCATAATCTGAAAAACATCGCCAAACCTCACGCTCCCGGCAAGACCTGTTACCAGGGTGATTCTCTGACTTGCAATATCCTCATCAACAAAGCCAGGGAAACCCATCCCCAATCGGGCACCATAAGAAAAAACCTGACCCTGGGACGTTATGCCTCCCAGGGTCAGTATGAATAGAAATATAGCCGTTCTGGTTTTCATGCCTGTGATTTAAAGGCCTAAAGGTAATTAACCTGTCGTTTATTTACCCAATAATGTAATGCTTCGTTTGACAAATGCATCGAGGGCCTCGCCCGACAAATGGTTTGTAGCCAGCAGGGCCAGGTCAATGAGTTGTTTTACAACCGGAGTCTCCTTACCAAATCCCACAAGCAACTCATCTCTCTGTTTTTCAACATCTTCCGACTTGGTATCAAGCTCAGTGCGCTTATCTTTCTCTTCCTGTAAAAGCTCATCTTCCTTTTTACCCTTGATCAGCTTTTCAAAGCTCTCCTTTTCTGATTTGATTGAATCCAGCTGTACATCAAAAGAGTCCAGCTGACTCGCATTGTTAGATTTTATCTCTTCCGCCACCGATATAACAAGCGGGTGATTGGTATTGACCACCAGATTATACTGATCCGGAAGATCGCGGTAAAAACCCATGCCTCCCGACAGTTTCGACATTTCCTTCATCCGGCGGCTCCATTCCGACTGAGTAATGATAACTGGTAAAGCTGACTCTTCCAATGGTTCAAACGTCACAATATAATTGTCGTTTGGAAGCTGACTTTTAAAAACAGGCCTGAGCCAGGTTTCTGATTTTGAATCAAGTTTTGATTCCCTTTTCTCATCCTTTTGGATCAGTTTATCAATAACATCCCCATCCACCCTTACAAAATGGGTCTTTTCCAGTTTTTCTTCCAGATGATTGAGAAAATGGGTATCAAACTGTCCGTCCATGAGAAGAACATCATACCCCTTTTCTTTTGCGGCGCTGATAAAGCTAAACTGCTCCTCCTTGTCATTCGCATAAAGGTAAACCAGGGTCCCGTTTTTATCAGTCTGGGAACCTTTGATTACCTCTTTGTATTCATCGTAAGTAAAATATTTACCGTCGGTATTCTTGAAAAGGGCGAATTCTTTGGCTTTATCCCAGAATTTCTCCTCGGTGAGCATCCCGTAATTGATAAACAGTTTGAGATCATCCCATTTTTGTTCAAACTGTTCACGGTTGTTGGCGAAAATCTCTTTCAGGCGATCTGCCACCTTTTTGGTGATGTGGGCGGAAATCTTTTTAACATTCTGATCTGATTGAAGATATGAACGGCTGACATTTAACGGGATATCCGGGCTGTCCAACACCCCGTGCAGAAGTGTCAGAAAGTCAGGGACGATTCCTTCGACAGAATCAGTTACGTAAACCTGGTTGCAATAAAGCTGGATTTTATTTTTCTGAACCTCCCAGTTGTTGCGGATCTTGGGGAAATAGAGAATACCGGTCAGATTGAAGGGATAGTCGACATTCAGGTGGATATGGAACAGCGGTTCCTCACCCATCGGATAGAGCTCCTTGTAAAAGGCAGTATAGTCCTCATCTTTAAGATCAGAAGGTTTCCGGGTCCAGGCCGGCTCGGTATTGTTTATGATCTTATCCTTGTCCGTTTCAACGTATTTGCCATCCTTCCACTCCTTTTCCTTTCCAAACGCGATCGGCACTGGGAGGAACCGTGAATACTTGTTCAGCAGGCCCAATATTTTGTCTTCCTCGAGGAAATCTGCAGACTCCTTGTCAATATGAAGGATAATATCGGTACCTCTCTCCTCACGGTCAAATTCCTCGAGGACATATGCCGGATCACCTTTGCAGGTCCAGCGGGCTGCCCTGGAACGCTTGTATGATTTAGTAACGATCTCCACCTTGTCGGAAACCATGAAGGATGAATAAAATCCAAGCCCGAAATGACCGATTATGGCGTTGGCATCCTTCTTATATTTCTTCATGAATTCTTCGGCACCCGAAAAAGCAATCTGGTTGATATATTTTTCTATCTCCTTGGCTGTCATTCCGATACCCCGATCGGACACTGTCAGTGTCTTCTTTTTCTTATCGACAGCCACCCGGATGGTCAGATCGCCCAGTTCACCGGTAAACTCCCCAACTGAAGCCAGGGTTTTTAATTTTTGAGTGGCATCTACGGCATTGGAAATCAGTTCACGCAGGAAAATTTCATGGTCTGAATAGAGAAATTTCTTAATGATTGGAAAAATATTTTCCGAAGTTACGTTAATGGTTCCTTGCTGTTTTGATGTTTCCATAGGACAAAAAGTTAGAGTATGGCACGGCTTTTCAAAGGCCGTGCCAGTGTAAAATTGTCAGTTTTCAGATGAATCACCCCTGGGTAACGGCACCCGTTGCGTAGTCGAGGGTGGATCCGAACAGACTGTGGGGGATACTGAAGATGATTAGGGTCATGATGGCAGCGAGAATAATAAGCCAGGGCCTTCCCTTGCCCTTGATCCCGAACAGGGCAGCGACCCAGAACAGGAATGCAAACAGTGTTTTATTATCGGTCAGATCCCAGCCAAACGGAATGCCGGTCCACCAGTCACCGAAGGCATACCACTGAACCCAGGGACCGAAAATTCCGCCCCCGATGAATAGAATGACAAATGTCCAGATCGTATATCTCCTGAACCTTTCAATTTTGAAGGCAGCATATAATCCCGCCAGGGTTGAGAACAACATGGCAAGAAACATGAGAATTACATGCGGAATCAGAACTCCCGCCGGAACATTGCCCTTGAAACGGATCACCACATGTTCATCTTTTGCCACCGGGGCAATGGTCTCCCCTTTACGAAGCTCAAGATAATATTCAAGTTTACCGGCCGGTGGCTGTTTGGGCAGGAAGGCAGCAAGGGCAGTATGATCTTTTTTGCCCATTACCTTGGTCATGAACTTGCTGTGATACCTGATCTCTTTCCACTCAAATTCAACCGTGGTAAATTCCTCGGCAACACCGAGCCTCTTATAAAATAATGTGGCATGAACAGCCGTATCCTTAACCGGCAATTCAACACGCGCATCCCTTTCGGCACTGGTTCTCACAAGTTCAAGCTGATAGGTGCTGTCGCCCAATGATACCGTTTCGCTCCTGGGATAGGTAGGTCCGGTCTTCCTCTGATAAATTGCAGCCGCAAGCGTCACTGCTATCGCCAATATCCACAATAAAGTCTTCTTCATAATTAACTGATGGATTTAGAGTTGAACTAAAACTACAATTTTCTTGTCATTACGCATTAACTCCACTGATACCGTCTGGCCCGACTTCAATGTCTGCAGTCGGGTCATATAATCATAAACGTTTGTAACCGGCATACCGTTAATACCGACAATTCTGTCTCCTTTCTGAATGCCCGCCAGCTGGGCAGGTTTACCCGGAGTTGCAAACTCTACCCTGAGTCCGTTGTTTTCAGTTCCGGAAACATCCGGCATAATTCCCAGGGTAACTTTCAGTTTTCTTCTTCCTGATTCATTGGTTTTCGGGCCAGATTCCCTGAAATTCAGTTTTCCGCGGGCATTGGCAACCGAAAGGATCAGGTCAGCCACCTGGTCCGACAGATCCTTCATTACCACGTAATTCAGCTTATCCGGAGTGTCAGCCGGTGTATGATAATCGAGATGGGCGCCTGTACTGAAATAGAATACGGGAATCCCAGCCGAATAGAAGGATGCGTGATCCGACGGCCCGTATCCTTCAGGGGACCTCGAATAGGTAAGCTGACCTGGTTTCATCAGATTGAGCAGACTGTCCATTTCGGCAGCTGTGCCGGTGCCGCTGATAGTAATCCGTTTCTCCTCATTGGGCCGGCCTACCATATCAAGATTGAACATGGCTGTTACAGTCCCGATGGGTACAGGAGAGTGTTCCACAAAATATTTTGACCCCAGCAGGCCCATCTCCTCGCCTGCAAACGCGACAAATATCACTCCCCTCTTCAGTTTTGAACTTACAACTGCAATCCTGCCCGCCATCTCGATAACAGCGGAGACTCCGGAAGCATTGTCATCCGCGCCGCAATGAACGCCAACTGTATCAGGCACTCTCGAATTACTGCCCGGTCCGCCCATTCCCAAATGATCATAATGGGCTCCGACAATCACATACTCCGGTGAATCCGTGGCAGCCGCCGGGGGCAGAAATCCAATGATATTTCTGGTTTCCGCCTTGTCAGAAATCACCTCCGTTTTCATTTGAACCCTAATCCCCAATGGAGCAGAAACGGATGAATGAGTGGTATTAAGCTTCTTCTCAATTGACTCAATCGAAAGACCTTTTTCGATCAGGCACTCATTCAGAAAACTTCTTTTTATCCTGATCACCGGCAACCCCGCTGAGTTCTCCTTCAGGGTTCCAAAATCCAGTTCGTCTTTTTCATCATAAGCAGGTCCGGCAACCAGGATTACTCCCCTGGCTCCGGCATCACGTGCCTGGAGCAGTTTGGACCGAATGGATCCCTGACTCTCAAATGGATCCTCCTTTGAATTTTTGTCAGGTTCAGGGGCACCCAGTAAAATGATTGCCACCTTCCCGCGGATATCAACTCCTTTAAAATCATCCCATTTCAGTGTATCCAAATCCAACCTGAATCCATATCCCACCAGGACTACCTCCCCCGATATCTCTCCGTTATCGCTTAACGGCATCGGAATGAAATCCTTGTTTAATTCAGCTTTCCTGTTGCCGAAGACCAGTGAATTCCCAGGTCCTTCCTCCACCCCGGTGGTAACCGTGAAGGATTGAAACCCATCCTGAGTAAAAAACTTAAGGCCATAATCTTTAAACGCCTTTTTGATAAACTCAGCTGCCAGTTTATCTCCAGGAGTGCCGGGGTAACGCCCTTTAAGCTCCTGAGAAGCAAGATATTCAACATGAGTCCGCAATTCTGTGGCAGTAACCTCCGACTTTTTTTGTGCAGATGCATTGACTGCAAAAAAAAGAGCTAAAAAATTGATTACAAACAACTTTCCTATCTTCATCATATCCCTTTCATTTTTCGCGGCTAAAAATACACTTTTTCACACTTGAACAAATCAACATACTTGTTGATAAAAAAAACACACACACTTGTTCAAACTTAATTGTTCAATTCAATTTCCGTACATATATTTGCAATGTGATTTTTCTAACAGTGTTATTATTGTAACACCTGCAAACAAATCCACCTGAAGTCGGGACAACTTCGGTGGTACTTGGGAAAGGTCTCAAATCTGCAAACGATCCGCACTGGATCATTTCATAGGTTAGGTTTTAGGTTAGTGAAAATCCGGACTCCCAATCCGGATTTTTCCTATTTTTACGCCTCCAAATCCATGTAAACATGAAGATATCCTATAACTGGCTCAGGACCTATCTGGACTTTGACCTGACTCCTGAAGAGACAGCAGCAGTATTGACCGGATTGGGACTCGAGGTTGAAGCCCAATACCCTTTTGAAACAGTAAAAGGGGGGTTGAAAGGTCTGATAGTCGGCCAGGTTCTCACCTGTGAGCGTCATCCCCAGGCCGACAAGCTAAGCCTGACCAAAGTTGATGTAGGCAGCGGCGATCCTTTATCAATTGTGTGCGGCGCCCCAAATGTGGCAGCGGGCCAAAAGGTGGTGGTAGCCCCTGTAGGATGCACCCTGTATGGCTTTGAGGAACCTCTGACCCTCAAAAAAGCGAAAATCAGGGGAGAATTTTCAGAAGGTATGATCTGTGCCGAGGATGAAATGGGAATCGGAAAAGATCACAGCGGCATTTTGGTCCTCGACTCTGATACACCGGTGGGAACCCCCGTTGGTGATCTTTTTGAGATAGAATCAGACCACGTATTTGAAATTGGCCTGACACCCAATAGAATTGACAGTGCCTCCCATTACGGGGTTGCCAGGGAATTGAGAGCTGCCCTCGACAGGGAAAGAAAAATCACTCTTACTAGGCCCTTACCTGTCCTGCCGAACAAACAGTCAGATCTGAATATTCCCGTAACGATTGAAAACAGCGAGGCCTGCATTCGTTATTCTGGTATAACCATAACCGGGCTCACTGTAAAAGAGTCTCCGCAATGGCTGAAGAACCGGCTGATGGCTATCGGAATGAATCCGATTAATAACATCGTTGACATTACCAATTTTGTTTTGCATGAAACGGGCCAGCCTTTGCATGCATTCGATGCCGACAAAATCACCGGTAAAAAGATCATTATCAGGACTGAGGCAGCGGGAACACCATTTGTCACCCTGGATGGAGTTGAGCGAAAACTTTCTGCCAACGACCTGATGATTTGTAATGAAACTGAAGCAATGTGTATTGGGGGCGTCTTTGGAGGGTTACACTCCGGAATTACGCCTGAAACAACTTCTCTGTTCCTGGAGTCCGCCTGTTTTAATCCCGTCTGGATCAGAAAAACCAGTAAACGGCATCTGATCTTTACCGACTCTTCTTTCCGTTTCGAAAGGGGAACTGATCCAAATGGTACCCTACCGGCCCTCATGAGGGCTGCAGCAATGATCTGTGAAATTGCCGGAGGAAAAATCGCATCCGGTATCATCGATGTTTACCCGGAACCGGTGCTGCCCTATCCGGTGGAAATGAAGTGGAGCAACCTCGACAGGCTGATCGGATTGAGGATTGATCACGAAGAGGTTCGTCAGATCCTGAAGGCACTGGATATTGAGATAATCAGGGAAACGGAAACAGGATTGCATCTGGCTGTTGCTACCTATCGTGTCGACGTCAGGCGCGAAGCAGATGTAATCGAGGAGATCCTGAGGATCTATGGGTACAACAATATAGGAATCGGTGAGGAAGTATCCTCCACCCTGGCCTATCAGCAAAACCCAGACCCCGACCAACTCGAGAACCTTATTTCTGAACAATTGGTTGCCCAGGGGTTTACCGAAATCATGGCTAATTCCCTGTCACACTCTGACTATTACAACAATCTCCCCTCATTTGAACCTGAATCCGAGGTTAAACTCCTGAATCCACTGAGTACCGATCTCGAGTCCCTGAGGCGGACACTGTTGTTCGGCGGACTGGAATCGATCAGCATGAATATCAGCTACCGTAATCCCGATCTTAAACTGTTTGAATTCGGTCACACTTACACCTTTAAATCTGGTGCCAGCAGGATTTCAGCAGATGGATACAAGGAGGTTCGACGGCTGGGCATCTGGATTACAGGGAAAAAACAGCCCGAACACTGGACCGGTAAGCCTCACGACAGCTCATTTTACGGGTTGAAATCTGCATTCGAAATGGTTTTGCGGCGCCTGGGCGTGGACATTTCAGATCTTCAAACGGATTCAGAACCTGACCAGAGATTCATTGCAGGAATCATTTTAAGATCGGGTCAAAAAGAGCTCCTTACAGCGGGCCAGGTCCACCCTGATTTTACCAGCCGGTTTGAAATAGATCAGCCTGTGTGGTATGCGGAACTGAATTGGGATGAGATCCTGAGAAAGTCAAAGCAACAGGTTAAATATCAGGAATTGCCAAAATACCCTTGGGTCAGGAGGGATCTTGCCCTTGTGGTTGACAGGTCAGTTACTTATGAACAGATCCGATCTCTCGCCTTTATGGTTGAAAGAAAGCTATTGAAGGAGGTGAACCTGTTCGATATTTATGTAAGTGACAAACTGGGAACCGACAAAAAATCAATGGCGGTAAGTTTTATCCTTCAGGACGAAAATAAAACCCTGACCGACAAGCAGATTGATCAGGTGATGAACGGCCTGGTCACGGCTTACGGGAAAAAACTAGGGGCAACACTGCGGTAACGGCATCGGTGAAGCCGCTCTCATTGTTGCTTTTAACCCTGGGATAAAGATTCCGGATCTCAGCGGGGGCATTCTCCACCAAAAAAGGATGACCGGCATGGGCCAGCAGGTCAAGGTCATTGAAATCATTACCGATCGCCATTATCTCCTCCCGGCTAACCTGGTGAAGAGAGCTGACAAAATCCACCCCCCTGGCCTTTGACACCTCCGGATGATAGATCTCCATCCAGATCGAGTGATGGTCCATTGGTGAAGTTGCACGGATCACCTTTGCATCAGGAAAACAAGACTTAAGCTCCTCAAAATACGCTGCATCCCTCTGCAGAATGATGAGAAACTGACAGGATTCTCCAAAATTTGGCGGGTCAAACGATATCTCGGATTCAAATCCACGGTAAAACTCCATACGCCGGATAAAGTCAGGATGCAGATCCCCATTCTTGTAATACACATAATGATGATTGCGGGGAACCGGCCCGAGGACCTTGAATGAAACTCCCAGTTCTTTGAGCTTCTGGGCTATGGACCTGACCTGATCTGCCGGAAGATTGAAGGAAGAAAGTATCTCCCTGGTTTTATAATTCATTACCCCGGCACCTGAACTGAACACCAGGTAATCGATCGGGAAATCATCTGGAATGACTTTACTGAATGAATAGGGTGATCTTCCTGTGGCTATGACCCTGACAATCCCTTCATTTCCAAGACCCAGCAATGTATTGTAATCAGTCTCACTCACAAGCTGGTCGCTGTTAAGGAGGGTTCCGTCCAGATCGGTGACAACCATTTTAATCATATCGCCAAAAGTAAGAATTACCTGCTGAATCGTTACTTTCGCAGATCTTTTGGCTATGGCACGGATCAAAAATTACTTGTCGCTGGTGGTGTTTGCCCATACGGTTTTTGCACTGCCCTTCGCAATTACGGGATTTGTCCTTGCAACCCGTTACTCAGGGTTTCCATTCAAATGGCAGACACTGGTGCTGGTCCTCCTCTGCATGGTTTTCGCCAGGAATGCAGCCATGGGTTTTAACCGCTGGGCAGATCGCAACATCGACAGGAAAAATCCGCGCACACATTCACGCGAAATCCCGGCAGGAATTATTTCCGGAAGATCCGCCCTGGTCTTTTCATTGATCAATGCGGCCCTTTTCATAATAGCCGCGGGGCTGATCAATAACCTGTGCCTTTTCCTTTCGCCGGTTGCCCTGGCGGTAATCCTCGGCTACAGTTTTACAAAGCGATTCACCTGGTTATGCCACCTGATCCTCGGTCTGGGACTCTCCCTGGCCCCGATCGGAGCGTATATCGCAGTGACCGGCACATTTCATTGGCTCCCGATCCTTTTCTCAGGACTGGTTTTAACCTGGGTGGGCGGTTTCGATATCATCTATGCACTTCAGGATGAGACTTTTGACAGGGACCAGCAGCTTCATTCCATTCCTTCCAGAATTGGAGTCAGAAAAGCGCTGCTCGTTTCGGTTCTGCTGCACCTTTTAACCTTTGCGATTCTTGTGATCATTGGTCTGACTGCCCGTTTCGGCCTGTTCTACTGGATCGGTGCATTTATCTTCAGCGGACTGCTGACGTATCAGCATTCAATTGTTAAACCTGATAATTTAAGCAGGGTGAACAGGGCATTCGGAACTACCAACGGCATTGCCTCAGTGATATTTGCCCTCCTGATGCTGGCAGAGCTGTTACTGAATTGAGGTAAGATTGTATTTAAACCCAACCCCTAGGGTTTCCATAAACTGAACTCGCTTACCCTCTCCAACCTTCACCTTTTTACCATCCTGGATTTTGTAAAGCGGGATGATCATGTCATCATCATAGATGAGGTTGGTCCGGATAGAGGTCGTAATATACTTGTTGACCTTGAGGTCAAGGCCTAAGCGCCAGTCAATATCCACCTTTTCCGGGTGGTACAGATAATTGGTAAAAAGGATGACCTCATTAGTCATATTGACATTCTTAAAGATCACAGAGGTATGTTTGGCATATACCTGGGCACCGAGTTCAGTTCTCACTTTCTGTCCGTGCTTCAAACCAAATTTGGTCTGATCGATGGTTAGGGTATCCAGAACCATTGTCATTTTTACTGAGGCGGGTGAAAAATTGATCTTGAGGCTGGCGTTGGGCCTGTACTCCATCCCCGTATTGATCTGAAGAGTTGCAGGTGCGAAGAATTTGGAAACCGGCACCGAATCGTTAGGGTAGTTATATCCCTTAAATCCCTGGGTTAAGAAGAATGCGCCGGCGGAGTAGTCAAAATTCTTGAAAGCCTTATGCGAAAGGCTTGATCTGATCTCAATCCTGTCCTGGCTCTTTCTGAGGCTAAGAAGTTCTGTTTTCTGAACACCGTAAATAAAACAGAATGAATTGTCCCATTTGATATTTCCATGGGCATAATTGGCCCGTCCTTTTATATCCGTCGTAAATGCAATGTAACTGGTACCTCCCTTGACGTAATTGGCAAAGGCTGCCTGGTTGGCCAGAAGGTTGAATTCAGCCCCGGTATTCCATAATTTGGGAGGTAGAGCCGGAACGGGTCTTCGCGGAATCCGGTATTTCATTTTGCCGTACCAGTTGACAGGAATGGTTACCGGGGCCCCCTGCTTCTTCAGCATGGTCCTTAACATCAGATCGTCTCCAACCCACATATAAACATGATTCTTGTCAAGGCTGCGCATAAATACCCTTGCAGAATCATTGGTACTGTTCATCAGATAAAACGCAATGGAATCAACCCTCCCCTCTTTAAGAATAAAGGGAATCGTATCCTGTTTAGCGTTGATGATATTAAAATGAACCGAATCATTGTTAAGGTGTCCCAGGAGTCTTGCCATGCTGCTCCTGAGCATCCTGGGCTTGAGTGAATAGGCAGTGTCGTCAAAAACCAGCCCCAGGACATCGTGCATGGAGGCTTTGACTGAATCCTCGTCAATCCCATTGACCCCTTCAATCAAAATACTTTTGCTCTTGCGGTTGAATTCCCTGTTTTTGAAATATAAGTCCATCCGGTTGGCCGAATCCTCCTTCTGCCTGAAATAATATTCATTTAACCGGCCACTCAAAGAGTCTTTATTAAACTCCAAATTATCAATCAGATGAGCCATAGCCACTGAATCTCTCCGGGCAAGGATCAGTAAACTATCCTTGACCCTGACCATACGAATCAGGGAGTCCCTTGTCATTTTAAGGGTATCGCGCTCCTTCACCTGGATCTGATTGACCTGCCCCTGAACTGCCGGTGACAGCAACGACAGGATTATAACCATCAAGAACCCTACTCTTTTCATGATTTTTGCCCTATTCTCTGAATGCGCAAAATTATAAATTTGCATCATCAATGAACGTTCAGGATCACATATCTGTTGTACCCGTGCAGGTATATCGCAATCTCAAAGAGCGCGACCGGTTTTAGGTTATACCCCTTCAGGTATTTTCTTTTCCCTTTTTTCACCTAATTAACCTCATTACCATGTTGCCATTTTGTGAACCATACCGCATAAAAATGATTGAACCGCTGTACAGGAGTACGCGGACTGAACGCGAAAACTGGATCAGGGAGGCTCGTTACAACATTTTCAACCTCAAAAGTGATCAGGTTTTTATAGATCTGCTCACAGATTCCGGAACCGGAGCCATGAGTGACAAACAGTGGGGCGCCATTATGACGGGCGATGAATCATACGCTGGTTCCAGATCATTTTCCATTTTAAAAGAGACCATCGGAGAACTCCTTGGATTTGAACATGTTCTGCCCACTCATCAGGGGCGTGCCGCTGAAAATGTGCTCTTTTCAGTCCTGGTCAAAGAAGGGCAGGCTGTACCGGGCAATGCACACTTCGACACAACCAAGGGACATATTGAATTCCGCCGTGCCGAGGCAGTGGACTGCACCATTGATGCCGCGTATGATACCACTGTGTACCATCCTTTCAAAGGCAATGTTGACATTGAGAAACTGAGGAAGGTGATGGAAAGCAGGGCAAATCAGGTTTCCTTTATTCTGATCACTGCCACCTGCAATACTGCCGGCGGTCAGCCTGTTTCGGTTGAGAATATCCGGCAGGTCAGGAAGATCGCCGATCAATATGGAAAGCTACTGATCATGGATGGCGCCCGGTTTGCGGAGAATGCCTGGTTCATTAAGGATCGTGAACCTGAATTCAGGGATCACTCCATCCGGGAGGTTGTGCTTGAAATGATGTCCCTATTTGACGGGATGACCATGTCGTCAAAAAAGGATGGAATTGTCAACATCGGTGGATTCATTGCATTGAGAGACCAGGAGATATACCGGCAAGCTTCCATGTACAACATCATGTTTGAAGGTTTTCTCACATATGGAGGGCAGGCTGGTCGTGACATGGCGGCATTGGCTCAGGGATTGAGGGAAGCCACGGAGTTTGATTACCTTGAATCCAGGATTCATCAGGTTGGACTGCTCGGAGAAGAATTAAAATCTTACGGAGTTCCGGTCCAGGAACCTTTCGGCGGCCATGCAATATTTATTGATGCACTCCGGTTCTTACCCGGGATTCCGAGAGAACAGTTTCCGGGTCAGACCCTCGTGGTCGAAATATATAAGGAGGGCGGAATCCGCTGTGCTGAGATCGGTGCCCTGATGGCAGACAGGGATCCCGTGACCAGGAACAACAGGTTCCCTGCACTTGAACTGGTGAGGCTTGCAATTCCCCGCAGAACCTACAGCAATGACCATATGAAGTATGTGGCTACTGCCATCGGGAATGTCTATAAAAGAGCCTCAGAAATCAAATCGGGCTACGAATTGACCTGGGAGGCTCCCATCATGCGTCATTTTACCATGGAACTGAAGCCGGCGAGAATCTAACGGGCAACCTTCACCCTGGATGAATTTGACCATGCCCTGAATTCAGGTGCATACAGGCTTTGGGCCTCGGCATATCCACCGAAATAATTTCCGGCCTGCTCAATCAGGACCTCATACTCCAGAATATGCCGGCCTTTCGGCAGGACTGCAATGTAGAACAGGACAGATTCAGGTTCACGGGCCTGGTACCAACTTACTCCAGACTGGTACTGGTAACCAGAAAGAACCTTGACCGGTTTGAACCCGGTGCCCAGGTAATCTTTCAGCTCAACATAACTGAGTTGCCGGTCGGATTTCACCTCGAGCCTGACCCTTGCCCGGGTTCCGGGTGAAACAACCTGGCCAGGTTTCAGGATCTCCCAGTCATTGCCTGATTTCCGGATCAGAATACTTCTTTGGAGGCTCAGTGGTCCACCGGTAGACTGCAGCTCATCCAGGCGGTGTTCCTCAAGGGTAAAGAGGGCGCCCCAGGCCGGACTATCTCCGGCATGGCTGAACTCGACCGTTTTTTCTTTTGGGATTGATTCCTGTGTTTCCCAATTGAAACGATAGTAACCCTGGGGTCCTGTTGAACCTGTTTTAACTCTTAAGGAGCTGAAAACATCTCCTCCCCATTTGAAGCCAACCTGGGCAGGTTTGATTTCAGTGCCCGATCCAAAAAACAACAGAGACTTTGATGCCCAGGCTGCAACCAGTCCATTGCCCCAATCCCTGCCCCGTTTCTGCTGAACCAGATATAATCTCAGCTTATCAAGGTCCTTCCGGCCATCCTCCATCCCTGCAAAAAGCTCGATCATTTTCGATTGCATCCAGATGTCCCACTGATACCAGTCGGAGCCAAACCCTTTCTTCGGCCACCAGGCTCCCATTTCATCCGACTCTGCCATTCTTTCGCGCAAAGACAGGTAAATAGGCCGTGCCTGTGGCATCCTCCCCGACTGAACCAATGCAATTGCCATTAAAGCCTGAAGCCCCGGATCATGTGAGGTCCACTCAAGCGGGATCCTTTCCATGAAATAGATCCAGGCCAGTTCGTCCCTTGGACTGACTGTCCAACCGGAATAAAAACTCCGTGTGTACAAATACTGAATCAACATGGGATCCAGCTGAACCTTCAAATTCCCGGTCGAGTCCTGCCTCATGATCTCCCTGAACCGCCGACCCATCCATCCGTCTAACCCTTCCAGGGCCTTGGCGATCATAAAATTACCACGCTGCGTAGCGGTAACGTCCAATACCTGCCAACCCTTTAATTCGCCAAATCCGGCAACAATCTGCATGGTTGTGTACCAATCCGGGCCCATCCCCCGGAACCATGGCCACGAACCGTCAGAATTCTGCAGAGAAGAAATTTTTTCGAGGGAATATGACATTTCAGTATTCCTGTCAGTGGAATTCATCCACTTCCGGATCTGGGCAATCCTGTTCCTCTCATTTTTGACCACCTGCGACCAGGGTGAGGTTTCCCATGCTCTTCCTTTGATACCCTGATTCCTTGTCAACGGATGATTGAGGGAATCGAGAATCTCTTCCTCAGAATGATCAAGATAGAATTCTTTAGCTTCGGGGAACTTCTCGCCAATGGACCCGGTGATCCCGGCCAAATATAACCGGCTGAACCAATATTCAGAACAATCCCTTTCCTGATAGATCACTGCCGGTATTGATAGCAGAACCTGCCAGGCCGGAGTAGTTGTAATTTCCACCTGGGCCTTAACCGGCGGAGCCATCATTTTCAGAATCTTGTTTCCCTTTTTGTTAAGAAAGAATGACTGGGATCTCCAAAGCAGAGCTTTATCCGGATAAACAGTCAGGGTATCCTGCATTCCATCCGAAATATTACCTGCCGTTGAAACCAGATTGTAAACCAGGCGTCCTGGCTTTGGAACCCTGTAATCAAATGTCAATAGATCGGCAGACGAAGGCTGCAAAGTCATTTTCATGGGTGAGAATTCGACCCTTCCGGAACCGTCACCGGTGAAATTCATTGTCAGCTTTGATTCCGGGGATAAAGGATTCTTACCGTACCACCCGATCCTTGAAACCAGTTGAAGAGTATCTCCTTGTCTGAGGAAGGACGGGAAATTAGGCTTTAACATCAGCTCCTTTGACGATTTGAAGGAATGTTCTGCAAACCCTGTTGCCATTGCAGGGGTATGGACGGTCACAAGCACTTTCCATTCGGTAAAAACATCCGGAACCTTAAATCTCACATCAGCATCACCATTTTTGTCAGTCACCATCTGTCCGACGAAGATTGCTGTTTCACTGAAATCTTTCCTGATCTCCACAGGGACCGTTTCACCGGCTGAAACCTCAGGAATGACCACTTGATCATCTTCCTTTGGCGCATTAGTTTTCAATGCTTTACTCCCGGTTCCCGATTCAGCGGCGGCTGCCCGTACCGGCATCGCAGCATCCAATCTGGCAATACCATAATATCCCATGCCCCACCAATTAAGATCAATTGGTTGACTATAAGGAACTTCGACCCAAGTCTGGGGACTGTCGATTAAATGAAGGGATTCTGACGCAAATGACATCATTGCTTCAAATCCGGGATAACCATTGAACCTGGGCCACAGAATCTGCGGCCAGCCGTGTTTTTTAATCTGGTCCAACGAGGCGTCATACACGGTAATTGCCATGGAGCCACTTACTGGCCGGCCACTTTCATCCGAAACGTGCAATCTCAACCGGATTGAATCACCAGGTTTCACCTGTGAAACACTTTTCAGGCCATCTACCGATAGCCTAACATGCTCTCGTGGCACATCAATCAGAAACCGTTCCTGATATACTCGGTTATTCCTGACCATAAGTAAGGCAATCGCTGCCCCTCCTTGCCAGGAGGAATCAACCGTCCAGCTGGCCTCGACCATTTTTCTGCCGGATTCCGACCACCAGTCAACCATGGTTCCGTCGGGCAGTTGAAGCTGAGTCAGAATGAAACCCTTTCTTAATGATCCCTGTTTAAGAACTAGTTTTTCACCCGTCCGAACGGAAGAGCTGCTTACCTCTGCAAATAATTCCCTGTCACCGGTAACCTTGCCGGTAACCGGCTTGTGGAGGTAAATAAACCGGGGCTCAGGATTACGAACAGCCGGATTTACCGATGTTAATTCGATCTTGTACCAGCCTTCTGACCAGTCTGTTCCGGTAAACAGTATCACTCCGGTTTTCTGATCGGACACCTCATGAATTTTCGCAACCAACTCTTTCACCGGGAGATTACCAGGTGTATTATTCTTTCTGTATGGCAGAAATGGTACTCTTTTCTTCCATTCTTTTTTGCTTATGACAAACCGGTCGGGCTCTGGCAGTAAGGATTCAATGCTGCCATCACTGAAATCTGCCAGCCTGCTGAGACAGACTTCAACAGGAACTTCAGCTCCGTTGGAGGAATTCACCCTCATTCGCAGAGTGTCTCCCAGAACCACCTTCGTGGGGCTGTCAATTCTTACGCCCGTTGAACCTTTTCCGCAGAGGACCCTGATTTTCTCCTGATGCGTCTCACCGCTCAAATCCGTAACCAGGAAGCTGACTTCATAATCCAGTATGGTACCCGGCCCGAATGGATTACTCTCTTCAGATATCGTTTTCCAATTCCAGACGAATTCACCATTTTGGCTGGTCCTGATCCGGGCCGTATGGATTCTGGTCCTGCGTTCCGTTCCCGGCCAATATCCTCTGGGACTCATTGCCCGGGCGAGATCTATCCCGACAAGCACCTCTGCATCTGCAACCGGCTCTCCGCTGAGTGCAACCACCTTACCGTCCAATTTCATTGTATCACCATTCAGGTACGCCTGTTTAACCGGAGATATCTGAACTGAAAATCCAGGCCTCGAATATTGTTCCATACTTACTGATGCTGAACCGAACGGCGTCAGAATAGAATAATTTCCAGTTAGTCCTTTATCGGGAAGATCCGCAAATCCTGAAAAAACTCCCAATGAATCCACCGGTAACCGAAACTGGCTGATTACCTGGTAACGCGGATCCTGAACAGTTATCTGAATAGAATCGGCATTATGAACCGATAGTGAATCACCTGTGCGATCGACCATAATCCCGCGGAACCAGATCCTGCTTCCCGGTTTGTATAGTGCGCGGTCAGTAAAGACCTGAGCAGACGTAGTCTTCCTCCGGAGCAAATTACCGTAGCCCGGATAAAAGGATTCCTGAGTCAAAAGAGTGTCATATCCGTTAATTGCCAAAATTCTGTAAGCATCCGGTGCACCACTCCGCCTTCCTGATTTGGTATCATTTAACACCAGACGACCTTCTGCTTCTGTGAGATTCGATTGTCCTGCATTTAAAACAGAACGCCTTCCTTCAGGGTCATATTCACCGTAATAGGGCGTTACCCTGATGCCTTTCAAAGGCTCACCCGTTGCACGATCCCTGAAATAAAACTCCCTTGATGCCTGCTCCTTTACCCGTGAAACAAGGGTGATGCCGCTTACAGTTAAAGAAGCGGTCATGGTGGTCCCCTGACCCGAAAAGCAATCCTTCTCCGAACTGATTGCCATCAGGTAGAATCCCGGAGGTAATGGTTCGACCAGCTGATTGATCCTGTGCGGGTTTAAATCATTGTTCCTGAAAAAAAGCCATTCGCCTTTCCTGGTTATTTTGTGACCCGACAATTTTGAGATCTTTTCGGCCGGTTCCAATTGCTGCCACTCCGACTGATAAATTAAAGGGTTTATCCGGTATATCCGGAAGAATAATTTATCGATATTCCTGTATTCGATACTGACCGGGAACCAGGCTCCTGGTATTTGAACAGATTCTGTCAACACTGAGAATTCCGGCTTCAGAAGACTGGTAAGCAGGTTCTTACAATTTAGACCCTCCTTGGTTTCATCCCAAACCACCGCTTTCTCAAGCCAACTTCTGGCAAGCTTTCGGTCTGCCATAAATTCCTGTGTATCTGGAGCATTTATCTGGAAACGACCAGCCCTTTCCAGATGATAATTGGCCAGTGTTTCGTAAATCCCGGCACTTTGAGGCTTGTTCTCATATTCAGGCAGCAAATTGCTTATCGCTGTCACATATAATTGTTCAGCCCCGGAATGGCAGGAGACCGATCTCGCAAATTCAAGTCTTTTAAGATTTGCAGAAAGGTTTCCTGGAGATAACCGCAGCCACTGCGCATACCAGACCAAGGTTTGTGACCAGGGATCCGGATCAGCAGCAGGAGATGTAGCGAAGATTTCAACAAAAGTCTTTTTATCAGCAAACAATTCTTTTGAACAAAGAATAACCGGTCTCAGAGACATCACGGGATAGTCATCTGATTGTTCAAGAAACCCGATAGCCCTTGTCATGAGCAAATCGAGCAGGGTTGGTTGATTTATGGTATCACTCAGACTGCCTGAGAAAAGACCCTTAATAGAAGTAACAGGGATTTTAGCCAGGAGCTCCATCCCCGACAGAGACTCTTTGTAGGCATTCAATGCTGATTTGTAAATTGCTGATGGCCCGGCCTTGAAAAGATCGATATCAGCAGGGGACGTTGAAGCATCTGAGTCATCAGGTCGTTGGGAAATCTCCCACCTGTTTGTTATGTAAAAACGCTGAAGTAATTCGCCCATTATTGACGCCTTCAGCGCGCCGGGCACAAGCCGTTCATCTTCAAGATCCTTTTGCAGAATCCCGATAGCCGTGATATTTCCGTCTTCTTCAAGTTCCTGCGTGTATTTGAGACGGTAAATCAGAGATTTGATTTCATTTTCCTGATCAGCATGAAGCCGCGAATCGCGGTATACCTGCTCAGCCAGGTTCAGGGCCGACCTGTATAAACCTGCAGATTCGAGGGAATCAATTTTGATCCAGGTTTTACTTAAATCATCCTCTATGGTCCTTACGGGCGCTGAAGCCGCTAGTAAGGCAGAAACAATCAGGATTATCGCAAAAATCAGCTTCCTCATGATTTCAAATATTTAGGGCATACAACGATCCTGCCAAAGTTAATCAACCATTCTGTTAACTTTGTCCATTAACTGATTCCAAACCTATGCTAAAGTCCATGACTGGCTTCGGGAAAGCTTCCCGCGAGCTCAAAAACAAAACGGTCAATGTTGAGGTCAAGTGTCTCAACAGCAAACAGGCGGATATTTTCCTCAAACTTCCGACCATATACCGTGAAGGGGAGAACGAAGTGCGGAATGAAGTCTCAAGAACACTGTTGCGTGGTAAGATTGAAGTTTCAGTCTGGTTCGAATCTTCAGGTCTGGAGAAAAATGTCACCCTGAATGAAACGCTGGTTCTCGATTATCTAAGCCAATTGAAAAGGCTTGAAGACAAGATTGAACTCCCTGGTAATGAGATTCTTTTGCCGTTGGTAATGAAACTCCCGGATGTCATCAAGGTGGAAAAACAGGATTTTGATGAGACCGAATGGAATCAGATAATGGAAACTATCCGGCAATGCATTGAACAGGTTGATAAGTTCAGACTGCAGGAGGGGACAAGTATTGAGAATGATTTCAAGGCAAGAATTAATGCAATTCTTGAAGGTGTTGGAAAAATCAGGGCAATAGAGAGGAACCGAATCGATAAGATCCGTGATCGCCTAGAATCCGCCGTAAAAGAGATCTCCGAAAGAGTCAAGATGGATCATAACCGTTTTGAACAGGAACTGATCTATTACCTCGAAAAACTCGACATCAACGAGGAAATGGTCAGACTGAACAACCATTGCCAGTATTTCTTCGAGACCCTCGCTACAGAAGAGTCTCCCGGCCGAAAGCTCGGATTCATCTCCCAGGAAATTGGCCGGGAAATCAATACCATAGGATCAAAAGCAAATGACTCTGAGATCCAGCGTATTGTGGTGGGAATGAAAGATGAACTCGAGAAAGTGAAAGAGCAATCGATGAATGTTTTATAAAGTAATCATATTATCGGCACCGTCAGGGGCTGGAAAGACCACCCTGGCCAAACACCTCCTTGACTCAGATCTGGAACTTGAGTTTTCCGTTTCAGCATGCAGCAGGGGCATGCGGCCGGGTGAAATCCACGGCAAGGATTATTATTTTCTTTCTCCCGATGAATTTCGGGCCAGGATAGCTAATGGTGATTTCATTGAATGGGAAGAAGTATATCAGGATCATTACTATGGTACCCTGAAATCAGAAATTGAACGGATTCACGGCAACGGTCATTTTGTTTTATTTGATGTGGATGTGAAAGGGGGAATTTCCCTGAAAAGGATCTTTGGAGACCAGGCTTTGTCAGTATTCATCATGCCCCCTTCCTTTGAATCCCTTCGCGACCGACTGGTAAGCAGGGCAACAGATACCCCTGAAAAAATCAACCTGAGACTGGCCAAGGCTGAAAAAGAAATTGAGGATGCTCCTAAATTCGATTTTACGATCGTGAATGATGATCTGAATACATCTAAATCAGAAGTTTACGAAATTGTCAGACAATTCCTGAATGAGTAAAGGAAAAAACACTGGTCTCTTCTTTGGTTCTTTCAATCCGATTCACAACGGGCACATGATGATTGCCAACTGGATGCGGGAATTTGCCGGACTTGATGAGGTATGGTTTGTGATTAGTCCGCAGAATCCGTTCAAAAAGCACCAGAACCTTTTAGCTGACTACCATCGAATAGAACTGGCCAACCGGGCCCTCATGGATTATCCCGGATTCAGAATATCCACGGTTGAATCAAAAATGCCCAAGCCATCCTATACGATAGATACACTGACCTATTTGCAGGAATTACATCCTGAACATCTTTTCGTGCTTATCATGGGATCGGATCAGCTGCCGGATTTTCATCGGTGGAAAAATGCGGATCAGATACTCGAACAATACAAAATTCTGGTTTACCCCCGGAAAGATCAGCCGTTATCGCATGAAGCCAGGGAAAGAGAAGAGATATTACTGGGACATCCGGCGGTTACCCTCGTAAAAGCACCGATGATGGAAATTTCCTCATCTTTCATCAGGGAAGCTATCGGGTCTGGAAAAGATGTAAGGTTCTTTGTACCGCCCCCGGTTTGGGAATATATGCAGGAGATGCATTTTTACGAATGAAGTTTTTGGCCCTACCCCTTGAACCTATTGAATCTCACGCCCTTAACCAGCCAGTCGGGCAGGTTCTTTTGCGGATCCCTCTTTTTCATATCGATATAGATTCCCAATTTTTTCAAAATCGGCACACGATGAGCCTCAACAAATTCAATCAGAGTTCCATCGGGATCCTCGATATAGCTGAAATGTCCGGCGGCCTCACCCATGTCAAATGACTGACCGTCTTTGTGGGCACTGTCAACAGTAAAGGGGAAACCCTTTTCTTCACATTCCTTCTTCAGGTGATTCATCCCCTGGATATCAAAGCACAGATGAATAAATCCAAGGTCACCCCACAGGCGGTTTTTGAAGATAAACTCCGGCGTACGATCAAGAACCTGGACCAGCTCAATCTTACTGTCACCAAACAAGCGGCTGAACCCTCCCGATCGTTTCTGTGAATGGGTCAGCAGAACCCTGCGGAATTTTGAACTTCCTCCGGGCAGATTATAAAAGTCGCCAAATTCCCCTGTTTCATCATATTCAACGAGATCATACCCCAGAATTCCGGTGTATACTTTACGGGCCCTTTCGATATTACTGACCCCAATGATGGCCCCATAGGTGCCGCCACCGTGTTTTTTGTCATTATGGAACCATGAATTTCCTTCGCAGACCTCGAAAATATTATTAAAAGGATCTTTGACAAAGAAATGTTCCTTGCCATCCGGAGCAGTGGTTACGTCACCCAAAATTTCGGCCCCGTTTTCCTTAAGTTCTTTGAATGAATTTGCCACATTCTTGGATTTCACCTTGGCTGCGAAGATCCCCAGGTCACCGGTCTGTACATGGAAAAGAGGGGCCTCAGGCACCCTTCCCTTGTATTGCCAGATCTCAAATCCACCCCCACCCTGAATATTCACTGCCAGGGCCGCATGCCTTTTCCTGGGCTCACCACCCGTATAGGGAAGCATGAGTTCAGCAACTGCATCATCTTCAAATACACGAACATCCATACCGAAGTGGTTACGATACCAGGTCCAGGCTTCTTTCAGGTTTGCAACACCGATACCGATCTGCTGTATGCCCGTAATCTTTTTCTCTGTCATTACAATGCCAATTTGGGTCACAAATATAGTAAGGACTTGTTATATTTTGTATTTTCGTTTTTCAACTTTAGAATAATGAAATCCCTTCAGAACAAAATCATATGGATTACCGGCGCATCTTCGGGGATCGGAGAAGCTCTTGCAATTGAATGCGCCAAAGAGGGTGCAAAACTGGTACTCACCTCCCGAAGGTCTGATGAGCTTCAAAGGGTAGCCAGCCTGACCGGACTGGATCAGGATTCCATTTTGATATTGCCGGCCGACCTGACCAACCTTGATTCGCTGCCGGAATTGGTGAGCCGGGTGACAGAGCGGTTCGGAAGGATTGATTTGTTATTCAACAATGCCGGTATCAGCAGCAGGGCTCTTGCCCTGGAATCGCCTGTTGAAATAGACAAAAAGGTGATGGACATAGATTATTTCAGTGTAATAGCCCTCACCAAGGCAGTTGTACCCGGGATGATTGAAAGAAGGGAAGGACATATTGTGGTCACTTCCAGCGTAATGGGAAAGATCGGAACACCGCTTCGCTCTGCCTATTCCGCAGCTAAACATGCGCTCCATGGCTTTTTTGAATCCCTGCGGATTGAAGTGGAGGATTATGGTGTCAATGTCACCATGCTTTGCCCGGGATACATTCACACCCAGGTTTCGGTCAATGCCGTAACCTCAACAGGTGACAAATTCAATAAAATGAGTCACAACCAATTGCATGGAAAAGACCCCCGCAAGTTTGCGAGGGTCGTTATCAAAGGCATTAAAAAGAATAAGCTTGAAATTCACTTTGGAGGTAAGGAAATCTTTGGTCCGGTTCTGTACAAATTTTCGCAAAAGCTCTTAAACGGCTATCTGCACAGCCAGCATAAATCCAACCGCTTCGCCGACTAAACCTGGGTGACGATCTTTTGGCCTTCCTCGATTGCTACCTTATTCAGCTCAAGCAGATGACTGTACCTTTTGGGGATGGATTTCTCCAGCCCCTTGTAAACGCTTTCCAGCTCCACCACGGGTTTGATCTTGAGATAAGCGCCAAGCACAATCATATTAAAAGTTTTGGTCGACTCCATCTTGCCGGCTGCATCAGCAGCATCCACGCGGAAAATCCTGATATCCTTTCTGTCGGGATGGCGGGTAATGCCATTGCTGTCATAAAGCAGCACCCCACCCGGTTTTACTGAGTTCTCAAATTTATCCAGTGATTGCTGGTTCAGCAAAATAGCTGTGTCATACAGGTGAAGGACCGGTGAGCTGATCCTCTCATCACTCAGTATCACTGTAACATTCGCGGTTCCTCCCCTCATTTCCGGGCCATAGGATGGAAACCAGCTTACCTCCTGGTTTTGCATAATACCTGAGTAGGCAAGAATTTTACCCATTGAAAGGACACCCTGTCCTCCGAATCCGGCTATAATGATCTCTTCAGTCATTTCAGTGTTGGTTTATTTCTGATTTACAACCAATTTACCGTCAACCTTAATATCCCCGAGAGGATAGTAGGGAAACATATTCTCCTCCATCCACTCATTAGCCCTTACCGGCTCGAGCTTCCAACCTGAATTGCAGTTTGACACAATCTCAACCAGGCAAAATCCCTTATTTTCCCTTTGGGCCTCAACCGCTATCCGGATGGCCTTTTTGGCCCTGCGGACATTTCGGGGTGAGTGAACCGACTGGCGGGTAACATAATATACTCCCGGCAGTTGGGCGAGGATTTCAGACATTTTAAGCGGATTCCCCATTGAATGGAGGTCACGTCCATAAGGGCTGGTGGAGGTCTTCATACCTTCAAGCGTGGTCGGAGCCATCTGTCCCCCGGTCATTCCATAGATCCCATTGTTGATGAAGATGATGGTGATATTCTCACCCCGGTTTGCGGCATGAATGGTTTCGGCTGTTCCAATAGCAGCAAGGTCTCCGTCTCCCTGATAGGTAAACACAAATTTTTCGGGCCAGCAACGCTTGATCCCGGTAGCAACTGCAGGTGCGCGCCCGTGGGCAGCTCCCAGCATGTCAACATTCATAAAATCATAAGCCAGCACTGAGCAGCCGACAGGTGCCACACCAATGGTTTCCGACTGAAGATCCATCTCTTCGAGGACCTCCATCAGAATTCGGTGAGCCGTTCCATGACCGCAACCCGGGCAGTAGCTCAGAGTTTTGTCGGTCATCAGCTTGGTTTTCTGATAAACCAGATTCTCGGGTTTTATTATATCCTTGATATCCATAATTATTTCCTGATAAAGAGTTTTTCAAAATTCTCAAGAACCTCTTCCGGCGAAGGTATCATGCCCCCCATCCTGCCATAATGTTCTACTTTGATGCCGCACCCAACGCTCAGTTTCACATCCTCGACCATCTGGCCGGAGCTCTGTTCAACACTCAGAATTCCCTTGAGCCTCGGAGCTATTTCTGCCAACGGCTTTTTAGGATAAGGCCAGAGAGTGATCGGTCGGAGTAACCCAAGCTTGATTCCCTTGGCACGACCCAACTGCATGGCTTTTTGACAGATTCTTGCCGATGACCCGTAAGCAACAAAAAGATAATCAGCATCCTCCGTCATGAATTCTTCATACTTAACCTCATTCTCCTCAATTTTACGATACTTTTCCTGGAGATGGAGATTATGTCTTTCCTGCCTTGAGGCTTCAAGATCGAGTGAAGTAATGATATTCCTTTCACGGTCAGGAGTTTTACCAGTAGTCATCCAGCTTTGATCAAATGTGGTATTTCTTGGACGCTGCTCGCAAAGCTCAACCTTTTCCATCATCTGGCCAATGAGCCCGTCAGACAGTATGAGTACAGGATTCCTGTATTTGAAGGCCAGATCAAAACCGGTGAACACAAAATCAAACATTTCCTGAACCGATGCAGGTGCGAGCACCAGCAGCCGGTAATCACCATGTCCACCGCCCTTGACTGACTGGAAATAATCCGCCTGGGAGGGCTGAATGGTTCCAAGTCCAGGACCACCCCTGACCACATTCAGGATCAGACAGGGCAGCTCAGCTCCTGCACAATAGGAAATTCCCTCCTGCATCAGGCTGATGCCCGGACTTGAACTGCTTGTCATAACTCTTTTGCCTGTGCCGGCGGCCCCATACACCATATTGATGGAAGCGACCTCACTTTCAGCCTGAAGTACAACCATTCCGGTCCTCTTCTCGGGCTGCTCTGCCATCAGGTATTCCATCACTTCCGACTGCGGGGTTATCGGGTAACCAAAATATGCATCAGCACCCGCTCTGATAGCCCCTTCGGCAACTGCCTCGTTGCCTTTCATCAAACGTAATTCCTTCATCATCCAGTTATTAATTGTTAATCGGACAATTTCACCTTGTACACGGTAATTACTCCGTCAGGACAAACCACAGCGCAGTTGGCACATCCGACACAATCCTGCTGATTCTCCTGATACGCATAGTGATACCCTTTATGGTTGACATCCTGTGCCATAGCGATAACATCATTGGGACAAGCAACCCGGCATACTTCGCAACCTTTGCACTTTTCCACATCAACGACAATCGCCCCTCTCATTTTTGCCATATGAAATAATTTTCGGTTTTATTAACTGAAATCCTGATGAAATTTGCCCAGCCGTTCTTCCAGAGACGGGAAGAGGGATTCATGTATCTGGGATACACAGGCCCGAATCCCCTCGGTCCTTTTGCTTCCGGTAATAGTAAGGGATATTGCACTGATCCCGTAATAAAGCAGGTTTTCCAGCAGTTGTGAGCCGGTCATCCCTGGATAGGAAACGGTGAAATAAAATCCGTCAGCAATGGGATCATCGATATCCTTGTCATAAACGATAAGGAAACCGTTATCTGTAAAGATCTTTTTCAGAATATGTGCCCTGCGCCCATACTCCTTAACATTTTCAACAAAATTGAAAACACCGTCGTTGGCAGCTCTGAGCATCGCGGCCAGTCCGTATTGAGCTGAATGGCACACCCCTGATGAAAGTGCGTAAAGTGCGCCATATATCATGGAATGACCAAAACGGTCACTCGTATAGTATCTTCTGAGGTCAGGATAAGTGCGGTTAAACAGCTTTTCACTGATTACCATGCTTCCTACCCGCTCGCCGGCAAAGGAGAATGCCTTTGAACTGGAAACAAGTAACAACCAGTGATCGCAATACCGCGCAACTGTAGGCTGGTACGGCTCTTCTCCGGGATGTGAATAATCCTTTCTGAAATCCATGCCGAAATATGCAAGATCCTCAATCACAATCACATCATATTTATTGGCAAGGGTCCCGATCGTCTTCAGTTCGTCCTCGGTAAAGCAGATCCATGAAGGATTATTGGGGTTGGAATATAAAAGGGTCGACACTTTTCCGGTAGACAGAAACGATTCCAGCTTGGGTCCCAGAGCTTCACCCCTGTAATCATAAACGTCAAAGTTTTCAAATTCATGACCCAGGATCTTGCATTGCTGCTTTTGTACCGGAAATCCTGGATCAATAAACAAAGTTCCCAGTTTATTGCGGTCGGAGCGATTGGCTACCATAAAAGCAGCCATTGCCCCCTGCATGGATCCTACTGTAGGAATACAGCAATCTTCAGGTACATCAACATCAAGAAAAAGCTTGATAAAGCGCTGGGTTTCACGCTTCAGTTCAGGCACACCCTCAATCATCGGATACTTGGAGGCTACCCCCTTGTGAAGCGCTGCAATCTCGGCCTCAATTCCAATCTCAGGAGGTTCAAGTCCGGGTACTCCCATCTCCATCCGGATGAATTTTTCACCGGTCTGTTGCTCGATGTTATTGACTAGTCTGACAATCTCGCGGATGGAGGCAATACTCAGATCTGATAGCCTCGACTGAGCGATCTGCTCCTTTACGATTTTGCTGTCAACAGGTGTGTTTGGTACCATCGGGCAAGATAGGATTTTTTATTTGACTGCAAAATGAAAATTATCAAATTCCCTGCATATGGTCAACAGGTTGGCCATCTTTTAAATGATATCCCCGCATCAAATTGGCTGTCAGGCAGGAATGCACCGGGACCACTCCCAGGATCTGGCCTGGCGATAGTCTGGCAATCAAGGATTCATCCCCTTCCAGGATCCCATGCTCCTGAGACAGGCTGACCAGAAATGCTCCCGGCCAAGGATCGCTCCAGGAGTTACCGTTCAAAAGAACGATCTGGCCAAAAATTTCCCTGCCGCCAACTTTTATTCTGTCTTTAGAAAAATGAACGGCGCCACCATACAGAACCGCCTGATTTCTGCCGGGATGCACTGCCACAACCGGACAGGCGACAATGCCTCCGATTTGACCGAAATTGCAGGAGCCTTGATAGAGTTGCATTAAATCGTAAAACACAAAATTTCCCGGCCGGATCTCATCGGCTCCCGAAAAGGATTCAAGGAGACTGCAGGAGGGTGTATCCCCTATGGATATCAGACATTCACCATACTCTTTTATCAGGGCTTTTACCCGGATCATGTACTCAATTGATTCCGCACCGATCCTTTTAACCTCATCAGGTCCTGGTGCTCCATACGTATGCCCGGCATGAGTTAAAATTCCCTTAAAGCGGATGAGCGGGCTGTTAACAGCCATCCGACTGATCTTCAATATCTCATCGGTCTGCTCAATTTGCAGACCGGTTCTGTGATACCCGCAATCGATCTTGATCCAAAGATCCACCGGGTGCCTCAATTCTCTGATCAAACGTGCAAGAACAGCAGAATCTTCCACCAGAACCCCGAGGCTGACTTTCGCCGTCAAGTCGTTGATCAGACCAATTTCTGCCAGATTAACCGGAAAGGCCACCGATATGTCATTCCATCCGGCTAATGCATAAAACCGGGCCATCGACAGGGATGATACGGTAATTTTGGTAACACCCGCTTCCCTGAACCAACTTCCAATCATTACAGACTGGTGGGTTTTAAAATGAGGTCTGAATTGAACACCTTCCCGGTCGGCCTTGCCAGCCATAAAGCTGATATTGGCCCTGATAATTTCAGGATCCAGGATAAAGGTCGGTTTGAATATCTGCATGGCCGAAAAAAAAACGGCAACCGAAGTTACCGTTTCTTTAAAATTATCAGGTTTTTTAAAACTCAGTCTTTAGCAATGCAACCCAATTGGCTATCCGTTCAGGGGTTTTCTCCGGTTCATTGTCCTCATCAACAGGAAGTCCGAGGAATTTTTTATTCTTGAATGCTTGAGAATCATCGAAGTTATATCCCTCCGGATCAACCATTCCAACCAGCTTAGCACCGGCTTTTACCAGATGTTCAGCAATCACTCCGATATCGTCGACAAATTTATAGGAGTAGCTTACCTGATCACCCAAGCCGAAAACAGCGCAAGTCTTGCCGGTCAGATCCATTTTGTAAAGCTTGGTAAGGAACAGATCCCAATCGTTTTTAGGATTGGAATCAGACCAGGTGTGGGTACCAACGGTTGGGCCACCGAAAATAATGTTTGAGTAAGGTTTCAGATCATCCTCCTGGGCATTTTTAACAGGCAGAAGCACAGCAGCTTCCCCAAATGCCTGTGCCAGCATTTTGGCTACTTTTTCGGTATTTCCCCCCTGAGGTCCGTAAAGAATGGCAATTTTATCCATGTTGATTCAGTTGTGATGACAAATATATAAAACTTAATCTTTTTCAATCCGGATCCTTGCATCAACTGCGACAACCCTGTCGGTCAGGCCCATCACCGGGTTTAGATCCATTTCAGCTATTTCGGGAACGACAGTTACCAGGAGGGAAACTGCCATGATCAGATCGATCCAATGCTCTTTATTAACGCCGGCCTGGCCCCTGACACCTTCGAGTAGTTTTCTGCCCTTAAGACCCCTCATCATATCACCAACCTCAGGCCGGCTTAACGGAGCCAGTCCTGTTTGGACATCCTTGAGAACCTCAATAAAGATCCCTCCCAGACCGATCATCACAAGATGTCCGAACTCTCCCTCCTTCTTGGCTCCAACAAAGAGTTCCCTGCCTTTCAGCATGGGCTGCACCAGTGCACCGGTTGCCCCTGGAATTGAGATCAGCCGGTCAAAGGCATCTTCAACCTCCTCATGGTTGGAGAGGTTCAGAATGACTCCTCCAACATCAGTTTTATGAACAGGACCCACCACCTTCATAACCACCGGGAACCCAAAGGACAGGGCTGTACTGACAGCCTCCTCAAAAGAATTAACCACTTTTTCGGGTATTCTTGAGATGCCGGCAGCATCCAGAAGTTCCTGAACCTGAACCGGTGACAAATAACCATTCGGCAGCTTCCCGACAATCGCTCTCAGGTTATGATGAACCTGTTCATTGACAGGGTCGGGCTCAACATTGTAAAAACTCGTCTTCCTTTCCTTGACCAAAGCATTGGCAAAGACCACCTCATCCGGGAAATTTATTCCTCCTTTAGCAAGAAAAGAGTCTATCTCCTCCCTGGCATTAATGATGGATGGCAAAATCGGATAAATCGGTTTCCTGCAGGTTTGCATTTTCTGCTGGATGAGGTCATAGACAGGACCAACCGTATGGAGCCCGGGACTTCCAAAAATAATGCACATTCCATCGATCATATCAAGCTGTTTGTCAACACACTCAATGGCAGCATCCATCTGATCAACGCCACCTGTGGCGAGAACATCGATCGGATTGGCAGCCGAGGATCCGGGGTGAAGTTTGGTAAGAAGTTCGTCGGCCGCTGGTCCTTTGACTGAAGGAACCTGCAGACCTCCGTCGGACAAAGCATCTGTGAGCATTACAGCGGGACCTCCGGCATGGGTGATGATGGCAAGGCGATCGCCCTCAAGTTTCGGATGCATAAAGAGAGCACCCATGGTGGCCAGTTCAAGCCTGCTTGAACACCTGATAATTCCGGCTTTGCGGAAAAGGGCTTCCACCGCGGTATCTGGACTGGCCAGCGCCCCGGTATGGGAGGAGGCTGCGCGGCTGCCGGCTTCTGAGCTTCCGGCCTTGACCGCCGCAATCCTGCAACCTTTGCGGATGAGTGACGAAGCATGCCTGAGAAGTTTACCGGGCTTTGTGATGCTCTCCAGGTATAGCAGTTTGACCCGGCTTGATGTTTCAGGATCAAAATTCAGGTCAAAATACTCGAGAATATCTTCAACCCCCAGCTGCGCACTGTTTCCAACGCTGAAGACACTTGAAAAAGTAAGTCCCATCGGTATGGCTGATTCCATCGCATACACCGCTAAGGCTCCGGATCCGGAAATGAAATCCACCCCACGGGGATCAAGCTTCGGCACGGGGAGGGTAAAGCATCCTGCGAAAGCGGTGGTGATAACACCGATGCAATTAGGGCCGATCAGGCAGCTTCCCGTCTGCTCCAGGATCTCAACAACTTCATGTTCCAGCCTGGCACCCTCCTCATTTTCTTCTGAAAAACCTGCCGAAATGATAATAAATGCCCGTGCTCCCTTTACATCGGCCAATTCCCGGATGATACCCGGACACATGGCAGCCGGCACAGCAAGAATTCCCAATTCCACCGGCGGAAGTTCCGCAACAGTTTTAAAGGAGGCTATCCCCTGTACTTCATCCGCTTTTGGATTCAGTACATAAAGAGATCCTTTAAAACCATGATCGAGTAAATTTTTCAGGATCTTTCCTCCCGGTTTCCTCACATCATTGGAAGCACCAACAACAACTATGCTGCTGGGATTCAGTAACTGGCGGTTTACCATAAGATGATTGTCTTATCAGGCAAATTAACCATTTTTTCAGCATGCCTGGCAGGCCGGCATAGAAAATATTGAGGATATTTGGTATACTCGTAAATGAGGGAAAGTCCCTTGCAGAGGATCAATAAAAGCCTTAAAATGAAAACGAAAAACATGATTGTGTTGGTTGCCTCAATGATTCTGGCAACGGGTATCAGAGCCCAGGCAGGCCTGGATTATTTTCTCCCGACAGGAGCAAAGCTCAATCCCGCAATTCCCACTCCAAAATCGGTTTTGGGATTTGAGATTGGTGAGTACCACCTGACTCAGGCTAACATCATCAGATACATGGAAGCCCTGGACCAGGCTTCTGACCGCATAACCATTGTCAGGATCGGACAAACCTGGGAAAAACAAAACCTGATACAACTGGTTATCACCTCGCCGGCCAATCAGCAGAATCTGGATAAACTGAGGAAAGAACACCTGGCAGCTATCGAGCCGGGAACACCGTCAGCACAGGGGAAAAAAGATCCTTTGATCCTATGGCTTGGATACAGCGTGCATGGCAACGAACCTTCGGGTGCCAATGCTGCACCTGTTGTGGCTTATTATCTGGCAGCCTCAGAGGATGAAAAAATATTAAAACTGCTTGATAACGCCATTATTCTTCTTGATCCCTGTATCAATCCCGATGGGCTGAATCGCTTTGCATCCTTCGTTAACACCCGGAAAAGTATTAACAACAACCCCGATCCCAATTCATTTGAATTCCAGGAACCCTGGCCGGGTGGAAGATCCAACCATTACTGGTTTGACCTGAATCGCGACTGGCTTCTCCTGCAGCATCCTGAAACTCAGGCTCTCATCAGTCAGTTCCACCTTTGGAAGCCGAATGTGGTTACCGACCACCATGAAATGGGTTCCAACTCAACCTTCTTTTTCCAGCCAGGAGTGCCAACCAGGAATAACCCCCTCACTCCGGCCGGAACTTTTTCACTTACACAAAAAATAGGTGCCTATCATGCAAAAGTCTTGGATCAGATCGGCTCATTGTATTATTCTGAAGAAGGTTTTGATGACTTTTATATCGGAAAGGGTTCCTCCTACCCCGATTTACATGGTTCCATAGGGATCCTTTTTGAACAGGCCAGCAGCAGGGGCCATCTCCGTCAAACCAGCAACGGCCCGCTCTCGTTCCAATTTACCATCAGAAACCAGGTAACTGTTTCTTTCTCAACCCTTGATGCCGCCATGGATCTGAAAAAGGAACTTCAGTTCCACATGGCCGAATTTTACAAAAGTGCCATATCCGAAGCTGAAAACTCACCAGTAAAAGGATATATATTCGGTGATTCGCGTGATCCGCAGAAAGCCGCCCTCCTTGTCGACAATCTCCTTAAACACCAGATCAAAATCTATGAACTTGATAAATCAATCGACATGGACGGTGTCATATTTGAACCTGGAAAAGCTTGGTTCGTCCCTTTGAAACAAATGCAATACAGGCTTATAAGATCTGTTTTTGAGACCGTTACTAAATTCTCAGACAGCACCTTTTATGATGTCAGCAGCTGGACCATGCCGCTTGCAATGGGAATCCCCTATGAAGCCGTAGACGGAAAAAACATAACCAGAATCACAAATACCAGATTGGTGCAGACGGTACCCGTTTTTTCGGGTAACGTCACTCCGCTGAGCAGCAGCGTCGGATATCTTATTTCTTGCGATCCATATATGCTTCACAAGGGTTTGTATCAGATCCTTAACCAGAATATCAGAGTTAAAATTGCCACCTCATCTTTTACAATTATCACCAATGGTGCATCAGTTACATACCAGCCTGGAACCCTCTTCATTCCTTCGACCAACCAGGAACTGAATGAAAATGACCTTTTTTTCACCCTCAATAAGGTGGCGAATGAAAACAGCCTTACCCTCACCGGGCTTCAAACCGGATACTCAATTGAAGGCCCGGATCTTGGCAGCAGCCGGTTCGCTGACATCAGTAAACCCCGGATCCTAACTTTCGCCGGTTCGGGTAATAGCGGAATCACCGGTGAGATCTGGCATCTGCTCGATACCCGCTTCCAAATACCCATGACGATTGCCGAAGTCAGAAGGTTTTCCTCAGTGGATCTGGATCATTATAACATCCTGATAATGTCGGGCTCCTATTCAGAACTTGACGCTGCGGCTTTAGACAGAATCAAGGAATGGACAAGGAAAGGCGGAGTGATCATCGGAATAGATTCTGGCTGCAATTTCCTCGACCGAAGCGGTCTGTGCAAACTATCCGTTATCGCCCCACCACCGCAGGAACAAAAAGAGGCCGGATTGCGCCCCTATGCCCGACGCTCGGTGGACGGTGCCGGCAGATCTATCCCGGGAACCATTTTCGCAGCTGCCCTCGATACAACCCATCCGCTGGCATACGGTTACCACCCCGGACAGATTGCAGTTTTTAAGGAAGGCAATACCTTTTTCAAAACCAGCACTGATCCCTATGAGAATCTGGCAGTATTTACTTCCAGTCCGCTGCTGTCGGGTTATATCAACAAGGAAAATCTGAATCTTGTTAAAAATTCCTCGGCAATTCAGCGACAATCATTCGGCAGTGGAAAAGTGATCCTGTTCACTGATGATCCGCTGTTCAGAGGCTATTGGGCAGGTATGCACAAATTGTTTCTGAATTCCTTGTTCTGGGGAAAAATCTGACAGTTAAAAGTTCATAACCAGCTTAATAAAGATATTCCTTCCTGGTTCAGCCGTGATCAGGCCCCGGTTGGTGGCCAGGTGATTCCGGTATGAGGCGTTGAATAGATTATCAACACCGGTAAACAACTGAAAAGAAGTTATTCCCATTGTCATAGGGGTGGAATAAAGTGCAATATCAGTGAGGAAATATCCATCGGTTTCTGTTTCACCTGCTGCAACTTGCCGCTGGGCTGAGGTCCAGGATGAGGTCCATTCAAGAGTAAAAATCCCGGGAAGCTGATACCTCAATCCGCCTGCCACCATCATCGGCGGAATCAGCGGGAGGTTGCCACCGGAAGTCAGATTGATTCCCCTGACGAAGGCTGCCCTGGCATAGGCAACCACAGTTTTGAACAACTGATAATTTACGGAAGCATCAAATCCGGTCAGAATCGCCCGATCGACATTGGCATTTTTGAGTGCGGGAAGGGTATCTGTAATACCTGCATCAATACCGGTCGCCAGTGTATAGATAAAAATGTCGGGCTTTTCAATGATCATGTCATTCAGATAGTGAACAAAACCATTGACCTGAAACTGTATCCTGCTTTTCCAGAGTCTTATACCAAGGTCGCCAAACAGGCTCTTCTCCGGTAACAAATCAGGATCACCGAGTCTGACCTTGGCTCCCAGGTCAATATACTTGAACCTCTCCTCGAGCGAAGGACTCCGGAATGAACGGCCAAGATTGGCTGTGATATCCAGGTCTTTTAAAAGATGATACATGCCGCTTACATTGGCCGACCATGAAAGTGCATTTGATGTATCAGCCGGGAATGTGATCCTCTGATTTGGTACTGGCTGCTTGTCAACTCCATCAATGGAAACAGCCACCGGATCAAAACCCGTTTCATTGATTACCCGGATCATATCAGCTCTCACCCCGAAAGTCAGGTCGAACTTGCCGTCGAGCATCTTCTGGTCGTGTTGAAGAAACAGACCACCACTGCCAAATCTTGAATCAGGATTGGGTTTTTCTGACTTTACCACTTCCATCGTCTTCACCGGCATCTGAAACGGATCAAGTACCTCCTGTAAAATGAGTTTCTGCCGGGAGGTCTCCAGTTTTCTTTGCCAAACATCGAGACCACCGGTCAACTGGCCGTTATCAAAGGTTTTCCACCTGGTTTCCAGCACCATGCCTGATGTAAAATGCTCGCCCCGGGGAGTAGTTTTCAAGGCCGTAATACGGTTATTCCCGACCATTGAAGAAGAAGTGTTCGGTATAAGCTCCACATCACGGAGAATATACTGGTGATAAACCCTTAAGCTAACCTCGTTCATGGCAGGCAGGAGGTTTTTGATCGTGTACCTGGCAGAAATCAGCTGCCTCTTTTCCTCCGGATAGGTGGCAATGGCAGTTGGTCCGAACGGAGCTCCTCCGGGAATGCCCACATCAAAGGCCTGATATTGCTGAGCATTGACCTCAATCTCATGATTCCTGGCCGGTCTGATCCCAATGGAAGCATTCACGTTCCGGTCATTGAACTGTGAATTATCCATAATTCCATCAGGTGTCCGGTAATCTCCGGCAGTCCTGTATCCACCAGAAAGCCGCACTTTCCAGGATTTTGCCCCAGATTCCAAATCCACATGGGTTCCCAACAGATTGTTTACACCTTCATAAACTCCTGTCGCCGAACCGTGAATGGTCGGTTTATTATAATAATTGCCATGTTTTGACATGATATTAACCACTCCGCCCATCGCTCCGGTTCCGAAAATTGCTGATGCGGCACCCTTGATAACCTCCACCCTTTCAATCTCATTGACATCAAACATGGATAGCCCCGCAACCAGGTCATTCGCTGTTTCAATACGGTTGCCATCCACGAGGGTAACCAGACGTGATTCGCCTAGACCTCTGATATTGACAGAAGTACCCCAACCTCCGTCCCTGACCAGGTAGATTCCCGGCTCATTTGAAAGAACGTCGGATAAAGTGAGAGCCGACTGCCTGGGGAATTGCTCTCTTGGCACAACTGATACCGGCATGGCAACCTCCCTTTCAAGCTTCTCATAACGAAGGCTGGATACCTGAACCTCACCCAGGGGAATCATGGCAGGGTTAAGCCCGATGATAATACCACTGACATTGTCATTATCAATTTTGATCTCCAGTGAACGAGGATAGTACCCCAGACATGAGACTTTTAGTTTGCAGGTACCTTTTCCGAGTCCGGCAATCGAGAAATCACCACTGGCATCAGTAAGGGATGCCCCTATCTCCTGATTGAACTGATCAAATACCTGAACGTTCACATAGGCAATTGCCTTAGTGGTCAGGGTATCTATAACCTGGCCGCTGACCCCCTGTCCCTGAAGTGACAAACCGGTGATCAGCAAAATAATGGTAAGTGCAAATACTTTAGCGGTTTTCATTATGATCCTTGAGTTTAAGTACAACAGATTTCACTTCAAGCCCCTTAAGCCGGCCTAATTGGCCGGTCAGGGAACCTATCTGATCCGTCGTACCCTCAAGAACAAGGGAAATGATCCCGGTATCGGAATCCCGAACAGGCAAACCCTGCCTGCCGATGATAATGGAAGAATGATTGGAGATAATAGAATTGACCTGCTGTGAAACATTGCGGTCGTTAAGCAGGATCAGGACACTTCCGATTCTCTTTTCCATCAGGCTTTCCTCCGGATCAGATTGATTTTTAACACCTTGGAATATTAAACTAACCTCCTCAGTGTATTGTTATTTCGATAACAAATATAGCAGTATTATATTCACCATTTAATGATGAATCCCTTATTTTCGTAAAAAACCATAACCGATGAAAAGATTGGCTTCCATATTGCAGCGAATGTGCGCTTTAGCCCTCCTGTTTATTCTGATAATACCAGCCAGGGATTCCCTGAAAGTGTTTCCGAAAGAAGCCGGCGAACATCCGAATGACTGGTTTTACCAGCAACGCTCCTGGCCATATAACTCAATGAGGTCCGACATTTTTCACAGGAGTATGGAAGAGGTAATATCCATGGAACAGCGCGGACTTAAATCGGGTGAGAATATATGGGAACCCGTTGGGCCTTTTAATATCGGGGGACGGGCCACTGACATGGAAATGCCAAAAAACGACCAGAACACCATTTATCTGGCCGCTGCCTCCGGGGGCATCTTTAAAAGCAACAATTTCGGAACAAGCTGGACTCCCATTTTTGATCAGGAAGTAACGCTTTCCATCGGGGACATAGATATCAGCAAAACAAACTCTGACCTGATCTGGGCTGGCACAGGTGAACCCAATGCCGGTGGAGGCTCTCACACGTATGAAGGTTATGGGGTCTACAAATCCGAAAATGCGGGAGCAACCTGGACTCAATCGGGTCTGCGCGATGCCGGCAGTATCGGTCGGGTGAAGATCCACCCTGCTAAACCTGATACGGTATTTGTTGCAGCGATGGGGCACCTGTTTTCTGACAATTCCGAGAGAGGTGTTTTCCGGACCCGCGATGGCGGACAATCCTGGGATAAGGTATTATACATCAATGACTCCACCGGCGCATCAGACCTCTGCATTAATCCGCAGAACGGTGATATTGTTTACGCAGCTATGTGGGAGAGAACGCGCAGACCACCCTACCAGAGTTACGGTGGAAAATCCAGCGGAATATGGAGATCAGTGGACGGTGGCGATAACTGGACCGAACTGCTCACTGGTCTGCCAAAAGGAGATGTAGGACGGATCGGGCTCGGAATCTCTGCATCCAATCCACAGATTCTGTATGCAACCTATACCGATTCAACAGGGGTGCTCAGGGGAATCTATAAAACCACTGATGGTGGAAATAATTGGGCTGCAACGAGGGGCACCATCAATGAAGGAGTTACCTACTGGTGGTGGTACAGCGAAATCGACGTAGATCCAATCAACCCGAATATCGCCTATGTATCAGGATTTTATGCATGGAAAACAACCGACGGAGGAAATTCATGGTTCGGGACCTTCGCCAATGCCCATGTCGATATGCACGGGGTTTTCATCCATCCCGCCCAAAACGGCTTGACAGGCCTTTGCAGCGATGACGGTTTGTATCTTTCGAGAAACGGCGGCGCATCCTATTTTCATATTGTCAACCTGCCGATCACCCAGTTCTACACCTGTGAGGTTGATTATTCGATTCCAACCAGGTACTATGGCGGCACACAGGATAACGGAACCATCCGGATCACCAGCGCCCAGGTTAACCGATGGGAATCAATATACGGAGGTGACGGATTCGTTGTCAAGGTTGATCCTACAAACAACATTTACGTTTACGCCGAATCCCAATACGGCGGATTTGGCAGATCCACCGACGGAGGTGCCAGTTTTCAATATGGCACCCAGGGTATCAGCGGATCTGACCGCAAGAATTGGAAAACACCCGTCGAATTGGATCCCGTAAATCCCTCCACACTCTATTTTGGTGCCAACCGGCTCTATAAATCAACCAACAGGGCCGTTAACTGGACTGCCATATCTCCGGATCTTACCAACGGGCCTGGGACCAATGTCACTTTTGGTACCATAACGACCATTTCTGTTTCACCGCTTGACAGCAATATTATTTACGTCGGTACGGATGATGGCAATGTATGGAATACCACAGGAGACAGGATTGAATGGACCAATATTTCCGCAGCCCTGCCCGATCGCTGGATCACCTGCGTCCAAACCGATCCTTTTGACAAGCATACTGCCTATGTGACCATTTCAGGGTACCGGTGGGATTCATATCTGTCACACGTTTACCGGACATCTGATGATGGCAGGACCTGGACTGATATTTCCGGCAATCTGCCTGATTTTCCGGTCAATGATATCCAGGTTGATCCTGTCCTGCCAAACACATTTTACATTGCTGCCGACGGAGGAGTTTTCATTACCCGCGATGGAGGTCAAAACTGGATGATTTATGGAACCGGCCTTCCTCACGCTCCGGCTTTTGAACTTTATCTCCACAATCCGACCCGGAGGCTCACAGTTGGCACCTTCGGGAGATCCATGTACACCATCAGCCTGCCTTCAAATACAGGACAAGAAAATACTTATGATATTGAAGCAGGGCTAAGAGCCTGGCCAAACCCTGTTGGAAATCAATTGACCGTTAGTCTGAGCCTGGACCAACCTGCTGACGGAGAGGTTTCAATATGGGATCTGGGAGGAAGGAAAATCAAAGTCTTGTATAAAGGTAAACTGAATGCCGGCGAACGAATAATAGAATGGAACCAATGTGGTGAGATTCCGGCCGGAGCTTACCTTATAAGAATTGAAAGCCGGTACATTAACCAAGCGATAAAAATCCAGAAACTTTAAATCGTGAAATTCATAATCTGGCAACTCTTAATCCTGCTGTTTTCGGTTTTTTTTACCGATTGCAACAGAAAGACTGATTCCGGTGAGGCAATTGATATACTTACCCTGAAAGGGCCTTCCGGCATGGGAATGATATCAATGATCGACTCTCCCACCCGGCTTGGCAGAAAACAGGTTAATATTGAGGTACTTGATGAGCCGATGCAGGTGAGGACACGGCTGTTGGTCGACAAACCGGAATTTGCGGTTCTCCCGCTAAACATGGCTGCAATCCTTTTCAACAAAGGAGTACAATACCAGGTTCTGGCCATTCCGGTGTGGGGTACCCTCTATCTTTTTGGATCCGATACAACAGTCAGGACATGGAAGGACCTGAAAGGTAAACCTGTCCATCTCATGGGCAAGGGGGCCACTCCTGACATCCTGTTCCGGTACCTGCTTGAAAGGAATGGTTTGGTTCCGGGTGAAGATGTCCTGCTCGACTATTCATTTCCAACCCATGTGGACCTTTCAAATGCGGTGATCGCAGGAGAGGCAGATCTGGCGGTCATTTCAGAGCCCCTGGTTAGCATGGCACAAGCCAGGAACCCAGATATCAGGGAAATCATGGATCTCAACAGGGAATGGGCTACAGCCGTTCCTGAAAATCCTTCCCTTCCCCAAACTGCATTGTTGGTAAGAAAAGACTTCGCCGCGAATAATCCCGGATTGGTGAAAACCATAGCTGAGGCCTGGGAAAAATCAACCGAATTCGTCAGCCTCAATCCGACAATTGCGGCAGGCATGATCGCCAGGCAAAAGATCCTCCCCGATTCGACTGTTGCATTGAAATCAATACCGCGGTGCAATCTGAGATTCCGCTGGGCCAGCGATGTAAAAGCCCGGATCAACGGTTACCTTCAAGTTTTTCTTACCTTTAATCCGGATGCAGTTGGAGGCCGTTTGCCCGATGAAACTTTTGTTTACCAAAAACCGGATCGTTAGTCTTGTTGTCATAATTCTTCTGATCATCATTTGGGAATTGCTCTCCATTTCCTTTGGATCGGAGCAAATTCTTCCCGGACCTGACGACACCCTTCTGGCATTGTTTAAAATGGCCGGAAGACCTGACTTCTACACCTCCCTGGGGGTCACGTTACTCAGGGGTGCTGCAGGGTTCTTACTTGGTTTGGCAGCCGCGCTGCTGATCGGAATCCCATCCGGACTCAATCCCGCAATAGAAGCCGCCTTCAGGCCTGTCATCGTTACTGTCAGGGCAACCCCGGTAATCTCAATAATTTTATTAGCCCTGATTTGGCTTAGGGTTGATCAGGTACCCGTATTTATAGGGTTCCTGACCATGTTTCCCATCCTCACAACCAATATTGCCCAGGGCATAAGGCATACCGAACCCGCCTTCGTCCAAATGGCCCATCTTTATTCAATCCCGGGGAGAAGAATACTTCGCGAAATCTATTTCCCTTCAATCCTGCCCTGGCTTTTTTCCGGATTTTCAACGGCTGTCGGATTCGGCTGGCGCTCTGTGATTATCGGTGAAGTACTGAGTCAGCCAAAATTTGGGATAGGGTCCATGATGCAGGATGCCCAAAGTTTTTTGCTCGTTTCTGAAGTGATCGCCTGGACCCTGGTCGCCGTAATTGTCGGATCTTGTTTTGAATGGCTGATCCGAAGAATCGAAAAACGAATGCTTCGCTGGAAATCATGAGTCTTGACCTGATATCGGTACATAAATCATTCGGCGACCGTACAGTCCTGAATAATTTCTTCCTTTCGGTGGATCCAGGTGCAATAACCTGCCTTTTCGGACCATCAGGGTGCGGTAAAACGACACTTTTGAACCTGATGGGAGGAGTTATTCAGCCCGATTCCGGCTCTGTTTCAGGATTCGCTTCTGAGAAGAAATCATATATCTTCCAGGAAACCAGGATTCTGCCCTGGAAGACCGTACTGCAAAATGTTGTGTTTCCTCTGGTTGATTTGATGCCGGTGAAGGCAGCAATGGATCATGCCCGGGAGTTTATTTCCCTGGTAGGACTGGAAAAGGAGGAGCAGTTTTATCCCGGCCAGTTGAGTGGCGGAATGAAACAACGGGTATCGATCGCAAGAGCTTTCGCTTACCCCGGAACCCTGATTTTAATGGATGAAGCCTTTCAAAGCCTGGATAGTTATCTGAAATATAATATCCTGACCTCCTTTAAAAAAATCTGGGAGAAAGATCGCAGAACGGTTGTTTTCGTAACCCATGATATTGACGAGGCATTGTTTCTTGGACAGAAAGTGGTTATCCTGGGAGAAAGTCCAGTTAAAGCGGTTAAAATATTTGAGAATAACGGTACTGACGAGGTCAACCTTAAATCCTCAATTCTGAGTTTTCTGAATTTACCCTGAGTAAATAATTTGCCGCCTAATAGATCAGTTCATCAATCTCAATCAGAGACTCAGATAACAGCGCATCCGATACCGGATCTCCTGTTTCTTGCCCCCCTCTGATCTTTTTATGAAAGTTCAGAAAAACCTCGGGTGGTACCCGGTAACCCTGATTGAGAAAATGGACATGCACACAGTTCTTGGGATTATCTCCTGAAATTCTGATCATAACCTTCTCACGATCAATCCCATGAGAAACAGATCCGGCATATATCCCGGGCGGAGGCAATTGTTTTTCCGCTTCTTCTGCAAGAACCGAATACCATTGGATTGAGTTTGAAACATTCAGGTCCTCTGTTGAAAGTACCGGACCAATCATAAAATATTCATGATCCAGATATGCGTTGGCCCTTTGAATATTTCCCTCGAACAACGCTTTGCGGATCTTTGTGGAACTCACCGTTTCGTTATGAATATCCTGCTCCGGGATCTCCTCCACTCTGAAGTTGTAATACTTCCCCAGCTCATAAAGGTACTCGTAGTTACCTTCCCGGTTATGGCCGAAATGATGGTTAAATCCAACAACCACTGTGGAGGCATGAAGCTTTCCAACCAGGATCTTTCGGATAAAATCGACGGAGGAAGTTTTCGAAAACTCCAAAGTGAAAGGAATGATGACCAAATGGTCCAATCCAGCCTTTTCAAGAAGTCTGATCTTTTCGCGCTGGGTATTGATCATCTGAAGATCCTTTCCCTGTGTATTGGGATACAACACTTTACGCGGATGAGGATAAAATGTGACCAGAACAGAGGTGCCTCCGTTTTCAGCAGCAATTGCCTTTAAACGGCTGAGAATGGTTTTATGCCCAACATGGACGCCATCGAAAGATCCCGTGGTGACCACGGATTTTTGAATTGATAATCCCTCAAGGCTGCGGTGAACCAGCATAGAACAAAAAAGCCCTGAACTAGCTTCGGTGATGTTTTACGAAATAGGCAACCTTTTCAAGCGAGGTGATCATATCGTATTCCTCCAGGAAAACATGCGGTGGCATATTCAGAGGTGCCGTGGTGAAATTCAGAATACCGCGGATACCGGTCGTGGACAGGTGATCAGCAATCTTTTTTGCATGCTCCGGTGGAACAGTCAGAATGGCAATTGAAATCTGCAATTCACTGATCATCTTCTCAATAACATCCATTCCGTAACATTTTACTCCTGCAATCACCCTGCCGGTCTTATCCGGATCTATATCAAAGGTTGCTACAATATTCAATTTCGACCGCTTTCCTCTGAAATACCCTGTGATTGCGCGTCCGAGATTACCGGCACCAATAACCGCAACATTCAGTCCCTCGGGTGTATCAATCAGTTTACCTATTGACTCGATCAGCTCTTTAATATCATACCCCTTACGTTGCATGCTGGTAAAACCCATCAGCATCATATCCCTCCGTACCTGAACGGCCGTGATATGATTCAGTGCAGCAAGTTCATGGGAGTATATATGCGTTTTCCCATTGTTGAGCGAATCCAGTAAAATTCTCCGGTATTCACTCAGCCTCTCAACGGTACGTTCCGGCAAGTTCATGGTTTTCAGTATTTGTTCGGCCAAACTTACTAAATCAGCCGATTATTGGCAATACCACCCTGAATAACGACCCTTTACCCTGCTGACTTTCAACGCTGATGGTTCCGTCATAGAAATCAACCAGCCTTTTGACAATGCTCAGCCCCAATCCGGATCCCATGATATTCCGGGTCTCTTTTCTTTTAATTCTCGCAAATTCTCTGAACAAAACCGGCATCTCATCCTCAGGTATTCCCAAACCATTATCCTCCACTTCAATGATCAGCTGCTTCCCTTCAGTCATAAGCCTGCATACAGCAAAACCGCCAGGTTTATTGTACTTGACCGCATTGCTTATCAGATTGTTCAGTATGATCTCAAACTCTTCCGGATCGCCGTTGAAAATCAGTTGCTCGGGTCCATCAATGCTGATGTTTACTTCCATCTGAATACTCATCGGGCCCATCGTCTCGGCTGAAATACGTGCAATTCTCATCAGGTCAACTGGTTGTATCTCACGGTTCTTCTTGCCCGACTCAATTTTTGTAAGATCCAGCAAGTCCATGATGAGTGAACGCATTCCCTTCACCCGGTTGAGGGACCTGTCAAGAATCTCATCATATGCTTCTAATTGGTCACCGGCCTGCCTCTCCTTCAACATCCTCAGATACCCTTCAATGGCATTTAACGGATTTTTAAGTTCATGTGAAAGAACAGTCAGAAATTGAAAACGGATCTGTTTTCCTTCTGTGTTCATCTTCTGGGTCATCCGTTTAAGGAACAGGTGTTTTGTGATATTATCCATTGAGGAGCGCAACTCCTGGGGAGTAAATGGCTTTGGAACAAAATCGTATGCACCGATGTGCGTTGCTTTGACCGCAAGTTCCAGCGAAGCGAAACTGGTAATCATCATTACCTCGATGTTGAGCTGGTTTCGTTTGATATACTCCAGAACCTCCACCCCTCCCATACCGGGAAGTTTATTATCAAGCAACACGATATCAGGTGGATTTTCGTGAAAGATCCGGATAGCCTCCTCGCCTGTTGATGCCTCATAGACCGTGTACCCGATATCCTCATCCATGAAGGGATAGCCCACAGTGTATTTGCTTAAAATTCTGTCGATGCCCGACCGGATTCCGGGCTCATCATCGACAACCAAAACCTTCAGCATTTCCATGATTAAATGGTTATCAGGCTTTTAACATATGAAATGAGGGTTTCGGGCAGCAAGCCCTTCTCCAGGTACAAATCAGCCTTGATCCACGGGTCAGGATTGTATTCACCGTGGTTGAATTTTCTGCCGGTCTCAGCTGTAACTGCTGTCAGGATAATTACAGGAAGCTGAGGATACCGCCTTTTTGCATGATAAGCTAAAATAAAACCTGAATCATCTCTTTCCATCATGAGGTCAAAAATCGCCACATCCGGCTTGGCGGAGTCAAGAAATAACTCAGCTCCTTCCTGATTATCAAAGGAATGAACCTCGAATCCATTTTTTTCCAAAGCGAATCGGATCTGGAACAGGTAATCCGGATCATCATCTGCCAACAAGACCTTCGGCTGATTGATTGGATTTGTCATGACTGGGTTTCGTTTGTTTTTGGGAGCAATATTCTGAAACAGGTGCCGGTAGGGCCTTTGGCCGGATTATCATTGGATTCCACCTCAATCTTTCCCTTGTGCATTTTAATGATCCCGTAAGTGGTTGCCAATCCCAGCCCGGTTCCCTTGCCAATTTCCTTTGTTGTAAAAAACGGAGTGAATACCTTGTCCATATTATCAGGGGGAATACCTGTACCCGTATCTTTCACGCAGATCATATAATTTTCGCCTGATGCTTCAATCCTGATTACCAGGCTCCCGGTGCCCGGTATCGCTTCAATTGCATTTTTAATCAGATTCGTCATCACCTGGGTCATCTGCTCATGGTCGGCCCAACAAACCGGCTCCAGAAGTTTGCACTCAACATCCGTTTTGATCCGTTCGGGGATGATCACCGACGCGAGACTCTGACGTGCCAGTTTCAGGAGATCAACCTCCTCAAGCCTTACCTGATTCTTCCTTGCGAAATTCAGCAGGTTGCCTACAATCTTCTTGCATCGGTCAGCCTGAGTGACTATCAGGCCTAGATCCTGCCGTATTTGGTCGTCCTGGCATTCATCCAGAAGAATGTTGGCGTACATGATCACAACCCCAAGCGGGTTATTCAGTTCATGGGCAATTCCCGCTGAAAGCTGCCCCATATGGGCAAGCTTCTCTGAATGCTTGAGCGCCTGCTGAACCTTGGCAAGTTGTTCGTTCGACAGGTTAAGTTCCTGTATCGACCTGTGCATCTTCTCAATGGTATAAGGCAGGCACATGTCTTCTTCAGCCAGACCCTGGGCAATGGCAATTGCATGACTTTCACAGGAATCGTATCCGCATGCCCCGCAATTCAAATGATCCTGCGGATGATTCTTGCCGATGGAAGCTAACACCTTTTTGATCTTGGCCGGTGAGGGAAGCTCCAGACGCCGGTCTGACGGATCAAAAGTCTGGCTTAAATCTACTTCAGAAAATTCATCAATATTTCGTTTCCACGCAGCAACATCCCTTTCAAGCATCTTCTGCCTCACATAATTGCCGATCATAGCCCTCCTGACATATCTTTTGCCGTCCTGCGTCATTCCGGGCCCCATCAGGCACCCTTCACAACATAAAAGTTCCAGATGCTGATCAGGAATTGCCCCTTCTTCAAATTCAGATATTGCAGCCGGAAAATTGACTTTACCTTCCGCAACAAGGATGTTTCCATCGAACAGGTCCTCCGGTATATTCAGAGCTTGCAACATTCCCCTCTTGACCGGAAAGATGAGTCCCCTCCCGGCATGAGGAGGATCAAAATCCGATGCCTCCACCTGTTGCGGCTTAATTCCCCTCACCTTCAGCATATGCCTTAATTCCTGAAAGGTGAGAACATAATCAACTTCGGCTGATTCTGCTTTTTTGCTGATGCATGGCCCGATGAAAACTGTCCTGACTTCGGGTCCGTATTTTTTCTTAACAACCCGGCTCATGGCAACCATGGGCGATGCCACCTTTGCTAACGAGGGAACCAGATTGGGATGATAATGTCTTACGTAATAGACAACGGCGGGACAATCGGAACTGATTACGGCAGGATGACCGGCATCAGAAATTACCTCACGGAATTTCATTGCGACCAGATCGGCACCAAAGGCAACCTCACAAACAAAATGAAAACCCAATGCCCGGATCATACCGATCAGTTCATGAGGATTCCCCAATTCAGCAAACTCGGCTGGAAAACTGGGGGCTACCAATGCTGCCACAGGAAGGCCTGATTTCAGCAATGCACCTACTTCCTTCTCTTCGTTCAGGTACACCTTCGCCTGCTGCGAACAAACCTTCACGCAATTGCCACAGCCAATGCACCTTTCGTGCATAACTTCAGCCTGGCCGTTGACAATCCTGATGGCTTTTGCCGGACACTCCCTGACGCAGGTGTAACAAACCCGGCAAAGATCGGGGATGGTGGTTACCAGCTTTTTATATACAGTCTCGGTCATATTCAACGAATTACAGACCTGATGCCAAATTTGATCTCAAGGTCATCCTCAGCCCAGGTGAAATCAAAGGGTATCTCCATTTTATCGCGGGTTTCAACACCGGAATAAAGATCATCCATCTCACCAACTGCCTTGATCCTGGCCCTTAGATTGCGGTCGCTTCCTGTGATGGGCTGGCCTCCGCCATTGATACATCCATTCGGACAGGCCATCACTTCAACCAGATGGGCTTGCTTTTTGCGGCTTGCAGTCTCTTTGAGCCAATCTTCAAAATGAGCAATACCTCCGATGGCTGCCAGGTGGATATTGTCCCCTTCCAATTCAAATGAACACTCCTTAATATCTTTCAGCCCTTTTAGTTTGGCAATTTTGTCATGCGGAACAGATGTCCCCGGATAACGTGATCTGATGATCCGCAAGCCGGCCTCCAGATATCCGCCGGTTACGGCATGGAGATACCCTGATCTGACCTGTGCTCCGAAAAGATCCTGTTGGGTTTCTACTGCCAGGTCCTCCATTCTTATGCCGAATAATCTTATCAGTTTGTACACCTCCCTCGCGGTCAAAACAAAATCAGGATAGAATGTGGGTCTGGAAATCCGGTCCTGGCTTTGTATTTCACTTTTTGCCGCTGTACAGGCAGTCAGGTAAAATACCACACTCCCATCCTGTTGCTTTTTCAGAAGATGGGTCATGATTTGACGACCAGGCCTTACGGGCAGCAGATCATTCAGAAGATCCGGCCTGCTTTGTTCCACATATCTAACGAAGGCGGGGCAACCAGAAAGGAACAGTGGCCGATCTCCCCTCTCCTTTCTGAGTTTGAAAAATTCGTCCACGGCCAATCCGGTTTCATATTCATTCCCCCATGCCGATGAGTAAACCTTTCGAAATCCAATTCTTTTTAAAGCGGTTGCCAATAGGTTGGTAAAATCAAGACCCGGCTTGTATCCAAACCATTCATTCATCGATGCCGCCAGGGCCGGATCAATTAAAGCAACCGGATATCCCCCTGAATCCTGAAGTGCCCTAACCGCGGCATCAAAACTGCTTTTTTCCTGCAAGGCACCGGTAGGACACACAAGAATACACTGCCCGCAATGGATGCATGAGGAATAATTCAATCCTTTGTCAAGCACCGTTCCTACCTCTGTCCTGCTTCCTCTGCGCAGAAAATCCAAAGCCGCAACCTCTTCAACTTCTTCACAAACTCTGACACACCTTCCGCATAAAACACATTTTGCAGGATCCCGCAGAACAGAGGGACTGGTTACGTCTATTCTTTTTCTCCTGGATCCGGGAATGTAGCTATGCTCAGAAATATTAAGCTCGGCCGCAAGTTCCTGCAGTTCACAGGTCTGATTTTTATCGCAATTAATGCACCCGCCAGAATGACAGGTAAGCAATAATTCCAGAATGGTTCTTCTGGCCTTGATCACCCTGGGTGAATGAGTTTTGATTTTCATCCACTCTTCCACCGGATGGGAACATGAAGGAATCAGTTCCCTGCGGCCTTCGGCCTCAACCACACAAATCCTGCAAGCCCCACTGGGCTTAAATCCCTCGAGATGACAAAGGGTAGGCACATGTATACCGTTGGCATTCAAGGCATCCAGGATTACTTCACCCTTCTTGGCCTTGATCATCTTTCCGTTAACTTCAATCTCGACATTCATGATGCCCTGTTTAGCTGACTATGATAGCATTGAACTTACAGACTTCATGACACTTCCCGCAGCCTGTACATAATTCTCCCACAATGTAATGGACTTGTCGTGGTGAACCAATAATTGCCTTTTCAGGACATTTGATGTAGCAGATATTACATCCGTTGCAGGCAACCGGATCCACTGCAAACAGTCTCAGGTTCTGGCAAACACCTGCCCTGCAGGTCCTGTCAAACACGTGTTCCTCCAATTCCTGCCTGAATAACTCAAATCCGCTTAATATGGGATTGGGTGCCGTCTTTCCCAATCCGCAAAGAGAAGTCTCCTGCATTACCGTGGCCAGATCATTCACCTGGGTAATTCCTTTGAACCTGTCAAGTGCTGCATGACTCCGTTCCTCAGCGGGACGGCTGGTTACCATCTCAAAGATATCCTTGATCCGCCTGGATCCGTCGCGACAGGGAATACACTTACCGCAACTTTCCTGTTGGATAAAATCAATCATGTTCTTCATGAGGTTAACCGGACAGCTTTCATCATCAAGTACCACCAGACTGCCGGATCCCATCACAAGTCCTGCCTCATCGAACCGGTCAAAGTCAATTGGCACTTTCAGCTGTGCATCCGACATAAACTTCCCGGATGGCCCACCCATTAAGACACTCTTAAAGGGACGGCCGTTCCGGATTCCGCCTCCCCACCCTTCAATTACCTGTTTTACCGTAGTTCCGAAGGCCATTTCAACCACCCCCATCCGCGAGATCTTTCCCGAAAGACTGAATAGTTTGGTACCCCTTGAACTCTCGGTTCCGGTCCTTTTGTACCATTCCGGACCTTGGCCAATAATCAGCGGGACCTGTGCAAGAGTCTCTACATTATGCACCAGAGTGGGCTTTCCGAATAATCCCTGGGTTGCAGGATAAGGCGGTTTTGTACGGGGCATGCCCCGCTTGCCCTCCAGACTCGCAATCAGGGCAGTTTCCTCCCCGCAGACGAAAGCTCCCGGCCCCCTGCGCAACTGAATGTCAAGGGTATATCCGCTTCCCAGAATATCCTGTCCGATAAGCCCCAGGGCTCTGGCCTGGTTTATAGCACATTGAAGCCGCCTGACGGCCATTCGGTACCTTGAACGGGTATAAATGATGGCATGATTTGCTCCGATAATATAGGCTGCAAGCATCACTCCTTCAAGAATAATGTGAGGATTGCTTTCTATCAGAATACGATGCATGTATCCTCCGGGATCACTTTCATCTGCATTGCAGAGGACATACCTTTTTTCACCGACTGTCGCTGCTGTCCTGATCCATTTCTGGGCTGCCGGAAATCCGGATCCCGATCTTCCCCTCAGCTCACTCTCCTCAATGAGCTTCATCAGCTCTTTATCCGTATAAAACCTGATGCTTTTTGAAAAAGCCCGGTATCCGCCCCAGGCAATATAATCTGCTGCCGAACAGGGGTCCACCACCCCGCACAAACCCATCACACGTCTCTCCTGACCCTTGAAAAAAGGATGATCCTCCCACGAAGGGATTCCTTCCCAGGCCTGCTGATTGCCTAATATCATCTGCCCGATCAGATTCTCCTCAGGAACAACTTGCTTGGTTATTGCGCCTAAAATTCCTTGCAAGTCACCAACCTGAACCGGCCCGTAATATAATCGGGCCCGCCCCGGTATCTGAATCCCCACCACAGGTCCTGCAGAAATCAATCCCAGTGATCCGGTTTCAACTATATCAACCTTTATTCCGCTCGAAGCTTCCCAGATCTCAATATCTGCCTTCAGAGCATCCAACGGATATATTGAAGTGGGTGAAGTGGTATCGATAAGAACAACCGCATTCTCAATTCTTTCTCTCCGCAGTATCTTTTGTTTCTTACGGAGCTCGGGATCGGCCCCCGGATCCTCCTGCAGAAGAAATTTTAATAAATCAGCCCTTAACTGCTCATGAATGACTCCGGAAATCATGATTCTGCAGGATTTTTAATTTCATCAATCAGCGCCTTTATTTTAACGGCCGACATCTTAGGATAAAACTTACCATTAACCGAGATAACCGGCGCTTCCTGGCAAACACCTAAACAGGGGACCCATTCCAGACTGAACAATCCATCATCACTGGTCTCCCCCGGATTCAATCCAAGCAACCGGCCAATCTCCTTTCGAACCCGCTCACTGCCATCCACCTGACATCCGATGCCCTGACACACCTGGATGTGAAACCTTCCCCCCGGGTCGAACCTGAATTCATTGTAAAATGTTGCTACACTGAAAATTTTTACTGCTGGCATTTCAAGATACTCAGCAACCTCCGAAATGGCACTTTCGGGTATGTAACCCCGTGTGTCCTGAATTTCTTGTAAAAGAGGTATCAGATTCTCCCTCCTGCCTTCGGGATATTTCTTCAGAATCGGAGAAAATTCAGACTCCATATGTTAACTGAAAAACATTGTTATTTTTCTAACATAAATTTCTAATTGCAAATTTTACAACTTTTTCCGTTAATTTCCCAGTACTCCCTGATAATATTGTTATTTTTGAAACAATGATATCACATTGGAAATGAATCCGAACAAAACCGTGATAACCATTTGTCTCGGAAGTTCCTGTTTTTCCAGGGGAAATAAGAAAACCGTACAGGTGATCCAGCAATTCCTCACGCACAATCACCTTGAGGATCAGGTAATCTTTCGCGGAGCTCACTGTTTCAACCTCTGCGGTGAAGGTCCGGTGGTTAAAATCGACGAAACGGTACTTAAGCAGGTTGATGAAGAATTGCTGGTCAGCTTTTTAAAGGAGAAGTTCGGACTATGAAACAAGGAAATTCGGAAACCTCGTCAAGCCAGGCAGTCATATGGGTGGAACCTGCGGATTGTATACTTTGTTATGCCTGCGTCAGGGAGTGTCCTGTCAGAGCTATCGAGGTCAGAACCAACGCCGATCATGTGAGGATCATTCCTGACCGCTGCATCGCTTGTGGGAGTTGTTACACCATTTGCCCCACCCGGACGATCCATATTTCTTCGGATTTTGAAGCGGCCAGGGAGGCAATCAGGTCAGGTATACCTTGCTTTGCCATAACCGATCCGAGTATTTCGGCTGAATTTCCTGATATAACGGATTACCGGAATTTTGTCGGAATGATCAGGGCGCTCGGTTTCAAAGGTGTTTATGACATGTCCTTCGGTGTTGATATCAGTGCAAGGATCCACGCGCGCACCTTCAATGATTTTAAGGGTAAATACCGGTTGTCAGCCAAATGTCCGGCTTTGATCTCCTATATCAGGAAATATCATCCTGAACTCACAGACAACCTCGTCCCCGTTGAGACCCCCTATTCAATCATGTCCAGGATCATCCGTGAGAAAAATCCCGGAAATTGTTTCGTGGTCTTGATAAATCCATGCCTGGCCAGTCGTTTGGAAATCAAACAGGACCCGCATGAATCCAGAATTGATGCTCAGATATCCTTCATTGAGCTCCGTCAATGGTTCCTGGAGACCAGAATCTCGGAAAACTCTGTGGAGTTCTCGGAGTTCGATCAGCCCCAGGGCAACAAGGGAGCACTGTTTCCCCTTTCACCTGGTTTTCTGCAGGCCGCAGGCCTGTCAGAGGATCTCCTGACCAGTAATTTTCATTCCTCCGATGGTCGTATGAATATGGTCGAATCGGTTGAGGAATTCGCCAAAACCTATGATATAAGGAAACACCTGGATCTGTTTTATTGTGAAGGTTGCATCATGGGTCCGGGTATGTCACCACACGGTCATAAATTCAGGCGCCGGACCCTTGTAACAGATTATGCAACTAAGATATCTGAGAATCAGGATGCTGCGGCGTGGAATCAAACCCTGGAGCAATATCTTGATGCGGATTATCAACGGGTCTATAGTCCTGATAGCCAGGTAATGCCAGATCCTGATGATTCAGAGATCCAGGATATTCTCAAACTCATTGGCAAAACCGGGAATGAGGACACAGACCGGGGATGCATGGCCTGTGGATACCGGAGTTGCCGTGACTTTGCCATCGCAGTGGTTCAGGGTTTGGCAAAGACCGAAATGTGCCACCTGTATGGAACGCGTAACCGGCAGGAATACATCCGGTCCCTGAAACTATCCAATGACCAGCTGGCTAAAGCCCAAAAAGCACTCCAGGAGTCGGAAAAGCAGGCCCGTGAAGAAAAGGAAATGGTTAAGGAGTATTCAGAAACTCTTTCATCACTCCTGCATAAAATTCCTTCGGGAGTGGTGATTCTGAATGAAAGTCTCAGAATTGTTCAATCCAACAGGGCGTTTATTGACATTCTGGGAGATGAGGTCAGAACCATCGACGAAGTAATACCCGGACTTAAGGGAGCGGATCTGCGCACCCTCCTGCCACCGTTGGTTCTCAATATTTTCACCCACGTATTGCAAAACAACCAGGAGGTCCTCCACCGGGATATAACCCTTGACAACCGCCTGCTCAACCTTTCCGTCTTCCCGATTAAGCAAGGGAACTCCATCGGAGCGGTTTTAAGAGACCTGTCTCTGCCGGAGGTCCAAAAAGAAGAGGTAATCAAAAGAGTAACCGAGGTGATCGACAAGAATCTGGAAATGGTCCAGAAAATTGGATTCCTTCTCGGCGAAGGGGCCTCAGATACAGAGAAAATGCTCAATTCCATAATTAAATATTACCGGTCCGAAGGTTAAGTATGGACAATCATCCCTTCCATATTGAAGTTAACTGTCAGCAGAAAAATCAGGAAGGTGAAAGGATCTGTGGGGATGTCTTCCTGACCCTCAGGGTTCCTGAAGAGGGCAGAACCATTCTGGTACTTTCAGATGGCATGGGCCACGGCGTAAAAGCAAACATGCTGGCTACCCTCACCGCCACCATGGCTCTGAACTTCACAAAAGAGCACAAGGACGTTGAAAGGATCGCCGAGATCATCATGAACACGCTCCCCGTCTGTTCAGAACGGAAAATTTCCTACGCAACCTTTACGGTTATTGATATCGAGGATAACGGTTTTACCCGGATCCTCGAATTTGATAACCCCCACGCACTGGTTTTCAGAGGTGATCAGATGCTCGAACCTGAATGGAACTGCATTCTGATGACAACCGAGAAAAATGCCGGCAGGGAGATCCTGACCTGTTCTTTCAACGCACGGAAGGAAGATAGGATATTCGTATGCTCCGACGGAGTAATCCAATCAGGCATGGGATTTACTGCCTATCCATTTGGATGGGGCAGGGAGAAACTCTCCGACCTTATTCATGACCTGATCAGAAAAGAGCCTGAAATATCAGCAAGAAGACTGGCCACACGAATCATTAATGTTGCGGTTCAGAATGATTCGTTCAAACCTCAGGATGACACCTCCTGCGCGGCAGTCTATTTCAGAGAACCTCGAAAACTGCTCATTTGCACCGGTCCACCCTATGAAATGGAAAAGGATGCGGAGCTGGCCCGTTTGGTGGCAGAATTTGAGGGTCGTAAAATTCTTTGCGGCGCTACAACCTCAGATATCATCGCACGTGAATGGGGAAAGAAAATTACCGATTCATTTGATTTTTCTGATCCTGATCTTCCGCCGGTATCAAGTATGGAAGGCATAGACCTAATCACCGAGGGAATCCTCACACTGGGAAAAGTTTCGGTGCTGCTTGAAAAATATCAGGATGAAACAAGATTAGGAAAAGGACCAGCCGACCAGATCATTAAAATGATCCTTCAGTCCGACGAGGTCCATTTTGTTATCGGTACCCGCATCAATATTGCCCATCAGGATCCAAACCTGCCTGTTGAACTGGAAATACGCAGAACTGTGGTGAAAAGAATCGCCAGATTACTCGAGAAAAAACTCCTTCTCAAGGTCTGCACAACTTTCCTGTAAAACCTTCCTTATTAATCGAACTCCTGAAGGATTTCCTGAACGCCATCAGGGGATACCCTTCCATAGGTCTTGTCCCCTACCATAACAACTGGTGCAAGGCCGCAGGCACCGACACATCTCAGACAATTGAGTGAGAACTTGCCATCAGCCGTGGTCTCACCAACATCCACCTTCAGTTTCCTTTTAAATTCATCCAGAACTTTCTCCGCTCCTCTGACATAGCAAGCCGTACCCATGCAAATGGAAATAGGGTGCTGTCCCTTTGGAATCATGGAGAAAAAGGAATAAAAGGTAACTACCCCATACACCTTGGCCACCGAAATTCCAAGTTCGCGGGCTACAATCTCCTGGACTTCCGCTGGGAGATACCCGAAAATACTTTGAGCCTTGTGCAGAACATTGATCAACTCACCCGGTTCATTATTGAATGACCGGCATACCTCAACCAATTGATCTATCTGGTTGTCATGAAGTTCAATCTTAATGCTTGACATGATCTTTAAGTTTGATTAGTCCTGCTCCTTGCGGATCAGTATCTTCTTTTTGCTTTTATCAAAATAACTGGTGTGCAGCAAATGATGCGATTTTTCGCTCAATGGACTGCCAAGGAATTCCTTATATAATTGATTAACATAAGGATTCTCATGAGATTTTCGAATCGGTTTCAGGATATCTTCCTGATAAATGGCTTTCTGACGGGCCATGATAACCTTGGAATCCCCATGGTGCAAGGGCTGTCCACCGCCACCGATGCATCCGCCCGGGCAGGCCATGATTTCAATGGCGTGGAAATTACTGGTTCCATCTTTAATCCCTTCAAGCAGCTTCCTTGCATTCCCTAAACCGTGAGCTATCCCAATATTTACAGGTAATCCGTTAAAGTCAATGGTTGCCTTTCTGATCCCGTCCATTCCCCTCAGTTCTTCGAACCCTACTTTCTCCAGCTGTTTCCCGGTATAAACCTCATAGGCGGTCCTCACAGCGGCTTCAATAACCCCTCCTGTGGTCCCGAAAATGACACCTGCACCAGTGGATTCCCCCAGTGGTTTGTCAAATTCCGCATCCGGCAGGCTCAGGAAATCGATATTTGCCTGTTTGATCAGTGCTGCCAGTTCCCTGGTCGACAAAGCGTAGTCGACATCCGGATTTCCGTCAACCTTGAATTCATCTCTTTGACATTCAAACTTTTTAGCCAGACATGGCATAATTGAAACAACAACCATATCCTTCCGGTCAACTCCGATCTTCTCAGCAAAATAGGTTTTGGCAACCGAGCCGAACATTTGCTGAGGCGACCTTGCTGTTGAAGGAATATCCCGCAATTCCGGAAAATATTCTTCGAAAAAGTTAACCCAGGCTGGACAACAGGAGGTAAGAATCGGAAGAGTCTCTTCCTTTTTACCGTCGAGGAAATTTGATAGCCTTTTCAGCAATTCTGTCCCCTCTTCCATGATCGTCAGGTCTGCCGCAAAATCTGTGTCAAAAACATAATCAAATCCAAGTTGCTTCAAAGCCGAAACCAGTTTACCTGTGACCAGAGTTCCCGGTTCCAATCCAAATTCTTCTCCAAGGGCTGCCCTGACAGCCGGGGCAGTCTGCACTACCACGGTCTTCCTGGGATTGGCCAAAAGCCGGATGATCTGGTTGGTATGATCTACCTCTGTAAGGGCACCTGTCGGACAGACAGCCACGCACTGACCGCAGAAAGTACAAGGCGATTTTATCAGGTCCTGCTCAAAAGCTGTTGCCACAACCGACTGGAATCCGCGGTTTATTCCAGACAGCGCACCGACAGTCTGAAAATCATTGCACATCATTTCACATCTGCGGCAAAGAATGCATTTGTCCATGTCGCGAATGATCGATGGGGAGCGGTCTTCCTTGTAATGCGACTGTTCGCCTTGGTAATGAATTTCCCTGATCCCGAGGTCCTGTGCAAGCTTTTGCAGGTCGCATGTTCCATTCTTTGCGCAAACAAGGCAATCAAACGGATGATCTGAAAGGATCAACTCCATGACTGTTTTGCGGGCATTGAGTACCCTCATGGTATTGGTCCGGACCACCATGCCCTCCTGACACAAAGTTGCACATGCAGGAGCCAGATTTCTTCGGCCGGCAACCTCCACCACGCAAATTCTGCATCCTCCAGGCTTGTTCTCAATATTGAGATCCTCCAGGTGCAGGTAGCACAGGGTTGGTATCTTGATCCCTACGGTTTCAGCTGCCTTCAACAGACTGGTTCCAGGATTCACTTCAACCGGCTTATGGTCAATTGTTATTTTTATCTTGTTCATAGTCAATTGTTTCTATCAGGATACTAATACTGCATTGAATTTGCATTTCTCCAAACAGGCTCCACATTTTATACAGATGGCCTTATCTATGTAATGAATCTCCTTGCGCTCGCCGGTAATTGCTCCGACCGGACATACTCTGGCACAGGCAGTGCAGCCAACGCAATTTTCCGCATCGATCCAATAGGTCATGAGGTCCCGGCACTGACCTGCCGGGCATTTCTGCTCCGTCACGTGAGCCAGGTACTCATCATAGAAATGTTCGAGCGTGGAGAGTACCGGATTTGGTGATGACTGGCCAAGCCCGCATAGGGAGGTATCCCTGATAACTTCGCTCAGGTTACGCAACCTGTCAAGATCCTCCGGTTTACCCTTCCCCTGGGTAATGATTTCCAGCATTTCATGCAGCCTTTTATTCCCGATCCGGCATGGCGAACATTTACCGCAAGATTCCTCGACTGTAAAATCCAGATAGTATTTCGCAACCGAAACCATACAATCATCCTCATCCATCACGATCATCCCCCCTGATCCCATCATCGAGCCAGAGGCTATCAAATTATCGTAATCAATGGGAATATCCAGATGCTTTTCAGTGAGACATCCTCCGGAAGGACCACCTGTTTGTACGGCTTTGAACTTTTTGTGATCCTTGATTCCCCCTCCGATATCAAAAATCACCTCCCGCAACGTGGTACCCATCGGAACCTCAACCAAACCCACATTATTTACTTTTCCAGCCAGTGCAAACACTTTGGTACCCTTTGATTTTTCTGTTCCGATGGAACTGAACCAATCAGCACCTTTCAGGATGATCGGCGGGATATTCGCATAGGTCTCAACATTATTCACATTGGTTGGCTTGCCTAAATAGCCCTCCTCTGAAGGGAAAGGCGGTTTAAAGGTCGGTTCACCGCGATGCCCTTCCATTGAATGGATCAGAGCTGTCTCTTCTCCGCATACAAATGCCCCAGCTCCATACCGGAGTTCAATGTCGAAGCTGAAACCTGATCCGAATATATTTTCACCCAGAAAACCATACTCTCTGGATTGCTTTATGGCTGACTTCAACCGCTCAATGGCAAGCGGATATTCAGCCCTGATATAAACAAGACCCTTGGATGCTCCTGTGCAAAAGCCGTTGATTGCCATTGCCTCAATTACAGTGTGCGGATCTCCCTCGAGAATGGAACGGTCCATGAATGCTCCCGGATCCCCCTCATCTGCATTGCAAACAACATACTTTTGATCAGCCTTGCTTTTTGCAGTGATTTCCCATTTCAGACCTGTCGAAAAACCGCCGCCTCCCCTGCCCCTTAACCCCGATTTTTTAATAATTTCTATAATCTCCGACGGAGCATGCGTGGTCAACACGTTTGCAAGGGCAGCATATGCATCTCTTCCGATTGCCTCATCAATGCTTTCAGGATCAATAAACCCGCAATTTCTAAGAGCAATCCGAATCTGCTTCTTTGCACCTTCTTTTTTGAGCTCACTATGACCCGCAAATTCATCAATGGTGTTATAGGTCACCGGAATAATTCCTTCAACCAGCTCACCGCCTTTAATGTATTTTTCAATGATCGTATCAGCTTTCCTGGCAGTAACATATCCGAAAACCAGCGGAGACTTCCCCGGAAGTGTTACCTCAACTGTCGGTTCTGCATAACAGTAACCCATGCATCCGGTTTGAGAAACAATTGCATTGATGCCCCTTTTCTCAAGCTCCTCTCTTAAAAAAACCATCACATCCCTGGCTCCCGAGGCAATTCCGCAAGTTGCCATGGCTACCTTAACTTGAACCATGGATTCTGAAGACCCGCCAGACTCGTGTAATCTTCTGTTTTCCTTCACTTTCTCACGTAATCCTTGAAGGTCTGCCAATGTGTTTATTTTGATCATTTTTAACCTCTGTTATTTTTATAACATTGTTATTTAATTCACACGCAAAGATAAAAGGGTTTGTATCTTATGCAAATGACTTATGCTGTATTTTGTAAAAAAAGGAGACTATTTTGCAATAGCCTCCTTGATTTGGTTTCTAATACTTATACTGTTAAAAGCGCTTTCTCGGAATATAATGCGTATGTAGGAGTGCATGGGATTTATGGCTGTTTGGTGCACCCAGGAACTCATCATAAATCATTTTTACCTCAGGATTTTCATGTGATTTTCTCAGTGGCAAACCCTGATCTTCGCCGTAAATAGCTTCTGCCCTCTTTTGACGGATCTCATTATTGGTCGGTATCGGCTGGCCCCCGCCACCAAGACAACCGCCGGGGCATGCCATGATTTCGATAAAATGATAGTTAGCCTCTCCGTCCTTAACCGCCTGCATAACCTTGCGGGCATTAGCCAGACTGTGAGCAACAGCGCATGACACCTCAATTCCTTCAAGAAATTTCCACTCCGGAAGACATCCTTCAATTTTAACCTTAGCCTCTTTCACCCCTTCCATACCTCTGACCGGGTTTATATCCAGATTCTTAAATGGCACTTCCCTACCGGTAACGACTTCATATACAGTACGCAAAGCCGCTTCCATCACACCGCCGGTGGCTCCAAAGATCACGGCAGCACCGGTTGAATCCCCCATAATGCTGTCATATGAAGTATCCTCAAGATTCTGGAAATTGATCCCGGCCTGTTTGATCATCATGCCCAATTCCCTGGTAGTAAGTACAAAATCAACATCCTTATAACCGCTTGATCTCATTTCAGGTCTGTTGGCCTCATACTTCTTGGCGGTGCAGGGCATGATTGACACAACACAAATATCCTGGGCTTTCAATCCCTTCTTTTGGGCATAGTAAGTTTTGGCAAGCGCTCCAAACATCTGTTGAGGAGATTTGCACGTCGAAACATTCGGCAGAAATTCAGGGAAAGTGTGTTCAATGAATTTGATCCAGCCTGGAGAACAAGACGTTGTCATAGGCAGGGCTACGGTCGTATCCTTATCAACCAGAGCCTTTTTGAGCCTGGTAAGCAATTCAGTTCCTTCCTCCAAAATTGTGAGGTCAGCCGTGAAATCAGTATCCAGGACAGAATCAAAGCCAAGACGTTTTAGGGCAGTCACCATCTTGCCGGTCAATCTTTCACCCGGATCATATCCAAGCTCCTCACCAATGGCCACTCGAACAGCCGGAGCGGTTTGAACAACCACATGAATATTGGGATTGTTGATAGCATCCCAAACTTCCTCCACATAGGTTTTTTCAACCAGGGCACCTACCGGACAACGGTTGACACACTGTCCGCAGTTTGTGCATACAACTTCAACCAATGGCCTGTCAAGGAAGGTGGAAATCTTCATATGCTCGCCCTTGTTGGCAACCCCAAGGGCCGATACACCCTGAAGTTCATCACAAGTCCTGACACAGCGCTGACACCTGATGCATTTGCTGTCATCCTTGATAATTGAGGGAGACAGATCATCAAGCACTTTTCTTTTGGTACCGACCAGGTCGATAAATACATGATCCCCTACCCTGTACTCGTGGGCAAGACTCTGCAATTCACAGTTGCCATTTTTGTAGCATTTTGTGCAGTCAGAATTATGTTCTGAAAGCAGCAGCTCGATGATGGTCTTCCTGGCAGTTCTCACAAGAGCACTGTTGGTGTGGATCTGCATACCTTCTGAAACCGGAGTGGCACATGCGGCTACAAGAGCTTTTCCGCCTACCTGTTCCACAACACAAACCCTGCAATTGCCCGCAACGCACAAGTCCTGATGGTAACAAAGGGTCGGGATCCTGAAATCCAGCTTCTTTGCCGCATCAAGAATGGTGGTTCCTTCCGGAACTGAAACCGGTATATCGTTTATTGAGAGATTAACCGAATATTTATTCATGGTGTTCAGATTAACTTAGTAAATGATTTCCTCCTTGAAATTGGTCACAATCGAGATAAAGGGATTGGCCACTGATTGTCCCAATCCGCATTTGGCGGCAATTTTCATTGTTTTAGCCAGTTTTTTGAGATCTTCAAGGTAAGACGGAGCCCGTTCACCCCGCTTCACAGCTTCAATACCCTTCAGCAACTGCTGACATCCAACCCTGCAAGGGGTGCATTGACCGCATGACTCCTCAGTGAAAAACTCAAGGTAATCATGAAGCACATTGTACATCGACCGCTGGCTGTTGAAAAGCATCATCGATCCGCCCGTCGGAATGCCTTCATATCCTATAATGGTATCCTTAAACAGTTTCCTCGGAACACAACCTCCTGAAGCACCACCAACCTGAACTGCCTTAGTATCCCCGTCGCCGAACTCCTCAACGAAATTCTGAACGCTCATTCCCAATTCCAGTTCGTAAATACCTGCTTTGGGAGTGTCACCCGAAATAGAAAAAACTTTTGACCCTCTGGAGTCCTTGGTACCCAATTCTTTAAACTTTTCAGCACCAATTCTGCTGATCATAAAGGCATAAACCAAAGTCTCAACATTATTGATCGCCGTGGGTTTTCCAAGATATCCGGCAACCGTGGGATAAGGAGGCTTATTGCGAGGCTCACCGCGCTTACCTTCCATGGATTCAAAAAGGGCACTCTCTTCACCACAGATATAGGCACCGCTGCCCGACCTTATCTCAATCCTGAAATCGAGACCAATCTTTTTCAGACCTTCATTGAATTTGACCAGCTTTTCATTAAGCTTCGGAAGCAGGAAATTGTATTCACCGCGCAGATAAATGAATCCTTCACGAGCCCCAATGGTATATCCGCAAATTGCCAATCCTGCAAAGACTTTCTCTGGAACCCGGTCAAGAATCTCCCGGTCTTTAAAGGTTCCGGGCTCGCCTTCATCGGCATTGCAGATAACATACTTATCGTAACTATCCTCATTTCTGGTGAACTTCCACTTCAAACCGGTCGGAAATCCTGCTCCACCCCTGCCTTTAAGCCCTGAATCAATCATCTCAAGGATGATAGCATCCGGATCTTTTTTAATGGCAGACTCAACAACTTTCAGTGGATCAAATCCTTCCGTAACGAATATAATATCAACCCTTTTTGGTTTATTTGTTTCCATGTCTGATTGTTTTACTAAAAATTATTCCGCCCTGTATTTTGCAATGATCTCAACGGCCTTCTGAGGTGTCAATTCCGGGAATATTTCATCGTTGATTAACATCACCGGACCCTTGTGGCACCAACCCAGACAATTAGCTGTAAGAAGGGTAAATTGCTTGTCGACCGTGGTTTCACCAATCTTTATCTTCAACAATTCTTCAATTGAATGAATGATCTCATCCTTGCCAGCCATATGGCAGGAAATGGTTTTACACACACGGATCACATACTTTCCACGAGGTACCGTGTCGAGAAAAGTATAAAAACTGGCAGTCCCAAAGACTTCAGCAGCTGAAAGATCCAATGCTTTGGCAATTGAGATCATGTCCTGGTCATCAAGATAATTTTTCTCTTTTACCACTGCTTGAAGAATAGGCATCAAAGCCTTCCTTTCTTTGCCGTAAACCTGGGTAGCATCATTAATAATCTGTTGAACATCAGCCATTTTTATTCTCCTTATTTTCCTTTTTGGTTTTTTTGGACAGAGTAGAATGATCTTAAAAAAAGACTGTTAAAATTATAACAGCGCTAAAAGGTGAACCATGACGAATATTAGTACAGGATATGATAAAAGTCAGGTTTGATCAATTGTGATCTAACCTGCACTGGCCGCGGTTGCCGGACCTGAGTCCTTGGCCTTGATTGACAGGTTTGGGACCATTTTGATGGTGGGTCCCGAAGCGGATGGTAGGGTGAAATAGAAACAAGATCCTTTTTCGGGTTCTGATTCAACCCAAATCTTACCTTTCATGCTCTCAACCAGCAACTTCGCTATTGTGAGCCCCAGGCCGGTCCCCCGATACAATTTTTCGGATGCTTTTTCACCTTTAGTAAACCAGTTGAAGACCTGATGCAGCTCCTTGTCCGACATGCCAATCCCTGTGTCCTTAATCCAGAACAGATGGTTTCTGCTGTCAAATTTCTGACATCCTAACTCTATGGTCCCCTGATGGGTGAATTTTACCGCATTCTCCGCAATGCAAATGAAAAGCTGGTCAAAACGCAAAGGATCGGCCGCGAACAGTGTCTCGGCAATGTCACTTTCACAGTACCGGACAATTTCAAGAGAGGGCTTGTTATAAAGTGATTTTAACTTGTCAAATTCAGCGATCTGACGAGACAAAGCATCTCCGACCCTGACTTCCTTGATTTCAAATGACATTTGCCTGGCATGGATCTTTGCAAGCTCCACCATATTGGTCAGTGTATTCAGCAGCTTATGTCCATTTTCGAGTATCTGGGATGAATAGAAAGTTCTTTCAGTTGCCTCCAGATCCGATTCACTTAATAGCTCAGTAAATCCCACAATTGCATTCATCGGAGTCCTTACCTCATGGGAAAGATTAGCAAGGAAGGATGATTTTAAACGATCGCTTTCCTCAGCCTGATCTTTTGCCTGAATCAGCTTTTTCTGGGTTTCATGGCGGTCAATTGCCAGTGCAAGATGCTCACCGACATATTCAAGCAGCTGCAAATCTGATCGATCATAGGCACAATTCTGGTCAAAACTCTGGACCATTAAGATTCCCACTATGCGGGTTTCAACCATTAAGGGAACTCCCAGCCAACTATCCGCAGGAACGCCGATGCTTTCAATCTCTCCTTTGGCAACCAGCTCATGAATTCCCTTTCTGTCAACAAGTAAAGATTTGCGGTTCCGGATAATATATGAACTCAGACTTCTTCCAAGGCGGTACCTTTCAAGTTTGCCATTTGGATCTACCTGATAGGCTGGAATCACCTCTTGCGTTACCGGATCATAAATTCCTATCATCAGGTTCGACACATCCAGAATCTGGCTCAGTTGCTCCTGTATATAAGGGAAAACCTCTTTTAAATCATTGTTGAGATTTACATATCCGGATATCCGGTACAAAATCCCTTTGATCTTGTCAGAATAATTCCTTTCAGCGATCTCCTCCTGCAATTTCTGATTGGTCTCCCTCAGATGCCTGGTCTTTTCAATGACTTGCCTGTCAAGATCATTTTTTGCGGCCTCCAGTTCTTTTAACGTGGAATTATGCATGATTACTTCCCACTTTAATGACTGGTTCATAGTGGAAATATTCTCCCAGTTCAGAAAATTAACCAGACGGGTATGATACAGGATACTGGCAATTACAAGGGTAGTACCAATGAAAAAAAGATATCCGACCGATTCAGCAAAAGAAATTTCTTCAACACCAGTAACAATAAAAAGGTAGAATCCCGCTATTCCATTGATAACCAAAATAAAAGTCTCTATCGCTGAAGTCACAAAAAGTGCAAAAACAACGAACAAACTCAGCAAATAATAACTTGAATGACCAATCTGCAGCGGATCCACCCGGCTGATTACCGCACTCCACCAAATCAGAGCCAGACCAAAAACCATCACTGGTAATCTCTGAACCAGAATCTTCTTAGGATCTTTGATAACAGAAAGCCGGGAAACCATAAATGCCAGAATAGCAATAAGGGCAAATAGAACTGTGATCAGCTTGTTAACATAAGGCATTTTAAAAAGCAGGAATCCACAGGCAATAATGACCAGAATACCCGATAAAAGCTGTAAACGCAACAGATTCTCCCGCCCCGTTTCACGAAAGAAGGAACTTCTGCTCTCAGCCGGAACTTTTGGGAAGTTCCGCCGAAACCAACTACCGTTGAGAATGCTGTCGTCCATTATTCAATCTTACTTCCCCTTTGGTTTTTTTCGTCCCTCAGGGGTTACCTTTTGCCAACTATCAGGATTAATATTTGTAAAACTGACTGAAATAAAGGACAACTAAAATAAAACAAAAAGGGCCGATAAACAATATTAACTAGTGAATTGTCAAATAATTTTGACGAACGTTTCCTTTTAACAAATAAAAAAAAGGCGGTTGAACCGCCTTTTTTTTATTTTACAATTTTCATCTCTTTTATAAGGTGCCCTGCCCCGGCAAACTTGTCAATAATAAAAAGTGCATAGCGGATATCAAGGCTGATATTCCGGCATAAATCCTTATCATACATGATATCACTCATCGTTCCTTCCCAGTTTCGGTCAAAATTGATTCCGATCAGCTCTCCCTCAGCATTAATGACAGGGCTACCGCTGTTTCCCCCGGATGTGTGATTGGAGGCGATGAAGCACACTGGAACAGTATGATTGAACTCATACTGGCCATAATCCTTTGATGCATATAAATTTTTAAGTTTCTCAGGCACACGGTAATCATAAATATCGGGGTTGTCTTTTTCCATGATACCGTCAAGTGTGGTGTAATGTCTGTACTGAATCCCATCAGCTGGATAAAAGTCATCAACCTTACCATAAGTTACGCGAATGGTTGAATTCGCATCAGGATAAAAAAGCCTTTCTGGTTGCATCTCCATTTGAGCTTTCATGTAAATCCTTTGTAGTTCGGGAATTATTTCCTGCCCTTTGGCAAGTCCTGGCCTGATGATATTTTTCTGCAGGTCATTTAAACTTCGGTACATGACAATGGCAGGATCCTTCTGTAATTTTTTTATCGTGGAGGGGTTCATACTCCCTATGAGGTCAAAGAACTTATCCTTATTCCACAGAGGTGACACGGCAAAAACCCATTCGGCATAAGCATTCAGATCACCCTTGAACTTGGTTTTAGCTTCCTTTAAGGCAATTGGCTGATAAGCCTCATCAATGCCATCAGAATATGCCTGCATAAGGACACCGAATATTTCCCTGTCAATGTTCATGTCATAATCCTTGAAAAAATCGGTTGCCCATTTATTCAGCCTGTCAGCAGTTTTGATCCTTTCTTCGGGTTGCAAGGCTGACCATTGGTCAATATATTGACTGACCCTGCCAGCGATTGCTATAATTTCGGCAGCCTGACCAGCCTCCCTTTCAAACGTATTGGCCCACTCAAAAGGGGCCTGGGCAGCAAGGATCTCACGGTATTGAGAAAGAATATTGCCATAGTCCTTTTTCCGAACCGGATCCATTTCAACCCACTCCTGGAACTTCCGTTCATAATCCTTCTTCTTTTCAAGCGCATCTATCCTGTTAAGGCCCAGCAGTATACCCTGGTTCTTTTTCCAGGCATTAGCTATCCCTGATTTTTTTGCAGAATATTGGATTCGCACCAGAGGACCGGTATTCATTGCTCTCTCCATGATCTCGATGCGCTTGGTCCGTAACTCAATGGTGGCCGGCAATGTATACTTCACCTGATTTTCAATGACACAGGCTGGCACATATTCGGTAGTTCTGCCCGGATAGCCGAAAACCATGGTAAAATCTCCCTTCTCAACACCTTTAAGACTGATAGCCAGCGATTTCTTGGGCTTATAGGGCACATTCTTATCAGAAAAAGTGGCGGGCTTATTGTCCGGACCAGCATAGATCCTGAACAGGGAGAAATCACCTGTATGTCTTGGCCAGATCCAGTTGTCAGTTTCGCCACCGAATTTACCGATGGCACTTGGTGGTGCCCCAACTAGCCGGACATCCGTATAAGATTCATACACAAACAGAAAATACTGGTTCCCGTTAAAAAAGGGTGTGATCCTGCCAGAGTAACCAGTTCCCTTTGTTGCTTCTGACTGGATCTTCCGTGCATTGTCCGTTATCATCCTTTCACGTTCCGCAGACTTCATTTCCGGCTTTACACCAACGAGGCAGGCATCTGTAACATCCTCAATCCGGATCAGAAAGGTCACGGATAGTCCTGGGTTGGGTAACTCTTCCTTGCGGTCCATCGCCCAGAACCCGTTGGTCAGGTAATCATGATCAACCGTGCTGTGCGACTGAATATAATCATAACCGCAATGGTGGTTTGTAATAACAAGACCTTCATCAGAAATAAGCTCACCGGTGCAACCACCGCCGAAAATAACAACGGCATCCTTCAGGCAGGCCTGATTTACCGAATAGACATCCTCAGCACTCAATTTAAATCCAGCTTTCTGCATGTCCTCAATTTTATATTTTTTGAGCAGCAGTGGGATCCACATTCCCTCCTCGCCCCTGCTTATGGCTGATGCCAGGATCAGGGTTACTAATAATAAGGCAGTTCTTTTCATTAGGGTCAGTTTACTGATTTAATTTATATCCTGTAAAACTTTGTAATTCACGGTAAAGTCTCTGAATTGGCAATCCCATCACATTAAAATAGGAGCCTTCAATACGGGTTATCCCGATATACCCTATCCATTCCTGAATACCATAAGCCCCGGCTTTGTCAAAAGGTCTGAATTCATCAATATACTCCATGATTTCTATCGGATGCAAGTTGTCAAACCAAACGGTGGTATGAGATGTAAAGACCTTTTCATCGCATGGTGAGGTCAGGCAAACGCCGGTGACAACCTCATGAGGATTTCCCGACAAATCATTCAGTATTTTCAAAGCATCATCCCGGTCTGCCGGCTTTCCCAGAATTCGGTCTCCTAAAACGACAATCGTGTCGGCGGTAATAAGAATATCATTGTCGCGAAGTTCCTGAACATAGCCTTTCGCCTTAAGCCTGGCAAGATAAACAGCAGATTCGGTTGGACTCAGCCCATCCGGAATTATCTCGGGCACCTCCTCCTTGAGCCACAATTGGTAAGGAATCCCCGAGTCCTTAAGAAGAGTTTGCCTCCTGGGGGATCTTGAGGCAAGGAAGATTCTGTACCTCTGCAAATGCTCACTGAATCCTTTCATGATT
>Ga0172369_10000257_pt1 | contig 77786 bp, 50 predicted proteins | sample LakKiv25m_FD_114539 | JGI IMG/M metagenome (GOLD analysis project Ga0172369, IMG submission 114539) | Freshwater microbial communities from Kabuno Bay, South-Kivu, Congo - kab_022012_11.25m | ecosystem: Environmental > Aquatic > Freshwater > Lake | place: Democratic Republic of the Congo... | reverse complement strand
TGATGGGCGTGCTGGGCGGCGTGCTGGGCGCCGGGCTGGGATATTACCTGGGCGTGCTCGTCACCCGCTTTTACACCTCGCAGATCCAGGTGCCGTATTACGACGTCGCGCCGCGCTGGGGCATCATTATCGCCGGCCTGCTCATCTCCAGCCTGGTGGCGATTGTCTCCAGCCTGCTGCCCGCGCTGGCGGCGGCGCGCATGACCCCGGCGGAGGCCATCACCTCCACGGTGCCTACCGGCGGGCGGGCGCCGATCATCGAGCGCTACCTGCCCTTCCTGCGCCGCTTTTCCCTGCTGTCCCGCCTGCCGCTGCGCAATTTCCTGCGCAATCCCCGCCGTACCTTCTCCACCGTGGCCGGCGTCGCCTCCGGGGCTATGCTGCTGCTGGTCGCCAGCGGCCTGCTCGACTCGTCGATGGCCGCCATCGACTTCTACTTCAAATACAGCATCCGCTACGACATCATGGCCAGCTACCTGCAGCCGCAGGACCAGTTCGTCACCGAGCGCATCCGCCGCTGGCCGGGCGTGCGCCGCGTGGAGCCGCTGCTGGCGGTGCCGGCGAAGCTGACGAAAAACGGCGTGGAGCAGACCATCCTCATCTACGGCATCGAGCCGAACAGCCGCCTCTTCACCCTCTCGCGGCCGGACGGCAGCCCCATCCCCCTGCCCTCGCACGGCGTGATGGTGGCGCAGGCCACCGCGAAGAAGCTGCACCTGTGGAACGGCGCCATCGTGCGCCTCTCCCTGCCCCAGCAGACCCTGCCCGCGGTGGCGGATATTCCGCAGCCCCCCGTCACCGGCCCACCGGTGCCCGGCCTGACGGCAAGAGCGCCGACCTACCGTGAAACGGTCTTCACACCCGGCCGCTCGCTGCTGGAAACAAACCTCGACCGCACCGTGCGCATCAGCGGCATCACCTACCAGCCGGTGGGCATTACCGCCTACGCCTCGCTGCACCAGGTGCGGGAGTGGTACGGCGCCCCGCTGGAGCTGCCGCCCAACGCCATCAATGCGGTGGCCATCACCGCCGATCCCGCCTACGTCTCCACCATCGGCGACCGCCTGTTTGGCCTGGACGGCATCGCCTCCGTGCAGGTCATCCGCGACATCCGCCGCGAGATCGACAAGGCACTCGAATCGTCGCGCGTCTTCTTCAACATCATGCTGGGCTTCTCCATGGCGCTGGCCGGCATCATTATCTTCAACGCCACGCTGATGAACGTCATCGAGCGCACCCGCGAGATCGCCACCCTGCGCACTGTGGGCTTGAGCGTCGGCGCCGCCGCCCGCATGATCTGGGTCGAAAACCTGCTTTCCTATGTGGTCGGCATTCTCGCCGGCGTCCCCCTCGGCTTCTGGCTCGCCGACCTTTTCGTGAAGTCCTACGAGAGCGAATCCTTCAACATGCAGACCGTCATCTTCCCCCGCACCTTCCTCATCACCATCCTCAGCATCCTCGCCACCGTCATCCTCGCACAGATCCCGGGCATCCGCTACATCCGCGGGATCGAGCTGACGAAGGCGACGAAGGATATCGGATAATTCAATGATTAAAATTACAATTTTGACGAACCATGCTCTTACCAGAGGTCTTTTCAATCACCTGTTTGTGTATTATAATCGGTTGGTTTGCAGAACGTTTCGCCGCCAACAAGCTCCGGCAAATCCATAGCGCTTCACCGCTGCATCGAATAGTAATCGGAAACCGGAATGCCCATGAAGGGAGATCAGATTATGGATCGCCTCATTCTTTCTCACGCTTGGCGTGCTTGCTGCGCCTGTTCCCTACTGTTGATCGCCGTCAATGCGTTTACCGCTGTCACAACCCGTATCAGCGTGAGCAGCAGTGGCACGCAGGCCAATGCCCAATGTGATTTCTACAACCCTTCCATCAGTGCGGACGGACGCTACGTGGCGTTTTGGTCGGGTGCCACCACGCTGATATCCGGAGATACGAATGGGAAGGCGGATATCTTCGTCCACGATCTGCAGACGGGCGCCAAAACACGGGCGAGCGTGAGCAGCACCGGCGCGCAGGCAAATGGTGAATCCGGTTATTCATCAATCAGTGCCGACGGGCGTTTTGTCGCATTTACCTCCGAGGCCACCAATCTGGTAACTGGCGACACCAATGGCATGACGGATGTCTTCGTCCGCGATCGACAGGCGGGCATCACCACGCGTGTGAGCGTTGCCGGCGATGGCACACAGGGGAATGCCGAAAGCGGTATTAATGGGATTGCCATCAGTGCGGACGGGCGTTATGTATCGTTTACTTCCTACGCCAGCAATCTGGTGCCCGATGATACCAATACGGAGGCGGATGTCTTCGTCCATGACCTGCTGACAGGCGCCACCACGCGGGTGAGCGTGAGCAGTGATGGCACGCAGTCGAATTATGAAAACGGCTGGTCAGGTTCGGCTATCAGTGCTGATGGGCGCTACGTGGTATTCAGCACGTATGCAAATAATCTGGTGCCCGGTGATACCAATGGCACGGATGATGTCTTTATCCATGACCTGCAGACGGGCGCCACCACGCTGGTGAGCGTGAGCAGCGACGGCACGCAGGGGAATTCCAGCAGCGACTCGGGTTTAGCCATCAGTGCCGACGGGCGATACGTCATGTTCGACTCCTATGCCAGCAATCTGGTGCCCAACGACACCAATAATGTGACTGACGTCTTCGTGCACGACCAGCAGACAGGCGCCACCACGCGCGTGAGCGTGAACAGCGATGGCACGCAGGGCACTCGATCCAGCGGCTATTATAATGCCATCAGCGCCGATGGGCGTTATGTGGTCTTTGGATCTGGAAACAGATGGTCGCCGGCGGATACCAACGGTTTCACGGATATTTACCTTCACGATCGACTGACGGGCACGACCAGGCTGGTGAGCCTCGGTTACGATGGCACATCGGCAAATCAAGGTACTGAAGAGCTTTCCATCAGTAGAGACGGGCGCTACGTGGCATACACGTCGCTGGCTTACAATCTGGTGCCTGGCGATACGAATAGTTATTCCGACGTGTTCGTCTGCGATCTCAGTAATAACCCGCCCATTCCGGTGAATGATGAGTTCACCACGGCGGAGGATATACCGTTATCCGTGGCAACACCCGGCGTACTGGGCAACGACACCGACAGAGATAACGACATATTGACCGCCATTCTGGTAGCCGGTCCGTCGCATGGCACGTTGACGCTGAATGCCAATGGCGCCTTTACCTACACACCGGCGGCGAACTACCATGGGTCGGACAGCTTTATTTATCGGGCCAACGACGGCACCGTCGATTCCAACGTAGCGATCGTGAACCTTACCGTCGCCTCCGTGAATGATCCGCCGGTTGTGCAGAATGATGCGTATGACATCTACCAGGGCGTCCCGCTCAGCGTCCCGGCGCCGGGGGTGCTGGGCAACGATGGCGATCCTGACGGCGATGTGCAGCAAATATTGCTGACTGACCAGCCGGCACACGGCACGGTGACATTGCATGCGGACGGTTCCTTTATCTATATCCCGGACATGGATAATACCGATCCGGATGCTTTCGGCTACAAGGTGAGTGATGGCGTCGCGTATTCCTCCGTCGCTATGGTCACCATCACGATTCACCCATTGGCACGCGTGGTACGCGCCGTATCGCAAACGGCAGCGAGTGACGCGACCGCCACTGTCCCGATCGTACTGGAGGCAGAGGGCAATGAGAACGCAATCGGGACGACGATTGGATTTGACCCGGCGCTGCTGAGCAATCCGGTCGTCACACTTGGCACGGACGCCGGCAGCGCACAACTGTTGCTCAATACAACCCAGGTGGCGAACGGCCGGCTGGGGATCATGTTGGCTCTTCCTGCAGGACAGGTCTTCCCGGCGGGCACGCGCGAGCTTGTGCGCGTGACCTTCGCAACCTCCGATATCTACCCCGAAGAAACCACCAAAATCGCTTTCTACGACGCACCTATCACGCGTGAAGCGGTCGACATGGCCGCCAATCAACTGCCCTGCCGGTGGGAGGATGGCACGGTCACCATTGAACTCGATGGGTATGAGGCTGACGTCGCGCCTCGCACCGACGGTAATGGCGACGTGAGCGCGGCGGACTGGGTACAGGTGGGGTTGATTGCCTCAGGCATTCCGCTGGATCCCCTATTCCCTGATTCTACGCTCGAGTTGGTGCGCGCCGACTGTGCCCCCCGCACCACGCTGGGTGACGGGCGCGTGACCACAGCGGACTGGGTGCAGGCCGGGCGCTACGCAGTCGGCCTTGATCCGCTGACCCACACGGGCGGCCCGGCGGAACCGGCACCACAGGGGACGGCGCTGGCCATGACCGTCAGGGACTCGACCCTGCGAACCGTGCGCCTGGTGGATGCCACCATCGCACGCGGGGCGCAAGGCACAGTGGCGGTGCAGTTGGATGCCATGGGTGACGAGAATGCGCTCGGGTTCAGTATCAGCTTCGATCCGACGAAGCTGCAGTACGAGTCGTCGCAGCTCGGGCCCGACGGAACCGGCCTTTCGTTGATCGCCAACACCGACGGTGCGGGGGACGGTGCGATCGACTTCCTGCTGGGCAAGCCGATGCTCGAAGCTTTCACCGCGGGCACGCATAATGTCCTCCTCATCACCTTCACGGCGATCGACCCCGGATCCGCCGGCCTGGCCGTGCCGCTGACGCTGACCGATAGCCCGCTGACCCGCGAAGTGGTCGACGTGACGGCCGGGGTGCTGCCGGCCAATTGGGTGAACGGCACCGTCACTATCCCGCGGGTCAACCATGCCCCAGTGGCGGACGACCGGCAATATTCCACGGATGAGGACACGCCCGTGGCGATCACGCTGACCGGCAGTGACGATGACGGCGATCCGTTAACGTTTGCGGTGGCTGGTCATCCCGCCCATGGCACGCTGGCGGGAATCGTCCCCGCGGTCACCTATCGACCGGCAACTAATTATCACGGCCCGGACAGCTTCACCTTCACGGTGAACGATGGTACGACGGATTCAGCGCCCGCGACCGTGAGCATGACCATCACTTCCGTCAACGACCGACCGTTGGCGATCCCGCAGACGATCACCACCGCGGAAGATACCGCGAAGGCGATCACCCTCGCAGGCAGCGATGTCGACGGCGATACACTGAGCTTCACGATCGTGACGCCACCGGCTCACGGCACGCTCACCGGCACGGCGCCGGCCTTGACCTACACGCCGACCGCCAATTACCATGGCACGGACAGCCTCACCTTCAAAGTGAACGACGGGGTGGTGGATTCAATGCCGGCAACCGTAAGCGTGACCGTGACGTCCGTGGTGGATACGGCGGTATTTTCACCTAATGGCGGCGAGCGCTGGGCGCGGGGGACCATGCATCCGATCACCTGGGAATTCCCGTCCTCGGCAACGTCGGTGAAAATCCAGCTGTACAAGAGCACCACGCTGGTCAGCACCCTCACCTCCGGCACGGTCAACACCGGCAGCTATAATTGGACGATCTCCACCTCACTGGCGGCTGCCGCGACGTATCGGGTGAAGATTACCTCGACAGCCAATGCGGCGGTCACCGATACCAGCGATGGTAACTTTGCCATCTTCGTCTCGCCAACGCTCTCCACCGTCTCGCCGACCTCGGCCTCAACGGCCGGGGGAACGGCGATCACCCTGAGCGGCGCCGCCTTCGGCACGGCGCGCGGTTCCGGCAAGGTAACCTTCGGCGGCATCGAGGCCACCAGTTATACCAGTTGGACCGATACCAAAATCGTCTGCGTGGCGCCCCCGCATGCGGCCGGTCTGGTGAATGTCTCGGTTATCAATACTGTCGGTGACACGGTGACGAAAGCCAATGCCCTGACGTATGTCGTGCCGCCGACACTGCTCGCCCCCAACGGCGGCGAGCGTTTCCAGCGCGGAGCATCGACCACCATTCGCTGGTCGTATCCCGGAAATGCCGGCAACGTCAAGCTCGAGCTCTACAACGGCACGACGCTGGCCAGCACGATTACCTCCGGCACGGCGAATACGGGCAACCGCGCTTGGACGGTTCCCACCTCATTGGCAACGGGCGCCAGCTACCGGATGAAAATCACCTCGACCGCCAATGCGGTGGCGACGGATTGGAGCGACGCCACGTTCTCCATTTATATCCAGCCGGTGTTGTCCAGCGTCTCGCCCACCTCCGCTTCCACGGCCGGCGGCACGGCGGTCACGCTGACCGGCGCCGCCTTCGGCGCGGCGCGCGGCACCGGCAAGGTGACCTTCGGCGGTATCGAGGCGACGAGTTATACCAGTTGGACGGATACGAAAATCGTCTGCATAGCGCCCCCGCATGCGGCCGGGCTGGTTAGTGTCGCGGTCATCAATAACGCCGGCGACACGGCAACAAAGACCAACGCGCTGACGTATATTGTGCCGCCGACACTGCTCGCGCCCAACGGCGGCGAGCGCTTCCAGCGCGGAGCATCGACCACCATTCGCTGGTCGTATCTCGGCTATGCCGGCAACGTGAAAGTGGAGCTGTATAACGGCACGATCCTCGCCAGCACCCTCACGTCGGGCATCGCAAATACGGGGAGCTACTCCTGGACCGTCTCCACGTCGCTGGCGGCCGGCGCCCAGTACCGGATCAAAGTCACCTCGACCGCCAACGGGGCGGCGACGGATTGGAGCGATGGATATTTCACCATCTACATCCCTCCGACACTCTCGACTATTTCACCTACCTCGGCCTCAACGGTTGGGGGAACAGCGGTCACCCTGAGCGGCGCCGCCTTGGGCGCGTCACGCGGCACCGGCAAGGTAACCTTCGGCGGTATCGAGGCCACCAGTTATACCAGTTGGACCGATACCAAAATCGTCTGCGTGGCGCCCGCGCATGCCGCCGGTCCGGTGACTGTGGCGGTAACCAATAACGTCGGCGACACGGTGACGAAAACCAATGCCCTCACTTATCTCGCGCCGCCAACCGTGCTCGCTCCAAACGGCGGCGAACGCTTCCAGCGCGGCGCAACCACGACCATCACCTGGTCGTATCCCGGCTATACCGGCAATGTGAAGATCGAGCTCTATAACGGCAGCACGCTGGCCAGCGCCATTACTTCCGGCACGGCCAACATCGGCAGCCGCCCCTGGACCATTCCCACCTCGCTGGCGGCTGGGACGGCGTACCGGGTCAAAATCACCTCGACGGCTAATGCGGTCGCCACCGATTGGAGTGATGGATCGTTCGAAATCTACATCCCACCGGCGCTGTCCACCGTTTCACCGACGACAGCCTCGGCGGCCGGCGGAACGGCGGTTACGCTGACCGGCGCCACCTTCGGGACATCACGCGGCGCCGGACAGGTGACGTTCGGCGGCGTCGAGGCGACCAGTTACACCAGTTGGACGGATACCCAAATCGTCTGTCTGTCGCCCGCGCATGCCGCCGGCGCCGTTGCGGTCGCCGTCACCAATAACGCCGGTGACACGGCAACGAAAGCCAACGCGCTCACCTACATCACGGCGCCGGCGATACTCGCGCCGAATGGAGGGGAACGGCTGCTCCGTGGTTCGTCAACCTCGATCAGTTGGAGCTATCCCGGCTCGACAAGCACCGTGAAGCTGGAACTGTATAACGGGACCAGCCTGGTCAGCACCCTGACATCGGGCGCCGCAAATTCCGGCAGTTATCCCTGGACCGTATCTACCTCGCTGGCGCCCGCCACGACGTACCGGCTGAAGATCACCTCGACCGCCAACACGGTGGCAACCGATTGGAGCGACGGGTATTTCACCATTTATATCACGCCGGTGATCTCTTCCGTCTCACCCATCATGGTGTCGAGCGCCGGGGGGACGGTGGTGACGATATCCGGCAGCGGGTTCGGGGCATCGCGCGGCGCCGGGCGCGTCACCTTCGGCGGAGTGGAGGCGTCCAGCTATACCGGCTGGTCGGATACCAGGATCACCTGCGTGGCGCCTGCACATACGATGGGGCCGGTCGACGTGGCTGTCACGAATGGCACCGGAGCGACGGCCACGAGAGTGGGTGGCTTGCTTTACCAGTAAGGCGATGTCGCAGCAACAGGACGATCGTCATCTCATCGCTTAACAAAACCCATGCTATAATAGAACCTGTTCACTTGCGCTGAAAGGATTCACGCTCAACGCTTTGACAACCGCATACGGTTCCTGCAAGGAGGCGCCATCATGCTGCAGGCATTGATGACGGGATTCCTGGCAATTTTTGTCGTCGTGTCGTTGCTCTTTCTGCCGCAATTACGCTGGTACCCGCCCACTGAAGTCCTGTTTTACTGCAAACTCACCATCGCCATTATGGCCTGGCTCTGGATCATCATTGCACCACCGCTGTTGCTCTGTTTACATCTCGGACAGCGGTTGATGTCCGGCAGGCTCGAAAGGCATCCCGTTTCACACCGATAATTGAATACGCAACCCGTCCGGACAGCGCTGTTGCGGGTGTGCAGACGGGTTGATCACGTCCGGGACAGGGAGGCATGGCTGCGATCAAGCATGAGAGATGCCACCTGTCCCCTTGATTTCCACTGTAGGGGTACTGCTCGAAGAACTCTACTTATTGACGACCCTGGTTGCAGCTGTGGTGTTGTCGCTCTGCTGGACGTGTACCGCCGTCACCGGGTGCGCCCATTTCAGCGCGGCTTTATAAATGGTGAAGGTGCTGACGGTGCAGATCAGCACGCCAACCAGCACCATGATAGTTCGGCGAGTGAGACGTTTGCACAGGTACGCGGCCAGCGGGGCGGCAAGGACACCGCCCAGCAGCAACCCCAGGCTGATCTGCCACATGATGTCGCCCGATTGGCGTTTGATTAACAGCGTGACTACAAAGGTGACGGCCTGCGCGACGGTGACGAAGAATTCCGCGGCATTCACCGTGCCGATGGTCTTGCGCGGGGAATGGCCCATGGCGACCATATTCGTCGTGACGATCGGACCCCAGCCGCCGCCGCCGATGGCGTCGAAGAAACCGCCGACCAGGCCCAGCGGGGCCACCGCCCTGGGCGTCGCGTTGCGCTCCTGGCTGGCACGGAATGCTTTGACGATGATGACCACGCCCATCACCACCAGGTACGCCGAGATAAACGGCTTGATGATGTCCCCGGGGATATTCGTCAGGATATAGGCCCCGAGAATGCCGCCGATGACGCCGGGCACCAGCAGGGGAACGAGCAGCTTGCGGTCAATATTGCCGAAGAGATGATGCGAGACGCCGGACACGCCGGTGGTGACCATCTCCGCCATTTTCAGGCTGGCGCCCGCCTGCACGGGCGAATACCCGAGGAAGAGCAACAGACTGGAAGAAATCACGCCATAAGCCATGCCGATGGCGCCGTCGATCATCTGCGCGCAGAAACCGACCAGCATGAACGCAATGACAGTGTAGTTGCCAAATAGGTGCGTCATCAAACTTACCTCATCAATAATGTTTATCCATGGACATAGTAGACTATAACGACCAGCCCATGCTCACGAGACGTCAGCCAGTGTCGTCCGCTCCAGCTTCTCGGCGATGTAATCGCGGATATCGCGGAAGACTTCGACCAGCTTGTCCTCCTGCTCGATGGGCGTGGGCTCGTAAAAGTATTTGCTCACCGATTCCGTGGGCGCCAGCGGGCCGTCGAGCAGCCGCACGATCTCCGCCAGCGAGATAGCATTCGCCGGCTTGGCCAGCCGGTACCCACCATGCTGCCCCTTGGCGCTGCGGATGAAATGGGCCTGCTTGAGGATGAGCAGCAACTGTTGCAAGAACTTGATCGGGATGTTCTTCTCCTGCGCGATCTCCTCCCCGCCCACCCAGCGGTCCTCACCGTCGTGCCGCGCCAGCGCAATCAACGCCAGCAGCGCATATTCGCTTCGCGTCGTCAGCCGCATCGTTTCCTCACAGTCTACTTAATCCGTGGACTAACTATAACATGACATGGCAGAGGTTGCAAGAGGCGCCGGCGGAAGCGTAGCCATATTGGCTATCGTCTTGCTTATGGTATACTACGGATACTCACTGGAGGAAGGTCATGCGTGACTGCGTCGTGATGTGTGAATAGACGCTCGGCTGGCTGGCGTATCAGGCGCGGGGATGTACAACAAAGTCACTGATAAGATATGGAGATCGGAATGGATGCCTTTGATTTCATCTTTCGTTATTTCGGGGTGATCGGGCTGGGTATCGCGCCGCTCAATTATTTCATCATGAAAGCGAAAATACGTCCTCACGTCTCCGGCAATCTCCAACTCGCGGAAGAATATACGAAACTATTGAAGACGATCATTCTCTGGATGAACTTGCCGATAGCAGTCATGGCTATCGGCGGCATTATCGGATACCCACCTTCGATCGAAGCTTACTTCCGCCCATGTGACGTGAACATCGTGGTCTGGCTCTTCTACGCTGCCGTTATCTTTGTCTGGGCAGCCAGAACCCGCTGGATTTTTTCCAACAGGGAGCTGAAACGCTTGCACAACATTCAAAGATTACGGATTATCCTATTACGAATCCAACGCTGATTAAGGTGCTGTGGCTGCTCTGCCTTGTCGGGGGTATCGTCTGGTTAAGCGTGTTCTGGCTCGCAGATATGCAGCCCATCCGGCCATGAACAACGGAAACCGGGGCTGGACGTACCGGTAATGGCCATCGGTGCTATCGACCTTTTTTCATGCATACTCGTTTCAGATCGATTACCTCTCGGTCGGCATATCGGCTCACCGCGCAAGTGGGTGACGCTGATACCTGGCCGGCATGTCAGGCGCGATGAAAAATAGAAGGAATATGATTAAGCGGGATATTTGGCATCGATTTACCGATGCTGCATCACGAGCGGTGCGTTTCGCTGGACTCGAAGCCAGCGAGCACCACCAGTCCGTGGTGGAAACCGAGCATCTGCTGATCGGGCTGCTGCGGGAGGGTGGGCAGGCGGCACAGGCCTTGCAACAGCAGGGCGTGATTATTGAGGAGGTGCGCGATGTAATCGCGACTCATGCCGCGCCACCGGTATATACGAAAAGTGCACGGACGTCATCTCGCCAGAGATTGAGTTCGCAGGCGAAGCAGGTGCTTCGGGTTGCCTGGGTCAATTGCACGTCGGAGGCAACCACAGATGACGCCAGGCGCGTCGATACCTGCCATCTGCTCTACGGGTTGCTGCATGTCCAGAGCGAAGTGACGCTCATTCTGCATCGCCTGCAGGTCGATCCCACCCTGATCCTGCGCCTGCCGGATGGCACCCCGGATAGGTCGGTGTGTCAGGTGCAGCGGAATGATTTACTTGTTGTTGATAGAGCCAATAAACCGATATGGGGCATGTTTGCCCTGGGATCTTACGCCGTCAGTATGGTGCTGTATGGTGTATGCCACCGATTCGAGAGTCTCGGCGGCGGTCTGTGGAGTTTTTCGTCTTTCTATAGTCATCCCTACCTTTCACTCCTGATACTGATCGCAGGATTGCTGATTTATGCCGGCCTTATTGCGTTGCACGAGTTCATTCACATGCTGGTATTTAAGCTGCTGGGCAAGGCACCCTGGAAGACAATCACCTGTAAAGTGGTCCGTGACCATCCCGACGACATCCTTCCTCGCATGCTCTACGTGTTCTGCACTTTCCCGATTCATCGATCGGCTTATCGCTGGTCATTAGTGATGCCGCTGCTGTTGCTGGGCATCATCCCCTGGATCATCAGCCTGTGTCTGGGATACGGCATCGTTTACTTTTTTGCCACTCTCTTTATCATCAATAGTTTTGGCGACCTGAGCATCCTGTGGCGAAGCCGCCATAACAATAAACGGTATTGGCGTACAGGCACCCCGCGAATTATATGATATCGCTATTCATAGCGCTTTTTTTCTGATTCGAGAGCAATCTGTTGCTCTCGAATCAAGTGTGATATCCTTTCAGCTGAAGAGATCAATTATTTCCGGAGCCGTAAACCGGTAGCCGGATGGGGAGTTCACCACCAATTGGGTTAATTCGGTGACACCATCCTATCATTCCACCCAGTGTAGAAAGATGATTCCCTCCCGACGGTAAATGATGAGATATGCAGCATCGCCATCCTCATAGAATTCCGGCGCTGAGGTATGTCGCCACTGCCCGACGGAAGGCCAGGAGATCAGAGCATCGAAGGCCTCGTTGATACGCGGGTCCTTTGCTACAGGCTTGAACGTGCCAAATGTCGGATTCCGCCAGCGGTCGACTTCCGATGACGGCACCCTGGCCGCAATATCATACTGTACGATGCGCGGAACATAAGAATACATGTAAGCCTGCAAGGCATATTGCGTATCAAAAACCTGGCAGGGCAGCGGCTGGAGCCGGTTCAACCATCCTATCCTAGCTGTCCGGGTCGAAAAATCCGAGCTGCGGAGATCAAGCATCGGTCTCGTATCCGATAATGCGCTGGCGATGAAAAGTGCAATACCGGCGAAGGCAAAGACACCGAACGTAGTCAGTATGACAGCACACGAGCGCGCAAGTATGGCCCCTAACCCGGGACGAAACTTGATCTGCCACTGTGCGGAGAGCGGCAAGGTGAATGCCATCGCCAACAGCAGGCTCTGCACCGGCAGCATCCGGGCAATGGCCGTGAGATTCGGCGGGAATTGTCGATCAAGGCATTGTGGAAAGGCTAATGTGAGGCTAAACAGCCACTCCGGCGGCCGGGAAAAATAGGTGAGCGCCGTCCGGTAATGCACAAATGCGTAATAGCTCAGTGCCCAATGCCCTGCCGCCAGCCCGAGACCGATGTAAATCCACACCTGCCACTTTTTGCTCATCATGCGCCTTCCGCCCGGTAAACTGGTGTTAGTATAGGGATGAGGCATTGTAATTCTCAACACTTCGGGTGCTCTCATAGAAGCACTTGAGTGCTGAGATTGCTTGTCATAACGCATTAATTACAGAGGATAATCGAGGAACTATCTGGGTTATTCACGCATTCTCGAACTGCACCCGCTTGTATATCGCGGTTAAGGACAGGATGCATCCGATGGACTCGAGCCTCACTTCATCCTCCAATACCGAATATTCGGTGAGCAGCCACTGGCGGCCCTGGCGCTGATAGCGCTCGACGTGAGGCCGGTCCTGCGCGATCCACAAGTATTCCTGCAGTGAAGGGATGGTGCGATAGAACTCGGCTTTCTTGCTGCGGTCATAGGCTTCCGTGCTGTCGGACAGCACTTCAATCAGCACGGCCGGGTTCAAAAACGTGTCCTGCCGCCCGTCGGCAAACCGGATTTCACCGCAGATGACGGAGAGATCAGGGTAGGTGTATAAATTCACCGCTTCGATTTTCAGCCGAAAGTCACCGGAAAAAGGCCGACAAGGCTTACCGTCGAGCTGAATATCGAGGTGGCGTCCTACAGCCATGGTAATCAGGTTATGATCTGCGGATGCCCCGGTCATGGCATAGACCGCACCCTGATAATATTCGTGCTTGATGCCACTGGTTTCTTCCAGCTTGAAATAGTCTTCCAGCGACATATATTCTTCAGGTAAAGCGTTCATGATGACTTCCTCCGGTGCGTTACTCCGCAAATACCCGCTTCAGATCGACGCCGTCGATTAACTCCCAGCGCTCATCCTCCGGCCAGGACAGGATATCCGCAAGGGTATAGTTCCCGGATTGCATGCACGAATATTATCTGACTTCCCTTCATACGCGTCAATCTCCTCTATCGCAGGAGGGTGTCTCACCTGTGAAACCGTGAGGAATCTGTTGCTCTCAAATCAAGTGTGATATCCTTATGGGTGAGAGATCGATTTTTTCCGGCGCAAAGAACCGGAAGCCCAATGGAGAGTTCACCACCGATGCTGCGACATTTTTCCTTGACCTGTCTCCTGCTGGCCCTGGCGCTCGCCTGCCTGCCAGCCTTTTCCGCGCAGAGGCCGAAGCCCAAGCCGAAGCCCAAGCCGAAACCGGCCGCCTTGGCGCCGGCTACGGTCACCGAGGCGCCGACCGACATCCGTTACACGGGAGACGCCTGTGACGCGATGACGGATCTGACGAGCTGCCTGGAAGGTTATAAGGCGGGCCTGATCTCCTTCGAGAAGGTTGAGCTGGGCAACCGCAGCGGCCAGGAGTTCTACCTGGAGCGCACCGGCGCGAAGACGGTGATCAGATATACCACCGCCAACAGCCGGGACAATGCGGTGTATACACTGCTGGAGCACCTGGGCTTCCACTGGTACGGACCGGGCGACAACTGGTTCGTGAAGCCGGCGAAGCTCAACTCGTCGGCGATCCCCGGCAAGTGGATCGCGCCCACCTTCCGCAACCGCGGCTTCTTCGGCACCGGCGGGCTGGACGTGATCGGGCCGCATGATCCGAAGAACGTGTATAAGACGCAATGGTATACCTGGAAGCGGCGCAACCGCTTTAACTGCGATTACCAGGCGGCCGGGCATGCGGGGCAGGCGTTTTACCTGGAAAACAGGGCGCTGCTGGATGCTCATCCGGAATGGTTCAACAGTGAGGCCGGCAAACAGGGCGGGCGCATTAAAATCGAGATTCCCGAAGCGGTCGCGGCCTACAAGGCATGGGTGCACAAACGGTATGACACCTTAACCGAGCCCTTCATCAACATCGGCGTGGACCCGGAGGACGGCCGCGGGGGAAGCGACGATCCGCTGCCGCCCGACGGCTTTGCCGGCATCACCGGCTGGAACCACGCCGACAAGTGGTGGTGGATGGCCAATGAGGTGGCGAAAGACTACGGCGAAAACGACAAGCACATCGTGGTCTCGATGTATGCGTATGGCGATGGCTCGACTAATGCGCTCGCGCCCAAATTCACCCTGCGCAAGAACGTGTATCCCGTGATCGTGCCGTACGCCTTCCAGACTGCCTACCTGCCGCAGGAGATGGTGAAGGTGTGGGCGTCGAAGGTCGGCGGCAACATGGGCCTGTATGACTACTGGAACATCACCCAGTGGTCGCTGGGGCTGCCGCAGTTCGACTTGTACGGCATGAAGAACAAGCTGAAGTTCTGGCGTGACAACAAGGTGGACGGCCTCTACATGGAAACCACCGACGCCGCCGGGCCAATGGGGCATAGCTGGTGGCTGGCCGGGCAGTTGCAGTTCGACCTGAACAAGGACTTCAGTGTCCTGTATAACCAGTATCTCACCGGCTGCTTCGGTAAGGCGGCGCCGGCGATGAAGAAGATGTACGATCGCTGGAGCCTGAACCCGCAGGGAGCGGGCGAGGTGAGCCTGTCGCTGGCTGACCTGCAGGCCGCCGACGCGCTGGTGGCGCCTGGCAGCCCGGAGTGGAAGCGCATCAACGAGCTGAAGGCCTATGTGCACTTCATGAAGCTGTATTACAGGCACGACGGCACGCAGGAGAGCAAGGACCGCCTCTTCCAGTACCTGTATTCCATCCACAACCTGATGATGGTGCAGACATCGGCCTTCATGGGACAGTGGTACATCTCGCCGCTGGACAAGGGCAACATCGTCCCGCCGGGCACGCCGCAGCGGTTGACCGAGGCGGAGATCGACGCCCAGTTCCGCGCCGACCTGCAAAGCGATCCGAAGCGCTACGATGTCTCCACCTTCCAGTTCGACTTCAACAAAGCTACGTTCACCGAGCCGGTGAACGCCTCATCCTGGCGGTTCGGGCGCAACCCCACCGCCTACTTCGTGCCGCAGGCGACCGGCCCCGTTTCCTTCGACGCCGGCTGTGAGGGGCACGACACCCGCTTCACACTATTCAGCGACGATGGCATCATCCTCAACGAGCCGGTCGGCGGCGCCGGCCACTTCGACTACGCCGAGATCGTCGACGGCCGCACCTGGCAGATGAAGAAGTTCACCGTCACCGTGAAGGCGGGCATGCGCTACTACGTGCGTTTCCGCGGCGGCTTCAACCGCTTCAAGATGAACAGCCCCGTCATCGTCTACAACGCGCACGGCAACGATGACTTCGACAACTACGCCTACCCCTATCACTACCTGTACGTGCCGAAGGACTGCAGCGAGATCATCTTCGAGGACGGCATCGCCGCCAAGCCCGACGGCACCATCTCCACCGGCGTCTTCTTTGCCCCCGGCGAGGCGATCGGCCCGGAGAGCCACGGCACACCCGTCGGCATCAAGAACTTGTACCGGGTGGCGGTAAAGCCGGAGTGGAAAGGCAAGGTTATCGCCTGCTCCTTCGGCCACACCTCCTGGAGCCTGAAGAACCTGCCGAACGTGGTGTCGCTGCAGCGGTTTGCATACAACGAAGCGCAGCCGGCGACGAAGTAACCCCGATGAGCGCAAAGAAAGGGCCGGCCCGGCAGCATGGCTGCCGGGCCGGCCCTTTCCTCAATTGAAGTCATCCGAGAACTGTCACTGCACTTTATTGATCCCGCTTCAAAATCAGCGACATCTCACTTCCCCGCCGATCCGTTCGTCGTGTGCGCCATTCCCGTCCGGCCTGGATTTCAAGATAGCGATCGATGGCCTTACACCATGGATAGCATGGCAGCAGCAGGAGGAACAGGATGTTGGTACGGAGTGATCTTTTCTGCAGTGTGAAGTGTCGTTGGATACGAATCGTGACGGCATACGCAAACGCCAGGAATCCCAGCAGACCATGATAATTGCGGAGCCGCCCTGCCGCTTGTCGATCTCGGCTTGCGCTGGTATCGGTCACCCGGCGAACGAACGCGAATCCGGTTTGACGCAGCCAATACAGCGCGCCGTAATACTGGTTCAAGTAATATTCGGCGACAATGCCGAATCCTCGCGACCGGTATTGTTCGATCAACTCGTCACTGCTGAGGCGGCGCAAATGGCCGGGCTCCTCAAAAAAGAAGCGATTCCCCGCATCGCGCTGCACCCCATCCGTGTGTAATTGGCAGAGGTTGAATTCAAATGATCCGGCATTGCCGCAAGGCATGACATGAATGACCGATGATGCGGGCTTGCAATAACGGTCGATTTCATCCAGCGTTTTATCCAGGTCGAAGACATGCTCAAGCACATGGTGGGTGAAGACCAGGTCGAACTGTCGTCCGGCAGCATGCTCGTCACTACTCGCAAAGAAGGTGCAGTGTGGAAAGCGTTCCCTGGCATGCTGCACGGCGACTTCACTGATATCCGTTCCCGAGATGTTCCAGCCTGGAAGCGCCTGGCGCAGAATCTCCGTCAGCACACCATTGCCGCACCCGAAATCGAGGGCCGATCCCGTCGCCGGCAAATTCGCTGCATGGAGCACATCGATTATACGAGCGATCTTATCGGGTGGCCAGCCCTCCATGTATCCCTGAGTGTAGCGCTCATCATAAAAAGCGGCGGCGTGCGTCCGGTTGTGCAATTCGGATTGCGGATTCGCCTGCATGTGATCCTCCAGCGTCGTGGTGCCAGACGCGACCTATTTTACCATGGAATGAAGAGGAGCATGCAGGACCTCTTGCCGCGACCATCCGAAGGGATGCAGATCACCAGCGCGGCAGTGGGCGGGTCTGCGGAGAGAGCCCGACAGAGAATGCGGGCTGGTGTCACCATATCACGCCTTCCGTCCGCGTAATGCCGCGGGGCGGGCCGTCCAGCTCCAGCTTGATCACCGTGTTGTCGGGGTGCGGCGGTTTCTTCGGGAGGCCGCGCAGGACGACGCGGTCATCGGTGCTGGGGACGACCTGTAGCTCCTGCCCGGTGGCGAGGATGGTGGCGCGGCGGATGGGCGTCGCACAATCGCAGATGATGATCTCTCCCTGGGTTGGCCAGCGGAAGGCGTGGGCGTATACGGTGTTGCCGCGGGCGGTATACATGCCGTGCATCCACTTCCACATGCCGAAGGGGCAGCGCTGGGAGCCGCGGATCGACTCCTCGTGCAGCCGCATCCACGCGCCGATGCCGCGCAGGCGATCGCACTCCTCCCGGCGGATGCTGCCGTCCGGCTTCGGACCGACGTTGAGCAGGAAGTTCCCCTCCTGCGCCGCCGCGGTGACCAGGCACTGGATGAGGTGCGGGACCGTCTTCATATTCGGGTTGTGGGCGATGTACCCCCACCCCCAGGCGTCGCCCATGGTCATGCAGCTTTCCCAGCCGCGGCCCGTTGCCGACGCTTCGATGGCATTCTCGGGCGTATCGATATCCTCCGGCTCTCCGCTGCGGTTGTTGATGAGGATATGCGGCTGCAGCTTCCGCACCTTCGCATTCAGCTCCGGCGAGCGCCAGAGCCCGGATATCTCGTTCCACGGCATGCCTTGCGGCGAGGCGCCGTCGTACCAGAGGAGGTCGATCTTGCCGTAATTGGTCATCAGCTCCGTCACCTGGTCGTGCGCCTGCCGGACCATTGCCGTTGCGCTCTCCGGGTGAGCGCGGTAATTGTGGAAGGCGGGGAAGCGCCAGTCAAAAAGGGAGTAGTAGAGGCCGACCTTCATCCCGCCTTCGCGCGCCGCCTGCACATACTCGGCCACAAAGTCGCGCTTCGCTGCCGTCTTCACGCTGGTGAAATCGCTGACCTGGCTGTCGAACAGGCAGAAGCCGTCATGGTGCCGCGCCGTCAGCACCAGGTATTTCATGCCTGCCTCTTGCGCCAGTGCCACCCAGGCGGCGGCGTCGAATTTCTTCGGGTTGAACTGCCGGGCGAGTCGGTTGTACTCATCGTAGGGGATGCGCTCGTAAAACTGCGCCCACTCGCCGTGGCCCAAGATGGAAAACAACCCCCAGTGAATGAACATGCCGAAGCGGGCTTCATGAAACCATTGCAGGCGTGCTGCATATTCGGTCATCATCTGCTCCTGGTTAACGGCGAGCCAACAGACCTTCCACGTGGAGGCGCAGGCCGTCGGCGATGGGGGTGGCGGGAACGCGCAGGCCGGCGTCTTTGAGCTTCCGCAGATCGTAGATGCGGTGGGTCAGGAAGGGCGCCAGCTCCGGGTGGGCGGCAAAGGTCTGGTCGACGGGCACTTCCGTCACCGACAGCCCGACGCCCAGCACCTCGGCGATGATGCGGTAATAGTCGCGCGACTCGATGATGTCCGGTCCGGCGGTGTTGAAGATCTGCCGGTGGGCGTTGCGGTTGCCGGCGACGCTGACGATGGTGGCGGCCAGGTCATCCGCCAGGATGGGTTGCTGCAGAAAATAGCCGCCGCCGACCAGCTCCAGCGATTGCCCGGCACGCAATTTATCGATCAACTGCGGATCGCGCCCATGCATGGGCAGGCAACCGAGCTCCGAGGTGGGGCCGTAGATGTGGCAGGGACGTACCACGGTCCACGCCATGCCGCCGGTATTGCCCTCGCTCAGCGCCAGCTCGCAGGCCCGCTTGTTGCGGCCGTAATCCAGCGTCTCTTCGTAATGTGTCGCCTCTTCGGATTGCGGGAAGCGTCGGTGGGCCGGGTCATACACGAAGTCGGTGGAGACCAGCACGAACTGCGCGGCGCGATCGCGGAAAAGGTTGATATCCTGGTGGATGGCCGGCAAGTCGTAGCAGATGCAATCGACGACCAGGTCCCAGGTCATCCCGGCGCCAGCCACGGCCGCCGCCATGGCGCCATCGTCCTTCCGGTCAGCCGTCAACACGTGCACACCTGCCGGTAGCGGCCGCTGTCCGCGGGTGATGACCCACACGTCATGCCCGCCCGCCAGCGCCGCCCGCGCCACCGCCCCGCTGACATGCCCGCTGCCGCCGATGATGAGGATGTTCATAGCTGCCCCCTTGATAGGGGTTTACGACGGCGGGAAGGGGTTGTCCTGCCGAATAGCTCAGGGACTGTCCCGTCCCCGTGTGACCGATGCCCGTTCCACGCACCTTATGCCTGAAAAAGGACCACGGGACTGTCCCCCCTCGTGCGAAAGGCAAGCCTATCTACGTGGGGGGACAGTCCCGTGGTCCCATCACCGAGCGTTAATGAGCTGAAACGGGCTCTGGTCCCGCGGGGACGGGACAGTCCCTGAGCATATTACGCTTCCGGCCAGAGCTGTCCCGCCTGCTCGCGCAGTTTGTATTTCATGATCTTGCCGCTGGCAGTCATGGGGTACTGGTCGGTGAAGTGGATATACTTGGGGATCTTGAACCAGGCGATCTTGCCGCGGCAGAAGTCCTGCACATCCTCCACGGTCACCTCGGTGCCGGGCTGCAGAATAATGAAGGCGCCGGTGTCCTCGCCGTATTTTTTGCTGGGCACACCGATCACCTGCACGTCGCGGATGCCGGGCATGTGGTGGATGAAGTCTTCGATCTCCTTCGGGTAGATGTTCTCGCCTCCGCGGATGATCATGTCCTTCAAGCGTCCGGTGATAGCCAGGTAACCCTGCTCGTCAAACACGCCGATATCGCCAGAGTGGAGCCAGCCGTCGGCGTCAATGGCCAGCGCCGTCTCCTCGGGCATATTGTAGTAGCCCTTCATCACGTTGTAGCCGCGGCAGCAGATTTCACCCGGCTCGCCCACCTTGCATTCCTTCCCGTTTTCCGGGTTGACAATCTTCACCTCGATGCCGGGCAGCGGCTGACCGATAGTCGAACATTTGCGCATCAGGTCGGGCTCATCGTAGCGAGTCTGGGTGATCACCGGCGAGCCTTCCGTCAGCCCGTAGCAGATGGTCAGCTCGTGCATGTTCATCAAGTCGACGCACTGCATCATCGTTTTCACCGGGCAGGGCGAGCCGGCCATGATGCCGGTGCGCAGCGAGGAGAAATCCACCCGGTTGAAGATCGGATGCTCCAGCATGGCGATGAACATGGTGGGCACGCCGTAGACGGCGGTGCAGTGCTCCTTCTCGATGGCCATCATCACCTGCACCGCGTCAAAGCGTTCGATGACCACCATGGTGGCGCCGCGGTTCACGCAGGCCATCACGCCGAGCACGCAGCCGAAGCAGTGGAAGAGCGGCACCGGAATGCACACCTTATCGTCCCGCCCCAGGTTCTGGTAGGTACCAATCCAGTAGCCGTTGGTGCCGATGTTGCAATGGGTCAGCATCACGCCCTTGGGGAAGCCGGTGGTGCCGGAGGTATACTGCATGTTGACAATGTCGTGGCAGCTCAACGTGGCCTGGCGCGCCTGGTAGTCCTCATCGCTCACCTGGTTGGCGAGGGCCATCACCTCGTTCATCGAGTAAATACCGTGGTGCTTCTCCGAACCGAGGAAGAAGACGCGCTTGAGCTTCGGCAGGCGGGCGGAGTGCAGGTTGCCGCGCTCGCCTTCACGCAACTCGGGCACCAGGTCGTAGATGATGCTCACGAAGTCGGTGTCGCGAAAGCCGTCGATGACGAACACGTTCTCCGAGTCGGACTGCTTGAGGACATATTCCACCTCGGAGGTCATGTAGTTGGTATTGACGGTGAGCAGGACGGCGCCGATGCGCGCGGTGGCGAACATGAGGGTGATCCAGTACGGCACATTCGTCGCCCAGATGGCTACCTTCTCGCCCTTTTGCACGCCGAGGGCCATCAGGCCGCGGGCGACGCTATCCACCTCGTCGGAGAACTCCTGCCAGGTCTGGCGGATGTCGTGCTCCGGGTAGACCAGCGCCAGATTGTCGGGGTGGCGCGCAACGGTCCGGGCAAGAATCTCACCCAGGGTCAATTCCTGGGCGGTGAAGTCGGTCTCATGCTGTCTCTCGGTCAAGGTTACCACGGCACTGCCTCACTGATTACGTGAAATGGTTGGGTGGATGCCCGGCAACTGTCCGGCATGCGGACAGCCAGTCGCAGGAGAATTGCCTGTGACTGGCTCAATGGCATCCAGCCATCGTTGTTTACTTAGTCGGATCCGCTTTCGGATTCGGCTGGCCGTCAAGCTGGGTGGGCGGCATGTGTTTCTCGGTGGCTTCGGCGGGCGCCTGGCGCAGGTAGCGCCGCAGGATCTTGCCGCTGACCGTCTTCGGCAGCTCGGTCACGAACTCGATGATGCGCGGGTATTTATACGGCGCGGTCATCTCCTTCACATGTTCCTGCAGCTCACGCTTGACGTCTTCGCCCCACTCCTGTGCCTTATTCAGCACGACGGTGGCCTTGATCACCTGCCCGCGCGCCTCGTCCGGGATGCCGGTCACCGCGCACTCCACCACTGCCGGGTGTTCGAGCAGTACGCTCTCCACTTCGAAGGGACTGACGCGGTAGCCGGAGGTTTTGATCAGGTCATCCGCGCGCCCGACGAACCAGTAGTAGCCGTCCTCATCGCGCCAGGCCACGTCGCCGGTATAGTAGATATCCTTCTCCCACACCAGGTGGGTCAGCGCGTCGTCGCGATAATACCCGTTGAACATGCCGGTCGGCTTGCCGCCATCGGTGTGAACGATGATCTGCCCCTGTTCGCCGGCCGGGCAGGAATTGCCGTCCTCGTCCAGCAGATCGATGCGGTAGCTGGGGGAGGGCTTGCCCATCGAACCGAGCTTCGGCTCGAACCACTGGTAATTCGCCAGCGCCACCACCGTTTCGGTCTGCCCGAACCCTTCACGGATCTTCAGGCCGGTCGCTTCGTAAAACTGCTTGATCGTCTCCGGGTTCAACGGTTCGCCGGCGGCGGTTACGTGCACCAGGCGGTCGAGTTTATACGCCTTCAGATCCTCCACGACCAGCATGCGGTAAATGGTGGGCGGGGCGCAGAAGGTGGTGACGCCGTGCTCGGCGAGCACCTCCAGCAGTTTCTTCGGATCAAAGCGCTCGAGATCGTAGACGAAAATGGCGCTGCCGGCCAGCCACTGCCCGTAAATCTTTCCCCACGCCGCTTTTGCCCACCCGGTGTCGGCCACCGTCAGGTGCAGGCCATAGGGGATCACCCGCTGCCAGTAGCGCGCGGTGAGGATGTGCCCGAGCGGGTAGGTATAATCGTGATCCACCATCTTCGGCATGCCGGTGGTGCCGGAGGTGAAGTAGAGGAGCATGCGGTCGGTGTTCGTCGGCGCGGCGTCGCCGGTCGGCCGCGGGAAATGCGCGTCGGCGTTGGCAATGCCGTCGGTGAGCGACGCCCAGCCTTCCCGCTGGCCGTGGAGCGAAATGCGCCACTTCACGGTGGGTGACTCGGGCAAGGCGTCGTCGATATGCTGCAGCACCCGCTCATCATCCACGGCGATGATGGCGCGCACATCGGCCGCCTGGCAGCGATGCTCGATGTCGCGGGAGGTCAGCAGGTGCGTGGCCGGGATGCCCACCGCGCCGATTTTATGCAACGCGAGCAGGCAGAACCAGTATTCATAACGCCGCTTGAGGATGAGCATCACCGGGTCGCCTTTGCGAACGCCCAGCCCGGTCAGGTAGTTTGCCACCTTGTCGCTGTAGTATTTCAAGTCGGCGAAGGTGAAGGTGCGCCGGTCGCCGTGCTCATCGCACCAGACGAGGGCGATGCGTTGCGGCTCGGTTTCCGCGTAGCTATCCACGACATCATACGCGAAGTTGAATTGTTCCGGTACGATGATCTGGAAATTTTTCACAAAATCATCGTAGGATGAAAACTCAACCTGCGAAAGGTATCTGTCCAGCAGATGATCCATTTGAGTGCTCCCTGATACGTGGATGTCATTGCGGAGTGCCACAACTAGCCTGGTAAGGTGACGAGAGATCGGCTGGTCCACGGGTTTGCCGGTATTATAACAATATTTTGACTAAATTGCTTCATCCGACCGGAAATTTTCTATTTAACGTGATTAAGCTCAAGAAACCGACAGGTTATTCATCATAACACATGGTATAATACTTCTGCGATGGTTTTTCACCTTTCACGCCGACAGCATCTGCAGGTCGCCGCGCTCCTCTGGACACTGGTGGGGGCGATGCTGATCGTGCGCGGCTTGCTCTGGGTCAGGCACGATCCGCACACGCACTGGCTGTTTGCCGCCATTCTTCCGCTGGCCGCCGTGGCGGGGGTGGCGAAAGGCGCCGCGGTGCTGCGCAAATCCGCGGCACGCTCCGCGGCGCGGATCCACCTGCTGGCTGAGCGCACACCCTTCTGGCAGGTCTACAGCCCGGCGACCTACTTGCTGGTGGTGGGGATGATGGCGCTGGGCTTCGCCTGCCGTTGGGCCGGCGCACACTGGCACGTCACGGGCTTCGTCGGCATCCTCTACCTTGTCATCGGCGTCGGGCTGATTACGGGCAGTTATGCATACTGGCAGGCGCGGAAGTGTTTACCCGTAATCGATGAGATAGGTCCGTAGGACACAGAGGCCACTCCGTGCCCTATGAACCCTCCCCGTATTGTTCCAAAATCGGGATTCTCCCCCGGCATTGGTCATTTCCCGCACGTCCCCTCGTCTCTGCCGCATGTTAAGTTAATTGGTGTTCTCAACCTGCCTAAAGGAAGTGGGCGCCATGAAAGCGGTGGCGGTGATTCCGGGCACGAAGACGGTGCGGCTGGTCGACCGTCCGGAGCCCGAGGTGACGAAGCCGAATGAGGTAAAGCTGCGGGTGCTGCATGTCGGCATCTGCGGTACGGATCGCGAGGAGGCGGCGGGCGGACGGGCGGACGCGCCGCCGGGGGCATCCGAGTTGGTGATCGGCCACGAGATGTTCGGGCAGGTCGTCAAAGTGGGTAATGCGGTGACGCGCGTCAAGCCCGGCGATTATGCCGTCTTCACCGTCCGCCGCGGGTGCGGGAAGTGCCTGCCTTGCCAGATGAACCGCTCGGATATGTGTCGCACCGGGGACTATCGCGAGCGCGGGATTAAGGGTCTGGACGGCTACCAGACCGAGTTCGTGGTAGACAAAGAGCAGTACCTGGTGGCAGTGCCGCCGGAGCTGAAGGCGGTCGGCGTGCTCTGTGAGCCGCTTTCCGTGGTGGTGAAGGCTATTTACGAGGCGCAGACGCTGCAGATGGCCCGGCTGCCCGACTCGCCTACGATGCTCGACTGGCCGTTCGGCCGCCGCTGCCTGGTGAGCGGGCTGGGGCCCATCGGCCTGCTGGCGGCCATGGTGCTGCGGCTGCACGGCGCTGAGGTGTGGGGCATGGACATCGTCGATGCCGGCACCGCACGCCCGCAGTGGCTGGCGGCCATCGGCGGGCATTATGTCAACGACCGCGACCTGCCGCCGGACAAGCTGCCGGAGATGATCGGCGCCATGCACATCATCATCGAGGCGACCGGCGTGCCGAAGCTGGCGTTCAACCTGCCGGACGCGCTGGGACCGGACGGCATTTACGCCCTGGTCGGCATCCCCGGCAAGGAGCGGGAGATCACCATACCCGGCGCGGAGCTGCTGGAGCGCTTTGTGCTGAATAACCAGGCGCTGCTCGGCAGCGTCAATGCCGCGCGCACGCATTTTCAGCTCACCGTCGACGCGCTGCACTGCGCCTACCTGCGCTGGGGGGCGCATGTCGAGAAACTCATCACGCATCACTACCCCTGTACCGATTTCGAGACCGCCTTGACCGAACACGACCCCGACGAAATCAAGGTGGTGGTGGATTGGGGGCAATCATGACGCGGTTCGCCCCGGGGTGGCCCGGCATCGAGGCGCGCTGGACATCGAGCGCGAAGGACGGCGTGGGCACGGCGTTGAGCGGCACCAGCACCGTCTGGTTCACCCTCAGCCACGGCATCTTCAACGAGATATACTACCACCGCATCGACCACGCCAGCATCCGCGACATGGGCTGCATCGTCACCGACGGGAACGGTTTTTTCTCCGAAGAAAAGCGGCATACGCGCAGCCGGGTGTTCTACCAGGAGGTTGGTGTCCCATATTACCGGCTGTCCAACACCTGCACGCAGGGACGATACGAGATCGTGAAAGAGATCCTCGCCGATCCCCGGCGCTCCGTGGTGCTGCAGCATACGCGCTTCATCCCCAGGCAAGGTACACTGTTTGATTACCATCTGTATGTATTACTCGCTCCGCACCTGGGGAACCAGGGCGCCGGTAATACCGGGTGGATCGAGGACGTGAAGGGGGTGCCGGCGCTGCTGGCGGAGCGCGATCACTACGCGTTGGCGCTGACCAGCACAGCCGGTTGGCTGGCGCGTTCGGCGGGTTTTGTGGCGGCGTCGGACGGCTGGCAAGACCTGTGCCGGCATGGGCAAGTGTGTTGGCAATATGACCGGGCGGAAAACGGCAATGTCGCGCTGATCGGCGAGGTGGACCTGCAAGGCTGCGATGGAGAATTCACGCTGGCGCTGGGGTTCAGCCACCACGGGTTGGAGGCCGCTCACAAAGCGCTGGCCAGCCTGCTGGACGGCTTCGCAACGGCGAAGACGCAGTATGTCGCCGCCTGGCAGGGCTGGCAGCAGGAGCTGCTCCACCTGGACTTCCCCGATCACGAGCGGAATGAATACCGGATCAGCACGGCGGTGTTGAAGACCCACATGGCGAAAGAATTTCTCGGCGGCGCCATCGCCAGCCTGTCTATCCCATGGGGGATGGCGAAGGGCGACAACGACCTGGGGGGCTACCACCTGGTGTGGACGCGCGACCAGGTGGAGGCGATCGGCGGGCTGATGGCCGCCGGCGCGCGCGGTGACGCGGTGGAAGCGCTGGATTTCCTGTATGTCACTCAGGAAGCGGACGGGCACTGGTCACAAAACATGTGGCTGGACGGCACGCCGTATTGGACCGGGATTCAACTGGATGAAGTCGGCTTCCCCATCCTGCTGATTGGCATCGCGCAGCGGGAGGGCGTGCTCAATCCGGACGAGGTGGCCAAATACTGGCCGATGGTGCGCCGCGCCGCCGGTTATATCGCCCGCAACGGGCCGGTCACCCAGCAGGACCGCTGGGAGGAGGATGCCGGGTATTCGCCCTTCACGCTGGCGGTGGAGGTAGCCGCGCTGCTGGTCGCTGCCGATCTGGCGGAACTGGCGAAAGAGCCGGACATGGCCGGCTACCTGCGCGAGACGGCGGACGCGTGGAACGCGAACATCGAGCGCTGGACCTACGTCTCCGGCACGGCGCTGGCGCAACGGGCGGGCGTGGACGGGTATTACGTGCGCATCGCCCCACCGGTCGAATCCGGTGACAGGCCGCCCACCGCCGGCACTGTTATTCTGAAAAACCGGCCGTCCGGCGTCATGGAGATGGCGGCGGCGGACGTGGTGAGCTGCGATGCGCTGGCGCTGGTGCGCTTCGGGCTCCGTCCGGCGGATGACCCGCGCATGTTGAATACCGTGCAGGCCATCGACGCCGTGCTGAAGGTGGATACCCCGCACGGGCCGATCTGGCATCGCTACAACGGCGACGGTTACGGCGAACACGAGGACGGCTCCCCCTTCGACGGCACCGGCATCGGGCGGGCGTGGCCGTTGCTGGTGGGCGAGCGGGCGCATTTCGAATTGGCGCGAGATCGGCGCGACGAGGCAGAGCGCCTGCTGCACGCCATGGCCGCCTTTGCCGATGACGGCGGCATGATCCCGGAGCAGGTATGGGATTCGCCGGATATTCCGGATCGCGAATTGTATTTCGGCCGGCCCTCCGGCTCCGCCATGCCGCTGGTGTGGGCGCACGCCGAGTTCGTCAAGCTGTGCTGGTCACTGCGCGAAGGCACGCCCTTTGACCTGATGCCACAGCCGGTGCGGCGTTATCTGCTCGAACAGCACGGTTCGACGCTCACCTCCTGGCGCTTTAATAACAAAGCCAGCAATATGCCGGTCGGCAATACGCTCCGCGTGGAGACCCTCGCGCCGGCGAAGGTGCACTGGAGCGCGGATGACTGGAAGACGGCCACCGATACGGAGACGAAGGACACCGGCCTGGGCGCGCATTACGCGGATCTACCGACCGGGAAATTGGCGGAAGGCACGCAGGTGCGGTTTACCTTTTACTGGCCGCAGGCCGGCCATTGGGAAGGGACGGAATTTGCGGTATGCGTGGTGAGTGATTACGGCCCGTTGCACGGCGGCGCGAAGGGGGAGTAATGGCGTTCGATCCCTCACAACTCGGCTTCCCGGGGTGGCTGCGGATCACGCACTACCTGAATATCGCGCTGATTTTCGTGATGATCCGCAGCGGCATCCAGATTTTAATGGATTTCCCGCGTTACTTCTTTAACGAACACTGCAAGCCGGGGACGGAGTGGATCAAACTGAGCAAAAAGAAGATCCCGCCGGACCGCCTGTGGACGTCCAGTGATGAAGCGACCTATGTCTCGCCGTGGCTCGCGTTGCCCGGCGGGGAGCATAAGCTGGGCATCGGACGATACTGGCATTTCACTGTGCTGATCCTATGGGTGCTGAACGGGCTCACCTACGTGACACTGCTGTTCGCCACCGGCAACTGGCGGCGGTTGATCCCCACCTCGTGGGACATCTTCCCGCGGGCGTGGCATACCTTCGTGACCTACATCACCTTCCATATCCCGCCGGAGAGCGAGTTCCGGCCGTATGACCCGCTGCAGCAACTGGCCTACCTGGCGGTGGTCTTCATCCTGGTACCGCTCTTTGTGGCCACCGGACTGGCGATGTCGCCGGCCGTCGCCGCGCAATTCCCGTGGTATCCCCGCCTGTTCCGCGGGCGGCAGACGGCGCGCAGCCTGCATTTCATCTTCCTGGTGCTGCTGCTGCTCTTCATCGTGATCCACATCTCGCTGGTGATTATCGTGCGGTTCCGGGACAATATCGACCACATGGTGCTGGGACGGGAAGATTACCTGGAAGGCACTGCCCTCGCCATTGCGGCGGTCGCCCTCGGCATCGTCGTGGCCGCACATGTGGCCATCACGCGGTGGTCGCGCCGCAACCCGCGCAGCGTGCAGCGTTTCACCAGCCTGCTGGTCGATCCGATGATGCAGGTGCTTTCCTACCTGAAATCCCGCCAGCACTATCAGAAACAGTTGGTTTCCCCGTATTTCTGGGTGAACGGTTATCCGCCCACAATGCAGGAGTGGCACGCGCTGGCGCAGGGCAATTTCTCGGAATATGCGCTGGAAGTGAACGGACTGGTGGAGGAGCCGCTGTGGCTGACGATCGAGGATCTGCGCAGCATGCCGCACACTACGCAAATCACCAAACATGTCTGCATCCAGGGGTGGTCGGGGATCGCCGAGTGGAGCGGGGTGCCGCTGTGCGAGGTGCTGCAGCGCTGCCGGCCGCTGCCCAACGCGAAGTATGTGGTCTTCCACTCCTATCAGGAAGGTGATTTCGGGGGCGAGTATTACGAGTCGCTGGAGATGCGCGAGGCGCACTACCCGCAAACGATACTGGCCTACGAGATGAACGGCGAGACGCTGCCGTTGCAACACGGCGCGCCGCTGCGCCTGCGCATGGAGAGCAAGCTGGGATTCAAAATGGTGAAGTGGATCCGCTCGATCGAGATCACGGAGAATTTCTGGGGGATCGGCGACGGTTACGGCGGCTACCGCGAGGACCGGCAATTTCATGACCGGGGGGCGGCGATATAGGCGTGCGTATCACGCTCCCTCATCCCCAGTCCCTCTCCCACTGAGAGGGGAGTAACAGGTGGGATATGTGGGGGATCTCCGTATAAGTTATATCGCTCCCCTCTCAGTGGGAGAGGGGCTGGGGGTGAGGGAGCGTGATACGCACACAGGCACTGCGCTCCGGCAGAGGAGGTTATCATGCAACAGAGCGAGATGGAGGCGACCATCAAGGCGTTGATCGCGCCTGGCAAAGGCGTGCTGGCGGCTGATGAGAGCTTTCCCACCATTGAAAAGCGCTTCAAGACGATTGGTCTCCCGTCGACGGAGGAGAATCGGCGCGCATATCGCGAGCTGCTGTTCACCACGCCGGGCATCGGCGCCTACATCAGCGGGGTGATCCAGTTCGACGAGACGATCCGGCAGCAGGATTCCGCGGGCACGCCCTTCCCGGAGGTGCTGCGCCGGCAGGGGATCGTGCCCGGCATCAAAGTGGACGAGGGGACGGCGCCGCTGGATAACTTCCCGGACGAGCGCATCACCGCGGGGCTGGACGGCCTGGACAAACGGCTGGCGACGTATTACGAGATGGGTGCGCGCTTCACCAAGTGGCGGGATGTCTACGTCATCGGCCCCGGCTTGCCTACCTCCACGGCAATCGCGGCGAATGCGGAGATTCTCGCCCGCTACGCCGCCGCCTGCCAGCAGGCCGGGCTGGTGCCCATCGTGGAGCCGGAGGTGCTGATGGAAGGCGACCACACCCTGGAACAGTGCGAAGCTGCCACCGCGCGCGTGCACGCCGCGCTGTTCACCGCCCTCCGCGCGCATCGGGTGGTGCTCGAACTGATGCTGCTGAAGCCGAACATGGTCATGCCCGGCGAAAAGGGCCCGAAGGCCAGCGTGAACGAAGTGGCGCAGGCGACGCTGCGCTGCCTGCGGCAGGCGGTGCCGGCGGCGGTGCCCGGCATCGTGTTCCTCTCCGGCGGGCAGGACCCGGTATTGGCCACGAAACACCTGAATGCCATGAACCAGCTCGACCGTGCGCCGTGGGTGCTGACCTTCTCCTTCGCGCGTGCGCTGCAGACGCCGGTGCTCGAACGCTGGCAAGGCAAGCCGGAAAACGTTATCGCGGCCCAGCGCGTCTTCTTGCACCGCGCCCGCTGCAATAGTGCCGCCGCCCAGGGGATTTACACTGAGGCGATGGAGCACCAGGGGGGATTTGAACAGGCGGCGTGAGACGGATGGATGAACAGGAGGCTGACATGGCGGAGAATCCGCTTCGTAAACTGGAAACCTACGGGCAGAGCATCTGGCTGGACTTCATCCGGCGCGGGATGCTGGTGTCGGGCGAGTTGCAGCGGCTGATCGACGAGGATGGGGTGAGCGGCGTGACCTCCAACCCCTCCATCTTCGAGAAGGCGATTGTGGAGAGTCACGATTATGACGAGGCAATCGGCAAGCTGATTCAGACGGGCAAGAGCGCGCCGCAGATCTACCAGGAGCTCGCCATTGAGGATATACGCATGGCGGCCGACCTGTTCCGCCCGCTGTATGACCGGAGCAACGCCCGTGACGGCTATGTGAGCCTGGAGGTGTCGCCGCACCTGGCGCAGGATACGCCGGGCACCGTCGCGGAGGCGCACCGGCTGTGGCAGGCTGTCGACCGACCGAATATCTTCATCAAAGTGCCGGCTACTATGGCAGGCGTTCCCGCCATCCACCGGCTTACCGCCGACGGCATCAACGTCAACGTCACGCTGCTCTTCAGCATCCCGCGCTACCTGGAAGTAGCCGACGCCTACCTGAGCGGGCTGGAGGACCGCGCCATGCGCGAGGAGCCGGTGCGGCACATCGTGTCGGTGGCCAGCTTCTTCCTGAGCCGCATCGACGTGCTGGTGGACCCGATGCTGGAACGGCTGATGGAAGGGGAGGAATATTCGCTGGCGGAGCCGGCGGGCATGATACACGGCGAAGTGGCCATCGCCTCGGCGAAGATTGCCTATCAGCATTTCAAACAGATGCAGGCCAGCGAGCGCGGGGAGCGACTGAAGGCGCAGGGGGCGTACCCGCAGCGACTGCTGTGGGCGAGCACCAGCACGAAAAACCCGGCATACAGCGACGTGAAATACGTGGAGGCGCTGATCGGGCAGGAGACAGTCAACACGCTGCCGCTGGAGACCATCAACGCCTATCGCGATCACGGCGACCCGGCGCCGCGCCTGGAAGAGGGCGTGGAGGAGGCGGGTGAGGTGCTGACTACCCTCGACACGCTGGGCATCAACCTTGACGAAATCGCTGCCCGGCTTGAAGAGGAGGGCCAGGAGAAATTCGACCAGCCGTATGACCGCCTGCTGCAGACGATTGAAAAGAAGCTCATCGCGCAGGAAGCCCCGCCGCTGGATCGCCAGTCATTCAACCTGGGCGCATTCACGGCGAATGTGGAGAAACGGCTCGATGCGCTGGCGGGCGAGCAGTTCAGCGATCGCCTGTGGCGCAAGGACCCGACGCTGTGGAAGTCCGACCCCGCCGCGCGGCAGAGCATCTGCAACAGCCTGGGCTGGCTGCACGTGGCGGAGAAGATAGAGTGGAGCCTGCCCACGCTGGCCGATTTCGTCGCCGAGGTGAAGGCCGCTGGCTTTCGCCACGTGGTGCACATGGGGATGGGCGGCAGCAGCCTGGCGCCGCTGGTCTTCCAACGCACCTTCCCGGTGGGGCAGGACGCGCTGCCGCTGACCGTGCTCGACACCACCGACCCGGAGACCATCCGCCGGCTGGCCGACGAGCTGCCGTTGATGCAGACGCTGTTCATCGTGGCCAGCAAGTCGGGCACCACGCTGGAGCCGATCACCTTTTTCCACTACTTTTACGACCGGCTGAAGGCGATGAAGGGGGAAAAGGCGGGTGGAAATTTCGTGGCCATCACCGATCCCGGCACGCCGTTGATGCAATTGGCGAAGGAATGCGGCTTCCGCCGGACCTTCCTCAATTTCGCGGACATCGGCGGACGATATTCCGCGCTCTCCTACTTCGGCCTGCTGCCGGCGGCGCTGATGGGCGTGGATCTGGATGGGCTGCTGCAGCGGGCGCTGCGCATGGAATACGCCTGCACCCCGTCGGTGCCGCTCCGCAACAACCCGGGCATGCGACTGGGGGCGGCACTGGGAGAATTGGCCACGCATGGCGTGAACAAGGTGACCTTCATCACGCCGGAGCCGATCACCTCGCTGGGGTTGTGGCTGGAGCAGTTGCTGGCGGAGAGCACCGGCAAGGACGGCACCGGGCTGCTGCCGGTGGCCGGGGAGCCGACGGACGATCTCTCGATGTATGGGGATGACCGTGTCTTCGTGTATTTCCGCCTGCAGGATGCCGTGGACCAGCGGCAGGAGAAGATGGCGCAGGCGTTGTGCGCGGCCGGGCACCCGCTGGTCACTATCCGCCTGGAGGACCCGCTGCAGATCGGCGAGGAGTTCTTCCGCTGGGAGCTGGCGACGGCGACGGCAGGGTCGATCCTCGGCATCAATGCCTTCGATCAGCCGAACGTGCAAGAAAGCAAGGACAACACCAACCGGCTGCTTGACCAGTACGATGAAGTGGGCCACCTGCCGGAGGAGCAGCCCAGCCTGACGGAAAAGCCGCTGTCGCTGTATGACGGCAAATCTGTGCGATCACTGACCGACAACCTGCGCGCATTCTTCGGCCAGGAGCGGCCGGGGGATTACATCGCGCTGCTTGCCTATCTGACGGAGAGCGATGAGAACGACCAGGCGCTGGAGCTGATCCGGCTGCGGCTGCGGGACGCGACCGGGCTGGCGACCACGGTGGGCTACGGCCCGCGCTACCTGCATTCCACCGGGCAGTTCCACAGAGGCGGGCCGAATACCGGCCTGTTCTTCCTGCTCACCGCGCCGGCGAGCACCGATGTGCCCATCCCGGACGAACCGTACTCCTTCAACATCCTGCGCCAGGCGCAGGCGTTGGGCGATTTCCAGGCGCTGCAGCAGCACGGCCGGCGCAGCGTGCGCATCGACCTGGGCAGCGACGTTCGCGTCGGGCTGCTGGCGCTGAAAGAAGTGATTGACGATGCCGTCTCCCCTGGTCGACACGGGATGGCGGCCTGACCGGAGGCAAGCATGGCTGAACAATGCAATATCGAGCACAAGCCGATCCGCCTGTTCATCGTCGATGTGGACGGCACGCTGGTGACGCCGGAGAAGGAGCTGACGCCGCGGGCGATCAAAGCGGTGGACGAGCTCTACGACGCCGGCATCAAGTTCACCATCACCAGCGGCCGCCCGCCGCGCGGGATGAAGATGTTGATCGACAAGCTGAAGATCACCGCGCCGATCAGCTCGTTCAACGGCGGGGTGTTTGTCAATCCCGACCTGTCGGTGATCGAGGCGCAGACAGTTCCGGAACCGGCGGTCAAGCGCACCATCGAGCTGATCCAGGCCTGCGGGCTGGACCCGTGGGTGTACCAGGGGCAGGAGTGGTATATCCACGACCCGAACGCGCCCCATGTGTCGCGCGAGCAGTGGACGGTGAAGTTCCCCCCGACCGTGGTGGACAAATTCCCGGAGCCGCTCGACCAGGTATTCAAGGTCACCGGCGTCAGCGACGATTACGACCGCGTGGCGGAATGCTCGAAGCATATCCAGGATGAGCTGGGCGACCAGGTGACGGCCGCCCGCTCGCAGCCGTACTACGTGGACGTGACCAGCCCGCACGCGAACAAGCGGCACGTATCGGAGAAGCTGTCGAAGATGCTGAACATCCCCTTCGCGGAGATCGCCACCATCGGCGATCAGCCCAGCGACCTGCTGATGTTCGAGTGCGCCGGCCTGAAGATCGCCATGGGCAACGGCGCCGATTCCGTGAAGCAGGCGGCCGATTTTGTCACCACCTCCAACAAGGAGGAAGGGTTTGCCAACGCGGTCGAAGGATGCCTGTTGCCGTCGGTGGGTAAGAAAGCGGCGTAAGCTACTGGAGCGCGGGCGTCTCGCCCGCACGTCTACCGCCTTGCACGTGCGGGCGAGACGCCCGCGCTCCAGTAAATGGGAGCTCTTATGACTGATCGCAAATACGATATCGGCATGGTCGGCCTGGGCGTGATGGGCAGCAACATGGTGCTGAACATGATGGACCACGGCTTCTCCTGCATTGGCTACGACGTCGATCCGAAGAAGGGCGAGCGCCTGCGCGCGGAGGCGAAGAGCGATCAGGTGACGACCACCGGCAACCTGGATGAGTTCGTCGCCGGGCTCAAGCCGCCGCGGATGGCCATGCTGCTGGTGCCGGCCGGGCCGCCGGTAGATGCGGTGATCCACCAACTGGTGCCCCGGCTGGAGACCGGCGACATCATCATCGACGGCGGCAACTCGCACTTCACCGATACCAATATCCGGCAGCGGGCCATCGCCGGGCACCAGTTGCACCTGCTGGGCGTCGGCATCTCCGGCGGCGAGGAAGGGGCGCGCCGCGGGCCGTGCATCATGCCGGGCGGTCCCAAGGAAGCCTATGAGCACATCCGCCCCATCTTCGAGGCCGTCGCCGCCCACGTGAACGGCGACCCGTGCGTGACCTACCTGGGCCCCGGCTCCGCCGGGCATTACGTGAAGATGGTGCATAACGGCATCGAATACGGCCTGATGCAGCTCATCGCCGATACCTACGACCTGATGAAGCGCGGTCTCGGGTTGAACGACGATGAGCTGCACGATGTGTATGCCGAATGGAACAGCGCGGAGCTCGGTGGTTTTCTCATGGAGATCACCGCGCAGATCTTCCTGAAGGAGGACGCGGTCACGCACCGGCGGCTGATCGACGTGATCCTCGACGTCGCCCGGCAGAAGGGCACCGGCATGTGGGCGTCGCAGGACGCGATGGACCTGCACTTGCCGGTCCCACTGATCGACACCGCGGTGGAGATGCGCGACCTGTCCGGCTTCGAAGGAGAACGGAAGGAAGCTGCCCGCCTGCTTTCCGGCCCCGCTGGGCCGTCTCGGGGCGACCGCACGACGGAGCTGGCCCGCCTGCACAACGCCATGTATATCGGCATGGTCTTTGCTTACGCGCAGGGATTGGCGCAAATGCAAGCGGCGTCCAATCACTACGGTTACGGCTACGCGCTGGCGGAGATCGCGCGCATCTGGCGGGGCGGGTGTATTATCCGCGCCGCCTTCCTCGAGCGCATCCGGCAGATTTACCAGGCGCAGCCGGGGCTGACACGGTTGTTCCTGGACCCCGGCCTGGCAGCGGAGCTCTCCGAGCGGCAGGATGACCTGCGCCACATCGTGCGGTTGGGCGCGGAGTTGGGCATCCCGCTGCCCGGCTTCATGTCCGTGCTCGGTAATTACGACGCGTACCGCAGCACATCCCTCCCCGCCAACCTGATCCAGGCGCAGCGCGACTACTTCGGCGCCCACACCTACGAGCGCATCGATGAGAAGGGCGTGTTCCACACGGAGTGGGAGCCGGCAGTATGAAAAGGTGTTTACTATGGCTCGTTACAAGCGACCCGGTCCTTCGGCGATCATCATCTTCGGCGCAGCCGGGGATTTGACCTGGCGCAAGCTGGTGCCGGCATTGTATAACCTGTACCTGGATAACGCCTTGCCCGAACAGTTCGCCGTTATCGGCGTCGATCAGAAGCCGATGAGCCTGGACGAGCTGAAGACGCGGCTGCGCCAGGGGGTGGATACCTTCTCCCGCCGGGGGAAGACCGATGATGCCACCTGGGAGGCGTTTTCTCATTTCCTGGTCGACTACATCGCGCAGGATTTCACACAGCCGGAGTTGTACCAGAAGTTGTCCGATCACCTGGATGGGTTGAATTCCCAGTGGCAAACGCAGGCGATCCGCGTGTTTTACCAGGCCACCCCGCCCTCCACCGTTCCCAACCTGGTTGAGAAGCTTGGACAGGCCCACCTGGCGGACGACCGCCTGCACGCGCGCATCGTGCTGGAGAAGCCGTTCGGGCATGACCTGGAATCGGCCTGCGCGCTGGACGCCACCGTACTGAGCGTGTTTCAGGAGTGCCAGGTCTACCGGATCGACCACTACCTGGGCAAGGAGACGGTGCAGAACATCCTGGCCTTCCGCTTTGCCAACACGTTGTTCGAGCCCATCTGGAACCGGCGCTACATCGACCACGTGCAGATCACCGTGGCGGAGCAGGAGGGGGTTGGGCACCGCGGGCAGTATTACGAGCAGGCTGGCGCCCTGCGCGACATGATCCCCAACCACTTGATACAGTTGCTGACGTTGACGGCGATGGAGCCGCCGGTCTCCTTCGACGCGGATGAGATTCGCAGCAAGAAGGTCGATGTCATGCACGCCATTCGGCCCATCAATCCCGACAACTTGCTGATATACGCCGCGCGCGGGCAATACGCCGAGGGGTGGATCGAAGGCACGCACGTGCCCGCGTACCGGGAAGAGCCGGGGGTTTCGCCCACGTCAGCGACGGAAACCTACGCCGCGCTGAAGCTGGAGATCGACAACTGGCGCTGGCAGGGGGTGCCGTTTTACCTGCGCACCGGCAAGCGGCTGGCCGAGCGTGTCTCGATCATCTACATCCAGTTCCGACCGGTGCCGCATATGTCCTTTCCGGCTTCCTCAGTCGGCAACTGGCGCCAGAACAGCCTGACCATCCACATTCAACCGCAGGAAGGCATCCGCATTCACTTCATGGCCAAGCGGCCCGGCCAGCAATCGCGGTTGAGCCTGGTGGATCTGCGCTTCAATTACGAGGAGGAGTTTCACGTCGAATCGCCGGAGGCCTACGAGACACTGCTGTTGGACGTGATGCTCGGCGACATGACGCTCTTCAAGCGCGCCGACCAGATCGAGGCGTCATGGGCGCTGGTCATGCCGGTGCTGGATTACTGGGATGCGAACCCGCCCGACACCTTTCCGAATTACCCGGCGGGAAGCTGGGGACCGGAATCCGGCGAGGTGCTGATCGCCCGCGACGGCCACAGTTGGGTGCAGCCCGCCACGCTGGAGGTGCACCGGAGCGAGAACCACCTGGATCAGGCGGCGTGAAGAAGGCTGGAAGAATGGAAGATTGGAAGGATGACTTTCGCTTGGTGGCGGCGCGGAGACGCGGGCCCTCTCCCCACTGCTGGCCAGGAAGGACAGCATTACCAGCCCCCTCTCCCAATTCTGGGCGAGGGGGAGTGTTTCACGTGAAACATCTGTTCCTGTTACAATATAAGAACCGATATCATTACTCCCCCCTCACCCAGTATTGGGAGAGGGGGCTGGGGGGAGAGGGCCCGCGTCTCCACCTCGGCACCACTCACGCTCCCCCCGGCGCCATCCGCGTATGCGTCTGCAGCCAGCGGTAGATGGCGCCGCGGGTGACGATGCCATCCACATGGCCGTCCGGCTCGACCACCAGCACGCGGTCGCGCGCGGTCTGCGCCATGCGATTCATCGCGACCCAGGCGTCGTCGCCCGGATGCAGCACCTGCTCGTCCGTCACCGGTCGCAGGATGTCACGCAGCGGGGTGACCGCCCAGCGCTCACGCGGCACCCGCTGCACGTCCTCGACGCTGATGATGCCGATCAACCGCCCTTCCTCCTCCACCGGCATCGCGGAGGCGCTCTCGCGCAGGAAGTAGTCCCGCACCAATTGCTCGACGCTCATCTCCGGCGACAGGGCCTCCACGTTCGGGTTGAGAATATCCTGCACCGGCACCCGGCCCAATGTCTCTTTCAGTACCACCTGCTGGTAGCTGCTGCGGGCCGCGCTGAGCAGGAACCAGCCGATGAAGGCGAACCAGACGCCGTTGAGTAGGAAGCCCCGAATGAGAAAGGCACTGGCAATGCCGCCGATGATGAAGAGCCAGCCGAAGGCCTGCCCAACAACAGAGGCAATGTATGTCGCGCGCGTGAGGTTGCCCGTTGCCTTCCATACGATGGAGCGGAACACCCGCCCGCCGTCCAGCGGGAATCCCGGCAGCAGGTTGAAGACTGCCAGCGCGGCGTTAATGAACCACAGATAGCCCAGGCCGGCCGTCAGCAGTCGCGCATTCGACGGGCGCACTAACAGCATGATCAGGAAGAAGATGCCCGCCAGCACCAGGCTGGTCAACGGCCCGGCGATGGCCATTTTGAACTCTTCCCACGGCGTGTGCGGCTCATCCTCGAGCTGGGAAACGCCGCCGAAGAAGAACAGCGTGATGGTGTGAATGGGCAACCCGCTCCGCCGCGCGACGATGGAGTGCGCCAACTCGTGCGCCACCACCGACGCGAAGAATAGGATGGTCGTCACTACCGCCGCCAGCCAGTACCATCCGCGCGGGAACCCGGGGGCGGCGAAGGGAAAATACGACCCGCCCAGCAGGAAGATGAAGATGGCGAAAATCACCAGCCAACTGTAGTCGATGTTGATATTGATGCCGCCGATTTGACCGATGCGCATACCGCGTCCGAACATATGCTGCCTCCGCATATGCTGTCCCCGGCACGCAAGCGCGTTATGCCGTCGATTCCGGCAGCTTTCAGACAACAGCCGCGGGTATGGGAGGCATGAGACAAATGGGAGGAATCGGATTGACGATCCACCACGTCGTTCTTTCCAATTGCCTGATCCTTCAGACACAAACCGCCGCTGGAAAATGGTATGGTGTTGCCATATGCGCTCAACCGGCCGCCGGGGGATATGCCGATGGATAAGCCGATTTTCACACGCCAGGGAGACGGCCCGCTGCTGACGCCGGCCGACGTGCCGTTTCATGTCAACGGCATCCTCAATCCCGGCGTGGCGGAGCTGGATGGCGAGGTGATACTGCTGGTCCGCCTGGAAAGCCGGCAGGGTATCTCGCACCTGCGTGTGGCCCGCAGTAAAAACGGCGTGGACGGCTGGCGCATCGCCGACCGGCCGCTGCTGGAGCCGGATATCCCGGACTACCCCTTCGAGGAGTGGGGGTGCGAAGACCCGCGCATCACCCGCATGGGGGAACGTGAGTGGATCATCGCGTTTACGGCCTATTCTCGTTATGGACCGGCCGTCGCACTGGCGAAGACCACCGATTTTGAGACCGTGACCCGCCTGGGCGTGGTGCTGCCCCCCACCAATAAGGACGCCACCGTGCTGCCGCGACAGTTCAACGGCGACTGGATTATGCTGCACCGGCCGGTGACCAGTGGGCAGGAGCATATCTGGTTCGTCAGTTCTCCGCATGATCTCGACCACTGGGGCGATCCCGGGGTGCTGCTGGCGGAGCGAAGCGGCCCATGGTGGGACGGCGTCCGCATCGGCGTGGGCGCTCCGCCGATCGAGACCGATGATGGATGGTTGCTGCTCTACCATGGCGTAAAGGAGATGGCGGAACGCCCGGTCTACCGGCTGGGAGTGGCGCTGCTCCACAGGGATGATCCGCGCAAGGTGCTTGCACGCGCCAACGAGTGGATTTTCGCCCCGGAGACGGATTACGAACAGCGCGGTCTGGTGCCCAACGTCGTATACACCTGCGGCGCGTTATTACGCGGGGACGAGGTGTGGATGTATTACGGCGCGGCGGACACCGTCATCGGTATGGCGACCGCGAAACTGCGTGACATCCTTTCCTTCGTCTGGAAGCATGACTACATCTGCCACATCGGTCGTGAAAAAGGCATGGTCCGCTAGGCGAGACGCTGAAGGTATTGAAGAGACGGCTTGATTCTCTTATTCAATAGTTGTAAGATAACATTTGTCCGAATCACATTTCGGCACGGAGGTTATGAATGAAAGCTGAAGTTGATGCTGCGCAATGCACCGGTTGCGAGCTGTGCACCGAAACCTGCCCGGAAGTCTTCCGGATGGAAGGCGACACGGCGATTGCTTATACCAATCCCGTCCCGGCCGACGCGGAAGAAAGATGCAAGCAGGCGTGCGATGATTGTCCGGTGGAGGCGATTACGATCGAGGAATAACCTTCCTAAAATAAGGAAGCCGGTACGTAGTGAGCCACGCAGCCGCAGCGGAGTGGCTCCGTTGACAGGAAAGCTTGCCGATAACCGGAGCCACTCCGCTGCGGCTGCGTGGCTCACTACGTACCGGTTTTCTTGATTTTCGAAGTCATTTCCAAAACTGTTGTAACCGTTTCTTATACGCTTCCGTAGAGAACTCCGCGTCGTCCGCGCACCAGTCTTCGGGCAGTAAGCCCCGGTATTGTTCCTCCAGGAAGCGATCGTCCATCAGCACCACCACGCCGCGGTCCTCGGGCGTGCGGAAAACGCGGCCGGCGGCCTGCACCACGCGGATGATACCGGGGACGATGTAGGCCTGGTAAAATCCCTCGCCGTCCCGCTCGTCGAAGTATTCGCGGATCAGCTCCTGCTCCGGGTTGATGGAGGGCAGGCCGGGGCCAACGATGATCACCCCCACTAGCCGCTCGCCGGGCAGGTCCACCGCTTCGCCGAACAGCCCGCCCATCACCGCCAGCCCCAGGTGCGCATTGCCGTCGAGCGAGCACACCTCCTGCAGGAAGGCCACCTGCTCATCCCGCCGCATGTTCGGCTTCTGCGCGTGCACGTACAGGTCGCGCGGGGCGTCCGCCATGATCTCCGCCCACACGGTGCTCAGGTAGGCGTAGGACGGGAAGAAGGCCAGGTAGTTGCCGTGGTGGGCGCGGGCAGTGTCCAGCACCACTTTTGCCACCGTCGGCTTCGTCTCTTCGCGCTTGCTATAGCGGGTGGAAACGCCGGGCACGTGCAGGTACAGCCGGTTCTCCGGCGAGAAGGGACTGGGCAGGGAGAGCTGTTCCGCTCCCTCGCGTGCGCCCAGCAGCTCGCGATAGTAGTCCAGCGGCGAGAGGGTGGCGGAAAGGAAGATAGACGTCGTGCTGTTATTCAGCCGCCGGCGCAATTGCTGGCCGGGGTGCGGGCAGAACAGTCGCGCGCGCAGGCGTCCCGCCTGCGCTCCGGAGACATACACCGCGTCGGCGGCGCTCAACCCGGCGGCGATGCGGCTGCAGTGGGCCAGCTCGAAATACCGCTCCCGCACCGACGAGCGGGTCGCGCCGCGTGGCAACACGGCCAGCAGCTCGCCCAGCGGAGTCAAGAACCCATCGAGCTCCGCTTGAAAATCCACCGGCAATTCCGGCAGGCGCATCGCCTTCGCGCCTTCGAAGGACAGGTCGTCCCGCCAGGAGGCGCAGCGCGCCTGCAGCGGCTTCGCGCACGCATGCAGCGTCGGGTCCGGCAGCAGGTCGAGGATGACCTTCAGCTCCGCTTCCTCCAGCGTCGCCGAATACATCTCGCGGGCGCGGGTGACCAGGTTGTGCGCCTCATCCACGATGAATAGACTGTCCGCCGGCCGCCCGGGCCAGAAGAAGCGCCGCAGGTATACGTTGGGGTCGAAGACGTAGTTGTAGTCGCCCACGATCAGGTCGGCGTGCAGCGACAGCTCCAGCGACAGCTCGAAGGGGCACAGCTCCGCGCGCTTGGCGGCTTCGGCGATGAATTCCGGCGTCCATTCCTCCGCCTGCAGCAGTTCGGGCAGCAGCTTCGCCGCCCGCGGGAAGAAGTCGACCGCGCACGGGCAATCCATTGCATCGCAATCCGGCCGGTTCCCGGCGGGATACGGGCAGATGCGCTCCTTCGCGGTCAGGTATAACGCCCGCAATTTCAGCCCCTGCGCGCGTAGCAGGCCGAGGGCGTCGCGCACCACCTCCGCGCCGGAGCCTTTCGCCGTCAGGTAGAAGATGCGCGCGTAGCCGCAGTCCTCCACCAGCCCAAGGATGGTCGGGAAGAGCGCGCCCAGCGTTTTGCCGATGCCGGTGGCCGCCTCCACCAGTAAATCCTGGCGCCCGTTGATGGCTGTGGCGACCGCCGCCATCAATTCCGCCTGTCCTTCGCGCAGCTCCGGGAACGGGAAGCGCAGCGCCTGCAGGCTGTCGTCCCGCAGTTTCCGCCAGCGCCGTGTATCCTCTTCCGCGCGCAGCAGCGCCAGCGCTAGCTCCTCGAAGAACCGGCGCGACTCCTCCGGCGTCCATGACTGCGGAAAGGCTCGCTCCGCGCCGGTGGGCACGCAGACGTAGGTCAGCACCGGCCGCACGCGCACTCCCGGTCGCCGCACGCATATGAAGTGGTGGTACAACTGCAATTGCGCCAGGTGGTAAGGGTGCTCGTCCGGCCGGATCTTCTCCAGCGGCCGGTAGGTGGTCTTCACCTCCTCCACCAGCAGGCCGGCGTCATCGTCCAGCAGGCCGTCGATGCGCCCGCGCACCACCAGCCGGTAATCGCCCCACTCGAAAGCGCACGAAATCCCCGCCTCGCGCTGGTACCCCTCCGGCCGGCGTAGCGCCAGCTCCCCATGCGCCGCAATCCCCGCCGACAACTGTGCGCGCGACGCCGTGCCGGCGCCCAACCCGCCCAGCTTCAACGTCAACGCCAGGAAATCATGCACCCCTATCTCGATAACCGGCAAACAGTTGTCCTCCGCCCATATAATACCAGATTCTGCCTCTTTCTCTTACTCTTTCTCTTTCTCCCCAGCATTAAAGAGGGAGACGGCGGAAAAGAGCGGATAGAGTAATCGTAACTTTATCCGTTCTTTTCCGTTGCCTCCCTCTTTAAAGCTGGGGAGAAAGAGGTTGTGGAACGGAAACGGTACTACTCAACGTATTCGTACCGTGCTTCCACGGTAACTTTTCCGCTCAAACCGGTAATGTCAATGTCTCCCCTCTCCGGATCAAAGTCCTCGTGCGGCTGGCCGTTCACCAGCACGGACCGAATCGGCTGCTTTTCCGGGTGGCGGAAGCGCAGCAGGATGCGTGCTGGTGCTTCACGCAGGTTCAGTTCAGCATCAGCGGTGAGCGTGCTTTCGCCGGGCTGATAGCGGACGCTGACCTGGCCGAAGCGGGTGGCGATGCGCTCCGCAGACATGCCGTGCGGATCGGCGAACCAGGCGCGCGGGAGGGCGCGGCCCAGGTGCAGCGTGTCGCCCGCGACGTAGACAAAGCAATACGCAAGCCACTTCATCGCATTCGCCTGGTCGCTGGTCTTCATCGGCACACTATTAGAATAACCGAGTACCGGTAGCGGGTGCTCCACCATCAGGTGGATGTCCTCCCGGTAGCAAGCGGCCCAGGCGTTGAAGAACATCCACAGGTAGATTTCCGGCTCGTCACGGTCGAGATATGGGCGCAGGCCTTCCAGCAGGTTGGGCTGCACGGAAAAGCCGCCGCGGTCGAACCACTCCGCCGCCGGGTCCTGGATGTGGTAGCCGAAGGGCGGGTTCATGTAGCGCGTGTCCTGGAAGTCGTCGAGGATCCACTTCGCCTCTTTGCCGTCGGGCTCATACAGGCCGGAGAGCAGTAGGTAGACCGAGCCTTCCAACACCTCGCGAATCCAGCCGAAATCGCGCCCGCGGCGGTAGAGCCGGCTGGGAGTATGCGGCACCCAGCGGCCGTCGCGCAGGCGGATCAGCGGCGCATATTGCCGGGCGATCTCGAAGCCGCGGAGCAGCGCGCGCCGGAACTCCTCGGCATCCTTCCGCACCCGTTTGGCCGCGGCATGCCCGCAGGCCTCCAGCGCCCGCCCCGCCGCGTCCAGCCCGCGCCAGGTGAGGACATTGGTGGAGAGCCAGTAAAAGAAATCGTCCACGTCCTCCAGCGCGCCGGCCGGGAAGAAGCCGCGCTCCCACCCGCGCGAGTGCGGCAGCTCGCCCTGCGTGGTTTTCCGTTGCCGGATGATCCACTCCGCGCCTTTGGCCACCGAGTCCACCACCGTGCCGAACCACGCCGCGTCGCCGGTGAAGAGGAAATGCTCCGCCAGGCACCAGAGCGCCCAGCCGTGGTGCTGGCAGTAGCTCCGTCCCTGCTCGAAGCCGCCGGCGCCGTAGAACTGGCCGTCGCAGTCGGTGAAGTTGCCCATGAGCGGCACGGTGGACTGGTATTTCGTCCACACCGCCAGCCGCCGCTCCACCTCGTCCTTCAGCCCGCGCTGATCCAGCTCCTGCAAGATCATCACCGACTCATTGGTGAAGTTGCCGTAGGTCACCGCACCCACCGAGGTATTCACCAGCGCCGGATCGTCCGGCATGCCCACGTCGGCGATGGCCACCGCCGGCCAGTGCCCGCGGTAGGCCTCGTTCAGGTGCGGATCAGGGGTGGAGATGCTCGCGCCATGCGCGTTCTCCTGCCGCCAGTATTGCGTCATCTGGCGGTGGCAGGCATCGAAGCGCATGGCCTCCAGCCGCATCAACTCCTCATCGGTCGGTGCCAGGAATGGCACCTTCAGCACCAGCCCGCAGGCTTCACCGGGCTGCAGTGTCTGTGTGAAGGTGAGGCCATTGCCGGTCTGCATCGGCTTCATTGCCGTCTCGTAGATCGCGCGCGTGACCTGTTCGCCTTGCCACTTGCTCTCCAGCCGGCCATCGTTCGCCTGCAGCGGGTCCCGCGGGCTCAACGGCACATTGGCGTCGTCCTGTCCACGCTTCGCCGCCAGCATTTCAAACTGCCGGTTGTGGGAACGGCCTGATTCCGTAGAAAACTCCACCGGCAGTTCGGCGGCCAGCGGTTGCTCGCCCGTATTGCGGAAACGAAAGCGCAGCAGCGCGGCCATGGGCGCATCCGGCGCCGGCTCGCCGTCTAGAATGGCAGTTGTGACCGGCACCGCGAAGGCCTGTTGCTCAACCAGCAGTTCGCCGCGCCGGGCCTGCAGGTTGTAGGCCAGCGCTGGGTAGGGATCATTGAAGCGCGCGGTGATAAGCGAGCGCTCCAGGCCGAAGAAGAAACGCACGGCGCCGCCGGCGCGGAAGCGCGGAGTGTCCGGGCCTTCCGGGGTGGTAAGCGTCCAGCGGTGCAGCAGCAGGTCGCCGTTAGACTCCAGCCAGAATTTCTGCCGGGTATGCTTGCAGCCGAAGGGGAAGCTGGTCGGGTGCGGGCGCGGCTGGCCGTTCATGGCGCCGGCCAGGCTCTGTTCCTGGCGCGCCGCCACCTGCTCCGCCACCGTTTTGCAGTTTTCCATACGCTTTCGGTAGTCGGCAAAGGTGGTGGGATCATCCGCACGGGTGATATATATGCCGGCTTCGGAATACCAAACCGGACCTTCCGCCGCGAGCGCGGTGAGCGAGATGGTGAAGGCGTCGCGGTCCAGGTGGAAGGTCAGGTGCCCGTCATCGTAGGCATACCGGTGGGCGGGCGTCATGTGCTCGATGGCAAGTGTGATTGGTCCGCGTTTCCCCGGCGGCAGCGCGATGGTCTCCTCATCGACGCGCGCGTTGTAGCCCTCCAGCCGGATAGCCTTCCCCGGCGTGCGACGGCCGGCGTCCAGCTCGATGCGCAGCGTTGTGCTGGTTGGCGCGGAGCGCGTGAACACCTGCACCGACGCCACGTCCGCCTTTGCTTCCACCCGCACACCCAGCGTGCGCCGGAAGGTGACGTTATACTGTTCACGCTCCGGATACTCGTCAATCTCCCCCGCCAGCCCGGCGAAAGTGAGCTCCACCGTGTGCTCGTCCAGCCGGCGGACCTGCACCTCCGCCGATTGCCAGGTGGTGTTGAACCAGTCGTCGATGCCGATCCAGCCGAACAGTGACGGACGCTCGGTATCAACGTCACCGAGTAGCTCCACCCGCTGCCCCGGCCACGCCTTGCGCCGGTAGCAGAGCCCCACCCGCCGCGGCGCCGGTCCGGCGAAGGCCACCACCACGCGCTCCACGTCGCGCGTCTCTTCGAACCATACCTCATCCGGCGGACAATTCGGCAGCCCGAACGGCGCAATATCGAACGGTTGCATGGCGCTCCCCTTCCGTTGGAGAGTGTTCGCCGTGGTGGTTCTTCCTCCTTTCGGAGTGCGGCGGCTCGACGCCGCTTTCATTGTGCGTAAGGCTCCCGGATTAATAATAACGATGGGCCTATCCGACCGTTCGCGTTGACTGGTGGATAGGCCCATCGTGATGTTGTCGTGTATACCTTACGCTTAGCGAAAGCGGCGTCGAGCCGCCGCACTCCGATAGTTACGGCGCGGGCGGGGTGATCTCCACGCCCAGGTCCTTCGCCACCTGCGGCGCTTGCAGGGCGGCGTCGCTCTTCGGGTAGCGGGTGACCAGGCTTTGCAGCACGTCGCGAGCGTCCTGCAGGTTGCCGAGCTGGCCGCTGCATTTCGCCATCTGCAACATCGCGCGCGATGCCCACGGCTCCATGTCGTCCTGCACGGCGGCATATTGCTTGAAGGCTTCCGCGTAATTGTTCTCCTCAAAGTAGCTCTGTGCCAGGTAGAATTGCACCTCGGCCATCACCGCTTTCGCGCGGTCGGCTTTGTCGTCGACAAGCAGTCCCGGCACCTTTTGCAGATCCTTATAGAGTTGGACCGCTTTCGTCAGGTCCGCGCGCGCCTGCGCATATTGCTTGATCGCCAGCGAGGCGCGCCCCGTGCCCAGCGTCGCATCCAGACTGAGTTCCTGCTTCGGATATTTGGCCAGGTATTGCAGGTATGCTTCCCGCGCGAGCGCCGCCTGGTCCTGCAGATCCAGCGAGTTGGCCTTCAGATACATGCTCTCCGCGGCGAAGTCATGGTTCGGATACTCGGTGGCCACCTTGTCGAAACCGATGACCGCCAGCGGGTAGTTCTTTGCGTAAAAGGCGCTCACGCCCAGCTTGTAGGCCACCACCGGCGCCAGATCGCCCGGTTGCACGACCTGGAAGGCGCGGTTGAAGCATTTCATCGCGTCGGGATACTGTTTCTTCTCCAGCCAGTACTCGCCCACGCGGTAGAGACTGTCAGCGGCCAGCGGGCTGTTCGGGAACTGGTCGGCCACGCTGACGAACTGCGCGTTCGCCTCGTCGACTTTCCCCTGGTCGTATAATGTCCAGGCAATGAAGTAGGCCGCGCGGTCGGCCAGTTTGTGCAGGGCGGGGACGTTTTTGAAGGCGGCGATCGCCTCATCATACTGCTTTAGCTCCGCCTGCTTGATGCCGATGTGGTAGAACGCCTGCCCCGCCACCTCATGGTCGGGGAATCGACGAATGACTTCACGGTAGCGGGCGATCGCCTCGTTGGTATCCTTCTTCGCTTCCGCGGCGCCGGCCATGCCCATGAAGGTCGTCGGCAACACGGACGTCACATCCGCGTAATCCTTGGCGACCTTCTCATACGCGTCCATCGCTTCGGGGAATTGCCGGGTGGCGGTGTAGGCGTTGCCCAGGTAGATGAGGGCCTGCGCCATGTCTTCTTTTCCGAGCGGCAGTTTCGTCAACGCTATCGCCGCATCGCGAGCACTCTCGGCCTGCGTCTGATCCATGTAGGCCAGGATGAGGCCGCGCAGGATGAAGGGCGCCAGCTCGCCGGTGGGTGAAGCATCCTGCGCCTGTTTGTAGTAGCCGACCGCGTCGGCGGCGTGGCCGGTCTGCTGCAGGCAGGCGCCGATGATATAAGCGGTCTGCGCCAGCACCTCGCCGGTCGGTTTGGTGTCGAATACTTTTTTCGCATCGGCGGAGGCCTGGTCGAAGTGACCGTCGCGGAATTCCTTGCGCGCCAGGCTGAGATCCACGCTCCAGGCCGCGCCTTCCGGCAGCGTCTCGACCACTTTACGCAATTGATCGACGGGCATGGCGGCGGTCAGGCGGGCGATGCCGTCCTGCGCATGGCCGGCTTCGCGTGAGACGGGCCATTTGGTGCGGATTTCCTGGAAGGCGAGCAGGGATTTGCCGGCGGAATCGGCATCGCCGGCGGCGGCCAGGTCTTCCAGGCAGAACGCGGTGAGGAGGGCGGCGTGCGGCACATCCGGCGCCTTGTCGCCGGCGGCGGCCCGGTAACGCGTGAGCGCCCCGATGGCATCGATATACGCCTTCTGATCCTTCTCCTTTGTCGCCACGTGATACCAGCTGTTGCCCAGCCAGAGCTGCGCCTGGGCGGCCAGGTCCTTGTCCTTGCCGGAGGCCACAATGGCATACACGGCTGCCGCTTCACGATAACGACCGGCGTCATACAAGGCATGCCCGCGGCGCAACTGCACGGTCATCCCCAGCGAAGAGGTAGGGTCGCCGCTCATCTTCAGCACCGTCTGGAAGGCATCGTTCGCCTTGTCATAATCCTTCAACAGGAAATAAGTATCGGCCAGCGCCAGCGTGGCGGATTGCCGGGATTCCGGCTTGGCGTTCGCGTTGCCGGCGATGCCGGCGAACAGGTCGACAGCCTTGCGGAAATCCGCCTCCTTCACCTTGTCATCCTTCTGGCCTTGCGCCCGGTTGGAATAGGCATACCCGAGCATCAGCGTCGCCTCGCTCGCCACCGTGGCCTCTTTGTAGCGGGTGGTCACCTGCTCCAGGGCGGCGATGGCGGCGTCAAACTGCTTCTGCTGCATCTCGATCATGCCGATCGAGTAGACCGCCCACGGCGTCAGCTCGTTGTCCGGGTCGGTCTTCGGCACGTTGGCGTATTCCTGCTTGGCGTCCGGGAAGCGCTGCAGCTGGTAAAAACACTCCGCCAGCCAGTAGTGCGCCCGCGCGGAGAGCGGATTGTCCCCTCCGCTCAACTTCAGGCAGTTGCCGAAGAAGACCGCGGCTTTGTCGTATTGTTTGGTGAGCCAGTAACACTCGGCGATCTGATAATGCGCTTTGGCGCGCAGCGGAGCATTCGGCGCCCCGGTCGCCTCGGTAACCACCTGCCGGTACTGCGTGATGGCCTGGTCGTATTTATTCTGGTGCTGATAAGACTGCCCAAGCATGAGTTTGACCTGGGAAGTGCGCGAGTCCTTTGGGAAGGCCGTGACGAATTTGCTCAGCTCGGTGATCGCGCTGGTATATGCTCGCTTGTCGAAATATTGCCGTGCCGTGGTGAACAGCTTATCGGCCTCGGGCGTGGCGGTCCAGCCGGCCAGCAGGCAGCAGAGGAGTAACAGCATAACCAGAGCGGATCGCACCATCATCATTTGCCGCATGGAATCCTCCAAAGCGATGAAAGTATTGCCATGACCGTATTACAACGGCACTATCGAAAGACCATGACGGTTTGAGAGCGCTGCTGCAATAATGTCTACTTCGCGCCGGACGGTTCGGGAGAAAGTGGATGGTCGGCACACGAAGAATGTTGTTCCCGTGGTATTGTACCACGGGATGAAGAATTAGTAACCTATTCATCATGAAAGTGCATAGTGCTGAAGGTAGGCATGGGCATCACTCATCGGTATGCCGGTGAGCTTGAAATACCGGGCAGTCTATCGGTTTGCGTCTTCTGAATGAGGTCAGGAATGGGCTTGCAGCTGGATGCGGGTCGGGTCAGGTTCGCGGCCTTCGTGATCATGCTGGCCGTGCTGGTGTTGGTGCTGGCGCTCTTCTTCCGCGCCATCTGGTCAGTGCTGCAGGTCTTCATCATTGCCGGGCTGGTGGTGCTGACGCTGGACTGGCTGGTGGAATGGCTGGTCTGTCACCGCGTTCCCCGCTGGGCGGCCACGCTAGCCATCCTGCTCATCTTCATTGCGCTTATCGGGGTCTTCGCCCTGTTTGTCATTCCCCCGATGGTGACGCAGTTCCAGCAGCTCATCGTGGATCTGCCCGGCGTCTGGACGCGGCTGATCGATCGCTGGGGGGCGTTCCTCACCCGCTTTCCCACCTTCCGGCAGGCATTCGATCCCGGTACATTTCTTGCCAGCCTGTTGCGAGGCGCCGGATCATGGGCACAAGCCGCGCGCACGGTCTTCACCACGGCGGTCGGCGCCTTCACCGCAACCATCCTTATTATCGTGGTCACCTTTTACACACTGCTGAATCCCTGGCCACTGGTGTACGGCGTGCGCGGGCTGTTCCCGGAGACCTGGTGGAGCACCATCGATCGCCTGGCCCACGAAAGTGCCGTGCACATCCGCGGTTGGGCGCTCGGTACCTTCATCCTGTCGCTGGCCATCGGCATACTGGATTACGTCGCGCTGATGCTCATTAATGCCTTTTCACGGGAAAATATCCCATTCATTCTGTTCTTCGCGATCTTCGGCGGGTTGATGGAGATCGTGCCGGTCATTGGCCCGATTGCGGCCGCCATCCTGCCGGCACTGGTGGCGTTTTCCATCAACCCGCTCCTCGGCATCCTGGTGCTGCTGGCCTTCTTCGTCGTGCAGCAACTGGAAAACCATATCCTGGTGCCGATCATCATGCACCGCGCCGTCAATCTGCACCCGGTCAGCCTGATCTTCGCCCTCATCGTCATGTCCACCCTCTTCGGCGTCTTCGGCGCCGTCATCGCGGTGCCGGTAGCCTCCGTCATCAAAGTGCTGTATGACGAATGGTATTATCCGCTGATGCACGAAGGCAAAAAACCGGGCATCCCACCGAAAGAAGGACCGGCGGATGATCCGGAGGAGGTGACGGCGACGTAAGCGATGGAAAGATGGAAGATTGGAAGATTGGAAGATTGGAAGAATATAACTTGAGAGGCTTATCTTGCTGGTGTGATTTACATCTCCGGATCAGCAACATTGTAAGCGGCATTTGATTCTTTAACGATATAGTTATCTTCCCATCCCTCGTGGTTTTCCCTTTTCATTTGTAAGCTCTCGATTAGCTTCTTTATGCCATTCTCGATTTTATAAGCTAAACGATCAGCGGTATTGAATTGGTCCTGACTGATCTGGTCTGTTCGGCAATATGCATGAAGACCGGACACAGATTCACCCATCGATCCTTGTGCGATATACAGATGCTGAATATATTCGTTGATTGAACGACGGCAATAACCCTCGGCAATGTTGCGATGAACCGAATCGACTGCGGCAATCTGATTCGCCCCAACACGTCGCAGTTCAAAGGTGAACGGTCGAAAAATCCTACAAGATATTGCATAGTATTCAATGGCATCCTGCCAAACGACCAGCTTCCGGTAGCCTCGGTTCACGTTTTGCAGAGGGCTTATCCAATCACTCATTTAATCAACTCCTTTGACAATTTAGGCTATCAAGTTAATATTCGTTATATCTTTCCGCACCGTCTCCTTCCATCCTTCCATTATTGATACCTTCCATTCTCCCGGTCTTCCATTCTTCCAACCTTCCATTCTTCCAACCTTCCATTCTTCCAACCTTCCATTCTTCCAACCTTCCATTCTTCCAACCTTCCTTCGTCATGTCACGATACGGGCGGAAACACCCGGGTAAGGTCATCATGCTTGCGGGTATCCCCACTGCGCGAAGGTATCCCTGATCGTCGCACGACAGCATAGAAGGGGGAAGGCCTGATGGCGCATTGTCCTGTCTGTGGTGAGGAAATATCCTCCCGCGCACATTTTTGCCCGCGCTGCGGGGCCGCCTTGCAGCAGTCGCGGTCGTCGCCGGAGCAAATGAGTCTGCCCGGCGTCGGCTTCGGTCTGAAAACGCCGGCATTGCAGCCGGTCGGCGGGGATGTCTCCGCCGCCGCATCGACGCTGTCCGGAACCGGACGCCCATTATCGGTGACGCAGGTCGCCATTGCCGTCAGCCTGGTGCTGCTGGTGGTGCTGGGCATTCTGTTGTATGCCGGGTATCGGCCGCATCTCGGATCACAGAACACGGCGGAGGTGAAGGTGCCGGTGCTGGGGGTGGTCGGCCAGCAGGTCACCCTCGGCGATACGCTGCTCGGGGTGGCCACCACCGGTACGCCGGAATCGGTGAATGGCCGGCCGGCGCAGGGGCAGTATCTGGCCGTCGTCATCGTCGTCGGGAATTACGGGACGACTGCCTTCACCTTGGATGAAAAATCCTTCGGTCTGACCGACGGCCGCAACGACGGGCGCCGTCAGCCGGTGCTGCTGGCCTACGGCACGCCGGAAGAGCTGCACGCAGGCCAGTTTCACCGCACCTTCGAGCTGGGTTCAAAAGAGGTAATTGCCGCGGTAGCGATCTTCGACATTGGGAAGGACGACCTGCAGCCGCGGCTGCTGGTGCGTGACATGGCCAAGGGTGACACGACATTCACCGGCGCCATCGACCTGACGCGCGAAGCGAAGAAGCAGCAGCAAGGCGATCAGCCGTCGAGCGGAGTGCGGCCGTTATAATACGTAGGCGGGAGGCTGGGGGCTGGGGGCAAGGGAAGGATCGGGCCGGCAGGCCGGTAAGTCAGCGGGAGGCGATGGGAAAAATGGGAGTGAATGGGAAAAATGTGTTGGTGCAGAGAGTGAAGTTTTCCCATTGAGGCCTTTCCCATTTATCCCATTCATTTTTCCCATTCACTCCCATTTTTCCCATCGCCTCCCGCTGACCTACCGGCCTGCCGACCCGATCCTCCCCCAATAACCAGCCTCCCGTGACCCAGTGTCGAATTTCGCAAGCGGGCACGCGCCGAACTACGCTGGCCTATCCGACCACCTGGTCCGCGCTCTCCCGCGTCTGCTGCTCATACACCCGGCGGAAGAGTCCGTCCTGGGCGAGCAGATCATTGGGGGTGCCGAACTGGGTCAGCTTGCCTTCCTCCAGCACGATCACCATATCGCTGGCGAGGGCGGTGGAGATGCGGTGGGTGACGACGAAGCAGGTGCGGCCCTGCATCAGCCGGTTCAGCGTCTCGCGCACGCGGTGTTCGGTGGCGGGGTCGAGGGCGCTGGTGGTGTCGTCCAGCAGCAGCACCGACGGGCGGCTGAGCAGGCTGGCGGCGAGGGCCAGGCGCTGGCGCTGGCCGCCGGAAAGGCTCATGCCGCGCTCGCCCACCACCGTCTCGTAACTGTCGGGCAGCGTCTGGATGAAGTTATGCAGGTCGGCGTCGCGCGCCGCCCGGCGCACGTCGGCGTCGCTGGCGTCCAGCCGACCGTAGCGGATATTCTCCGATACCGTGCCGCTGAAGATCACCGGTTCCTGCATCACCAGCGTGATGCGGTCGCGCAGGTTGATCAGCCGGATATCCTGCAGGTTGTTCCCGTCCAGCGTGATCCCGCCTTCTTCCGGGTCATAGAAGCGCATTAGCAGGTACAGCAATGAGCTCTTGCCGGCGCCGCTCGGGCCCATCACCGCCACCTGCTTGCCGGCCGGGATGCTGAAGGAGACGTCGCGCAGCGTCGGGTGCTCATCACCGGGATAGGTGAAGGTTACGTTATCGAAGTCGATGTCGCCCTTCGCATCCTTCACCGCCACCGCATCTTCCCGGTCGAGCGGTTCCGGGTCAGCCTCCATCAGGTCGAATACGCGGCGCAGGATGACGCCCACGCGGATGACTTCGATGCTGATGTCGTTGAGGACCACCGCCGGTGAGAAGAGGAACAGCGAGCAGCGGTAAATCTGCCACACCTGGCCGGCACTTAGGCCATACGCCTGCGCCGACTTCGCGGCCAATTGCTGCGCGACCGTTTCGCCCAGATGCTTTGCGATCGCGGCGTTATACGCGGCATCGTAGTGCCCCATGTAGAGCATATACTGGTGCACGCCGATATACAGGATGCCGAAGGTGGCCAGCGCGCTGATGGCGTTAGCGGTGACCGACTGCCAGTTGTTCATGCGCACGATATACATCGTCAGCCGCGCCAGGTTGTAGGCGGACTCGGCGAAGCTGCGGCTCTCCGCGCGTTCGCGGCCGAACACCTTCACCGTACGGATGGCGGCCACGCGCTCCTCCACGCGGTTATACAGCGCGGTGGTGGCGCGGCGCGCGGCGATGTTCGATTCCTTCAGCCGCGGGCGGAAGTGGCGGAAATTCATCACGTAGCCGGGGATGGCGATGATCACCAGCACGCCGATCATCCAGTTCATTGAAAACACCAGACAGAGTCCGACGATGATGCTGGCCACCGAGGTGATGGTGTTGATGCCGATGCTGCTGATGCTGTTCTGGATGGTGGAGACGTCGTCCAGCACCACCGTCAGCAGGCGGCCCGTCTGCGTACGATCGAAGAAGGACAGCGGCAGTGTCTGCAGCCGTTCATGCAGCGCCTTGCGCAGGCTGAACACCAGCTTCTGCCCGATCATCGTATTCTGGAAGCTGTTCGCGTAGGAAAAGCAGGTATTGACGATGTGAATACCGCCATTGAGCGCCAGCAGGATGAACACGTATTTCGTGTGCGAGAGGAGCACGGCCGCGCTCGGATGCCGCCCGACCATCACCACCATGTCCGCCACGAAGCGCTGGATGAAGGTCCACAGGTAAGGCTGCAGCGTCATTAGCGTGGAGAAGAGGGCGACCGCCGCAATGCGCCAGCGCAGCGGGTAGACGAACTCCTTCAGCAGGCGTTGCAGATGGTGCCGGTCAGCGCCGATGCGCGGCTCCCTGTCCCGGTATTCCTCCAGCACGGCCATGATGCGTTTTTGATAGGTACTGGGCTTACTCGGCATCAGTTGGCCACCTCGGCGTCTTCATGCTTGCCCTTGAGCTCGTCGTACAGTCTCCGGTAATAGCCGCCTTCGATCTGCATCAGCTCGTCGTGCGTGCCCATCTCGACAATCTTCCCTTTGTCCATCGCCACGATCTGGTCGGCTTCCACGATGGTGCTCAGGCGGTGGGCTACCACCACGCTGGTGCGCCCGCGCAGCACCACCTTCAGCGCCTCCTGGATAGCGAACTCGGACTCGGAGTCCAGCGAGCTGGTCGCCTCGTCCAGGATGAGCACCGCCGGCTTGCGCAGGATGGCGCGCGCGATGGAGATGCGCTGCTTCTGTCCCACCGAGGGCTTGGCGCCGTCCTTGCCCAGCCAGGTATCGTACCCCTTGGGCAGGCTGGCGATGTAATCGTGAATCTGCGCGGCGCGCGCCGCCTCCTCCACCTGCTCGGCGGTGGCGTCCGGCATGCCGTAGGCGATGTTATCGTGCACGCTGCTTTCGAAGACCACCGGCTCCTGCGGCACTACGCCCATGTGCCGGCGCAGCGAGCGCAGCGTCAGATCGCGGATGTCGTGCCCGTCGAGGGCGATCTTCCCGCCCTGCACGTCCCACAGCCGCATCAACAGGCTGGTCACCGTGGTTTTGCCGCAGCCGGTGTGCCCGACCAGCGCCGTCATCTTGCCGGCCGGCAGGTGCAGGTTGAAACAGTCGAACAACGGCTGATCCTCGACATAGCCGAAGACCACATCGTCCATGTGCAGATCACCTTGCGCTTCGGGCACCTCGTAGGCGTTGGGGCGTTCGACGATGTCCGGCTGCTGCTGCATCACTTCGAGGATGCGGTCCAGGCTGACCAGCGCCTGCGTGATGGAGCCCGCCACCATGGTCAGGCTCACCGCCGGGCCGATCGCCTGCCAGACATAGGTGTCCATCGCCAGCATGTCGCCGTAATGCATCTGCCCGTGCAGCACGAACCACAACGAGCCGCACCACACTACCGTGGAACCGAGACCGCTGATCAGGTTGGCGGTGACGCCCAGCGAGACGCTGAGCATCGAACTGCGCATGCCGAACTGCAAGGCGCGCTCGGTGGAGGCGAGGAAGGCCGCGGTCTCGTCGTGCTCGCGGGTGTAGGTCTTCACCAGCCGCACGCCGGCCAGCCGCTCCTGCAGGCGCCCCGTCACCTGGTCCATCACTTCGCGCAGCTCCAGGTTGGCGCTGCGGATGCGCTTGACCAGCTTCGTATAGTTGATGGTATAGAGGACCACCATCACCAGCACGACCAGCGTGAGCTTCCAGTTGAAGAGGAACATCACGATCAGGCTGAAGAGGAGGGCGACGATATTGCTGAGGATGCCCAGCGTTTCACCGGTGAGCAGGTTCTGCACGATGCCGACGTCGGTCATCAGCTTGTTCATCAACGGCCCGGCGCCCATCTCACCATGGAACTGCATGCTTAGGCCCAGCACGTGACGATAGAGCCCGGTGCGCAGGTCCACCACCAGCCGCTGCCCCAGTGCGCTGATCACCCAGCGGTTCAGCAGGCCCTGGATCGCCAGCCACAATGGGAGGAAGGCGATGAGGCAGATGGAGAAGAGGGCGACATTCCACTCTTTCTTGTCCTGGACGTGGTTGATGAAGTAGCGAACCGCCAGCGGGGGGGTGAGCGCGACCGCGGTGTAGACCATAGCCAACACCATCGCAAAGAACAAGCGCCCACGGTACGGACGGATCAAGTTTAACAGAAATTGCAACCGGGACGTGCCGATACTCATGATGGCGCCCGCGCCTCTACTCTACTCTTATGGGAGAATGTCCGTTTCGCACATCCTCCTGGCGTTCGCGTGAAGGATAGCACAGTCGGCGAGTGGATGCAACCCGAAAACGGCGGCAATTATGAGAAAAGCTGGATTTTTTTACAGTATAAGTCAGATGGTTGTCAACGAAGGTAGACCGCTGTATTTCCCCTGCGGAATATGCCATTGTCCAGGTGCTGCAAGCCGTCTATCCTGCCCGGCAGCGGACCGTGTGGCCGTGCGTCCCTGCAGAGGGACGCCCGGCCATACGGCCCTGCAGCACCGATTTCAATCGGCGCGAACAGGACCGGTTACCATATCATGACACATATGCTGGCTGGCGGTGAGGGAGCGAGCCACGCACATCGGGTATGGGTTAGAGAGATGTTTTAAACAAATTAAAAAAAGTTAATGTCATTCATCTGGTTGGGGTATGCTAAGCGTGTGAGATAACCGATACTAATATCAGGAGCACGATCAATATCAGAGACAATACCCTTGTGATTTCCGTGTCGAGGTTATGTGTGCGTGTTCAAGGTCGTCTTCGCATGATGGATGAATGTCACTTCCGCCCATCCAACTTGTGCCATTTCCGTGCCGTGATACGCCGCTCAAGGTATTGACGTTCCCACCCGCTCCCGGTAGCATCAAAGCGTGGCTTACTGGCTGGTCCAGTGGGTCGCAACTTCTCACCAGGGTAGGAGAGCGCATATGGAGCAAGTTCGCATCGGTGTAGCCGGCCTGGGCAACTGGGGCAAAAACGTGGTCCGCTGCTTCTCGAAAGCGAAGGGCGCGGAGCTGCGCATGATCTGTGATGCCGACGCGGGGAAGCTCGCCGCGCAGGCGGCGCTGTATCCCACGGCGGCGGCAACCTCCGACCTGGAGACGCTGCTGGGGAATCCGGAGCTGGATGCCATCGCGCTGGCCACCCCCGCGCCTTCGCACTTCAGCCTGGGCCTGCGCGTGCTGGAGGCGGGCAAGCACCTTTTCGTGGAAAAGCCGATGACGCTGTCCGCGGCGGACGCCACCGCGCTGTGCGCGGCGGCAAAGCGCAACGGCCGCACGCTGATGGTCGGCCACCTGCTGGAATATCACCCCTCGGTAGCGTGGATGAAGGATTTCCTGGAGTCCGGCGAGCTGGGGACACCTTTATATATGTATTCGCAGCGGCTGAACCTGGGCATCGTGCGCTCGGATGAAAACGCGCTGTGGTCGCTCGCGCCGCACGACATCTCCGTCATCCTCTACCTCTTCGGGGCAACCCCCGACCGGGTATCGGCGCACGGCGCCAGCTACCTGCAGCCGGGCATCGAGGATGTGGTCTTCGTCAATATGCATTTCCCGGATGGGCGCACGGCACAGATTCATGTCTCCTGGCTCGATCCGCACAAAGAGCGCGAGATGGTGCTGGTCGGCACCAAATCGATGGTGGTGTTCGACGATATGACGCCGATGGAGCCGATCCGCGTCTACCATAAGGGCGCGGACGTCACCGGCAAGCTCGACGGCCCCGCGCTGGTGACGGTGCGTCACGGCGACGTGCTCATCCCGCATTTCTCCGGCGGCGAACCGCTGCAGACCGAAGCCCAGCACTTCATCGACGCCATCCGCCAGGGCACCACCCCGCGCAGCGACGGCCTCGATGGCCTGCGCGTGGTGCAGGTGCTGGAGGCGGCGGATACCTCGCTGAAAGCCAGCGGGCAGCCGGTGCGTGTGGAATATGCCGATAGTATTTTAAACGGGTGAACGGAGGGTTACGCGTGACGACGGATACGAAATATTTCGTGCATGAGTCCTCCTACGTGGACGAGGGGGCGGAGATCGGCGAAGGCACCAGCATCTGGCACTTCTGCCACGTCTCCAAGGGGGCGGTGATCGGCCGCGGCTGCAAATTCGGCCAGAATGTCTTCGTGGCCGGGGGCACGCGGGTCGGCAACAACGTGAAGGTGCAGAACAACGTGTCGATCTACGGCGGCGTCACGCTGGAGGACGATGTCTTCTGCGGGCCGTCCATGGTCTTCACCAATATCGCCACCCCGCGCTCGGCCGTCCCCCGCAACACGGCGGACGATTACCTGCCCACGCTGATCAAGCGCGGCGCCAGTATCGGCGCCAACGCCACCATCGTCTGCGGCCACACCATCGGCGAGCACGCCTTCATCGGCGCCGGCTCGGTGGTGACGAAGGACGTGCCTGCCTACGCGCTGATGTACGGCAACCCCGCCCGCCAGCACGGCTGGGCCTGCGAGTGCGGCCTGCGCCTGGAATTTGCGGATGCCGCTACTGAGTGCTCCTGCGGCCGCAAATACCGGCTGATGGGTGATAAGGTCGAACGAGAATGACTGGGAGCGCGGACCTCTGAGTCCGCGCGTGTTGTTGAATTATTTCTCGTGCGGACTCAGAGGTCCGCGCTCCCAAGGAGTCAATATGATCCAGGTCTGCGATCTGCGCGCGCAATATGCGCAATTGAAGGACGAGATCGACGCCGCCATGCAGGCGGTAGCCGCGGGCGGCTATTTCATCATGGGGCCGAACGTGAAGGCGTTCGAGAGCGAGGTGGCGGCCTACTCCGGTTGTAAATACGCCGCCGGTGTCAACAGCGGCACCGACGCCCTGCACCTGGCGCTGCGCGCGCTGCGCATCGGCCCGGGCGACGAGGTGATCACCACCCCGTTCACCTTCGTGGCCACTACCGAGGCCATCGGCATCGTGGGCGCCACGCCGGTGTTCGTCGACATCGATCCCGCCACCTTCAACATGGACCCGGCGCAGATCGAGGCGAAGATCACCTCGCGCACCAAGGCCATCCTCCCCGTCCATCTCTACGGCCAGCCCGCGGACATGGACCCCATCCTGGAGATCGCCCGCGCGCATAACCTGCGCGTGGTCGAGGACGTGGCGCAGGCCATGGGCGCCAGTTACAAGGGCCGCAAGCTGGGCACCATCGGCGACGTGGGCTGCTTGAGCTTCTTCCCCAGCAAAAACCTGGGCGCTTTCGGCGACGGCGGCATGGTGATCACCAATGACCAGGAGATTTACGAGCGCGCCGAGATGCTGCGCCGCCACGGCGGGAAGATCAAGTACCACCACACCGAGCTGGGCTTGAACAGCCGCCTGGACGAGCTGCAGGCTGCCGTGCTGCGGGTGAAGCTGAAGTACCTGGACGAGTGGGTGAAGGCGCGCCGCGCCCATGCCTATGCCTATAACGAAGCACTGGCCAGCATCGCCGGCGTGCAGACCCCGCGCGAGCGCCTGGCCGGCACGGCAATGAGCCCCACCCCGGGCCAGACCTTCCCGGAGGATCAACTCTACGCCGCCTATCATCAATACACCATCCTCGTCGATGACCGCGACGGCGTGCAGGAGCGGCTGAAGGCCGCCGACGTGCAGACGATGATCTACTACCCGGTGCCGCTGAATCTGCAGGAAGTCCATGAGAACCTCGGGCACAAGCCCGGCGACTTCCCGCAATCCGAAGCCGCCGCCGACCGCTGCCTCAGCCTGCCCATCTACCCGGAGATGACGGAAGAGCAGCGGCAGATGGTGATCGCGGCTGTCGCGAAGTCGGTCGCCGTCAGCGCATAACGCCGGTCAGCCATGGAGTAAAAGGGGTTGCCTGATACGGGCAACCCCTTTTCTATTATAAGTAACCTGCTATAATAAGGAGCGTTCATTCCCGTCAGGAAGCATCCACACCTATAGGAGATAGTATGCGCATCTTCCTTTGCTCGCTCATCGGATTCACCCTATTCCTTGCCATCGCCGCCGGCGCGCGCATGGTATCATCGAACTATCTCGACGCCAACGGCCAACCGGCAGCCGGTGTTCCGGTGGTGTACCGCGTGATTGGATGGAATGGCAGCCTGGAGAAAGAGATCGCCGTCAACACGGATAAAGACGGCGGCGTCAAGCTCGAATACAATCCCATTGACCCGTATGCCGGCTTGCGGGGGTACCAGATCATTACGGCGCCTGACGGCACGCTGCATTTGCGCACCAGGGAGGCATGGTATCGCAGCCACACATCGTCGGTCGAGGCGAAGTTTATTTTCACTATCCGCGGGACGGTCGTCGATACGAATGACAAGCCGGTGCCGGGTGCCCGCGTGGTGCTGGGCGGCATGGTGCTCAATCGCATGGGCAATGATGAATTGATGGAACTCAATCGCCCTTCCGCCAACCTCGAGACGCCGGCGCTGGTGGTGACCACGGACGCGAAGGGTGAATTTACCTTTCCGCCCATGACCTCGACTCGGAAAGAGACCAATCCCTTCACGGCCGCGTATCTCTCCGCTCGGGTAGCGCAGGGGGAGACCGTGCTGGCGGGCGAGACGCGCGTCGCGTTGACCTGGCATCAGCAGGATGAATATCAGGGGAGCCTGGAAGCCGCGCCGGCCCGCATCACCGTGAAGCCGACGGAGTCGATCCACGGGACGGTGGTGGATACCGTCACCGGTGAACCGGTGGCAGGCGCGACGGTCTGCCTGTATACGCCCGGTAATACCTCCGGCAACGATGCCCTCCCCGCAGTGCAGACGAATGACAAAGGCGAATACACGTTGACCGGTGTCCTCCCCGGCGACAGGCGCCTGCTCATCGCGCGGAAAGCGAAATATGGCGAGGGATGGGAAGATGCCGCGGTCACCAGTAAGATATCACTACCCCCGCTGGTCGAGGTGAGCGGCTACATTGTGGATACGCGGACGGCCAACCCGCCGCCTGTGCGCACCCGCTTGATGTTCGTTACGGGACGTGAGATCGGGGAAGGCCTGCCGGCCCCCGGCCTGCACCGTGAGTATGTCGAGATGAATCTGAAGGACGGCACCTTTAAAGCGCTGCTGCCGGTCGGACCGGTTTCCTTCCTTGTCTATCCCTTCTTGTCCACCATCGAAAGCGCGGATGGCTTTCCTCCCGTCGGCGATAATGTGGTGATCTCGGAGTATCGCAAGTATGATAACTGGGGAACCATCCCGCCCGAAGGCCTGAAGGACGTGCAGCTCAACATGAAGAGCGAACCGTATTTCCATGTCTTTGTGGATGGGGGCAAAGAGGGCACCGGTGATTGCGAGATCTATTTCCGCCGGGAAGGCACCGAGCTCTTCAGCGTCGGAAATGTCGAAATTGAAGACGGCTGGTGGTCCTGGCGTGCTGAGACGGGCTGGGGCGAAACGATGGAAGTGCAGGTGAAGCGGTTTACCGCTACGAACGTCATTGACGCCTCCCCGATCTACACCATCTCCGCAAACCCGGACGAAGGGCCGTTCATCATCGTGCTGAAACCGGCCGGCCCGTGAGGGAGGGACCCCGTGTCGGATCAACGGCTTCCTACCCCGTCAATACCTCCTCCGCCACCGGCCGAGAATATCCCGCTCACCACGGCGATCTATTCGTCGGAAGATGGAATCCTCTGGTATCTCGGCACGATGCAGAGTATGTATTTCGGTTGTGTGGGCGATGGCTACCTGGGATTTTCGGAGCGGGGCATTCACATCGATTGCCGCTGCTGGCCGCAAAGCTGGAGTATTATTGCGAATATACTTCTGCCGATATTGATAGTGATCTTCTGGTTCACGCCGCTGCCGATCATTGTGCGCTTAGGGCTTGTCGTTGTTATCATGTTGCTGCGCTGGCTCCTGAATCCGTGGATATACCGTTTCGCAAAGGAGCAACAGCTGACATTCACGCGGGTGAAAATACCGGCAACGCTGTTTCGGAAGCGCCGCATCATCTTCATGGTGCCGAACAACCACAACCGGTTTTACTCAGTTGAGTTCATCGCGGTATCAGAGCAGGAAGCGAATCTGGTTGCCCAGCACTTGCAGGGATACATCACGACGTAAGCCTCTCTTGCCTTGATAAATCCGCACTTTTAACCAAATCTCGACAGATCAAGGGTCACATGCCATAATAATTGCCGATTCTTCATTGCAGTTGAGGCCTTCATTATGTCCGCACCAGTCAGTCAACGTGTTTTCGTCACCGGCGGCTCCGGGTTTCTCGGGATCAACCTCATCCGGCTGCTGCTGGAACGCGGTTACCGCGTGGTATCCTACGACCTGGCGCCGTTCGACTACCCGGAGCATAACGACGTCACCTGCGTGCATGGCGATATCCGCGACGCCGCGGCGCTCGATCGCGCCATGGAAGGCTGCACCCTTGCCGTGCACACCGCCGCCGCGCTGCCGCTGTATAAGCCGGCGGATATCTACTCGACTGACGTAGAAGGCACACGCAACGTGCTGCAGGCCGCCCGCAACCGGCAGATCGACCGCGTGGTGCACATCTCCTCCACCGCCGTCTACGGCGTGCCCGACCACCACCCGCTGTATGAAACCGACCCGATGATCGGCGTCGGCCCCTACGGCGAGGCGAAGGTGCAGGCGGAGCGCGAGGCGGAAGCAGCGCGGAAAGCGGGCCTGTGCGTGCCCATCCTCCGCCCGAAATCCTTCATCGGCCCCGAGCGGCTGGGCGTGTTCGCACTGTTTTACGAGTGGGCGTACGAAGGCCACAACTTCCCCATCCTCGGCCGCGGCGCGAACCGCTACCAGTTCCTCGATGTCGCCGACCTGTGCGAGGTGATTTGGATCTGCCTGACCGGCAACCGGGACACGGTGAACGACACCTTCAACGTCGGCGCCGAGCAATACACCACGCTGCGCGAGGATTTCCAGGCGGTGCTGGACGCCGCCGGCCACGGCAAGCACATCGTCCCCATCCCCGCCGGCCCGGCCATCGTCATGCTGAAACTGCTGGAGAAGCTGAAGCTGTCGCCGCTCTACAAGTGGGTCTACGAGACGGTAGTCACCGACTCCTTCGTCTCCACGGACAAGGCGGCTAAAGTGCTGAACTTCCATCCCCAATACTCCAACAAGGACGCCCTCATCCGCAACTACCGCTGGTATGTCGAGCATCTGGACCAGTTCAAAAATGCCACCGGCATCAGCCACCGTGTCCCGTGGAAGCAGGGGCTGTTGAAGCTTGCCAAGATCTTCTTTTAAATGCAAAATGCAAAATGAAAATTGCAAAATGCAAAGTGAATTACCGGTAACCGGAAGCTTGTGCTGTTAATATGGAGGGTAGTTACCTGTTAAGGAGGCGCCACGATGGATTCTCACCGCCGACTAGGGTTGTTCTTCCTGCTGCTTGGTGTGGGCGTTGTGGTAGGTTTATGTGCGATGGTTTTCATTGCGAATAATAAGCCTGTTCCCCCAAGAAAATTCAGCCATTCTTTCGGAGAAGGCAAACAACCTATCGTCAGCTCGGATTATAAGACTCAAGCTGAAAAAATAGCGGTATTGAAGACACGCCTGAACTTGCCGAAAACCGTGCAGGCGACAGAGTTCTCCCTGTTCGAAGCCACATTTATCTATTTATCGACAAATCGTTATCATGTTGCTCTGAAAATGCGACCGTCAGAAATTGACTCGTGGATGAGATCGATAACCTATCTTCCTTGGGAATCTGGAAAAAACTACTCGGAGTTGCACGTCGAGGGAGATCAATTCTTCAAGGGACTTCTGAACGCTCCTACCTGGAAGCATACCTCGAAGCCGGAATATTTCCAGTCTGTCGAGAATATGGATACGCATAACGCCGCCATCATTTATCGCAAGGAAGGCATCATCCTTCTCTCGTTGGAACATAGTACAACCTGAAGGGAATCACTTCGTCAGGTCGAACTCCAATACGGCAGTCATAAACGAGCTTGCCTGTCACCAGACAGCAACCCATTTTGCATTTTGCACTTTTCATTTTGCATTTTTCATTCCCCAGGAGGTTCCAATGGTAACGATTGCGCCGAATGCGGCCGGTAAATATGCAGTGGGCGTGGATGTGGGCGGCACCAATATCCGCGCGGGGGTGATTACGCCGGACGGGAAGAAGCTGTCCGAGAGTCGGCGGCCGGCGCGCGCCATGGAGGGCGTGGATGTCACCATGCAGATGATCGTCGAGGCGATCGAAGAGGCCATCAGCACCGCCGGCATCCGCAAGGACGAGGTGATGGGCGTGGGCCTGGGCGTGCCGGGGCGGCATATCTCCGAGAAAGGCTTCATCATCTACTCGCCCAACTTCGTCAACTGGACGAACATCGATTTCCTGCCGCCGCTCGAGAAACAGCTCGGCCTGGCCTGCTTCATGCGCAATGACGTGAAGGCCGCCAACCTGGGTGAATACCGTTTCGGCGCCGGCCGCGGCTACCGCCATATCGTGATGATCACACTGGGCACCGGCATCGGCGGCAGCCTGATCTCCGACGGCAAATTGATGCTCGGGTCCAGTGAAGGCTTCGCCGAGGTGGGCCACATGACCGTCTGCCCGGACGGCCGCGCCTGCGCCTGCGGCAACCACGGCTGCTGGGAGGCGATGGCCGGCCGCGACGCCATCATCGACCGCGCCTGGCGGATGCTGCAGACCGGCCGCCCGAGCGCGCTGGGCGAGATGTCCGGCTGGGAGCTGTTCAACATCACCCCCGCCATGATCGGGCAGGCAGCGAAGGACGGCGACGCGCTGGCGAAAGAGGTGATGGACGAGACCGGCAAGTGGATCGGCATCGGCGTCACTAATCTGATCCAGCTCTACAACCCGGAGGTGGTCATCATCGGCGGCGGCATCAGCCTGAACGGCGACCTGCTCTTTGCCCCCATCCAGCGCACGGTCAACTGGCGCGCCCGCATGGTCCCCGCCGGCACCGCCAAAATCGTCCCCGCCGCCCTCGGCGACGACGCCGGCATCTTCGGCAGCGCCACCCTGGTCCTCATGGCGGTGGAAAAGGGATTGTAACCACAAATCAGCCAGCGGTGGAAGGGAGATTCTCAGTCTGGAAGGGTGCGAGAGCCCCGCCCGAACATAGGTAAGGTGAGGAACTAAGACTCTCAGTCTGGAAGGGTGCGAGAGCCCCGCTCGAACATAGGTAAGCTAGCCTATGTTCGGGCGGGGCTCTCGCACCCTTCCAGACTGAGAATCTCCCTTCCACCGCTGGTCTATTGTCTCTGTGTCCTCTGTGGTTCTTGTCTCTCAGGCCCTTGCTATACCGCTCACGGGAAACATGCTATACTGAACCGATTCAGGGGAGCGCTGCCGCCCTTTCTTCGCCTATCCCCGATCATTCAGTTATGGCCACAATTCTGCTGGAAATCGGCACTGAAGAGATGCCGGCGAGCTATATCCCCCCCGCGCTGGCGCAGCTGGCGGCATTGGCGCAGGCGCAATTCGGTGCGGAGCGGATCGCCGTCGAGCAGGTGGACACCTGGGGCACGCCGCGCCGCCTGGCGCTGTACCTGTCCGGGGTCTCACTGCAGCAAGGGGCCAGCGTGCGCGAGGTGCGCGGACCGTCGGTGGACGAAGCCTTCGCCGCCAACGGCATGCCCACCCAGGCCGCCATTGGCTTCGCGCGCAGCCAGGGCATCGCCACCAGCGACCTTCGCATCCGCCAGATCGACAACGGCGAGTTCGTCGTCGCCACCTATCATGACGAAGGGCGCCCGACGAACGAGCTGCTGCCGGCCCTCTTCACCCGCCTCATCACCTCGCTGACCTTCCCGCGCACCATGCGCTGGGGCACCGGCGCGCTGCAATTCGCCCGCCCCATCCGCTGGATCGTGGCATTGCTGGACGACCAGGAGATCACCTTCTCGCTGGACGGCGTGGAATCCGGCCGCATGACCCGCGGTCACCGTTTCCTCTCGCCCGGCGAGGTGGCCGTGCCCGACGCCGATGCCTACCGCCGCGTGATGGAGGAGAACCAGGTGCTGGTGGTGCCGGACGAACGGCGTGAGGCGGTGCGCCGGCAGCTGGAGGCGATCACCGGGCAGGACGGCTCCGCCATCGTGGACGACGGCTCGCTGTTGGAAGACACGGTGTATCACCTGGAATATCCCACCGCCGTCCGCTGCCACATTGACGAGAATTTCCTCACGCTGCCTCCGGAGGTGCTTGAGCACGTGCTGCGCGCCGAGCAGCAGTTCTTCCCGCTGAAGGACCGCGACGGCGCGCTGCTGCCCGGCTTCATCGCCGTGCGCAATGGCGACAAGGCGTACCTGGGCGGCGTGCGCTCCGGTTACGAGGCGGTGGCGCGCGCCAAGCTGCTGGACGCACTCTTCTTCTTCGAGCAAGATATTCGCCGCACGCTCCTCGACCGTGTGGAGGATCTGCGCGGCCTCATCTTCCAGGAGCGGCTGGGCACCATGCATGACAAGGCCATGCGCCTGCAGGCGCTGACCAGCGCCATCGTCGGCCGGCTGAACGCCTCCTCGCAGCAGCGGATGATTACCGAGCGGGCGGCGCTGCTGTGCAAAGCCGACCTGGTCACCGCCATGGTCAGCGAGCACCCCATGCTGCGCGGCATGCTGGGCGCCGCCTTCGCCCGCCGCACCGGCGAGCCGGAAGCGGTGGCCGCCGCCATCGCCGAGCATTACCGCCCGGAGAGTGACCACGACCCCATCCCCGCCACCGGCGCCGGACGCGTGGTGGCGCTGGCGGACAAGCTGGACACCGTGGTGGGGTGCTTTGCGATGGGGCTGGTGCCGGTGGATGGGACCGATCCGTTCCATCTGCGGCAGAACGTGCTGGGTGTGGCGCGTATCCTCGCCGCCGCCAACCTGCGCCTGCCGCTCGGACAACTGGTGGATGATGCGCTCGCCACGCTGCCGCACCCGCTGACCGCCCCGCCGGCGGAAATCCGCGCCGCGCTGGAACCGTTCTTCCGCCGCGCCCTCGAGTGCGCGCTGGAGATTGAAGAGGTGACCCCCGCGGTGCGCAAGGCGGTGCTCGCCGTCTCCACGGAGATGCCGGCCGACGCGCTGCACCGGGCGCGTGTCATCGCGGAAGGGCTGGCTGATCCTGCCTTCGGCGCCGTGGTGCGCGCCGCCACCCGCCTGGCCCACCAGTCCCGCAACGCCCCCGATATCGAGCTGCACGCGGAATTACTGACCGAACCCGCGGAGCGCGAACTGCTGACCCGTTACCAGGAGCTGGCCCCCCGCGCGGGATTCTTCGCCTCCCGCGGCGAATTCGGCGAGTTGCCGGAGCTGCTGGCTGAGCTCACCCCCGCCGTGGAGCGCTTCTTCGCCGAAGTGCAGGTGATGACCGACGATCTCGATCTCCGCGCCGCCCGCCAAGCCTTCCTCCGCCGCCTGTCCACCCTCTTCCGCCTGCTGGGCGATCTGTCAGCCGTGTAACCCCTGGGGCATTCACACGAACGCCAGCAGCAGTGTCACCAGGCTGAAAAACAGCGAGGCGATGAGGAAGCGGATAGCCCAGGTGGCGTAAGTGAGTTTCCGACGCTGGATCCTGGACTCGGTCCATACCTGGTGGCTGATTTGCGCCAGATTACTCGGGGCGTCGGCCAGCGTGGCGCGGACGGCATCCTCGTATGCTTTTGCGGTGGGGTAATGCCGGGCGATATAGTCGGAGAAGAGCGGCGACTCTATTTCGCCCTCGCGCAGCGGCGGCACCAGGCACAACGCGGCGCAGACCGATGACAGGACAATGGCGGTCAATGCGACCAGCATCGACGCATAAACCGGATGCCGCTGTTGCACGGCAGCCAGGAATGTGCCCGTACTCAACCCCACCGCGGCGCCGGCGAGAATCGCGCCATTGGTCGCCAGCACAATGCCCGCCTTCACATCCGCGCCGCGGTTCCACTCGTTGATTTCACCGTAGATGCGCCACATCGCCTCGATGGTGATGCTGATGTTCTCCAGCGCAATCTCTTCGCGCGCCTCCTCCTCCCCATCATCCTTTTCCCAATCAAAAGGTCTGTCATCGTGCATATGGTCAGCTTATCGGATGCATCATGCAGTCGGCGTCTCGATATCTGACATTTACTGCGACGGGTGAAGCCAGGGACTGTCCCGAGCCCGCGAGACCAGGTGCCGGTCGCCTTCCCCGGCATCCGTTTACACAATCACGGGACTGTCCCCCCTCGTGGATAGGTAAGCCTCTCGCACGAGGGGGGACAGTCCCGTGATCTCATCACCGAGCGTTAGATTTGCGAAATAGGCTCCGATCTTGTTGGCCCGGGACAGTCCCTGAGCGGTTAGGGAGCCTCGTCTTCCCGTTTGTTACGTTCCGGGAGCGTTGAACGTGCCGGCGAAGTTCATCGCCTTCTCCACCACTTCCGGCTTTTTGAAGGTCGAGCTCTGGATCTTCTCCTGCAGCTTCGCGTAATACAGCTCTTCATCCGCCGGCAGGTCGACCCAGCCGTCGGTCCACGCGGACAGGTGCATGGCGTTGGCGAGCTGCACGCCGCGGATGCCTTCCGCGCCGTTCGCCAGCAGGGGGCTGCCGGTGCGGATGGCGTCCACCCAGTTCTGCGTGATGCCCATGTGTCCCGGGCCGCCGCCGGCCGAGATGTCGCACTGCCAGACTTCCGGCTGGGTGAAGTGCTCCTGGCTCGTCTTCAGGAACTCACTGACCGAGACGCGCGTGCGCCAGAAGGTCAGCGTGTCGTTTTCGAAAAGCAGCTTGCCGCGATCGCCGGTGATCTCCAGGCGATTGGTGCCCGGCGCCTCGCCGGTGGTGGTGATGAACAGGCCGGTGGCGCCGTTGGGATACTCGACGTAAGCGGTGACATCGTCTTCCACTTCGATGTTGTGGTACTTGCCGAAGTAGCAGAAGGCCCGCACGCGGGAGGGCATGCCGCAGATCCACTGCCAGAGGTCGAGGTTATGCGGGCACTGGTTGGCGAGCACGCCGCCGCCTTCACCGCCCCAGGTGGCGCGCCAGCCGCCGGAATCGTAATACGCCTGCGGGCGGAACCAGTTGGTGATCTGGTAGACCACCCGGCGGATGTCGCCCAGCTCGCCGGACTGCACCAGGTCGCGCATCTTCTGAAACACGCCGAGGGTGCGCTGGTTGAACATGACGCCGAAGACCTTGCCGCTGGCGGCAGCCGCTTCGTTCATTTCGCGCACCTGCTTTGCATAGACGCCCGCGGGTTTCTCGCTCAGCACGTGGCAGCCGTTCGTGAACGCCTGGACGGCGAGCGGCGGGTGGAAATAATGCGGGGTGGCGATCATCACCGCGTCCACCACGCCGGCGGCAAACAACGCGTCAGCGCTGGTGAAAAACAGGATATCCTCGCCGCCGATCTGCCGGGCCGCCTGCTCGCGCGCCGGGTTGGTATCGCACACGGCGACCAATTTTGCACCGCTCACTTTACCGGCGGCCAAATAAGCCCCATGGCCGCTGCCCATGCCGCCGAATCCGATGATGCCGATACGTACCTGCTCCATTTCTGCTCCTTTTTGTCCGTATGACTCGTTATCCATATTTTCTATATGGTCGCGGAATCCTTTTCGAGATCGAGCATGCAAAATGCAAATTGTTGACCAAGTATGAGAGCCGTTGCCTGGTACCCAGGAGCTGCTTCCTTATTCAGTAAGCAATTTTCATTTTTCATTTTTACATTCTCAAACACGCTTCCAGCGCCGGGTGGTGCAACACCGCCTGCACCTGCTCCCACGCTTCACGGGCTTTCGGCAGTGTCATGTCGGGCAGGAAGCCGAAGTCCAGGTAGACCTTGATGGCGGGGATGCGGGCGGTGGAGGTGCCGAGGACGGCGCGCTGGTGCCACTGCGCCAGGCAGTTCATCGCGTGGGTCATCGCCGGCTTGATTAACCCCTTGCCGCGGTAGGCCTGCCGGATGGCTACCCAGTGGATGCGGCCGTAATCCTGCCCATTGACATTGCGGTCGTACCAGGCGCTGATGACGCCGATGGCGGCACCCAGCTCATTCACGATGAAGAAGCTGCGCCATTGCGTCGCCTCCAGATCGAAGCCGAATTCGCGCGTGAATAGGTCGTCGTCGACGGTCAGCCAGTGTTCGGCGTCGCGCTGCACGTCCGTCCACACCGCGCCCTCGCCCGGCCGCATGGTGCGGATGCCGTAGCCCGCGGGGAAGACGAACTGCGGGATGTCGTCCAGGTTCGGGCGATGCATCACCACATAAATGCCGCTGGAGTCCTCCGTTGCCGACGCGGGGAGGGCCAGGCCGCGGCGGGCGGGGAAAAGCTCTTTCACGGTGTGATACGCCGGTTTTCGCCGCCGCTCGCGGGTGACCAGCCCGTAGGGGCTCATATGTAGATAGCGCAGGAAGTCTTCCTCCGGCCACGGGTGGTCGGCGTAGCACCAGATGGCGGCGCCGCAGACGTAGGGTGCGGTCATGCCGGCGAATTCCTCGCGGATGGTCTCTACCTGCAGGTCCTCCCCCACCACGTTGCCAACAACATCTTCCAGGGTGGGCAGGCCGAATTCGGTCACCAGAATGGGCTTGCTGGGGTAGCGCCGGTGCAGCTCCTCCAGGCCGTCGCTCCACCACTGGCGGGACATGGCGGCGGTATAATCGTGATTGTGCTGCACGCCGCGGGCGTTGATGGTCGGGTAGCCGTTGACGCAGATGACGTCGTCTTCATCAAAGTGCGGATGCCCGAGCAGCCAGTGGTAGGAGATGTGCACCGCCGGCCGTGTCGGGTCCAACTCCTTCGCCAGCCGCACCAGCTCATCGTTGCCCGCAACGACTTCCGGCAGCGATTCTTCCGTCTCGTTGCTCACCGACCAGAAGATGACGGACGGGTGGCTGGCATCGCGCGCGATCATCTTCCTCAGTTGCCGCTTCGCCGCCTCCAGCTTGCGCGCGCACGCTTCCTCGCCGTCCTGCAACCCGTGCCACCAGTAGAGCGGGATTTCCGCCATCACCAGCAGGCCCAGCTCGTCGCACAGGTCGAGCTCGCCGGAGTGGTGCGGGTAATGGCACAGCCGCACGAAATTCATCCCCAGCGCCTTCATGTCGAGGAAATCCGTCCGCGCCTGTTCGAGATCGACGCACAGGTCCGCTCGCACCGAATCTTCGTGCCGGTTGCAGCCGAGCAGCAGCAACGGTTCGCCGTTGAGCAGCAACTGCTCCCCCTGGGTTTCGATCGTGCGGAAGCCGAAGCGGATTAGCTGTTCCTCAACGTCCGACAATATCAGCCGTGCGGTATAGAGCACCGGTGACTCCGGCGACCAGCACGAGACCGGCGAGACGGTGCCTTCACACCGCAGCTCGACCGCTTCGCGAGATCTCAAAGTGCACGGGTCCAGCCGCGCAGCGGCCACCTCTACGCCGGCAGCATCGGTGATGACCACGGAGAGCGCCGTCGTTGCCGCATCCGCACGCGCATTCATCACGACGGCCTGCACGGTGAACCGCCCGCCGGCATCCCCCTGCACGGTCACTCCGGCCAGGTGCAGCGGGTCGTGGGCGGTCAGCGTCACTTCGCGCAGGATGCCGCCGTAGGGACGCCAGCCGCGCTCCAGGCCCGGCACCTCGCCCGGCAGCCGTTCGTTGTCCGCTTCCACGACGATGGTTGCCGTCGCGCCGGGCGTGACATGTTGATCAATACTGAAGGAGAAGGGAAGAAACCCATCTTCATGCTCACCGGCGAACTGCCCGTTCACCCACACCCGCGCCCGGTAATTCACCGCGCCGAAACCCAGCTCGATGCGCTTCCCCTGCCACTCCGCCGGAATGACCACCTCGCGCCGGAACCAGCCGCGCCCTTCGTACCCGGCCATCGCCGGCCCGCAGCGGTCGAAGGCGCACGGCACCCGCACCTCTCGCCAGAAGCGCACGTCGTAATCCGGCGTTGTCCATCCAGACCCTTCGCCTTCAGCATATGGATCGGGTTGGAAGCGCCAGAGACCGGTTAAATCAAGTGCAGCAGACATGGCATTACCTCGTCCCCCTTTGTTCGTGAGGGAATGGGGGTGTTCCTGCCGATCGCCTTCCGGACCGACCCGGGACTGAAGAGGAAGGCATTTCACCGACCGAGTACCTGCTCTCCTGCCAAGTGAATATAGCGGTTGTTCCCTCCGGGAACGCAATGATCTGGGATGGCATCATTCTACAAACGAAGGGCATATTTATCCAATGACAAACAATTGCCGTATTGTTATGCTATAGTGATGCCTGTGTTGCCATTATGCCTGGCCATTCTCTCCGGTCTCTCCTTTGCCTTGCTTGGATTAAGCTATAAAGCGGCTGAGCAGCGGCAATGTCGACCGCAATACTTCACCATCACTTACATGCTGACCGCCGGCATTCTCTCTGTCCTGCTCGCCGCTTTTCAGCACACGGAGCTTGGGAATAGTCGATTGTGGCTGCTAGGCCTGGCGATGGGTATCGTGATGCCGACGGCGATTTACTTCACATTATATGCCATCTCTCATGGGTCCGCGGCAATCGTCTGGACGGTAGTCACCCTGGCGCTGCTTATACCGATCCTGTTGGCGCCAGTGCTCTTTCATGAACCGTTCCGGTTTATTGATTCCATCCTCGTAGTCCTTTTTGTGCTGATGCTTGGCGCCTTCGCGCGGGGGATGGGAGCGTCAGGGCCGATCCCCAAAGAAACATGGGTCCGCTATACCGGCGCCATGCTGTTGGCGTTCCTGCTGAATGGGTGCTGGTACATCGGCTATAAATACAAAGAGCTCTGGATTGGTCCGCACTCTTCGTCGGCCTTCGCATCTATTCTCTACCTGTCGGGCGTGGTATTCGCCCTGGCCGCATTGGCGGTGCAAAAGCAGAAGGTTTCGTTTCTTCCCTCGGAATGGAAAATCGGCGCAAGCTCGGGTGTTTGCAGCTTCATCGGTGTGCTCTCCTTGCTTGGTGCGATGAGCCTGCCGGCAGTGGTGGTCTTCCCCATCTCGCAAGGCATCTCACTGCTGGGCGCAGCCATGTTGACCGTTCTCCTATATGGCGAAAAGATGAACGTCTACAAGCTTCTCGGTTTTGCGCTTGGCTTCTCCGTGCTGGTACTATCTTTGCTTCGAGATAGGATTATAGGGGGATGAGGGAAGCACTCGGAAAGTCGTTGAGTTATGCACGCATTTGCCCCTCAATAGTGAGCTGTTCTGGTGAGTCAGTAGTTCCGTATCACCATCCCTACCGACTGCAGCATGCCGAAACGCTCGTAAAAGGGCTGCAGTTCCGGGTCGCAGGTGAGGTCGACGCAAGGGTAATCTTTGATCAGGTCGAGCATGCGGCGGACCAGCTCGGTGCCAATGCCTTGATGCTGGTAATCGGGAAGCACTTCCAGAATCTGGATGAAAGCGGTTTGCATGCCGTCGGCGATGGCGGTGACGCGGCCGACCACCCCTCCGGCGGCATCGTCGATGGCCAGTACCACGTAATCGCTCCCCTGCAGGATGCGCAGATGATCCACCTCGTTATACGGCTTCTTCCAGCCCACGAAGAAGCCGGAGAGCATGGCGGACGTAACACCGTCGAGTGAGGTGGTATAACGGAACAACGCTACTCCTTGTGCCGGTACCGCCCGACGATCTCCTGCTGCAGCTCCGTCGACAGCGTGGTGAAGCGGGCGCTGTAGCCGCCGACGCGGACGATCAGGTTCGGGTATTGCTCCGGGTGGAGGACGGCCTGTTCCAACTCCTCCACGCTGGTGGTGTTGCCCTGGAAGATCATACCGCCGCGGGCGAGAAAGACCTTCAGCACGGCCTTCATGCGCTCGAAATTGATCCAGCGGTGGTCCATGTCCCACATGGTGGTGGCGCCGCCGGTGACGCACTCAAAATCTAGCGAGACGCAGGAGTTGAGCGCGGCGGTCAGGCCTTCGCGCAGGCCCAGCCGGTGCGGGGTCATGCCGTGGCCGATCAGATCGCCGGCCAGCGAGCCGTCCGCCCGCGCGCCCAGCTCGCTGCTGATCCACGGCGTCCAGACGAAGTTGAAGATCATCGGCTTGAGCTGCCCGCCGTAGCGCGCTTTCGGCCGCCGGGCGAGATCGCACACGCTGTGCATCACCCGGTCGCAGAGGACGTTCGCCTCCGCGTCCTCCAAGCCGTAGCGGGGCAGGCGTTGCAACCGTGCGCGCAATGACTCGTAACCGGCATAATTCGCGCGCATGGCCGCCAGCAATTCCGCTGCGCTGACAAACCCCTCGTCAAAGACCGCGCGCTTGACGGCATGCAGCGCGTCGGCGACGGCGGTGATGCCCAGCGCGGAAAAGCCGTATTCATGATAGCGCGCGCCGCCGTCCTGCTGCTCACGCCCGCGTGCCAGGCAGTCGCCCACCAGGCTGGAGAGGAGGAAGCAGGGGCGCCAACGGGCGTAGGAAGCGCTGTGGATATCCAGCGCGCGCACCACCTGCGTGAACTCGCGCAGCAACTCCGCTTCGAAGGCGGCGTACAGGTCCTCGAAATCAGTGTAGTCGGGCAGCGACCGTTCGTGGGTGACCAGTTGCTTGCCGTCGCGCAGATCGCAGCCGCCGTTCAGCACCAGCTCAAGCACCTTGGGGATGTTGTGGACACAACTGAAATTCATGTCCGAGTTCATGCCCTGGACGCTGATCTCCATGCAGCCGCCGGCCATATACATCGTCGCGTCTTCAAACGGCGTGCCGCTGTTGACGATGGCGGGCAGGCAGGCGTCGTCATTGTAAATCTGCGCACGGTTGTCGCCGTGCAGCAGGTACTCCGCGCAGAGATCGAGATAATCTTCCGGGCAGTCCTTGCACACGCGCGGGTAGACCGACGGGTGGGTGATCTTCAGCCGGCCGATGGCGTGGATCATCATATACGACAGCGGATTGACGGAGCAGGAGCCGTCCGGGTGCACGCCGCCGGGCACGATGGCTTCCACCCAGCCGTCGCCGACGTTCAACCGCTCGTGCAGGCGGATGAACAGCTCATCCACCAGGTCCTTCGCTTCCGCTTCGGTGATCACTCCCGCCGCCAGGTCGCGCTGCAGGTAGGGCCAGAGGAAATAATCGACACGCCCGGGGCCGTTGCCGCCGAAGGGGTTCTCATACATCACTGCCAGATGCTGGAGGTGGAAGCACTGCACCGCCTCGCGGAAGGTGCGCGCGGGGTGGCGCGGCACGCGTTTGCAAAGGACGATCAACTCCTGCAGCCGCTCTCGCTCTTCTCCGGAGGCATTTTGCAGCCGTTCCTCAAGCGCCGCCACATGCCGGTCGTTCCAGCGCAGTACCGCCCGCCAGAGGATGAGCGCACCGCGGTAAAGCTGCTTCGCCTTCGGGTCGGTGGTTTCTTTCAGCAGCGCCTCCATACGCGCCATCAGCCCGTCCACGCCTTCGCGCAGCAGGATATCCCAGCGCCAGCCGACGTGCCCGGGCGCGCCGCCGCCGTAAGCCAGGAAGGGCTCGATCTCGCGCTCGATGCGCGCCATGGCATGCACATGATGGTTATACGGCTCCCAGCGCTCGTCATCCGGCGCGTAACCGGGCGGGTCGGGGGCAATCTGGTACAGCAGGCCCACCAGCCGCTCGTCGGGGAACAGGTAGACCGGCTCATGCTCCAGCGCGTAGGCCAGCGCGCGGGCACGGCGCTCCCAATACGGGCGGTCCGCATACCGCTCGAAGAAGGCATGGTCGAGGTTGGGCCGGCGCGGCGTGGCCGACGGCGCCTCGCACCGTGCGCGGCTGCCCGCCCAGAACGCCTCGATGCGTGAGGACAGCGGAGTGAATGGCAGATCGATATGCGTTGTTGTTGTCATCTCAATGCGATTGTAACGAGAGCTATGGGAGGCGTCAATGTAATCCCTGAGATCGCATGCGTCCCACGCCTGCTTTTGAGAGCCGTCAGAACTAATGCGATTTCACTCATACAGGTCCGGAAACAGGACGAGCACAGTCTGGAAGCATGGCGACAGCCGCGCGCTCGGCCTCAGGTGTAGTGCTCGGTTCGCTTCGAAGCGGGCTGCCTATTAAACACGATCGCCTGGCGGGGCTATCGCCGACCTTCCAAACGGTGCTCATCTCATTAACGAGTATGAAAGAGACGGACAGCACTGGTTCTACAGCCAGATCTCATCTTATGAGGTGAAAGAAAACCCTTCAATTCTAATCGCCGGCACCAGGCAGAAGATGCCTTCGTTGTTCACCAGGCGCTGCACGTTCTCGAGGGCGCTCACGCGGCGGAGTGCCTCCAGGATGTTCTGCGTAAAGCGGAGGTTCTTCACCGGTCGCGTGATGGCGCCGTTTTCGATGAGGAAGGTGCCGTCGCGGGTCATGCCGGTGATGATGGTTTCCTTGGGGTGGACGATATTGACGTAGTGGAAACGGGTCACCAGGATGCCGCGCTCCACCTCGCGGATCATGCGGTCGCGAGCGTGGCCGCCGGGCGCCAGCACCAGATGCATCGGCAGCGGCCCGTAGGGATTCGGCGCGGGCAGCGCGTGGCCGGTGGACTGCTGCAGGCCGCCTGCCTTGTGCGCGGTGAGGGAATCGTAAACCACGCCCTTCGCCACGCCGTGCTCGAAGAAGGGCACGACCCGCCGCGGCACGCCTTCGAAGTCGAAGGGCAATGTGATCATGCCCGCATGGTAGGTGTCATCGCGCAGGGTGATATTCTCGCCCACCAGTTGCTCGCCCACTTTGCCGCTCATGAAGCTGCGGCCTTCCTGGTACGGCGTGGCGCCCAGCCCCATCACCGCCAGCATGGTCAGCAGCTCCGCCACCGCCGCCGGCTCGAGGATGACGGTGTAACGGCCCGGCTCGACCGGCTGCGCGTCGCGCGCGGACCGGCAGATGCCGCTTGCGCGCGCCGCCACTTCGCCCACCGGCGCGTCCCGCAGCGTCGTCCCGTCCCACGCAGCGAAGCCGGAAGCGCTGCCTTCAGTCATAATGGCCATCACGCCAGCGGTGGTCCAGCGGTGAAAGGTCCGCGCGCCCAGGGAATTGCCGACTGCCAGCGTGTCGAAATCGGTGGAAATGAAGCCGGAGGTGGATTGACCCTGTCCGGCCCCCGCGCGGGTGATGATCTCCGCGGCGTCCGCCCGGCGCTCGGGATTGAAATCGGCGGGATCGATGTCCGGCGCGGGGGAAGGCGTCACCGGCTCCGGCGCGGGCAGCGAGTTAAACTCCGGATTCGGCTCGGAGACGCGCGCCACCGCGATGGCCTGATCCACCAGCGCCTGCAGGTCGCCGGCCGCCAGGCGATTGTCGGTCGCCACCCCCACCCGCTTGCCGAGCACCACGCGCACGCGCGCTTCGTAATTCGCTACCGCGACGTTTTGATGGATGCCGCCGTTGGCCAGGCGGGTCAGGCCGTGCTCCGTCGCCCCCAGCACGATCTCGGTCTGGTCCGCCGGCGAGTGCCGGAGGGCAGCCTCCAGCAGGCTGCGCGCCACATCGTAATCCAGCATCGGATGCTCCTCTCCCGTGGATCACCGTTCACAGCGTCCATTCCGCGAGCATGGGGAGCATTCCTTGTTTCACCGCGGGTCAAAATGCCAGAGAAAGGTAGCGCACCCCGCAGATCCCCGCAGATCCCCGGCCCAGACAACATTTCGTGCGTAAATTCGGGATAATTCGGGGCGGGATGTCGAGGTGATATTTCGTGTCAGTGCTTCTTCTATACCCAAAAATCACCACTTTTAAACCTGTTTTAGCGTTTTTTGGGCGTTATTTCCGCAGTTTTCCGACGATTACAGACCTGGCGGTGGAAGGACGATTCTCAGTCTGGAAGGGTGCGAGAGCCCCGCCGATGACAGGTAGGCCTACCTGTCATCGGCG
>Ga0172369_10000254_pt1 | contig 77946 bp, 58 predicted proteins | sample LakKiv25m_FD_114539 | JGI IMG/M metagenome (GOLD analysis project Ga0172369, IMG submission 114539) | Freshwater microbial communities from Kabuno Bay, South-Kivu, Congo - kab_022012_11.25m | ecosystem: Environmental > Aquatic > Freshwater > Lake | place: Democratic Republic of the Congo... | reverse complement strand
GTTCCACGGAACCGGGTGCGGCCTGGCGGCGGTGGTCCCCGCCCACCCACCCCCACCGCCGCCACCTGGACTGGTACATTTTCACTTCATCATTTTTGGTACATTTTTACATAATCATCTACAATTTTCTAGCATGGGATATTTTTCCAAGATTAGATACACTTAATGAAGAGCTTGTTATAAAAGTTCAGACCTTTATTAATGAAGTTAAAGCAGCAGGATTTGCATTTCCATCGCAGTTCTTAGCTGGAACATTGTTCTTGTCTAATCAACACTCTATGTCTATCTACGAAAACTTAATTAGTGGAATTTTTTCAAATGACGATGATAAGGTCAAGTATGCTATTTACGGCATTTTCCATTGGGCATGTTATGGAAAGAGAAAAAGATTTCATGATGTACCTGAAGATTTGATTAACGCTTGGGTAGATATAATCACATTACGGAGAGAACCGGCATTGGTTGTAGCCTTAAAACAGATGGCAGAATTAATAAAAATACGGCCAGAAGTATTAACTGAAACACATTTCAATCAAATGGAGATAGGGTTAGCTAAGCTAATTAAAGAAACGGATTTGACGATAAATGAATCTGGTGATCCATATAATAATATTGAAAATGAAGAAAAGCCACTATTTCGTGAAGCTGCATCAACATTAGCTAATGCAATATATGAAAACTATGTTGATACGAATCATAGCATAACAGCAATAATTAAGTTGTGGCAATTTATAGCTTCCATTGATACACTACCTGAAGTGAGACATCCTTGGCTGTGATTTCGTAGCGAGGAGTTTTTATGTATTTCCGCACCCTCCGCCGCCTGACGGCTGACAATCTGCACAACATGGATACGGGGCTGAAGTGGTTCCAGGGGAACCTGTACGTCGCTTATCGGCAGGGGGACGCGCACGTGTGCCCATTCGGCAAGCTCATCGTGCAGCGCAGCCGCGACAGGGGCGAGAACTTCGAATATGTGGCGGTGGGCCGGGGCGTTGTCGATACCCGCGATGCCCACCTGTATTCCGTGGGTGATGAACGCCTGTATCTGGTCGGCTTCGAGTCGGGCAACGTGCGCATCACGGGCACCATGTGGACGGACAACGGCCTGAACTGGTCGCCGTGGACGCGCTTCACCGGCGCCGACGGGTGGTGGCTGTGGCATCCGGAATACTTCAACGGCAAGTATTACTGCGCGGGTTACGGGGAGTGGGACTTGAAGCCAAACCACTCCGCGGTCGCCTGGTTCGAGAGCGACAACGGCGTGGACTGGCGGCGAATCTGTACCTTACACGAAGGCGCGGACCAGCCCAACGAGGCGTCACTGGCCTTCCGGCCCGACGGCACGGCGGTGATGCTGCTGCGCTGCGAGCGGCAGAGCAAGCACCCGCTGCTGCTGCGCGCCGCCCCGCCCTACACGAGCTGGGACACGGTCGAGTTGGACATCCCGCTGGCCGGCCCCAACCTGTGGCTGGTGGGCGAGGAGATATGGATCGCGGGCCGCTGGTTCATCTCCCGCCGTCACGCCCACCAGGCCATCTTCAAGCTGGTTAACGACAGGCCGGAGATGCAGGTGGTGCTGCCGTCCGGCCCCAATCCGGATCTCGGCTACATGAGCGTGGCGCAGTGGCCGCTGAACAGGCGCCGCTACAGCATGGCCTACTACTCGAACCACGTCGCGCCGGAGGACCGGTCGGTGAACCAGTGGAACCACCCGGATATTTACCTGGCCGACGTGGTGTTCGAGGCGCCGTTCATCGAGCGCTGGCTGGTATCCGGCCTGGTGGAGAAGCAGGGCTTGCGGGACGCAGCCTGCCCCGATCCGGCGGATGCCGGCTTTGCCTGGCAGCCGGTGGCCTGCGTGACGGACGCTTCCGAGTGGGACACCCCCGGCCTGGTGGACGCCCACGAGCTGATCGCCGGACGCGCGGGAGTCGTGTATTTCATCACTGAGCTGGAGATCGGCCCGGTGGATCGTGGCGTGCTGCACCTGGGTTATGACGGCCCCATCCGCGTGTGGCTGAATGGCCGGCAGGTTTTCGAAGGCGAAGGAACCAACCCGGCGGAGGCCGACACAACCTCCCTCCCGGTCGAAACCCGACACGGCAACAACCGCCTGTGCATCGCGCTGGACACCAACGGCGGCAAGGCATGGGGCATCATGGCACGATTCGAGGCGGCTTAACCGCTGGCAAGACATGCCGACTTTCGTTACAATGATCTGCACGCGCTCATAAAAGGAGATTTTTTTATGCAACCGATCCGTCTGGCCTTCATGGGCTTTCGCCATGGGCATATCTACAGTCTGTATGAGCTGGCGAAGACACACCCGGAGATCGAAATTGTCGCCTGCTGCGAGGAGGACGCCGCCACGCGTGAATCGCTGGCGGGTACCGATTATGCGGTGACCTATGACGACTACCGGCGGATGCTCGACGAAGTGCCGTGCGATGCGGTGGCGGTCGGCGATTACTACGGGAAACGCGGGGCGATCGCCATCGAGGCGCTGCGGCGCGGAAAGCACGTGATCAGCGACAAGCCGATCTGCACGGCGTTGGAGGAGCTGGAGACGATTGCCGCGTTATCGCGGGAGAAAGGCCTGGCGGTCGGCTGCCAGCTCGATCTGCGCGATAACCCGGTGGCGATCGGCCTGCGAGAAGCCATGCGCTCGGGTGCAATCGGCGAGGTGACGGCGGTCAGCTTCAACGGCCAGCACCCGCTCAAGTATAAATGCGGCCGGCCCGACTGGTATTTCGAGGAAGGCAAGCACGGCGGCACGATCAACGACATCGCCATCCACGCCATCGATTTCATCCCCTGGGCCACCGGGCACAATTTCGCACGCATCGAGGCCGCTCGCGGCTGGAACGCCCGCCTGCCGCAGGTTCCCTTTTTCCAAGATGCGGGGCAGATGATGCTGACCTTAAGCAACGGCGCCGGCGTGCTGGGCGACGTCTCCTATTTCGCGCCGGACAGCTTCAACTATTCCCTGCCGCAATACTGGCGCATCACCTTCTGGGGCACGGACGGCGTGCTCGAAGGCGGGATGAACGTGCCGCTGGTGCTGTATCAAAACGGCGGAGATAAACCGAAACCCCTCCCGCTGCCCCCGGCGACCTCCGGCGGCTACCTGACCTCCTTCATCGCCGAAGTCCGCGGGGAGGAGGAAGGCATTACCCTGAGCACCGCGGAGGTGCTGGAGGCCAGCCGTTTTACGCTGCTGGTGCAGGAGGAGGCGAATAAGAGCATGGCGGTTGCATAATACAGGAGCAGTTTATATATGGCATATGCGGCTGACTTCCCGATATATATAATCTCACGTATTCGAACGCGGTCGGATACAGGTTGAAGATCAGCACCGCCAGGCCGTTAACCCTGCTCGCCGGCGCCATACATCTGCTCCGGCCCCAATTCATCTGGAAATCGCTCACGCAGCGCCGACCGGGCAGCGTCGCAGAGATGGCAAGCGTCGGCGTAACACTCCTGGTGAGGCAGGCCGTAATGATTTACCAGCTCCGTCGGCCCGCCGGCTAGCAACGGCCCGACGATGGGGTGCGCGTCCGGATTGTAAGTCGCGCTGATCTCCTTCAGCGATTGCCGGAACAGGTTGCCGATGACGATCCCCTGGCAGACGTGCAGGTTGCCGAAGGGATCGAGATGCACGCGGCTGGGGTCACGCAGGTTCTCGCAGGTGCAAGCGCCGAATTTCCCCCAGGGATGCAGGGGGGCACACGGCGCCAGCTTGAGCGCCGCGCGCCCGCGATACATCACCCCGCCTTGCCCGCCCGGCAACTGGCACTTCTCCGCTTCCGGGGTGGGCTGCAGCGGGTGAGCGGTGCTGAGCAGGCCAGTGTCGATGCCCAGTGCTTCAGCGGCGGCGCGGGCATGCTGGAGCTGCCGGCTGAGCGTGGCGTCCCAGTGCAGCAGGTCGCTGCTGATCGACACCTTCTTCAAAATGCCGGCGAAGGGCCGCAGCCACTCGATGGCGTCCTCATCGCTCGTCGCCCAGTAGGAATTGGTGACGATGTCGGCGTTGAACCCCATCTCCACCGCCGCGCGCACGCCGGCCAGCAGGATCGGGTAGTAGAGGAACGGCTCGCCGCCTTCGAAGGCGATGCGCTCGATGGTACCCGTCTCCTTCGCCTGGCGCAAGAACTCGCGGATATCAGCCAGCGCCATCACCCCCTGCTGCCGCGGGCTGCCCCAGGTGAAACAGTGGTCGCACTTGTGGGTGCATTGGTAGGTTAAGAGTAAATGCAGGCCTGACAATTTCATTTAAAGATCCTCGAGCGTCAACAACGTCACGCTCTCCGCCGGGCAATAGACTTGGCAGTTGTAGCTCGCATAGGTATCGACTTCCCGCTGCTCCACCGGAAGGAGCTCCAGCGTCTCGTTGTTCCATTGGCGCGTCCCATCAATGCGGTAGGTGGTCAGCATCTTCCGTCCTTCGCGCACGTTGGAAAACTGCAGGTTGGCAATAAAATCACCCTGCGTTTCGTCGGCCTGGCGATTGACCAGCAACACCGAGACTTTGCCGGCATCTCGCGCGGCGCGCACCAACAGCGGCGCATCTTCCGTGCGGGCATCGAGTTGTTCCTCGCCCATGCGACTGAGCATCTGGTACACGAAATAGCGCGGACGTACTTCGCCATTCACGCCGAAGAGACCATAACGGTGAGGCACTTCGTTCCAGTGCCGGATCATGATATTCGGATCAGCGAAAAAGCGGCCGAACTCGTCACGATAGGCCACCTGATCCCAGACATGGTAAAAGAACGACCAGTCCAATCCCTCATCCATCAATGCGAAAATCGTAGCCGCGGTGAGGGCGGCGCGGCTTGGTTCAAAGGCCATCTCCTCCACCGAGATTCCATCGAACCCTTTATTCCATTCCGTGTAGAGCATTTCCGGCCGCGTGCCGAGATAATCTTTGAGCAGACCTTTGACATACTTCACGGTGTCCGCGTGTGCCTGCGGGTCGTTGTGGTAGAGGTGCCAGGAGATAAAATCGAGCGGTGTTCCGGTGTCCTTACAGAGCGTGATGAACTCTGGCAGCAGTGGATGATGCACATAGGCCAGCGCGGGACCGCCCACCTTTGCCGCGGGAAACACCTGACGGATCGCCGTCACCATGGTGCGATAATACTCAAAATAACTCTTCCCGGTATCGACAAGGAACGGCGAACCGCCCTGCTCCCCGATGTCCGTCTCGTTGCCGATCTCCCAATACGTTACGATGGGGCGGTCGACGGAGTAGCGCTGTACCAGGGCTTGTATTACATTTTGCCACTCGGCCACATCCGTCGGTTGCCAGACCCGATGGTCGATCTTTGGAAAGAGCGGGGGTGGCTTGATCGTGATCGCCGCCACCACCTGCGCGCCGGTCGCCGCCAGCGAGTCTATATAGGGGTCGATGCGGTTCCAGTCGAAGCGGCCATGCTCCGGATAGATATCCAGATATTCCTGCAGAAAGGTGCGCAATAGCTGGGGACGCAGTTTGCGAGCGCCGGCAACCACCCGGTCGGGCAGCGGATGCGAATTGATGCCGCCGTGTCCGATGGTATGCCGCCACCATGCGAAAGAACCGGTGACCTGGCCTGCATCGACATTGATATTGGCGATGGAAAACTTTGAGAATTGCGAGGACATCGTGATCACCTCGATATGACTTCAATTACGTCAACGCGGCCTGTGAGCTATTTTGCCGCCTTCCCCAGATACGCTTCAAACACCCGCGGGTCAGCGATCAGCTCATCGGCGGCGCCGGAGAGGACCAGACGGCCTGTTTCCAGCACGTAGCCGCGGGAGGCGAGCTTCAGCGCCTGGCGGGCGTTCTGCTCGACGAGGAAGATGGTGACGCCCGTTTCGTTGATCTCGCGCAGGGTGTGGAAGATGTCGCGCATCATCAGCGGGGCCAGACCCATCGACGGCTCGTCCAGCAACATCAACTGCCCGCGCATCATCAAGGCGCGGGCCACGGCCAGCATCTGCTGCTCGCCGCCGGAGAGCGAGCCGGCCACCTGCTGACGGCGCTCGGCCAGGCGCGGGAACAGGTTAAACACGCGCCCATAATCTTCATGTATCGCCTGCCGGTCGCGGCGCGTCCAGGTGGCCAGGCGCAGGTTCTCCAGCACCGTCAGGTTGGCGAAGATGCCGCGTCCCTCCGGCACGTGAGCCACCCCCAGCGCCGCAATGCGATGCGCCGGCATGGCGCACAGGTTCACGCCGCTGAAGAGGATGCGGCCCGACTGCACCGGAACCATGCCGGAGATGGCGCGCAGCAGCGTGGTCTTCCCCGCCCCGTTGGCGCCGATGAGGGTGACGATTTCGCCCCGGCGCACCTCCAGCGAGATGCCGTGGAGGGCGCGGATACCGCCGTATGAAACTGTCAGGTTTTCGATTTTTAGCATAACAAATCTAATGCCGTTGGGTGGATCTCGCATCCTGCGATCCAAGCGCCGACTTCCTGTCGGCGCAGATGATTTGGTAGGCTTTCCTACCAGGGGTCGCTTCGTGCGACCCCTGGCTATTGACTTTCAACCTTTCAGGCTGACATTCCGCATCCATGCGAAATAACAAGCATGAAACCCTTGCTCATCAAAGGATGCGCTTGCCCAAATCTGATTTGCCCTTATAAGCCGGCCAATATCTCAAAACTCAAACCTTACTCGTCTGTCTCTTCGCCCAGATACACCTCGATCACCGCCGGATTCGCGCGGATCTCCTCCGGCGTGCCTTCGGCGATGGTTTTGCCGAAGTTCAGCACCAGGATGCGCTGGGCGGCGCCCATCACTACCGGCATCTGGTGCTCGATGAGCAAGATGGTGAGCTCGAACTCGCGGTGGATCCAGAGGATCAGCCGCATCAGCTCCTCCGCCTCCGCCGGGTTCATGCCGGCCGCCGGCTCGTCCAGCAGCAGCAGGGTTGGTTTTGTTGCCAGCGCGCGGGCAATCTCCAGCCGTCGCTGGCGGCCATACGGCAGTTGCCGGGCCGGCATGTCGGCGCAATCCTCCAGGCTGAAGACATTGAGCAGCTCCAGGCCACGCTCGCGTTGCTCTTCCTCCTGTCGCCGGAAGCGGGGCAGGCGCAGCAGGCTATCGACCACCGAATAGGAGGACTGCCCGTATTGCGCAACGTGCACGTTTTCCAGCACGGACAATTCTTTGAACAGGCGGATATTCTGGAAGGTGCGCGCGATGCCGCCGGCGACGATGCGGTGAGCCGGCAAGCCGATAAGGTTATCGCCTTTATAAGTGATTTTGCCCCGCGTGGGCCGATACACGCCGGTGATCAGGTTGAACACCGTGGTCTTACCCGCTCCGTTGGGGCCGATCACCGCCGCCAGCTCGCTTTGCTGCAGCTCCAGGTTGAAATCGTCCACCGCGCGGACGCCGGCAAAGGCATGGGTGAGGTGTTGCACGGAGAGCAGCGCCATCACGGCACCTCCTTCGAGCGGTTCCACCGGAGGAAGGGGAACTCGCGCCCGCCCATGATGCCGCGCGGGCGGAAGATCATCAGGAAGATGAGGAACAACGGCGCCGCCACCCACCGCCACTCCGCCGAAACGCCGACCAGCGGCAATATAGAGCGCAAGGCCTCCAGCAGTACCGTGTAGATGGTCGCGCCAATGATGGAGCCGCCCAAACTCCCGACCCCTCCCAGGTAGATCATCACCAGCATATCCGTCGATTTTAGAATGGTGAAGGACCCCGGGTTGATGAAGTAGACGACATGTGAGAAGAGCCCGCCGGCGATGCCGGCGATGAAGGCGGAGATAACGAAGGTGAGCACCTTCACCTGCCGGGTGTTTACGCCGACCAGCCCGGAGGCCGTTTCATCTTCGCGGATAGAGAGCACGCCGCGGCCGAACCGGGAATGCACGAAGTTGCGCGCCAGCAGCAACAGCGCGACCACCCAGACGTAGACCCAGGTCAGCGTGGTGAGCACCGGCATGCGCATGTAGCCTTGCGGGCCACCGAGGAACTTCAGGTTCTCCAGCACGCTCTTGACGATCATGTTAAAGGCGAGGGTGACGATAGCCAGGTAATCGCCGCGCGTGCGGAAGGACGGGATGGCCACCACCATGCCGACCAGTCCCGCGGCGATGCCGCCCATGATCAGTGTGAGTGGGAAGAGATACGGCACCGCGTTCCATGGCAGGATGTCGCCGGACAGGTAGGCCGCGGTGTAGGCGCCGATGGCCATGAACCCGGCGTGCCCGACGGAGAACTCGCCCATGTAGCCGTTGACCAGATTCAGGCTGACCGCCAGGATGATGTTGATGCCGATATACTTCAGCACCAGCACATGGTACTGGATGGCCGGATTCAACTCGCTATATCGTGACAGCGCGAGGGTGAGCGGCAATCCCGCGAGGAGGATCACGAGCATACCCCAGTGTTTCCATAGGTGTCTCATCGCGTCCTACTCATACCTTCTGATTTACCGTCCGGCCGAGGATGCCGGTGGGCCGGAATATGAGAAGTATCAACAACAGGGAGAAAGCAACCAGATCGCGATAACTCGAGGAAGGCAGTATTACCGGGGTGAATATCTCCACGAACCCGAGGATGAAGCCGCCCAGCATGGCGCCGCGGATGTTGCCGATGCCGCCCACCACCGCCGCGATGAACGCCCACCAGCCAATGCGGATGCCGATATACGGGTCGATGGTGTAGGCGCTGCCGTAGAGCGCGCCGCCCACCGCCGCGATGGCGGCGCCGATGGCGAAGGTGACGGAGATGACACGGTCTACCGGGATGCCCATCAGTGGCACGATCTCGCGGTCCCAGGAGATCGCCCGCATCGCCGTGCCCATCATGGTGCGGCGGACCAGCACGTCCAGCGCCAGCATCACCAGCAGCGACACGGCGATGATAATCACCTGCAGCGTGGAGATGGTGACGCCGCCGAAGGAGATCGAGGTGGCCGGCAGCAGGTCCGGCAGCGCGCGCGACTCGGGACCGATGGGCTTAAAGGCGACGAAGTAATTCTCCAGGAACAACCCGACGCCGAGCGCGGTGATCACCGCCGACATGCGCGGCGCGCCACGCAACGGCTTATACGCCAGCCGCTCGATGAGCACCGCCAGCAGCGCCGTGCCGAACATCGCCGCCACCACGGTGATAATGAACGTGATCGACGGCGATGCGTGCGCCAGGTGGCCGACCAGCAGCGTGGATATGAAAAACGCCAGGTAAGCGCTCACCATGAAGACATCGCCATGGGCGAAGTTGATCATGGAAAGGATGCCATAGACCATGGTATAGCCGAGGGCAATCAGGGCATAAACACTGCCCACCTGCAGCGCGTTCAATATCTGCTGGAGAAGGAATGACATCAGTTGTTTAAGGAACCTTCCGCGACAATCATGCCCGGTCCGATGGTTGAGAAGGCAGGTGAGCTGTTGCGAAAACCCCTCACAGCTCCCGCGCCGTATCGAGACCACCTCACCTATAGAGCCCGTTCCCGCAAGGCCTTCCTATACCCGCGGTGGTCTCGATACGGCGCGGGAGCTGTGAGGGGTTTTCGCAACAGCTCACCTGCCTACTCGACCACCGGACCGGATGCGATATCTTTACGGTTTCGCCGTCTGGTAATACGTGAACTTGCCTTTTTTGATCTGGATCACCACCGCGCTCTTGATCGGGTCGCCGGTGCCTTTGAACTGCATGGTGCCGGTGACGCCGTCATACTGCTTGATGGAGGCCAGCGCATCACGCACCGCCTGGCGGTCAAGTTTGCCGGCGGCGGCGACGGCCTGGAAGAGCAGGCCGAACGAGTCATAGGTCAGCGCGGCGACGTCGTCCGGCGTGCTGCCGTAAGCCGCGGTATACGTTTTGATGAAGGCCTGCGCCTTCGGGGTGGCGGTGTCGGCGGCGTAGTGCGTGGTGAAGAACAACCCTTCGCAGCTCTTGCCGGCCAACTTGATCAATTCGGCGTTGCCCCAGGAGTCGCTGCCGAAGATGCTGCCTTTGTAGCCAAGCTGGCGCGCCTGCTTTACCTGCAACGGCACTTCATTGTAATAGTTAGGCAGGAACAGGCTGTCGGCGCCGGACTTGACGATGGAGGTAAGCTGCGACGAGAAATCCTTGTCGCCTTTCGTATACGACTCGTAGGATGCCAGCTTGACGCCGTCAGCCGCCAGCGATTTCTTGTATATCTCCGCGATGCCTTTGTTGTATTCCGAGGCGTTATCGTAAAGCACGGCCGGCTTCTTCGATTTCAACTGTTGCTCCGCGAATTTGGCGGCTACCACGCCCTGGAAATCGTCGGTGAAGGCGGTGCGGAAGACGTATTTTTTTGGCTTATTCGAACGCGCATCCAGCGTCAGTTTCGGGTTGGTGGACCACGGGCTGATCATCGGCATGCGGGCGGATTCCGCCACTTCGGAAGCGGGGATGGCGTTGCGGCTGGCATTGGGACCCACCATCGCCAACACCCCCTCGCTGGCCAGTTTCTGCGCTACGGCTACAGAGGATTCCGGCTTGTCCTCATTATCCTCGACGCTTAGCTTCACCTGGTATTTCTTGTCGCCGACCTGCAGACCGCCGGCGTCGTTCACTTCTTTCACCGCCAGTTCGGCGGCATTTCGGCAGGACTGCCCAACCACCGGAATGCTGCCTGTCAACTCGGTGTTGACGCCGATGTTGACGGTTGGCGGGCCGGATTGGCAGGACACCAGCGCAAACGGGAGCAGACAGAGCAGAGCGAGAAGCGAAAGGGTTTGTCGCATTGACGTCTCCTTGAAGAACAGGATAAAGACAGCCCGCATTATACACGAACAATAATAAAAAATGGAAGGCTAGTTAGATGGAAGATTGGACTACAGGTTTAAGTTGTTGGTTTTGAGTGTCAAGTTATTTGTTCATCTCGAACACATCTTAGCGGTTAAGATGCAATACAAAAACAAAATTCAAGATTGACATTTTCTTAAGTTTGACAGAGATAGATTCTTTCGAATATACTTCGTATATGAAACAATTCGAAGAGCGCAGTAATTTCTCTGCTGCCTGTGCGGAGGCGGTAATTACTACGGCGCCGACGGTAATGAATGCCTTGCGCGGGGAGATGCGGGCGCGGCGGCCGGCGGAGTTGTCGGTGCCGCAATTCCGCGCGCTCATCTACCTGCAGCGCCATTTCGACGCGATGGTGTCCGAGGTGGCGGAGCATCTCGGATTGGCGCTGTCCACCACGTCCAAGCTGGTCGATGGATTGGTCAAGCGCGAATACGTGAAGCGCACCATATCCGAGGAAGACCGACGTCGTGCCCGGCTTATTGTGACAGTTCGCGGTGAAGCGGCACTGGAAAGCGCGCGGGTAGAAACGCGGGCGTGGATGGCGAAGCGATTGTCTTCACTCACCCCGGAGGAGCAGGAGGCGGTGTCGGTAGCCATGCGTTCGCTCTACCGGGTCTTCCACGGCGATCAGGAAGAGAGGGAATAACACATGCCTATTTTAGAAACGCGGGAGCTGACCCGAATCTTCGGCGACTTGAAGGCGGTAGACCGGCTGTCGATCTCCGTCGAGGCAGGCGGCATTTTCGGGCTGCTCGGTCCCAACGGCGCCGGGAAGAGCACGGTGATCAAAATGCTCACCACGCTGCTGCCGCCTACCTCCGGCACCGCGCGCATCGACGGTTACGACATAATCCGCCAATCAGGCCAGGTGCGGCGCGCCATCGGCTATGTCCCACAATTGCTCTCGGCAGACAGCTCGCTGACCGGGTATGAGAACCTGCTCATCTTCGCCAAGCTGTATGATCTGCCGCGGAAAGAGCGGGAGGGTCGCATCCGGTACTCGCTGGAATTCATGGGCCTGTCGGAAGCCACAGATCAACTGGTGCGCACCTACTCCGGCGGCATGATTCGCCGGCTGGAGATAGCGCAGTCCATGCTGCACCGCCCGCGCGTGCTCTTCCTCGACGAGCCCACCATCGGCCTGGATCCCGTGGCCCGCAAGATGGTATGGGAGCACATCGGGCAACTGCGCGAGGAATTCGGCACCACCATCTTCCTCACCACGCACTTCATGGAGGAGGCAGACAGCCTGTGCCATCGCGTGGCCATCATGCACCACGGCACGGTGCGCGCCATCGGCGCGCCGGAGGAGCTGAAGACCTCCCTCGGCGATCCGGATGCCACGCTGGATGATGTCTTTTTACATTATGCCGGAGATACCCTGGAGTCATCGGGAGGAGGTTTCCGTGAGGTTAGTCGTCAACGACGCACCGCGCGCCGGTTGGGGTAATCCGGCATGGCCGCTCATCAATTTTTTTCGCAAAGCGCTGGTCATCGCCGAATTCGAGATTCGCAAGTTGCGACATGATCCAACGGAGCTGGTCTTTCGCGCCGTGCAACCGGCGCTGTGGCTGCTGGTGTTCGGCCAGGTGTTCAGCCGCATCCGCGGCACGGGCGTGGCCAACTACCAGGACTTTCTTGCCGCCGGCATCCTGGCGCAGAGCGTGTTGTTTATAGCCATCTTCTCCGGCATCTCGGTAATCTGGGAGCGCGATCTCGGCATCGTGCATAAGTTCCTGGTCAGCCCCACCTCGCGTGTGGCGCTGGTATTGGGCAAGGCGGCATCGGCCGGGGCACGCGCGCTGTCGCAGGTGATTATCATTTATCTGCTCTCCTGGCTGATTGGCGTGCACCTGAACTGGAACCCGCCGGCGTTGTTGGTGGTGCTGGTCACCGTGCTGCTTGGCGCGGCTTTCTTCGCCACCTTCTCGCTGGTGATTGCCTTCCTGGTAAAGACGCGCGAGCGCTTCATGGGGATCGGCCAGGTGATGACGATGCCACTTTTCTTCGCCAGCAACGCCATCTATCCGATCGCGATGATGCCCGCCTGGCTGCGCGTCATCGCCCACGGCAATCCGCTGACATATGAAGTTGATGCCCTGCGCGGAATGATGATCGTGCCGGGGATACATACCTATAACATCGGACTAGACATGGCCGTGCTCTTCTGTGCTACCGCCGTGTTGATGCTGATCGGCGGGCGGCTGTATGCGCGGGTAGCGACGTAAAGATGAATAAAGACAATAACGTATGTAATGAGCCACGCAGCCGCGGCGGAGTGGCGTCCGGCGTCCCCATGCTCAATTTCCCGAAATCAGCATGTAAGGCATGGACCGCTGGGGTGGCTTTGACGTAAATATATGCATTATCGCTCGCTCTTTTCACTCCGGCCCGCGGAGTCTTTCCGCACTTTCGTTGCCCCCATGTCGATATTGAAGCGCACGGCCAGCACCATGCCTTCCCGCGTGCCGGGGGGCAGGTCGCCCAGCGAGATGGCGACGGCCACTTCGTCGTCCCCCATGACCACGCGGGCGCTGCCGCCCTGAATGCTGTCCACGTAGGCTTTTAACAAGCTGATCTCCTCATTAAAAAGTATCATCAACTTTCGCCGGGTTGGGACTGGTATCCTCCCGTTTTACTAATGTCGGATAGCTGCGCCAAACAGACGGTGGATCATATTGAAATACCGCTTATAATGGCTGACAGCAAGCATATAAGGAGTAAACTTATGGGTCGCGTCATACATTTCGAGATTGCGGCGAAGGATCCCGATTTGATTACCAGATTTTATCAGGAAGCGCTGGGCTGGGAAATCAAGGTCTGGGAAGGGTCGGAAGAATACCGGCTGGTGATGACCGGACCGCGGGACACGCCGGGCATCGACGGCGGCATCATGCCCAGCGGTTTTCCCCAACCGGTGATCAACACGGTGCTGGTCGATTCCTTCGATGAAGCGTTAGCCCGTATCGAGGCTGCGGGCGGGAAGAAGGTGCACGGGCCGAACGACATCCCCGGCGTGGGCAAGCATGCCTACTGCGCCGACCCGGAAGGAACCATGTTCGGCATCCTGCAGCCATCCGACGAGATGATGCAGATGTAAGCATCGGAAGAATGGAAGGTTGGAAGGCTGGAAGAATGCTGTGAATAGTGCATTTTAACGGTGCTAAAGTTTGTAGGGAACGCCCTCCGCGGCGTTCCTGTTGCGGTGAACCGCTGCCCGTAAAGAACACCCTCCGCGGCGTTCCTGTTGCGGTGAACCACACCGGGTAGAATACGAAAACCGGAACGCCACGGAGGGCATTCCCTACAAAGCCGTTGCCGTACCAATGCCCGTCGCGCCGTAGCCGTTGCCGCAATAATACAGGCGGAAAAGGCCGTCTTCCAATAGCAGCGAGGGGTATTCGACCATTTCGGCTTCCCAGCTTCCCGGCTCGCCCGGCGCCAGCACGATTCCCGCGTCGCCGGGCAGGCGCTCCCACTCATAGCCGTCGCGGCTGACCGCCTCGCCGATGGAGTAAACGCCCCAGCGGGCGCCGATGGCGCTGTAGAGCATGTGGAAACCGCCGCCGTCCCGCCACACCACCGGACCGGCCACGGCGATATCCTCGCTGGGCACTTCCGGGCGCGGGCGCATCACGATGCGGTGGTCGCTCCAGTGCAAGCCATCCGCGCTGTGGCAGACCGCGCAGTATTTGCGCTGATCTATTCGCACGTCGGGGTTCGGCGTGCCGACCGCCAGCGTGTAATACATGCGGTATTTCGACCCGACGGCGATCACGCTGCCGCCGGCGACGCCGCGGTTATGCGGATACTCCTCCGTCAGGTTCCCGGTTACCAGCGGCTCGTCGGAATATGTCTCGAAATGATAGCCGTCATCGCTGATCGCCAGGCCGATGCCGGGGAAAGATTGGAGGCCGTGGTTCGTTCCCTCGTGACCGGAGAAATACAGGCGCCACTTGCCGTTCACCTGAATGACGTTGGGCAGCACGCACCAATGGGCATTGAAGGAACCGGGTTTGCCGTTATCAACAATCGGACCGTGCCGGGTAAAGCGCGTGGGTTCCGCGACCGGCGCCGTTGCCAGGCAGATGCGCCGCCGTCCCTCCCGGTCGCCGCCGGCGTAATACAGGCGCAGTTCGTCGCCAGCGCGCACCACCCAGGGGTTCATGCAGCAAGTCGAATCGTATGCGCTGTCCGGATTGGGCGGAAGAATGGGATTGCGTGGATCGCGCACCCAGCGCAAGGTCGATAAAGATAGCATATCATGCGTATACCACTTTTACGAAGTAAAGGCAAGCCCGCACCCGGTACGGGCTTGCCTTTCAGATGATCACCAGCTATTCACGTCTCATCACACCCCTGTCAGCCGATTCACCTCTCTTTCCCTGCGCGTTCCCACTTACGCCTTTCTGCCGGCTGGAATTACCTGCTTCGCATTATGAGCGAAGATATGAACAATGAGCCAAGTTTTCGAGTTATCCGGATTCCGTTCACCTCAAAACTCAAAACTCGATCTTATACTGGAGATTCACATTGTTGTCGCCGCGCTCGTTGGTCTCGGCGCTGATGGACAGGTTGCGGATGACCTTGAAGTCGGGCATTTTATAGTCGGCCCATAATTTCCAGGTGGGAAGGTCGGAATAGGTGCGCGTCCAGCCCAGGCGGAACGAGCCGTAGCGCGATTTGCCGAATTCAGAGGTGACCAGCGTCATCTCCGGGGTGAGCGCCTGGTCGAAGGTGAAGGCGAAGGTTTCCAGGCCCAGGCTGTCCGCGACTTTGCGGAACCACCCGCCGAACAGGTACATCGGCGCCCGTTCGTAGAGCGAGGACATGATCTTCCGCTCACCGCGCAAAAGGTCGGCCACGCTGGCTAATCCGGTCAGCCGCTCCTGGATCTCGCTGCTGCTCAACGGCGGCATTCCCTGCGGGGTGGATACCGTAACGAACTGGAAAGGCGAGCCGTCACGGGTATCCTGCATGATGTTGCCGTCCACGCGCATGGCGACGGTATATTTATCCACGATGCCGGTCGCCTCGCCCTTGGCCGTGATCTGCAGGCGGTCCTCCGGCGCCAGCTCGCTGTCGAACGGGCGCCATACCATGCGGCCCGCTCCTTCCCGCAGCGTCAGCGCGCCGCCCGGCAACTGCACGTGCGATTTGCCGGGAACCATCACGAAGTGCGCCTCGACCGTCGGCTGCGCCAGCGTGCCGGTGATCCAGGCGCAGGTGCCCCGCGCGGTATACGGCTTCAGCGTCTCGGCGGAATACAGGTAGGGGGGATGATCGCGGTCGATGGGCGGCTTAGCCACGAAAGCGGCGCCGCTGGTATTGCGCTTGTTATCCAGATAAGGCTGGTCGGCCAGCGCGATGGGCGAGAAGAGCGGCGTCGGCGTGAAAGGCAGCGTGGCGGACAGCGTATTCTGATACAGCGGATTGTCCGGGGTGATCTCGAAGGCGTTCCCCTTGCCGAACTGCACCGCGATCTGCAGCTCCGGATTGAAGAATGGCCGTGGTGCGGATGGTTCCCCTTCGCCGCCGCCGGCATAAGTCATGTGGGTGTTTTCCGCGTATACGACGCCGCGAAGCTGCGGCCTGTGCGTCGCCGAATTATTGCCCAGGTGCAGATAACTGCTAACCGTGCCCTCGAGCAGGGTTTTCCAGCGCAACGGCGCGCGCAGCAGTTTGGCATACAGGTCGTAATCGAGCTGATCGACGCTCAGCGCGCGAGATTCCGCCAGATTAAAGCTGATTGTGCCCCCGGCAACCATCGCTCCGGGGCGGAACGGTGTTTCCGCCTCCGCGGTACCCAGCAGCTTCTTCAACCAGTCGAATTTCCCCCGCTTCGCGACCGGCGCTACGCGATCGCGGTCATATATCGCGGAGCAGTCGTTCACCACCAGTTTGTTCACCCACGCATTGCCGGCTCGCGTCGAATCGAAGCTCAAGTCGAAATTCACATCGCGCAGGCGGTTGGGCAGGCTCTCGTCGATCACCGGAAGGATGATCTCCGGAATCTGCGCCAGGAATACGCCGTTGACGATTTCCGGATTCCGCAATGTGCCGCGCACCTCCAGCGATCCCTCGACCTGGCCGGCGTCACTCGGCGCCTTCGGCAGTCCGATGCGAATGGGCGAACCGTTGCCCGGCAGCACGAAAAGCAGGTTATCGTCCGAAACGGGCGGCGGCGCGGCCGGCGCGGCGGGCGGCGCCGGCTTGGCGCGCTCCGTCCTTGCCAAGCTGGCGGTCTCCCGCAGCGAAAATTGCCTGCCGGTGTCGGGCAACAGCATTGCCGGTGGAGAACCCGATCGACGCGCCGCCGCAATTTTAGTCGGCGCGGTTTCCGGCAGGCCAGCCACCGCCTTCTCCTCCGGGAGCTGCGGCAGATAGGATTTGGCGATATCCAATCCCTGCCTGGGCAGGTTCAGACGGAAGTAAAGCGGCTGATCCGCCGCCACCTCCGGGTGCAGCGTTCCGATCCAGACGATGGGCAGGTATCCGTATATTTCTAACGGATCGATCTTCGATGTCTCCGTCCTTTTGAAGTGCAGCGTGGCGGCGCCGTCGCCTTCCATGCTGCTGCGGCCTATCCACAGGCGGTTGTTCTCCAGCTTGAGGATGGCGTTCAGCATGTCGAATTCAATATCACCGTACCAGAGCTGATTGATTTCCAATGAGGCGGTCATCTCCGGACTGGAGGTAAGGCCGCGTATCTCCCCGATGATGGTCGCCTGACCCTTGATCTGTTGCAACTGCGCGTTGCGCATCCAGATGCCGATCAGACCCGGATCGACATTCATCGCCTGAAATTCCAGGTTCATGTCGCCCGGCTCCGGATTGCCGTTCTCATCCTTTACCGGCAGGCCCATTGAACCGGACAGCTCGGCTATCGCATCCGGATCCGGACCGCCGGACGCGGTAACAGCATCCGGCAGCAAGGCGGCAAAGCTCACGGCATCGGAGTCGGGAGTCTTCCCGAAAGTCAGCGTGTTCGGCGGAATGTCGTAGGTGACCATGCCGCCGATATCCGGCATTGCGTTCCCGCCGATGGTAAGATCGCGCAACATCACTCCCGCGGTTATGGTCGGAGTCTGCACTTTATTGGACAGGTTGAGGTAGATGGCGCCCCTGCCGGCAAAGGGTTGCGGGATCGCATTCACCGCGGTCCGTAGTCCTGCCAGCGGTGATGCGGGACCGAAGGTCGCTGCCAGCACCTGCATATCTCGCCGAAGCTGATCCAGGTCGGCGTCCGCTGGACGCCCGTTCTGCCCGGTGGTGGCGCCGCCGAGAACCAGATTCAGGTTGATGGTATTTTTATTCAGGTTCAGGCTGGCCGGTTCACCATTTTCCTGGGCCAGCAGATCGATCCGGTAGCTTTTTTCGTCGGCGGGTCGCGCCAGCGAAAACCGGCGCATTGTCAGCAGTTTCTTCTCTCCGGCGTATCCCAGCTCGGCAGCGAAATCCCGGTATGGGATGCCGGCCAGTTTCAGCTCGCCGACCTGGGCAGCCGTCACGCTGATGGTGAGCGCCTTCGCCAGCGCGTCGGCGGTGAGCGGTATATCCGCCGGCAGTTTGGCGGTGATGGCGGCGTCCAGGTCGAAACGACCCTCCACATCGATGGGCAGCGCCACACGCAGGTCCTTCGTCAGCCTGCCCAGCAGCGGATCGTCGCTCGCCACGTATTTCGTCAGCCGGTCGAGTCCCATGGAACGCGCGCGCAGGCGCAGGTCGAATCCGCTGGGACGGCGTGTCGCCGGGTCGAGGGTAACGGCGCCGGTCACGTCGAAGGGCGTATCCCGGTAGACGATCTCGCCGTCGGTGACGGTAAGCGTGTCATGCTCCAGCGTGAATGCCAGCTTCGCTTGATCCAGCTCGATGTCCGCGGCGCCGGCGTGGATGACCGGGTAACGGAGCTGCAGCTTGCCGCCCGCGGCGGGCGAGTCCGGGGTCAGATTGAAGTTTGCTTCACCTTCCACCAGGCCATCCAGCGGCAAGTCGATGTTCAGTGTCTTGCCCAGCTCCGCCAGCGTGGCGCGCGGCAGCGCCACCGTGCCCTTCGCGCTCCAGGCGCCGCGCGCGGCGCCGGCGGTGATGCGCGTCTCCGGCGCCGTCACCTGGCTGCCGCCGGCCACGAGCCGCGTATTTTGCAACGTGATGGACGCCGGCTGCACCAGCGTGGCCTGTACCTTGCTGTAGAGGTCGGTGAAGGCGCGCCCGGCATAGGCGCCGTTTTGCACGTGCAGCTCGCCGGAGAAGGCAAGCCGATCGAAGGGGCCGTCCAGCTCGCCGGTCAGAAAGCCGGCGCCGCGCAGGTCGCGCTGATCGAAATATGCGCCGGCGGCCGCCAGGTCCACGCCGCTGCCGCGCACGGTAAGGTGCGCGGTGCGATCCGCTTCCACCGAACCTTGCGCCTGGAACAGGCCTTCCGGCGTTTTGGCGGACAGGCGCTCGATGCGGGTGGTCACCGCGTCACCGTCGATGTCGAGCTGCACGGCCGCGTCCACCTCGCCGTGGGTCAGGCCGGCGACCTCCACGTTCCCTCGCGTGTGCGCCGAGAGAGCAACGCGCCCGTCCTTCCCAACCTCGATGGTGAGCGGTCCGGAGAGCGTGCCGTCCACGTCGCGCAGCGTCGTCTTGCCATGGGCAGACTGCAGCTCGTTCGCGAAGAATTGCCGCAGCAGCGGCTGGATGCCGGCGCCGGTCGCTTCGCCGTCTACCAGCACCCGCGGATCACTCGCGGGATCGGCAAGCACCCGGATGCTGCCGGCGAAGTCGCCGCCGAACGCGGTAGCCGTCACATTGGTGGCCTGCAGGGCGTCGGCGGTGTAGGAGAGATCGCCGCTGATCTCACGAAACTCGCCGAATGAAGTGCCCGCGGATAGACCGCTGATATGTCCCGACAACTGCACGTCGCCCGGCCTGCCCACGATGCGCGCCTGGCCGTCCAACTTGCCGGAGAAGGCGTAAGGCAGCGCGCGCAAGGCGGGCAATATATCGAGTATCGCCCCGGCGGGCGCTCCACGCGCGGTAACCTGCAGGGCGAAGGTGGGACGTTCGAAATTAGCCAGCGTGCCGTCGAGCCGCAGCGGTATGTCGTTGACGCGGCCCTGCACGTCCACCAGTTCCACCATGCCGTCGGCATAACGGAGCTGCCCGCTTTCCACCGCGCAGGGAACCGCGCGCTTTTCCAGGGTCAGCATGCCTCGCGCGTCGCGCAGGTCCGCCACCACGGTGGCCCGCCAGGTGGCGCGCCTAGTGCGAGGATCGATGGCGGCAGCGAGCTGCAGTCGCGCGTCCGCCTGGCCTGCCGTCAGGTTGATGGGCAGGCCGGCGGGCAGGAAGCGGCGCAGCGCCGCCAACTCCACCGTGCTCAGCCGGATTTCCGCCTCGCCGTTGCCCGCGGTGTGCAGGCTGCCGGTGGCGGTGAAGGCGCGCAGCCGCCCGCCGTCGGAACGCGCGCTCACGCGGAAAGGCACGAAATCGCCGCCCGCCGCCGTCGTCGCCAGGTTCAACCCGATCAGGTGCTCGCGCAGCGGCGGATCGCCCGGCAAGAATCCCTTGTCGTCGCTGAAGATCACCTCGCCGTTGCGCACTGTCAGCGCCCCGCGGAAACGGTCGGGCGAAGGCTTGCGCGGCTTGATAAGGTCATCGAAGTTCCACCGCCCGTCGCGGTCGCGCTGTATCACCAGGTACGGTTCGTCGATGGCCAACGACCGCACCGCGCTTATCGGCAGTTTCGGAAAAGCGACCAGCCGCAACGGATCGAAGCGAAGATCGACCTCCTTAGCCGACCACAGCCGGCGGCGGCTCGTCAATCCATCGTAGACAACCAACCCGGTCAGCGTCGCCTGCCCGCGCGGATTCAACGTCGCCTTCTCTACCGACACATCCCGCTGCAGCGCGTAACGCAGGTGCAGAATCACCGCCCGCCGCAGCAGCTCCTGCCGGTTCACCATCAGCAGTGAAACGATCGCCAGGGCCGCGAGCAGCAGCATAAGCGCCAGCGCCAGCAACTGCCGCGCCGCCCACCGCAACGGCGCGAGCGGCGTCGGTATATGATCTGTATGCCGTGGCGTGGTGAACATGTCGCGGGTTGTCCCTGCCCGCTATTATACCATACGCCGGCTCGCATTATGCGCGGAAGAGTGCCCGGCAAGCTCGCGCGGCAAGCCTCGGTTACTTTTTTTACTTAATATCGGGTCACAATCGTCGAGAGGGCAGGAGAACTGCCTTTCGACGCCTAACTCATCCAGGGATTCACGTTTTCCGGAGGTCGGTATGATCCGCGTTTTCATCATGCTCGCACTGGTTTTCGCGCTCGTGGAGGCCGTTTACGCGCAGCAAAGGCAAGTTGTCGATGAGCCGCTCGGCGCGCGCTATTCCCTCGGTATGACGCTGTGGCATCTGGGGCATAACGCCGAGATGATCGGGCGCTTTCACGAATACGTGAAGGAGCAGGGCTTGACGCCGGAGAAGCTGCTGCCCGCCGCCGCGCTGAGGCCGCCCGCGAACACGGTGCGCATCCTTCTCGAGCCGGAGCTGCTGGGCAATGAAAAGCTGAACGGCTGGCAGGTTAATAACGAGGCGATCACCAGCGGCGCCGGCGACGGCGGGCCGACGGCCAGCATCCCGCTGCGCGTGCCGCGCGCCGGGCTGTATCGGATGTGGGTGCAATATTATGCCAACCTGAACTCCCGCGGCGTTACCTTCCTGAAGATTTACCGTTCCGGGCAGGAATCGCTCGGTCCCATTTGCCAGCAAGACGAAATCTACGACATGCCCGCCGTGGACAAGGCCGGGTACGCCTGGAAAGATCTGCTCGTCGATCTGCCGGCCGGCGAGCTGACCATCCAGCTCGGCCACGTAACGCGCTGGTGGCATGGTCCCGGCAACTATGACGCGCGCCGGGTCGATTGCCTCTACCTGACCGACGAGCTGTGGGCAACCCCGCCCGAGACAGGGGAGCGCCAGACCATGCGCGACGCGAACAAACCGGAAGGCATCCAGTGGACGATCGCCGCCCCGCTGGCCAATGCGCAGGCCTGGGCCTGGTGGCAGCTCCGCCCGCTCTCCTGGGAAGACAGGGCCGCCAATCCGAAACTCTTCAATCTCGGACGTCAATTTCACCAGGGCATCATCGACGAGCTGGCAAAGAAGGATTACGACGAAGCGAACAAGCCGGATTACCGCGCGCCCGAGCGCCAGGTGGTATACAACGACACCTGGAACATGGTTGCCAACCCGGTGCGCGCCCGCCGGCAGATCGACACCCTCACCACCGATGTCAGCCGCCAGCCGCTCGGGTACCATTATGTCTGGCACGACGTGGGCAGCAATATCGAGGGTTTGCGCCGCGACGGCAATTATAAGGACACCCCTTATGCCGCATACGGCAACTGGTATGGCGGGCCGGGCTGTCTGGAGGCCAGTTACGGCAATCCGGTCGGCACCGTGACTACGCGCGTGCCGGTGGCCGTACCCGGCAAATACACCATGTGGGTGCTCTCCAGCAGCACCAACTTGAGCTACACCGCTCCATGGTTCGGCAAAGCGAGCGCCGGCGGCAAAGAGCAATTAACCTACCACCACCAAGGCAATATCCCCAGCATCTGGATGAAGATGGGCGAGGTGGCGGTGGAGAAGCCGGGCGACGTGACGGTGGACTTCACCCTGGACGGCGCCGGCAATGGCGGCACCTACCGGCGCATCTACACCCTTTTCCTGGTTGATGATCCCGCGATCATCCCCGGCGGCACCGTGCGCCCGCCGTGGACGATGGAGATGTTCAAACAGCGCGCCGCGCAGGCGGGTGCGAAGCCCAACGACAAGCTGCTGCTCTGGCTTTCCGACAATCCCTACCGCCCGCTTTCGCAGGAGGTGTGGGCGGATAAGATCACCGCCGGCGACGGCTGGCCCGACGCGCCGATCACCGGCGCCACCCGCACCAAAGAGCTGGTGATGGCCGGCGATACCTGCAAGGCCGTGCAAATCGGACTGCACAACCTGACCGATGCCCCGCTCGGGTTGTCGGTGCTGCCTCTCCCGCTTACCGGAAAAGCCGGCGCCTTTCCCGCCGTCACCTGGCGCGCGGAGGCGTTCATCCCCTACGGCGGCGATCGGCAGGCCTGGACACCCTTCTTCCTTATGCGCCGGCCATTTATCACCGTGCCGCCGCTGAACGTCGCCGGCATCTGGTTGACCATCGACACCCATGGTGTGCCGCCGGGTGAATACGAGTCGCGCGTGAGGGTTTATGGCCAGGTTCCCGACCAGACCGTTGTGCTGAAGGTGCGCGTTTCCGCGGTAAAGCCGGAGCCGAAGCAGCCAGTGCTGGTGGACGGCTGGACCGGACCGCACGAAGGGGAAGCCTATCTGCGCGACTTCGTCGAGCACGGATTCAACGTGTGGCCCGGCGAGATGAGCAAAGCCGACATGCTGAAATGGGGTTTCAAACAGGCGCGGCTGGGTCTGGGCTCGCCGGATGGCGCCGCGGACGCAGTCGCCCGCTGGAAGGCGCTGGGCCTGGATTACAACGATTACTTCGTCGGCATCATGGACGAGCCGGGCGGCACGACGGAAGAGGCGCTGAAGCCGTTTATCGACGTGGCGAAGGCTCTCCGCGCCGCCGACCCGAAGGTGCGCATCAGCTTCAACCCGTCCGAGGCGGCGCAACTGGGCACCTTCCAGGTGCTGGCCCCATATTGCGACGTGTGGAACCCCTACAGCCTGCACGTCTTCGCACCCTATTGGGGCAACCCGGAGAAGTGGAAGATTTTTCATCCCAAGCCGTGGCTGTGGTACACCACCCCCTGCCTGTGGGACAAAACCGCGCGCGACCCCGGCATCCGCACCGTCCCCTCGCAGCCGGGCAATTGCATCGGCGTCGCCTTCTTCGCGCTCAACTACCCCTGGCGCGACCAGTGGGACACCGGCTACGAGCAGATCGGCGACGCCTCCACCATGGGCGCCGTCATTTCCCGCCACGGACCGGTGGCCCCCATCGTCTACGAGCAGATGCGCGAATGCAGCCAGACCGCCGACCTGGCGATGATGGTCCGCGAGCGCCTGGGCGTGAAAACCTTCGACGAAGTCACCGACCCCGAGCTGCAGCGCCTCATCCGCGAAGGCAGCGACGAGGAGCTGATCGAGTGGCTGGAACAGCATTAAACACAAAGGCACGAAGATTCAAAGAGAAATAATAGTCTTTGTTCCTTCGTGTTAAGAGAAAGAAAGCTATAGTGTTCATCGACACCCACGCGCACACCGTTTCCCGTCCCGCGCCGCTGCGTAACGGTGTGATGCCCTTCGCGTCGCCGGAGTATCTGCTTAAGCGGTATAACCTGCTGGGCATCGATTCGGCGGTGATCCTGCCGCTCGTAAATCCGGACTGCGGCGCCCAGTTGCAGTCCAACGAGGAAGCACTGGATATCTCCGAGCGCTTCCCGGGGCGCTTCATCCCCTTCTGCAACATCGACCCGCGCATGGATACCAATGACGGCAGCGCCAACCTGGAGTTTTTCGTCGAATATTACCAGGCGCAAGGATGCAAAGGTTGCGGCGAGGTATGCGCCAATCTGCCTTTCGATGACCCGCGCGTGGAGGCGCTCTTCCGCGCCTGCGAGAAGCATGGCCTGCCGCTGACCTTCCACCTCGCGCCGCAAATCGGCGGATGCTACGGCCTGTATGACGAGCCGGGGCTGCCGCTGCTGGAGAAGGCGCTGCAAAAATTCCCCAGCCTCACCTTCCTCGGTCACACGCAACCGTTCTGGGCGGAGATCAGCGTGCTCGACCCGGCGGAACGCAACACCTACCCCGCCGGCCCCGTCACCCCCGGCCGCCTGGTCGAGCTGATGCGCCGCTACCCGAACCTGCGCGGCGACCTCTCCGCCGGCAGCGGCCACAACGCCGTCAGCCGCGACGAATCCTTCGGCGCCGAGTTCCTGGAGGAGTTCCAGCACCGCCTCTACTTCGGCACCGACATCTGCCACCCGGACACAAAGACGCCGCTGGTGGATTACCTGCTGCGACTGCGAGCGGAAAAGAAAATTTCGGAAACCTGTTTCACCAAAATCGCTCGGGAAAACGCCGCCCACCTGCTGGAGCGCGGATTGCCAATCCGCCCGTGACCTGGAGCGCAGATTACAAATCCGCCCGTGGCCTGGAGCGCGGATTACAAATCCGCCGGTGACCGGGAGCGCGGATTGTCAATCCGCGCGTGACACAGAGAGATCGAATATGAATATGCTTTCCAGAGAGCGCATGGTGCACCCGGATGCCCTCGAGGTGCATGAATTTTCCGCCTACCCGAACCAGAACGCCATCTGGGACATGACCGCCGATCCCGCGGGACGCGTTTACATCGGGTTGTGCAATGAGGGGGAGCCGGGGCATGCAGCCAAATTGCTCTCCTATGAAATAGCTCGCCGCCAGGTCGAGGAGTGTTTCGATGTGGCGGAGGCGACGCATGATCCATCCTGGCTCGGGCATATCCCGCAGAGCAAATTCCACACCGCTCTGCACGTAGGCCGCGATGGTCGGCTATACGGCCCGACGCACACCACCGCCCCTGCCTTCAACAGGCCAATCTGGGACATCGAGCAGGCCTTCGATGAGCGTGACATTGCCTATCCCGGCTCCCACTACCTGATTTACGATCCTCGGACCTGCGCTTTACAGGATCTGGGCATCCCCGTGCCCTATGACCCCATTTACGGGGGCATCTACGATGACCAGCGTGGCGTGCATTATCTGCTCACCTATCTTCGCGGGCGATTGTATGCCTTTGAACCGGCAGCGTGGCGCGTGCGCGACCTGGGACGGGTGAATAACTTTGGTCAGTGCATACTTTTCAAGGACCGGCACGGGCGTGTCTTCGGGGTAGAGTCGAGCGGCCACCTGTGGCGCTATGATCCTGATAGAGATAAAGTCGAAACATTGAATGCCGTCATGCCTCGCCCCGCGGAGCGCGCTCGCCTGCTGACCGCGCTGACCGACGGTATGTGGGGGCCGGACGGCAAGTATTACTCCAGCGCATTGTATGAAGGCCGGCTATGGCGTTATGACCCCGATGACGGTCCGGAGGGGCGTTTCGAGGACCTGGGCATGGGCTGGGGCGAGGCGACCGCCGAGCGGCACCAGAACCTGCTCTGGTGTCCAAAATTTGCGCCGGACGGCATGCTGTATTACGGATTCGCCACCTACGGTGGGGCGAAACACTGCCGGTATTTCGATCTGCGCATCGTGCGCTGCGATCCGCGCACGCTGCGGCGCGAAAATATGGGGGTGGTCTATCACAACGGCAGCAGCCTGCTTTTCGGCGCCGGCGCCGTCGGCGCGGATGGCCGCATTTACTGGGGAGACGGCTGCCGGTTCGGCAGGCCGGCGGCGCTCGTCATCTTCGATCCGGCAAAGGTCGGCGCGCCGGGACCCGTGGTAGCACTGACCGCCAAACCCGAAACGCAGCAAAGCGGCGCCGGCGCGGCGCGGGAGGAACACCTGGCCCGCCTGGCGCAGCGCAGTGGAGATTGCGCTACCGATGCAGCCAATTTCCGACTGATCCCGCTGTTTCGCGAGTTGCTTCCCCGCGGCGAGTGCGCCATCACCGTGCTGGCGGCCTTCGGCAAAGGGATATATGCGGGCGCTTCCGGCAATGCCTGCCGCATCCTGCGTGTCGACGGCAAGCCGCGCATCGTATACGAGTTACCGCGCCCCGGGCGGGTGACGGCGCTGGCAGCGGATGCGGATGCTCTTCATGCGGCAATTGTTCATGATGACTCTTCGACGCTGCTGTCCATCGTTCCCGGCGAAGAGCCGACCGACAACCGGACATTGGACGATCAGGTGCTGGCGCTGGCCGCCGGACCGGGAGAGTGCACTTTGCTGACGGCCGGCGGCCGGCTGCTCCGCTGGCGCCCGGGAAAAGCGCCGGAGCCGCTGGCCGACCTGCCTGAGCCACCCTGCCCGGTGCTGGCAAAGGATGGTGACGGCACGCTCTGGGGATCGATCGCCGAGGGATTCCTCTTCCGGTTCGACCCGCGAACAGGCAACCTTGAGCTGCTGGAAAAGCGCATCCCCGCCTCGCGCGGCAGCCACTACATGGCCGCCTGGGAATCCGCCGCGCTTGCGCCCGATGGCTTCATTTATGGCGGCACTAATGAGGGCTACCTGTTTCGCCTCGATCCGGCCGGCGGGAAAGTGATCAACCTGGGCAAGCCGTCGCGGGCGCCCGGCCTGCGCGCGCTCACCGTCGCCGGCGATGGCGCCGTCTACGGTGTCACCGGCGCTCCAGCCGGCCTGGCGCGCATCGTGCGTTATCATCCCGATGACGGCTTCACCGACCTGGGCCGCCCCAGCCTCCCCGAGCCGACCTACTGGAAAGGTCACCGCTTCGCCACTGCCATCGCGCATGGCAATGATATTTACTTCGGGGAAGATGATGACGAAGGGCATCTGTGGGTATTGAGGAGGCGAAACGATAAGTAACGAGCAGCAACACCTCGATTACATCAACCCCAACGCGCCCCGCGTCGCGCCGCCGGCGTATCTCGGCGAGACATACGGCCTGATTTACCTTCCTATCAAAGGCCGGTCATGGGCCTTGCCGGCCGATCCCAATCCGTGGGCGGGATTCGATTACCTCCCGACCGGCGACCGCTGGTGCTAAATCAGCCAGAATGGCCGGATGCTGGGCGGTTTCTGCATATACGCGCTGAAGGATCCGTCCGGTCCGTGGACCGAAGCCGCCAGCCGCCTCGCCCGGGGTCACTTCCCTACTTGTTTCGCAATATGCTGAAATCACCCCTCATCAAGGGGAGCACGCTTAACTTGAGCGTAACTCAAACAAGTATTTTGGACGAGATTAGTTTAAAGGACTTTTCGGAGGACGTTTCACCAGCCATCCTGCGCATCGGCATGACCGGCGCTTACAGTTCGGAATAAGGCACGCCGCTCAAAGATATGCCGCCGGTGGCGCAGAGGACCGTGCCGGTGGTATTGTCGTAAGTCCAGTGCGCGCTCACATCCAGGTTGGCCGGGGAAACGTAGGGATTTGCGGGTAATCCGGCGAAATTCGGCAGTTGGAGCCCGCCGCCGGTCGTGGAGAGATAAGGACCCTGATAATACATCCGCGCGTCTTCCGGCACTCCGGCGCTCAATCGATCTCCGCTTTTCGCTACAATATCCATCAATTCGTTGGGATACACGCCGGTATCGTTCTCGAAGAGCGTGATGGCCATGCGCATCTGCCGGAGGTCTTCGATCAGTCTGGTCTCCTTTGTCCTGCGCGAAGCACTCAGCATGCGCCCAACCACAACCAGGGAAAGGATCGCGATGATGAAAACGACGATCAGCATTTCAATCAGTGTAAAACCGCGCTTCCGCCGTGTGCGTGTTCTTCCACTCATCTCCCGCCTCCCCCGTGTATTACTTTGCGATTCCATATCCCCGTTAAAAATGTGAGATAAGAGCGGATAAATCGAGCACATCCTGACCTGGCAAAGCCGGATTAGGTAACTTCTTTCCCGTATCCTTCCTCGATCGTTTTTACCAGATACCACAGCGCGCGGTTGACGGGGGTGGGGAGGCGGTGGCTTTCGGCGATACGGACTACGGCGCCGTTGAGGGCATCTATCTCGGTGCGGCGGGCATGGAGGACGTCGGCGAGCATGGAGTTGACGTTGGGTGCGGTGGCGGCGCAGGCGGTCTGCAGGCGGGCGCGCCAGTCCACCTCGGGCAACTTGACGCCGTGTTTGCGGCCTATCCCCTCCGCTTCGCGGGCGGCGGCGGTCATCAGCTTGAGCGAGGGTTCATGCTCGGCCAGCGCGCCGTTGCGCAGGCGGGTGAGGGCGGCGGCGGGATTGATGGCCACGTTGAGAAGCAGCTTGCTCCACAGCGCCGCGGGCAGATCGCGGGTGACGGCGGCGGCGAATCCGGCCCGCAGCAGCGCGCCGTTCACGGCGAGCAGCATTTCATCCTCACTCCCGTCGGGCCGGCCTATCACGGTTGGGCCGACGCCAGTGTCGCGGGCGGCGCCGGGCGCTTCCAACAGCGCGCCTTGCGAGGTTATGCCGCCGATCACGCGCACGCTGCCCAAGTGGGCGGCGATGATCTCCACGTTGCCCAGGCCGTTCTGCAGGCTGACGGCGACGGCGGCGGGCGGTAGATATTCGGCCAGCGTGGCGGCGACCGTTTCTGTGTGGTACGCCTTCACCAGGATCAACGCGGCGTCCACCTCGCCCAGGCGGCGTGGATCGGCCGTTACGGAAACGGCTGCTTCGCGCTCGCCGGCCTGATCGAGAAGGCGCAACGGGCGCGCATTCAACTCCGCCGCTCGCTCGGGGCGATAATCCACCAACAGCACCGGAATTCCCGCCAGCGCTAATCTCGCCGAAAATAACGTTCCCAGCGCCCCCGGCCCGATGACGGCGATGTGGAGTTTTGAGTTTTGAGTTTTGAGTTTTGGGTTATCCGCCATACTGCCAGAAATAATTTTAAAATAGACGCTCGCGCGGCTGTCCGTGGAGGGGGTGTGGACAGCCGCCCGAGCGTATTTACAACATACCAGCCTGAACGCCGAATTCCTTTCAACTTTATTCGACCGGCACATTAATATATTATTAAGTTGCCGCTGCAGGGAGGAAGGGAATGCATGGCGGAGAACCTGCCAAGTAGAGCGGACTGTTGCGCTGCCAGCGGTCGGTATACCATGGTGAGAAGGTGATATGAAAAAAACCATGCTGTTTCTCGTATTATGTGTGCTGCCGGCGGCGGTCGCCGGCGCCGTCACGCTGACGAAAGACGGCAAATGCTGCACTGCCATTTATGCGGCCCCCGAAGTGATGGATGAAGCCACCGTGGCCGCTAACATACCGAACGTGCCGGCGCGGGAACGGCAACGCGAGGCGCTGCAGGCGCGCGTTCGGGAATCGGTGAAGGACCTGGCCCGCTGCCTCGGTAAGATGACGGGCACGACGGTACCCATCCACACCCGCCGTCCCCTTCCCGGCGAGCGGGCTATCCCCATTCTCATCGGCGGTTATGCGGACGCCGCCTTCGGGCCGATCGGCTTGAATACCGAGTTGGGGCAGGGTTACCGCCTGGTGGTGAACTCGAAAGGCGTCGGCATGCAGGGAGAGACGGACGAGGGGATTAGCTACGCCGTCTACGAGTTGCTCGACCGGTTGGGCTGCCGCTGGTATATGCCGGGAGAGATCGGCGAGGTAATCCCCAGGATGGAGAAGCTGGCACTGTATGCGATGGATATACAGCGGGCGCCGGATACCATTCTCCGCTTCCCCACCGGCGGCGGCGGCAGCGATATCGACTTCGACCGGCGCAATCGACTGGGCGGAATTTATTACGCGGCATCGCATGCCCTGGAGAGTTATCTGAGCAAAGAGCAACTGGAGGCACATCCGCAGTGGAATGCCGAGCACGATGGAGAGCGGAGTTACAGCGGGCATATGTGCTGGTCCAATCCGGAGGTGTCGGCGGCCGTCGGCGACGTTATCATTGCGCAATTAAACGCGGATTACGTGGGGTGCGTCTCCTTATCTCCCGGCGATTATACGCGGGGGTTCTGCGAATGCGAGGGGTGCAAAGCGCTGGATACCGGGGACTGGTATGCCCCGCAATCAATGATCTCGAAGACGGACCGCTACGTCAATTTCATCAACAGAATCGCCGAGCGGGTGACCGCCGTGCATCCGAAGGTGAAGTTTGGCTTTCTGGCCTATGTCCAGTATACGCGGCCTCCGCTACGGGAGAAGCTGCATCCGGCCTTGATCCCGCTGCTGGCGCCGATCGATTATTGCCGGGCGCATACGCTGGATGACGAAAGGTGCCCCACTCGCCCGGAATTGCGGTACGTGCTGGAGGGGTGGGCGAAGGCGACGAAAAACGTGGCGGTGTATGAATATTACTTCAACCTGGCGGAGGTATCGGCCCCCTTCCCGATGATCGAGCGGAACGTGGTGGAACTGCCCGTGCAATACGCGAACAACGTCACCATGTGGTATCCGGAAACGATGACCAACTGGGAAGCCATGCTGCCGGGCATGCACCTGGGCGTCCGCATGGCATGGAACACGAAGGCAGATCCGCGCGCCATCCTGAACAACTTCTACATGAACTTCTATGGCGCCGCCGGCGGGCCGATGCGCGAATATTGGGAATACATCGACGATCTCTGGACATCGGTGCCAGAGCACGCCGGGTGCGGCTTTGGCTACATGCGCCGCTTTACCCCGGAAGCGATGGCGGTGATGCGCGGCACGATGGACCGGACGCTGGCCGCGTGCCGCACGGCGATGGAGTACCGCCGGGTGAAGATAGCCGATGATTCCCTGCGGCAGTTCGAGCTATTCATGAAGTTGCGGCGCGACTTCTTTGCCGGAAAATCCGCGACGTTGGAGGCCGATGCCGATCGCTGGCTCGTTCGGCATCAGTCATTCGCGGAAGAGTATAAAGAAAACCTTGCCTTCGCCAGTTGGCCGGCGGTGAACTATTTCACCTGGTTTTTCGAGCAACCCTACCGCGATATGGCGCGCGTGAACCGGGAATACGCCGTATTGACGACGCCGCCGGTGAACAAGTGGCGCTACGCCGTCGATAAGGAAGCGACGGGCGAGGCGCTGGGCTGGCAGCGCGCAGACTTCGACGATCAGAATTGGGGCACGACCGACGTGTCCGTTGACACCTGGGCCGCCCACGGCCTGATGACTTACTTCGGCTCCGTCTGGTATCGAACGAGTGCGAAATTGCCGGACCTGCCGGCGGACAAGCGGGTTTACCTGTGGATTGGCGCCACCGATGGCCGCGCCAGGGTCTTCGTCAACGGGCAGCACGTGCCGTTCGTAAACGAGAAAAGCGAAGAAGTCGCGGAGGCCGACGGATATTGCGCCGCATTTTCGTTCGATATCACGGATGCGGTCAAACCGGATGCCGAGAACCGAATCGCCATTATCGGTACCCGGCACATTATCAACGAACTGGGCACCGGGGGCCTGTTGGGACCGGTGTTGATCTACCGTGAGAAATAACCGGTAAACATAAGGTGGGGACATTGCCGTTCCTCCGCCTTACCTTCGCGCAAGGTAACCGGTTATGAATTCACCCGTGGAGGAAAATGATGAGCATCACAAGATTGGCCATACCGTTAATGATGGCATGCGCGGTTATCGCCGCAAGCATTTCGGCTTCAGCAGCTCCCCTGGTCTTAGCTGATAAGGGAACGGCAAAAGCGGCGATCCTGCTGCCCGCAAAGCCCACGGAGGTGGAGAGCTTCGCCGCCGGGGAATTGGCCGCGTACCTGGAAAAGATGACCGGCGGCAAGTTCGAGATTCTCAACGAGGGCGGCAGGAAAATAAGGCAGGCAGTCGTCAGTATCGGGCGGACGCGGCTGGCCGGCAATCTGAAGATACAGTTGCCTGCGGGGAGGCGCGATACGAGGGAAGCGTTCCGGATCTTGCGGCGGGGGAACGCGCTGGTCATTTGCGGCAATCAGCAGGGCGACGCCTGCGACATGGGCACCCTATGGGGGGTGTGCGGATTACTGGAGAAGCTCGGGGTGGGGTGGTATCTGCCAGATCCGCTATTCGAGATTGTGCCGGAGAAGCCGACCATCACCATGGATGACATCGATTTCACCGACGCGCCGTCATTTTCGATGCGATGGAGCGGCGGCTCGCCGGCCTCGATGGTCAAGCAGTCGCATGGGGGATATCCGCATGGCGGGCGCCAGGTGTGGTTCTCGCACATGTTCTACATGGTGCTGACCAAGGAGGTGTTGGAGGCGAATCCGGAGTTCGGTAAAGAGGGTTTGTGCATGACAAATCCGAAGCTGCGCCAGCTCTTCGTGGACTTCACGCGCAAGCAGTTCATCGACAATCCCGGCATGTATGCCTCTTCGATGTTCCCGGACGACAACGAAGGCCCGACGTGCGGCTGCGCCGAGTGCCAGGCGCTGCTCAAGCTGGGCAAGCCGGAGCAGACCCTGCCGCGCGCCACCTCGAAGAGCGACTACCTGGTGGATTTCTATAATGGCGTTGCCGGCGGCTTCGCGAAGGAGTTCCCCGACCGCAAGATCATCGGGGCGGCTTATGTGTCATACCTTGATCCTCCGGTGCAGACAAAGGTTCATCCCAACGTCATCATCCTGCTCACCCCGCTGACCGACACCAGCGAGCTGCACCCGGCGCTGGACGGCATCGTCAAGGGTTGGCGCGAGATGGGGGCGAAGGAGCTGTACTGGTACGGCTACGACATGGGCAACCCGCCGATGCCCAACGAGATAGGGCGGCGCTTCCGCAATTATAAGAGGTGGAACCTGGAGGGTGTGTATATCGAGCAGCGGCCCAGCGCGGCGTTCAGCGGCTTGAACTACTGGCTGGAGGGAAAGCTGGCGTGGAACGCCGATCTCGAAGTGAGCGGTCTGGTGGACGAGTTCTGCTTGCGGCTGTTCGGCAGCGAGGCCGGACCGCACATGCGGGATTTCTTTTATGCCTGGGAGGAAAAGAATTACGGTCGCGCGGCCATGCAGTTGACGGCTGCCGAGGAGTGCGCCGGGGATGCCGCTTCCCCGATTGCAAAGCGGGTGCGGATGTTCCGGCTGGGGTGGGCCATCGCCCGCGGCCAGGAGGACGTGCAGGATGCCTTCAAGCGCGACGACCTGAAAGGCGCGTTGGAGGTGGCGCGCAGAGTGGATGCCGGGTTTAAAGAGATTCAGCAGGATTATCCGTGGGCGTATAAAGATTGGGGGGAGTGGTACAGCTTCCAGCACAAGGTGCGCGAGATGGTCCCTGTTTTCGAGAAGGCGCTGGAAGTGGAACTGCCGACAAGCGGTTGGAACACCGGCGCGCCGGAGGAGGTATTCTGCCTGACGAACAACGCCAATATCGCCGCGGAGAAGCGGCTCGAAACCGGCTTTACGATGACTTATGATCCCGCGCCGAACTACCCGGCGGACAACGAGGAGAAGACCAAACTGTTTGACGGGCAGCCCAGCGCGGTGAACGTCTGGAATAATTATAAAGGCGCCTTTGGCGTGTGGAATATAACGCTTGATTTTCAGAAAGAATATCAGATAGCCGGGGTGGAGTTCGATACCAACTCGCCTCCTTACTACGTCGAGATCCAGACGAGCGCGGACGGGGTGGAGTATACCACGGTAGACCGCGTGAACACCCGCATGCTGCGAGGATCGCATCGCTCGCGGATCCTTGCGCTGAAGAGCAGATATGTTAGGCTGGTGAGCGTTTCCGCGCTGCAGAATCCGGGATTGAGCGAAGTAAGAGTGTGGGGGCATTATCCGACGACGATATTCCGACCGGCTTCGCCGATGTAGTTGTGAGTTGGGAACGGGAGAATTGAGCAGTGATAAGTGATAGGTAAGTAAGGGAAGAGTGAGGAGGCATGCAGCGCAATAACAATTCAGCTTGACTTGCTGATAATGTTATCGCTAGCGCCTCTTTCACTTCACCACTGTCAGCTCGACCTTATGCGTCACGAGGTGGCAGTAGGTTTGACGCGGGTGTCGTCGCGTTACGGGCGCCAGAGAAGGTCTTCTCTGCCTGACTGATTTCATGGGGATAACGTTGAGCTCCAACTCCCAGAAACCGTTGATCTGCGGTGATCTGCGGTAATCCCTTTCCTTCTTCCCGTCCACCTTGCTACAATGGCACGCATGAGACACAACCTATTGGCCGCCATCCCCGAAGATGCGTTCCGTTTTATCCAGCTTCCGAACGACCAGGGGCACAATGCCGTGTGGGAGTTCAAGCGCTCGCCGGAGGGTCGGTTCTTTCTGTCGATCTGCGGCGAGAACGAGCTGCCGCTGTCCGCCATCCTTTACGAGTATTACCCGAAAGATGGCCGGCTGCGAAAGATGTTCGAGGTGGACAGGGAATGGATCGTCGACCGCGAGGCGATGCCACCGAGCAAGGTGCACACCAGCCTGGATTTCCTGCCGGACGGCCGGCTGATCATGGCCACCCACAACACCGCGCCGGCGGCGGGGCATCCGCGCTGGCTATACGAGCAGCATTACGAGGACCCCTGGCAGGGCTACCCCGGCTCGGTGGTGATGCTGGTCGATCCGGACACGACCGCCGTGCAGGTGCGTGGCATCCCGGTGCCGCGCGAGAGCATTTACGGCGGGCTGCTGGGCGCCGATCCGCGCTGCTACTATTTCCTCGGCTATATGCGCGGGCATTTCTACCGGCTGGATTTGCGGACGAATGAGGTGCGGGATTACGGCAAAGTGACGGAATACGCCTCCTTCCGGCTGATCAAAGATGACAAAGGACGCATCTACGGCGGCACTTATTCCGGCGAACTGTGGCGGTATAACCCGGAAAAGGACGTCGTCGAGGACACCAAGGCCCGCTTCATCTCCCCGCACGGCACGCGGAGCAGGCGGCAGTGCGCGTATGCCCTGAAATCGCCGACCGGCTCGCTCTTCTTCGCCGGCAACGTGGACGGCGAACTGCTGGAACTGGACCCGGAGACACTGGCGGTGACGCGGCATGGTTTCATGCATCTTCGTCAAGACGCGCGCGGCGAGTGCCCGACGCAGGCCATCGGCGGGCTGGAGGCGGACGAGAACTTTTGCCTGTATTACGGATTGGTATCGAGCTGCGAGGGCAAGGATGTGATGCGGCTGATGCGCTGGGACGTGATGAACGGGAAGGAGCCGGAGAACCTGGGATTGGTGGCGCCCTACGGCAAGGAATCCTGCTTCATCTGCGAGATGATCTTCGACGACGCGGGGACGCTCCACCTGATCGAGGTGTGCGGGCCACATTCGCCCTACCTGCTGGCGGTGGACGTGAAGCGGCTATCGGCGCCGGGTCCGGAGGCGCCGCCCGTCAAGCTGATCGAAACGCCGCCTCCTCCGCCGCCCATCGGCGAGGAGCGCACCTTCTACCCGCACATTGGGGCAGAGCGAGTCCGCGTGCTGCCGCTGCACAACTTCCTGCCCTGGCGGGAGACGGCCATACGCCACGCGCAGTTCGTGCACGGGCAGCCTTGTTTCCTCACCGGCACGAACGATCTGCTCCTGCTGCGGGCGGATTTCGAGGAACTGCCGGGCGAAATCACCACGCTGTGCGCCGGCGAATCAGCCATTTCCTGCCTTGCGTTGGCGGACGATCGCGCGGCGGTTATCATGACGAAAGGCGATCTGCTGCACATCGATCTGGCGGCCGGCACGATACTTGACCGGACACCCCTCCCCGGCATCGACCACCTGCATTATCAGATTAACGACGAATACCTGATGAGCGGCATAGACGGCGCGCTCTTCCGTTACCGACCCGGCGGACAACCCGAGCCGCTGGGCGTCACGCTGGCCTCCCCGCGCGCCGCATTGATCCCGCTTTCCGCGACAGCATTCCTGCTCTCCGGTACAGCGGATGCCATGCTCCGCTACGATTTCGCCACCGGCGCCGCCGAACCGCTGGGCATCCTCACCCCTGCCATCAAAGGCCGCGCCTTCCGCTCGCCCATCACCGGCGGGTTGGCGCTGGCGGACAGCACGGTGGTCTGCGGCACGGACGACGGCATCCTCTTCACCCTGTCGCCCGACCTGTCATCCGTCGTGTCTTATGGCCGCCTCTTCTCCACCGGCGGGCTGCGCGGCTTCATCGCGGCCGGCAACCACACACTCGGCATCTACGGCGGCCCGCGCGACGCCGGGCACTTGGTTAGCTTTTCGCGGGAGACGGGACTGGTCGATCTGGGCCGGCCCAGGATGCTGAAGGACTACGCGCAACTGGCGGCGATGGAGACGGAGATCGGCAATATCCATGAAATAGCCTGCCTGCTCTACGACGCGGTGGTGGATGAGCTGTATGTGGCCTCCGGAGAGTTGTTCGGGTGCATTATCCGCTATAGCGGCCCGCGGCTGGGGAATAATGCGAGACACTGGTAACTGTCGGAGTTTGAAAAAGTCCTGTTCGGATGATTCGCCGAGCGTAAATCTGCGTTACAGGCAGGAAGATGCTGACAAAACCGCGAAAAAGCAGCCAGTGCTATATTGCTAATCGGACGGTTGGGCCATTTCCACCTGGTCGAGGTTTGGCTTGGCTGTTAGCACGCAAAGCTATACCAGGTGCGAATTATCACGCCGTCTTCGGAACTGACAAGGGAGGTAATCATGAAGGTATTGCTTATTGCTTTACTCGCCCTGCTCTTGTGCTGTGCAGCCGCAGTCGGTGTTGAACTCAATGTGACAAACTACGGTGCGATTGCCGATGGGAAGACCGACAATACCGCTGTGTTCCAGCGAGCCCTGGATGACGCATACAAGGCGGGCGGCGGGAAGGTTATGGTTCCATCGGGCACATTCCTGATCTCCACCCATCTTAACATCCCTTGCGACACGTCGCTGGTGGGTGAATGGGAGGCGCCAGCAGCCCCGACCAAGTTCAATCCGGAGACGGGCAAAGTCGATATGGGGCTGAACGCACAGGACGCGATCATCGCCGGGAGCGTGCTGCTCGCGGTCGAGGGGGCCGGCAGCGAAGACGGTCCTCCGTTCCTCTTCATGGAACGCAACGCTACGCTGAAGGGAATTATCATCTACTACCCAAACCAGGTCAGCAAGCCAGCTCCAAAGGCATATCCGTGGACTGTCAGAGGTTGGGGGGACAATGTCAGCATAGTTGATTGCTTGTTCATCAATCCATATATGGCAGTGGATTTCGGTACCATGCACTGCGGGAGACATTATATTCGCAATCTTTATGCCCAGGCCCTGTACAAAGGGTTGTTCATAGACAAATGCTACGACGTGGGACGGATTGAGAACATCCATTTCTGGGCGTTCTGGTCAGAGCACGTGCTTAAAGATGACGGCCCTGAGCTGGGGGAATGGATGCAGCAGAACGCGACAGCTTTCATTTTGAGCAGGAGTGACTGGGAGTATGTCTCCAACTGCTTCGCCATCGGGTATTATCAGGGATTCGATTTCAAGTCATCCGGACCCGATGGACCGGGGAACTACCTGCTGACCCAATCGGGCGCTGATTGTTGCGATATAGCCGTCAATCTGGAGGAGGCACAGGGTCACAGTGGCGTTAGCTTCTCCAATTCACAGATATTCGGACGGATTCTAGTCGGCGAGAAGAATAATGCGCCGGTCAGGTTCACTTCGTGCGGTCTATTCGGTGCTATTTCCGTAAATGGCAAGCCGGTTGCCGAAGTGGTTAAAATAGCAGGAAATGGCCAGGTATCGTTCAGCAATTGCCACTTTTACGCCATTAGCGGGGCGTCAGGCTCTCCGGTCTTCTTCAGGCAGGTAGGCGGAAGGTTGAACATCAACAATAGCGTATACATGGTCAATGATTACCTGGATCCGATACCGCTGGTGATTGAGAAGGGGGCGATATCCACCATCTACGCCCAGAACGATCATTATACCAGCAAGCGAGTCGTCAACAAAAAGGGTAAGACCGGGCGAGTGATCATCAAAGACAACATCTACGCCGATACCAAGTGATGTAGTATCGGTTGCACACGTATGGCCTGCGGTTGCAAATACTGAAACCGGTAACTCTCACACATTTTTGATATTAATAATAGGAATGAGGCGAGTTATGCGGACCATCTTACATCTTCCACCTCTCCAGGTTGCGGAGCGCGGGCGAGGAGGGATTCGGCGGTGTCGCGGCACAGGCCGGCGCGGCGGAAGATGTCGGTGAAGCGGTGGACGTAGGTGTGCTCGCGCAGGGTGCGCTCGTAGCCGGCGCGGGCGATGGCGGCGCGCTCGTCTTCGTGGATGAGGTAGTAACGGATTTTGTCAACCAGCTCGCGGTCGCTGGCGAAGAGGCAGATTTCCTTCTCCGGCGTATAATACCGCTCCAGGTCCTCCACCGGGCTGGTAAGGAGAAAGCCGCCGCAGCCGGGCACCTCGAAGTTGCGTCCCTTGATCTGCTCGGGGAGGAGGGAGTTTTGAGTTTTGAGTTTTGAGTTTTGAGTTTGTTGTTCGGAGTTTTGAGTTCGAGTTTCTACGGCCTTCAGCTTATCTTTCAGCGCGCGGCCTGCGGGAGAGAGGTTGAGCAGGCGCGCGGCAGCCTGTTTGGCGGCGAGGTGGAGGCGCGGAACGGGACCGGGGGGGCGGCTGGCGGAGGCGTTGGCGAGGTTAAGGTTGATACGGGTGCGATTGAAGCAGCGGATCATTTCCTGCTGCGAGAGGCGGCCCGTTTCCCAGCCCAGCCCCCAGGTTTGTGCGTTTATGCCGGCGTCGCGCAGGGCGGCGATGGTGGCGCGCCGGCTGCCATGGGGCTGGCCGACGAAGGTCACATCGCAATCGAGGGGCAGGTCGAGGTTGCGGTATAGGTAATGGTTGCACGCCCACTGGCTTTTGATGATATTGCGGATGCCGCACCGTTCGTATTTTGGCAGCGCGCTTGCCGCGGTGGTGACCGCCCAGTTGAAGCAGGGCGCCCAATGGCGGGAGAAGGCGTCGAAGCGCCAGTGATCGTCGCAGAACCAGTTGACGGTGACGGTATCGCCGCCGTCGGAGATGGCGCGCATGGTCCGGCGGTCGATCTCCTCCTTGAAGAGGGCGGAGAAAAGCAGGTCGGGCTTTTCCGCCTTCGCCACCTCGCGCAGTCGGGAGTTCATCGCGGCGCGGCCATATTGCTTCAGCAGGCCCATGAAGTCGAAGTAGAGGATGTCGTGCCCCATGTTATGCAGGGCGTCGAAGAAGTTGTAGTGCTCGAAGCCGTGCCCCCGCGCCGGATCCCCGTAATCATATTTCATTGCCACGTAGAGGATGCGCATATAATCACGCTGCCGTGCGGGGAGATTGCGAGCGCCACCGCCGATACAACTGTCCGAGCGCCGCGCGCAGCCGGAGATACCGAGTGTAGCAGCGATATCTCACCACTTCCTGCCAGGGAAAGGCTGCTGCCGTGCGGTGCGGATCTTCAAACTGGCGATAGCGGCAGTCGGCGTTGCCGGGCCGATCGGCAAAGCCGGCAGACCAGCGCGCGAGGAAGTGTTGGCGATCTTGCGCCTCGGATTCCACATTCGACTGCCGAACCTTGCGGTTAGCGTGCACAAAATGCTCGACAAAGGCGGTCGGGCAGTCGAGCACGGTATAGCCGCTCTGCCAGAGCTTCAGGCACAGATCGCTGTCCGCGTGGTAGAACTGGTAGCGTTCCTCGTCGATCCAACCCACCTGCTCCAGCGCGGAGCGCAGGTACATGCCGTGATTGACGAACATCTTCCCACCGAGCGTCAGTCCGACCCAATATTCCTGTTGCGTGGGCCAGTTGCGCCAGTAGAAGGCCAGCGCACCGGCCGGCTCTTCGGCAGCGAGCAGCTCCTCGAACCGGCGGTAGCCGTTCATTACCGCGCCGGGCAGCAGCAGGCAATCGTCGCTGATCATGAGGATATACTTGCCCTGCGCGGCCTTGAAGCCAAGGTTCATGAAGTAACCCCAGCTCCGGCGGGGGATGGGTTTGCCGCGGAAAACGCCGCGGTTGTGCTGGATGATGGTGATGATATCCTTTTGCCGCGCCAGCCAGCCCAGCGAGCCGTCGGTCGAGCCGCCGTCCACCACGATGATTTCATATGGTACCTCGATACCGTTGGCGCGAATGCTTTCGATGGTCGCCGCGAGGAAACGGCAGCGGTTATACGCGCCAAGGACGATGCTGATCTGCGGTTGTGTGATAGGCGCCTGTGTCATCGTTATAATACAAACAAGTATGCCCTAATAGGCAGGAGACTGTCAAACCGGATGAGTGAAATGGGAATGGATGGTATGGTACCACTCAAGATAGGCATCTACTTGACGATCAAGGCCGAACTTAGCCGCGCGGACAGAGGCTCCGGAGGAAAGGGCGCGGGAAAGGTCTATATCGGTAAGGACGCGAATGACGGCGGCGGCGAAGGCCCGCGCGTCGCCGGGCGGGGTGAGGAGGCCGCTCACTTCATCTTCTATCTGCTCGGGGATGCCGCCGACGGCGGTGGCGACGGTGGGGGCGCCGCAGGCGAGCGCCTCCAGCACGGTGTTGGGGAAGTTCTCCACCCGCGCCGCGTGCAGGTAGACATCGGCCGCCTGGTAGTAGCGCGCCACGCGGGCGGGGTCGGGCTGGAAGGGGATGAAGCGGATCGTCGCCGCGCCCACCGTCTCCTCCGGCGCCTCCTCGCCCAGGGCGAGGAAAAGTACCTGCTCACCAAGGCGTTCGGCGATGATGGCCACCGCTTCGCGCAGCAGGCGGTAATCCTTCCACACGTTCCCGCGTATGCCGTGCGCGGTAAAGAGCAGCACCCGCGCGCCGGACGGCAGGTCAAGCTCGGCGCGCGCCTCCACGCGGTCCGCCGGGTGAAAGACGGCAAGGTCCACGCCGTTGGGGATGACGCGCGCTTCGGCGATGGCGGGGGCGAGGATGGAGTCGGCCGCTCTGTCCAGCAGCCAGCGGGAGGGAGCGGAGACATACAGCCGGCTCTCCGCGAAGATGCGCTGCTTGCGCGCCCAGTTCTCGGCGGTAGCGTCGCGGGAGATGGCGGGTGGGATAGTCAGGTCGGGACAGAAGCCGCAGCCCGTGCGCCAGCGCTCGCAAGCGAAGGAGTGGGCGCAGTGGCCGCTGAAAAGCCAGGCGTCGTGCAGCGTCAGCACCACCGGGATTTTTTTACTGAGCTCCGGCAGCGCGCGCAGGTCGAAATAGCCGCCGTGCAGGTTATGGCAGTGGATGATGTCCGGCGTCATCTCTGGCAGGCGCCAGGTTCCCGGATGGCGGAAATCCTCCAGGCCGCGTGAGGAATCGCGCCAGCGTCCCGGCTCGGCTATTGCGGCCAGCAGTCGGGAGAGCCGCCAGCTTCGCGGGCGCATCAATCCTTCCGCCCACCCCCAGCCGCGCGCCCAGGCGGAAGGCCGCGCCAGATCGGTCACGCGCAGCACGCGGGGGTCGTTGCTGAATTTTTTGCCTACCGCCAGCCAGGATTCCGGGCGGATTGGCAATCCGCGCTCCTGTTCGCGTGATTCCGGGCGGATTGGCAATCCGCGCTCCTGTCCGCATGATTCCGGGCGGATTGGCAATCCGCGCTCCAGGTTGCGGTAGGCCTCGAAAAGCATCCATGCCACCCGCTCCGCCCCGCCGCCATGGTCGAGGGTGTTGACTTGCAGGATGCGCAATCGTTTCTCCGGTAAGCTCATCGCGGCCCGCCTTTGCGCGCAAGCGCGCCGGCGATGACGGCGGTCATCTAGGCATACATCCGCTCCGGGGCGAAGACTTCCGCGACGCGGCGGCGGTTTTGCCCGCCGAGGGTGGCGCGCAGTGCCGGGTCGGCGGCAAGCGCCATGATGCGGCCGGCCAGCGCTTCGTCGTCGCCGGGGGGCGCCAACCAAGGCAGGCCGTCCTCGCCCAGCGCCTCGCGGATGCCGGGGATATCGGTGCCGGTCAGCGCCAGTCCGCTCATCATGCATTCCAGCATGCCGTTGGGCACGCCTTCACAGCGCGAGCTGAACACGCCCAGGTCCACCGCGGCCAGCAAGCCGGCAACGTCATCAACTTTATCGAGGAAGCGCACCGCGCGTCCGAGCTCTAGGTCGTAGGCCAGCGCTTTCAGCCGGTCATGCATGTTGCCAAAGCGGCCGGCAAGGAGCAATACCGCCTCGCGCGAATCAACCGCGATAGCATCGACGACGCGCCGCCAAGCGCGCAGCAGCGTCTCGTGATCCTTGTAATTATGCAAATTGGCGACCATGCAGGCGAGGAAGCACCCATCGTCCACACCGAGCCGCGCGCGCCAAGATTGCCGGTCGCCTTCTGGCGCCATCGGCTCTACCCCGTTGTAGACGACATGCACCTTTGCCGGCGGCACACCCCGTGACGCGGACAGCAATTCGGCGCCGTGGCGCGAGTTGGAGATGAACAGCGGCATTCCCGCCAGCGCCCGGCGTTCGAGCCGTGTGCCGGTCAATCCGCGGCCTTCATCGCGCTGGTTCCACACGCACAGGCGCGCGCCGGTCCAGCGCCAGACCAGCCCACACAGCACGTTTGGCAGCACGGTGTAGGGCATCAGCACATGGGGGCGGGCGCGGCGTAGCCCGCTTGCCAGCAGGAGCAGCGCTCGCGCGCGGCGCCCGCGCCCCACCCCCCAGGCAACAGGTATGACGCGCCATGGTATGCCCCACGTGTCGCAAAGCTCCGCCAGGCGTCCGGGGCCGGTGAATCCGCATACCTCGACCCTTGCCCCTTCCGCACGCAGTAGATAGCGAGCCAGCAGCAGGCCCTGCCACTCGGCTCCACCCAGGTCGAGGGTGTTGAAGACGAAGATGATCCGCCGGCCTGACAGCGATATTAGGTTTGGTTGAGATGGTGACATGGATTTAGTGGTCAGACCGGCAATGCTCGCGCGCGGCGCGCACTTCAGCGATAAAATCTTCCACCTGCGCTTCTTCCGGCCAGAGCTGTCCTTCGTGCCAGGCGCCGTCGCGGTCCCAGTGGCCGGGGCAGGCATGCACGGCCCGGTCGAGGAAGGTGTAGCTGATCTCGCAGATGCGCGGCTCGCCTTCCCCGTAGAGAAAATCGTAGGCCATGGACTGGAATCCGCCGTTCGCGGAGACAGCGAAGGCGATCTCGACAGCCCGCGGATCGATGGCCGACTGGTCGTAATTGAGCAGGCCGCTGCCGGAGGCGCGGAAATCGCCCGGGCGGTTCATCCGCCGGAAGGCGAAGGCGCGGTTGCCGATGACGGTGACGCGGGTATCGAAGGCGTTGTCCGGCAGGAAAGCCTGGAAGTAAGCATAGCCGAATTCCGGCTTCCAGTAACCGGGCAGCGGTGGATATTCGGCATGCCGGAGATAAGCGGCGGCCTGGCGCGCGCGCGTCCGGAAGGCGCCAAACTGCGCGCGGGTGCGCGGCAAGCCAGCGGGCGGGCTGAATTCGTTCATCGTCATCGGAAATATACCGCGAGTGAACATGCGGCGGATGAGCGCTTCGGCCCGCGCCGGGCCGTCCACTTTGAGCACATTCGACGATCCCGCGCCGGCGGAGAGCTTGAAGACGACTGGATATGGGGCGGTTCGCGCCCAGGCCAGCGCCTGCTGCTGATCCCAGAACACCCAGGCAGGCGGAACCGGGGCGCCGAGTGCCCGCAGCAGGTAATGCTGGGAAACCTTCTCGTCGTAATGCCAGGCGGTGCGGACGTTGGGAAAGACCGGCAGGCCGAGGGAATGCTCGATGACGTGGAGGATGCGCGGGGCCGACTGCTTCGGATCGGGATAATGCAGCCAGCGCCACATGATACCATCGCAGGCTTTTGCCTGTTCCAGCGCATCTCCGGACAGCAGGTCAACCTCTCGCGCTTCAACTCCGCGCGCGCGCAGACATTCCGCCCACTTCACGGAGTAGCTTTCCTCGCCGATTTTGTCCGGGTGGATGCCGATAATCATGGAATGTCTTCCGCCTTCCGCGCCAGCACGAACGCTTCCGGCGAAAAGCAGCGGCTGCAGATACCGAGGCGCGCGACAATCCGCTCGAGCCATTTTACGGCGCGATAATAGCGGGTGAAGCCGGGCTTTACGCCTGCGTCACCCGGCTTGAACCATACCGCCATGCCGTTCAGATACCCGGCGTCGAGCACCACGCAGCCGGGGCAACGGCTCACCGCGGAGCGCAGCGCCGCAGGCGACATGATCTCCAAATTATGCGTCTCCAGCACTTCCCGCATCTTCCATGGCTCGTAAAAGCGCCGCCGCAGCGCACGTTGCACCGGCGTCAACGCCGGCACGGCCAGTAAAAGCAATCCGCCGGGGCGCACCAGCGCCCAGTGCCGCTCGACTACCGGCTGGTATTCGGTGAAATGCTCGATGAAACCATGGGAATAGACCAAGTCGAACTGCCGGTCCGTCTCCCAGGTGAAAAAATCGGCTTGCACAAAAGTCGCTTTGATGCACTGGCGGGCGAATTCCGAGCGCACTTCTTCCACTCGCGGAGAGAAGTCCAGGCCGGTGCAGGCAAAGCCGCACTGCCGGGCAAGGTACAGCAGCATGGCGCCCGGCGCCACGCCCACCTCCAGGCAGGCGCTGCCCGGCGGTGGCAGGAAGCGCGCGAGCCGCCCGGCCCAGGACGGGCGGGTGCCGCCTTCCGGCAGCGTAAAGCCGTTGGGGTGCCTCGCTGTCCAGAAGTCACGGTCGGTCAGCGCCGTTTCCTGTTCCGCGGGCGTGGCCATGGCTCACCGCCCCTTCCATGCGCGCGCGTGCGCTTCGAGATCGCGCAAGCGATAATCGATGGTATGGCGCGCGCGGATGAGCTCGCGTCCCGTCCGGCGTATCTCCAGCCAGCGCGGGTTGGCAGGATCGACCAGATACTCCCGCAACCGCTCGGTGAAAGTGTCGCGGGTGAAGACGATGCAGTTTTCGCCATTGACGAAACCGAGCTGCTCCAGGTCGTCGGTCTGCTGGGCGAAGAGCAGGCTGCCGGCGGCGAGTGTTTCAAAATACTTGGGTGTAGTCAGCCGGTAGGCCGGATCCTCGGAGCCGGCGGCGATGACGGCATCGAAACCGGCCAGCCAGGTGAAGAACTCACGGTCGTCCATCACCTTGTTCTCCACCCCGCTGTTCGTGTAGGATTTCACCCCCGGCTGCTCGCGGCACCAGTTACGCAGCGTGTAGGCAGGTCCGCGGGCGGCGCCGAAGATGGCGACCTCGCGCTGACCGCGATAGTCGATTGGCTCGTTGCCGATCCATTCGTCGGGGATGGCCCACGGGAAGTGGACAATCCGCTCCGCGGGAATGCGGGTGAAGTGTCGCCTCGTCGGCGCGTCATAAAGCGCCAGGATATAATCGAGCCTTTCTCGCAGGAAATAAGCGATGCGCCACTGCTCGCGGTGCGGATCGCTCATGATAACGTAGCAGGGACAGGACGTTGGACGGAGGAACATGCCGGCGCGCCGCCACTTCAGCACCGGAGCGGCCCAGCGTGGCTCGAAGGAGACGATGAAATCCACCTGCCGGCAAAGTCGATCGAACTGCCGCTGATCGTAAAGGACGCGCGTGTCGAACGCGCGGCACAGCGCCTTGACGAGGGGCGGTGTGAGCGAACACACGCTCTTCCCGAGGAGGACGAACTCCGGATCGATGACCAGGCCGAGTTTTAAGCGGGCGCCCGCCACGCATCCTCCTCCCGCACCTGGTAGATACCCACCCAGGCGTCGCGCAAATACAGCACCGGCCCGTGGAGCGCGCCACGAGCGTAGAGCTCCTCGATTGCCAGGCAGACGTCGCGCATCCAAGCGTTTCGCTCGATGAATTCAGGATTGAAATCATGCCAGAGCAGGAAGGCGCCGGGCCGCAGGAGCGGCAGCGCCTTCAGCGTGTCGTTGATGACAAACCAGGTATCGTGCGAGCCGTCGATATAGGCTATGTCGAGTGGACCGAGATCTGGTTCCCAATCGGCGGTGTTGGCGAAAATCTGCACGATGTTTGCCAGGTTGCGCCGGCGATAATAATCGCCGATTTCCTCTCGATCGAGCTTCATCGTGGTGAAGGTTCCTCCTCGTGCAAACTCCTCGGGAGGGATATTGACCGTATAAATCGTCGCCTGTGGCGCATTGAGCGCCATCAGCACGGCGGAATGGCCGCGGGCGGTGCCGATGTCCAGGCAGGCCGACGGATGAGTGTTGCGCACCACGGTCGCCAGGCTTTCCGCGTCGCGGACGCGGCGCTGATTCAGATCTTCGACGGACCGGTACTCGTAAACATCGAGATCATCAAGTATTGGATCGAGCTCCCAGTGAAAATAGCGCAACAGTTCCCGGTAATCGGCCAGCGCGAAGGCCCGCCGGCGCAGATGCGGGAAGGCATCCACGCCGAGAAAGCGGCGAAACCGCCGGCGAATTCTCTCTCTGATACTCATCTTGTTCAAAGCGAGACCCGCTCAATGCATTCGGTCGTCCAGGGGATCTGCGGCAGCATTTTCGCGCGCACCGTTTCACCCGGATAAGCCGGATTGCCTGCCCGGCTCTGTCCGACGGTAAGCACGATGCCGACGCCTTCGCCGGTGCAGGAGCGCACGTTATGGATGCTGGCGCGGACGCGCAGCTCATACCTGCGCGGGGCCAGCAGGCGCGCCGGGATGAGGGCCGTCGAGCGATATTCACCGGGCTCCAGGTTGGGCAATTCGCCGGCTTCTTCGTCGTAAAAGGAGCGGATGAGCGGGGATTGATCGTCGTCGAGCAGGTCGAAATAGACGCGCAGGCCGGGAGTGCGCTGCAGCACTGCGTAGCGGATGGCGATTTCGACCGGCTCCCCATTCATCACCGTGTGCCCCGGCTGTCCGCGTTGGCTAACCTTGACATCGAGGAGTCGAACCACCGGATCGGCGGGCAGCGAGGCGATGACCTGCTCGATGGTGGCGGTCGAGCCGGCAGCCTGGCTCTGGCGCAGATAATCGTCGGTGACGGAAATGATGTCGCCGGTCCGGTGCACGCGGCCTTGATGCAGCCAAATTGCCTTGCCGCAGATGTTGCGGATTGCCGCCATATTATGGCTGACGAACAATACCGTGCGGCCTTCCTTTGCGACATCGCCCATCTTGCCCAGGCATTTTTTCTGGAAGGCGGCGTCGCCGACAGCGAGGACTTCATCCACCAGCAGAATCTCCGGCTCCAGGTGCGCTGCGACGGCGAAGGCGAGGCGGACGTACATGCCGCTGGAGTAGCGCTTGACCGGCGTGTCGAGGAAGCGCTCGATTTCCGAAAAAGCCACGATCTCGTCGAATTTACGGACGATCTCCGCGCGGCGCATGCCCAGGATGGCGCCATTGAGGTAGATATTTTCGCGTCCCGACAGCTCGGGATGGAAGCCGGTGCCCACCTCAAGGAGCGAGCCGATGCGGCCATGCAGCTCGACGCGGCCCCCAGTCGGCTCGGTGATGCGCGAGAGGATCTTGAGCATCGTGCTTTTCCCGGCGCCGTTGCGGCCTATCACGCCCACCACCTCGCCCGGCTTCACGTCGAAGGAGACGCCGTCCAGCGCCCAGAAGTCGTCCACCGGCACCAGCGGGCCTTTCCCGCCGCTTATCGCCTGCCCGACCTTCGCCGCCAGCAGTTTCGAGCGCCAGGTCAGCGCGTCGCGCAGTGTCTTGGCGCCCGCCATCGTCTTCGGCCCGGCGACGATGCGGTAACGCTTGCGCAAATCTTCAACTCGTATTGCGATGTCCGTCATATTCGTAGTGACTAGTGGTTAGTGACTGGTGGCTAGTGGACTGGTGAACGATAGGCTTACCAGTCTACTTGCCGCTTACCCGACTAGTGTTCACTTATTGCTGTCGCAATTTTGATTCCAATGATCGCCGCAAACTGCCAAGCATGCGGCTGAGTTCGTCTGCATGAGACATAAAGTCTCGTACAAGATGTTCATCGACAAATCGCAAGCGTTTTGCAATCTCCGCCTGGGTATCCAATTCTGCCATGGAACCGCAGGAGATCGACACATGTTGCACAAATTCCGGTGTATGCCGGCGTGCGGAACCTTCAGCAACATTCGATGGCACGGAAACCGCGGCCCGACGCATTTGATTTGTCAGCCCATACAACTCAGACTTGGGGAAATGCTCTGTGAATTCATAGCATTCAACCGCCAGCTCCACGCCCTTCTGCCATACGAGAAGGTCACGATAACTCTTTACTTCCATTGTTTTACCTCCCGTGAGAATAGCAAATATGGCCGAACAAGTAGACAGTGGCAAATACTCGGTTAGTAGCAGTGTATTGTATTCAGGCAGACTTTATGGTAACTAGCCCACTAGCCACTAGTCACTAGCCACTTCTTTATATCACATCCGCGAAATACCTTTCCATGAACCGGAAGAAATACAGGCCGCCGGCAAGGAGGAGCAGCACCATGCCGACGGAGACGGCCATCATGGCATCGGGGGGACTGCCACCGAGCAGCGCCCAGCGGAAGCCACCTATTACGCCGACCATGGGATTGAGACCGTAAATAAAGCGCCAGGCGCCATGCACCTCGCTGGTGGAATAGACCACCGGCGAAAGGAACATCCATACCTGCACCAGGAAGGGGGTTATATACTGCACGTCGCGATACTGTACGTTGAGCGCGGCGAACCACAGGCCCACCGCCAGCGAGGAAAGCACGGCCAGCAGCAGGAAGAGGGGCAGCGCCAGCAGCGCCCAGCTCCAGGCAAAGTGCCAGGTCGAGGTGAGCGAATACCAGACCATCAGCGACGTCAGCAGTCCGAAGGCGATGACGAAATCGACTAGTCCGGCGCCAAGGGCCGCCAGCGGAATGGCCATGCGCGGGAAGTAGACCTTGGTGAGCAGGTTGGCGTTGCCGACCAGACTGTTGCTGATGCGCGGGAGCGACCCGGCGAACAACTGCCAGGGCAGCAGCGCGGCGAAGGTGAAGATGGGGTAAGGGATATCGTTATCGGCCTTAAGGCCGGCCATCTTCTGAAAAACGAAAGTGAAGACCACCATGGTGACGAAGGGCTGGAGCAGCGCCCACAGCACGCCCAGTCCGGTCTGCTTGTAGCGGACTTTGACGTCGCGCAGCGCCAGGAAAAAAAGCAGCTCGCGGTAAATCCACAACTCGCGCAGCTTGAGCGACCGCCACCCGCGCGGCGGCAGGATGATGGTAACCGGCGGCTCGACAGTCTTAATGTCCGTGGTATTGGGTGATGCGATCATAATCAGGATGAATAACTCGATTTTTCCCGGTGAAAGCGTAGCCTACACAATAGTCGTTGTCAAGAAAGAGAGTGGTTAGTGGCGGGTGGCGAGTGACTAGTGATTTCGATAAATGGCAGGTTTGCTTTATAAAAGAGAACATTTTGGCGATATGCCACTCACCACTTCCCGCGCGGCTTACCACTTTCCCGGCTACTGCTGTACCGATTATCCGACACTCGCGCGTATTGCGCCACAGGTGTATTCCCTCTACAACATATATCCGCGGTGACATCGGGTATCGTTAATTCAGTAATTCCCCACGCGCACAACCGCTGGGGGCGAGCAGCAGGGGGGAAACTGATGAGATTAGGCGGACATAGCAATGATAAAAATTCCCTCTCTCCAATCGATCCGGAGGAGTTACTGCAAGGGTTGAAGCTGACGACGGGCAAAGCCGCGGAATTTTGCGATATCTCGCGCCGGCAGCTTTGTTACTGGACAGATAAAGGCATCGTCGATACGCTGGAGGACGATGGAGAGAGTGATGGGGATGATAGCGGCGCGCGGCGCGTATACGATTTTACCGCGCTGCGCAAAGTATTGCTGATAAAACAACTGCTGGAGATGGGCCGCGGCTTGAAACGCGCTACCCGCGAGGCGGAATTTTACCTGCAGCAACTGGAAGACGACCAGCTCCAAGCAAACGCCGACCGCCGCGCATGCGAAGAGATGCTGCAGCAGCAGACGGAACGGCTTCTCGGCATATCGGAGCAGATCCGCTCGTCGGCGCAACGGGGACGAGTCAGCCCGGCGGACATGCGCGAGATCGCGCGCGAGATTCATTTCCTGCTCGAGCTGCTTACCTACGAAGAGAGCGCGACGATGCAGCTCCAGGAAGACGTGAATGCCATCAACCAGTTTCGCGCGCTGATCGATCAACTCGTATTGAACGTCGAGGATAAGGTATCCGAGACGCTGGCGGTCTCGCGGCGGGGGGCGGCGGTGCGGTAGCGGCGGGGAGTGGCGATAGCCTCTGCTGCGTTAAAATGAAAAGTGAAAATTGTAAAATGCAAAATTCTGTCGAAAACTCAACGGCAGATATTGGCCTTAAGCAGGAGATCCGTTCTTTGGTTTCGGCTCTGCCGGAGCTCTGAAGATAGAAATGCCGGTCCGGGTGAATGACCGGACCGGCATTTATGCTGATGTCGCGAGCAAGTGGGACGCCGCGGAAGATGCAGGGTTTATTCCTCGCCGATTTCAAGTCCCGTTGCAGCGGCGGCGGCAGCGGCAGCGGCAGCTTCGATTTGCGCAAGCAATTCCTTGCGATTCACCCTGATCTCGCGCGGGGCAGCAATGCCCAGGCGAACTTGCTCTCCACGAACCTCCAGCACCGTGATCTCGATACCCCCATCGATCACAATGCTCTGTCCCGTCTTTCGGGTCAGTACTAACATTTCCTCGCCGTCCTTTCCTCCGGGGCTGTTTCCCGGAGCTCATCGTGAGTATGGCTTACGAACAGATTACCGTGTGGAAGATCTCGCTGGTTCCATATGAAGAGGATAGGTCCAGTAAGCGCCTTCCGGTGATGCACTTCAGTTTCTGCATCCTTGCCCACTTACCTTCCCGTTTTGCTGAATAATTAATCTCCTATTAATATATTTTACTTCGTTTTAATTATCTCCTTCCGCCAATCGCCCGGCATGACGGACCGATCCGGCAGGAGTTGCGCCCGGTCAAGGCGAATCAATATGCGTAAACGAACTATTAAGTATTATTCATCGAGCCGGCGCCTGACCGTAAGATGACTCCGTTACTCAGTATAGCGCCGAATCGTCGGCAAAGCAATATAAAATTTATAGTTTCTTAATCTAGAATAATGTGAGGCAACCGACTGTGAGATTATCCTGGTACAGAACAAGGAGTTCACGAATGGCCATGCTGTTAGCCGTTCTCGTATTGGGGGCGCTGGGCTCGAAAATTCCTTCGGACGGAGATATTGCCGCGCGCCTGGAGGACGCCATTCGCCTGCAACTGCATCCGGAGAGAGTGCGTGTGGTCGTGAAAAGGCCATCTCGTCTTTCTACCACCTTCGAGAAGGTCGAGATCACCATCACCGGCTTCAACGCGGACAAGCTGCCGCTGGCTATGCCGCCGCCGCTCGCGGCGGCGGCCGGCGAAAAACCGCGCCGTCGCGAGCGGCAGATTCGCATCGCGGATGTCCGGTTGACCTGCGAACGGTTCGTCGTCAACGGATTAGCCGTGTCGGAGCTCGCCTTGCAGGGAAAAGACGTGCATCTGCCGTTCAAGGCGGTGCGCGCCGGCGTCTTTCAGGTTTCCGCCGCTCGTTCGGTGACCGGATACGTGGTGGTCAAGCAGGACGACCTGACGAAATTCCTGGGCACGCTGCCCCTGCCCATTACCGATCCCAAAGTGAATATCACGCCGGCGGAGTGTCTCGTCAACGGGAACGCGCGCATCCTGGTGAAAATTCCCATCCACCTGTCCGGACAGCTTATCGCGCGCGACGGCGCCGTGCTTTACCTGGATAAACCGCGCCTGCGGGTGACAGCTATACCGGTTCCCGCGTTCGTCTCGAAACACGTGCTTAAAAATCTCAATCCGCTGGCCGACCTGAACAAGGCATTGCAACTGCCGGCGCCGCTGACGATCACGCGGTCGTCCCAGCAGCATGGGCAACTGCGCATCGAGGGCGAGCTGCGTTTCCCCCCACCGGAGAATCCATGATGTCCATTCCGTCACCCGAAGAACTGGTCGAGCGTTACGGCGCGCGCTCTCCCGAAAAACTGGCCGGCGAGATGGGTTTTCGAATCATCCGCACGGAAATGCCGCCGATGATGCCGGGCCTTACCATCTTGAGCGAATATCAACCACAGCGCGAGATCATCCTCTACCTGGAGCCGATACGCCAGGCCGCCAGGAACCGAGGCGAGTCGCCGGCTCGTCGCGAGCAATGGCACATCGCTCATGAACTATATCATGCATTGGTGGAAACCCACGCCGTCTCCGCCTGGCGCGTATGCGAAACCGAAGCCGATATGTGGGCCGACGAATTGATGGTGTTGATGGGAGCATGAATTTCCTTCCAATCTTCCCCTTCGCTGTTTATAATGGGGGGAATGAGCGATGAAACACGGAAAACAAGCGACCAGACGGCCAAAATGCACCTGGTGTTGATCACCGCGGCGCTGTCGCTGGTGGGTTTTGTATTGGAAATCGGGCCATTTGCCGGCATTTTCCCAGTGATTGTCGGCCTGCCGCTGGAGCTGCCCACGCTGGGTTTCCTGCCGTATCTGGCGCTGGCCGCCTCCGCGGCGGTGGGCCTGCACATATCGGAAGAGGAGCCGACTCCCAAGGAGAAGAAGCCAGAAGTCCCGGAAGTGCGGCCAACTCCGGAAGGCGAGATGGTGGGCCAGCGCGTGCGAGTACGGCCCGAGCTGGCGCAGATGCGCATGGTCTTCACCGCGCTGGGCGGTTATGCCCTGCTGAAAGGAATCAATCTGGCGCTGATGTGGCCGCTTGTCGCCGCGCAGGGCAGCGCAGTCTCGCCGGAACAGTTGCTCTCCGCCTTTCTGTTCGGTTTCATTTACGTGGCGCTGGGCTGGTTCGTAATGTGGCAGTTCCTCCGCTGGTACGCGCAGCGGCGCAAATGGGTGCGCCTGCAGGAAGAACTGGTGGGCGGCAATGTAACGTATATCATCGCCTTCTTCATATTGATCAAACCTGTTATAAATCTTATATTAAAAAGCTATGCTCTTTCTCCGCTGATAATCACGGAAGTATTGCTCAACCTTGCGGTGTTGGCCGCCGCCTGGTTGCTGTGGACCGCGCGCTCCGTCACGATGCGCCGCACCATCGTCGGCCTGCTTACCATCGGCGGAGCGATCGTCCTCATTACCATCGCGCTCGCCTTCATCGAATCTGCCGGCTCTCAAGGCTAATCACTCATTCATTTTTGCCGGGGGATCGGCGGCTACGGCGGTGGCGGGGCGCATAATTATGCAGGGACCAACCGCGCGCAGCATATTCATTTCGGCGGTTGCACCCAATTTATCCAATCCCGGCACATCTGTCACCACCAGGGCGTCCGGCAGCCGTTCGATTTTCTCACGGAACAGCGGATAAGCATCCGCGTCATCGGCCACATAAAAATATACCTTACGGCGGGAATAAAAGACCACGCTTTCGGAGGCATTCCTGCTGTATAACAACACGGGATCCTGCCCGGGAAGGGATGAAAGGTATCTTCCCAGCGCCGCGGAAACGCCATACTGGCTGCGGATGACGAGCGGCGCGAAGCCGAGGAGCAACACCGCGAGCAGGCATGCCCACGCCGCCAGTAGCCCGCCCGCCAGCCGCAACGTCTCCCGACGCGCGTTTCCGGAAAACAGGTAATGAAGGAAGAGGCCACCGGAAACGAGCAGCAGGAACAGGACGATCGCCGCGGCGAGCGGAGGAAACGGCAGCGATCCCAGCGGACTGCCCGCGGCGCGCCCATGCCACAGCACGGCGACCGGCGCGCCAACCCAGATCAGGCCGACGAACGCCAGCAGGAACTGGCGGACGGCGCCGGCCCGGCGCTGCCGGGGCGAGGACGGCTCCGCCGTGCTCCGTGCAAGCAGATGGAGGGCGAACAGGACCGCCGCCGCGCCGGAGACCGCCTGAATATAGCTGGGCAATTGCGTGGCCGACAGGGAGAAGACCGCGATGATTACGGCCATCCACACCCAGGCGAAACGGCGCAAGCGCGAAAAAACCCCGGCGTCCAGCGGCATGGCCTTTGCATCGACGGGAGCGATCAGGTCGTGCGCGACAAACGCGCTGACCGGGAAGAGCAGCAGCAGGCTGACCGGAAGGTAATACAGCAAGCCCAGCAGCCGATTGCGCGATCCGTGGTCTTCCATGACGGCGGTGAAGCGTCCTACGTTCTCGGCCATGAAAAAATGATGCAGAAAGCCTGGGCCGTCCAGCGCGTAAGTAGCCAGATACCACGGCGCGGCGATGAGCAGGAACAACGCGATGCCGCCCGCCCAAGGCATCGCCCGCGCAGCAGCGCGCAGCGTGCGCCGGCTGAGGTGATACGCCAGCCAGATGAGCGCCGGCAGTATTATACCTACCGGTCCCTTGGTCAGGAAAGCCAGCGCGATGCAAACCGCCGCCGCCATGTACCAGCGGCGAATGCGCGTAGTCGAGGCAACATTCGCCGTTGTCTCCAGGTCGGCCTGCAGCAAAGCAAGCAAGGCGCCGGTGATGAAAAGGGTAAGCAGGGAATCGGTAACGGCGGCGCGCGCCCAGATGGCCGTCAGCGGCATGACGGCCAGCGCCGCCGCGCCGAGAAAGGCCGCCCCCCGGCCCACCGCACGCATTTTATCCGGCGCCTCGCGTGGAGCCAACCAGCGGAGCAGAAAGGCATGCACCAGCAGCACCAGCAGCAGGCTGGCGACGGCCGACGGCAGGCGCGCCGCCCACTCGCGCGCGCCGAACAGCCGTATAGATCCCGCCTGAATCCAATAATATAGGATTGGCTTTTGATAGCGCGGCTCGCCGTTGAACCGCGGGATAAGATAACCGCGAAGTGAATGCGATTCCGCCATCTGCCGGCTTGCCTCGACGAAGCGAGCCTCATCTATCTCGGTGAGCGGCGCCCATGTCAACCAGACGCCGAAGAGCAGCGCGCATCCGAGAACCAACAGGACTCGTTGGCGGATGATCGAGTTATTTCCAAGTCGAACGAGCAAAAACGGCCTCCAGGCAGAAAATCGCAAACCAGCATAACGCAATGCATGGGCTGGAACAATCCGGCAATGTTGTGTAAATAACCATTATTTGCGCCAGGTGAAACAGGAATTATGCAAGGATGTCGAAACAGTTATGCAATCGATGACCGATACAATTGATAAGTGAGATCAACCTTATCGACTGTAGGCTAACTCTTATTACCTATATAATTAAATAGTTATGGAGGTGAAGATGTCAATAAACCGCGGGGCAGGTCTGCTGCTCCTCTGTTTCCTTGCCGGGCGGATCGGATTGGCCGCCGGTATTCCTACGGCGCCGTTCCCCTATGTCTGGGGCACCGCATATCACGTGCTGCCGGAGACGCACAACAACGAATCCGGCTACTTCTCGCTGTGCGAAGGACGAAACGGCAAGGTCTATGTCGGCGCGGCGAAGTATGGCGTCAATGCCTACCTGGTCGAGATCGACCTGTCTACCGGGAAGCAGCGCGTCGTCATCGACGTGAATAAGCTCACCGGCGCGACGGGCGCCGGCGACGCCGCGCAGGCGAAGATTCACACGAAGAATTATGTAGCGCCCTCCGGTGTCATCTACTGCGGCTCGATGACCGGCAGCCATAAGGGTCCGGACGAGGATACCGGTTACCCGGGCGGCTACGTAATGCGTTATGATCCGAAAACGGATAAAGCCGAGAATCTGGGCATGCCGTCGAAGGGCGACAGCGTCATCGACATCATCGCCGACGAAGGCCGCGGGTTGCTATACGTGTGCACCATCAGCAATAACCACTGGCTGGTCGGCTCCCTCAAAGATAAAACCTACCGCGATCTTGGCGTAGCGGTGGCCGGCTTCGCTGCCACGCTGGTAGATAAGGAAGGCCGCGCGCACGTGCTGACGGATAAGTATGAGCTGGCCACCTATGACCCGAAGACCCGGCAGGTACAGGTTCGCCCGATCATCACCGGCAAGGCGCGCTGGGAGACGAAATCCGACGTTCCCATCTGGGTGATGTCGCCGGAAGGTCGCTACGCTTACCTGATAATGATGAACGACCCAACGCTGATCAAAATCGACCTGCTTTCCAAAGGCATAGTTATGCAGGCGGAGAACCTGGGCGCGATGATCGACGGTAAAGGGCCCGACTCGCGCAACGGGCTGGCGATGGGACCGGATGGCCGGGTTTACGCGTTGATCCGCATCGACAACGCCACCGGCTTCGGGAGCGGCTACCTGCACCACCTGGTTCGTTATGACCCGAAGATGAAGAAACACGAAGACCTGGGCGTGCTGGCAGTGCGAAACCCGGATTTCTTCGCGTGGCAGGGTCCGGATGGCAAGGCGCCGCCCTGGTCATACGGCTACCACACGCTGCCCGACGGCGTACTCACCCCGCTGCATACCAGTATGTCGATGATTGTCGGCGCGAACAACACGGTTTACGCCACTATAATTTACCCCTTCACGCTGCTGAAGATCGACGCCTACCGCCAGCAGGCTCGCGCCGAGGTGAAGCCGGCGGAGGAATATATCGATGTCGCCTTGAAGCAGTGCGATAAGGTGGAAAAGGATATGCCGCACATCACCGCGATCGCCGAAGTCTGCGCGAAACGGCACCTGGCCGGCGGCGGATTCGACTTCCCATGGAACTATCAATCTCTGCAGCAGGAGCTGTCGGGTCGCTCCGGCGGCATGGTAAGTCTGGGACGCATGTGGACGAATGACCGCACCGACGAGCAGAAGGCCAACGACATGGCCATCATCGGCTGGGACCGCGCGCCGGGGAACGGCGAGGCGGATCGTCTGCGCGGGCTGAAAAAGCAGGGCGTGTATATCATCGGCTTCGGACCGAAGGAGTTGCCGGCGCTGGCGGAGTGCGTGGAGCAATGCGACGCCTTCTTCGATACCGGACTGCCGGACGATCGCGTGGTGACACTGCATTACGGAGATAAAGTCGGGCGTATCAACCACCTGGTCAACACGCTATACGGTTGGGCCTTCATCGGCGAAGTGGTGAGCGCGCTCACCCGCCAGGGGAAAATGCCGCCCATCTGGAAGTCATACGCCTACAAGGATGGGGTGGAATGGGGCAACCGCTATCACATGAAGGCGCAGTTCCACGACGATCTGACGGCGCCGCCGCAGCCGGCGGGCAAGCTCGGTAAAGCGTGGCTCGCTCAGATGCGCGATCACATGCGCCGCTTCAGGAACACGCAGCTTCCCGCGGTCCGGCAGGCGGCCGATTTGCTTGCAGCGGAACTGGATGCCGGAAAGACGCCCTACGTGCTCTCTTCCGGCCACATGCCGTGGGTTTACGTGGGCAAGTATGAAGACGCCCGCTGGATGAAGGTGCTCGATTTCCACTCCACGGTGGCTTACCAGGTCAAGGACTTCAAGGAGAAGCTGCCGGAAGGGACGCTGGCGGTGCGCATCGGCTACTTCGGCGAGGACCAGACCGCGCGCGACCTGTATGCGGAAAAGAAAGTGCGCCTGATTCAGATCACTTCCGACAGCATTTATCCGGAGATGCGCCAGCCGGACAACCTGGCAGTGAAGATTGACATGGGCATGGCCTTCGGCGACGCGTGCGTGAAGTTGGCCGGTTATCCCATCCCCCTCTTCCCGCCCAGCGGCGTGATGCAAATTGTAGCCTACGAGGCAATCAACACCGAAGTATTGTCGCGACTGGAATAGGCGAAAAGGATGAACCCCTCCTGAGACGAATAGAGAAAGAGATGGAGGCATATCATGCGCATTACCCGTGAGATCGTCCCGCTGCTGCTGGGCCTGCTGGCCTGCGCCGGCCTGGCGGCTGATCCGCCCGCGGCGCCGTTCCACTACCTGCGGAGCACGGCCTATCATGTGATGCCGGGCACCCATACCGACGAATCCGGCTACTTTTCCTTGTGCGAGGGGCTGGACGGCAGTATATACGTGGGCACCGCCGCCTATAACCGGAATGCCTACCTGGTGGAGTTCAATCCGACCACCGATAAGCAGCGCATCGTGATCGACACCAACAAGCTGTGCGGACTGACGGCGACCGGCTACGCGGCGCAGGCGAAGATTCATACCAAAAACTTCGTCGGGCCGTCGGGCAAGATTTACGTCGGCTCCAAGCAGGGGTACCGCTCGAAGGGTGACGACTCCGAGTATCCGGGCGGCTACGTGATGACCTACGATCCGCGCAACATGCGGACGGAAAATCTAGGTATGCCTTACCCCACCGAGGGAGTGATCGACGTAGTGGCCGACGAAGCGCGCGGGCTGCTTTACGTGGTTACCTGCGAGAACCAGCACTGGATGCTCTACTCGATGAAGGAGAAGAAGTATCGTGAATTAGGCCCGCTGCTGGCCTCCTACGCCACCACGCTCATCGACGCGAAGGGCCGCGCGCATGTCATTACGAAGGATTTCAAACTGGCAACCTATGACCCGGCCACCGACAAGGTGAGCACCCGCCCGGTCTTCATCGGAGACGCGCGGTGGGCGCCGGCGGCAACCGGTTATCCTATCCCCATCTGGTCGCTGGCGGGTGATGGACGCACCGCCTATGCGATCCTGCTGGGCGATCCCACGCTGCTGCGTTTCGACTTGCTCGACGATGGACCGCGGGTGAAGGCTGCCAACCTGGGCAAGATGATCGACGGCAAGGGGCCGGATTCACGCGGCGGATTATCCATCGCCCCAGACGGGCGCATCTATGCGATGATCAGTATTCAAAACGACACCGGGTACGGCGCCGGCACGCTGCACCACCTGGTGCGTTACGATCCGAAGAGGAAGAAGCACGAAGACCTGGGCGTGCCGGCGGTGACCAACCCCGATTTCTTCCCGTGGAAGGATGCGGACGGCAAGCCGCTGCCCTGGTCGCACGGATACCAGACGCTACCCGACGGCACGCTGACGCCGCTCTACAACCAGGGGCTGATCGTTACCGCGAACAATACGGTTTATGCGACCTTCCTCTACCCGTTCACGCTGCTGCGGATAGACGGGTTCACTCAACTACCGGAAGCGGCCACCCCGGCGACCGATTACGTAAATTTCGCGTTGCGGCAATGCAGCGCGATCGAGGCGAACATGCCCGCCATTACAGAAGCGGCGGAGAAGATCGCGCGGCGGCATCTGAACGGCGGCGCCTTCGTCTTCCCCTGGAACAGCCAATCGCTGCAGCAAGAAATCGTGGGCCGCGCCGGCGGCGTCATCAATGTTGGGAGCGAGTGGAAAACCGACCGCACGGATGCCGAGAAGGCAAACGATATCGCCATCGTGGGCTGGGACCGCGCGCCGGGCAAGAACGAGCTGGCCGCGTTGCGGGCGTTGAAAGCGCGCGGCGTTTTCATCGTCGGCTTCGGGCCGAAGGAGCTGCCGGAGCTGGCGGAGCATGTCAAGCTGTGCGACGCCTTCTTCGACACCGGCCTGCCCGACGACCGTGTGGTCACGCTGCCCAACGGCGAAAAGGCCGGGCGCGCCAATCACCTGATCAATGCCATGAATTGCTGGGCATTCCTCGCCGAGATGGCGGGCGCTCTTACCCGCCAGGGGAAAATGCCGCCGTTCTATCAGTCCATGTTCGTGCCGGCGGCGGAATGGAATGCCCGCTATATCGGCAAAATGCAGTTCCATAACGACCTGCAGGTTGCGCCGCAGCCGCCCGGAAAGCTGGGACTCGACTATCTGGATCAGATTCGTTATCACCTTCGCCGCTTCAAGCGCCTGCAATTGCCGGCGATTCGCCAGGCGGCGGAGCTCATCGCGCGAGATGTTGAGGCAAACAAACCGGTGTTCGTGCTGGGCATGGGGCACATGCCCGCCTTCTATATCGGACATTCGGAGGATGCCCGCTGGATGAAGTATATCGACGCCCACACGTTCCTGGCCAGCCAGGTTGACGACGTGCGGAAGAACGTGCCGGACGGCGGGCTGGTGCTACGGCTGGGCTACTTCGGCGAAGACCAGGCCGGACGCGACTTGTTTGCCGAGAAGAAGCTGCGGCTGATTCTGCTGAGCGATGAAAATCCGACCCCGGGCATGGAACTGCCGGCCGATCTCCTGCTCCATATCGACATGGGCATGGCCTTCGGCGACGCCTGCGTATCGCTGGAGGGTTATCCCATCCCCATCCTGCCCCCCAGCGGCGTCGTGCAGATCGTCGTCTTTGAAGCGATTAACACGGAGGTGCTGGCGCACCAGCCTGGCAGGGAATAAGGCGGCAAAGGTGGAACATAAAAAAAACGTCGAACAAGGGGGAGTCATGAAAACGTGTATTATAGTGGCGATGCTGTGCTGTGCCATCCTGCCGGGCTTTTTCGCCCGCGCCGCGGAGGAGATCGTGGATCCCGTCTTCAATTTCAACGCCATCTTCAAAGATCCGTTGGACGTCAAAGTGCTGTCGAGTAAGGAGGTCAGGGACGAGCTGACCAGGAACGTGCCGGTGGTCGTTGAGGAGGTGGAATACACCGCCGAGGTGATGAACGGCAAGCCGGTGCGCATCTACGGCGTGCTGGCCTACCCGAAGGAAGGCCGCGATCTGCCGGGCGTCTACTGGAGCCAGGGCGGCATGTACGCGGCGGGCGACTACTGGCCGAAGGTGTGGGCGGGCAAGGGGTATTTCTGCATGAACGTCACCCTGCCGCACGACGTCTATAACTCTTTCACGCGCTTCACCACCGAACGGGTGGAAGACGGCAATCTGGCCCACCTGGGACTCGCGCAGATGCGCGCCATCACCTATATGACGCAGCGGCCCGAAGTCGATAAGGAGCGCATCGGCATAGGAGGCAGCTCGTATGGCGGGTTCTTCGCGACCCTGATTGCCGGCGCCGATCCACGGGTGAAGTGCGGCATGTCCTTCTTCACCAGCGGCAATCACCAACTCGGCACCGGTTACCCGCAGTTCAAGCAACTGCGCACCACCGATGAGGTGGGCATCTGGTCGGGCACCATCGATCCGGCGTGGCGATTGAAGCGCAAGGCCGTGCCATTCTTGTGGGCGGTGGCTTCCGACGACCACTGGCAGCATTTGCCCGCCGCCGTGCAGACCTATAAGGACTCGATCGGCGAGAAGCGCATGGCCATCGCCCCCAACTGGTATCACGCCTTCCCGGAAAATATCGACAACGAGCTGATCGACTGGTTCGATGTCTATCTGATGAAGATCCGCAAGCCCTACAACCAGCCGTCGGCAATCGAAGTCAAGCAAGTCGAAGGCAAGCTGATTGCAAGCTGGAGCTGGACCGGCGACAACCGGGTGAAGAAGGCGGAGCTGCTGGTGGCTTACGGCCGCACCCGCCCCTGGCATGACGGCTGGCTATTCCGCTATCATTACGCCATTCCGACGGTCATCCGCGACGACCATACCTTCGTCGAGCTGCCGGTGCCGGAGCCGGGGATCGAAATGTTGATCTACGGCAATATTACCGATGATCGAGATGTAATCACTTCCACCGTGCCGATCACGGTGAAAACCGCCGAGTTCGGCCCGCTCGACATCACCCCGCTGATGCTGAATACGTCGCTGATGTCCGAATTCACGCCGGAGGAGATGCTCTTCTTTGCACGCCATAGCGAGCCGGTCGAAGGCAAAGTCGATACCGAAATGAAGCATACGGGCCGCGAGAGCCTGCGCGTGGAAGCGGGGAAGACACTCCGGTTGAAGCTCGGTCATATCCCGGAGCACAGTCATAAACTGTTCCTCTGGCTTCGGTCGGAAAATCCGTCGAAGGTCAAGGTGACGGTCACGGCGTCGAAGCCGGCCGGCTGGGAAAGCTCGATTGTCAATATCATTCGTAGAGAACAGCCCGACGATCCGAAAATCGCCTACGATGACATCAAGCCGCCGGAATACAGTGGTGAATTCGATGTCGATGACCAGTGGAAGCGGATCGAGCTGGATTGCCCATACGACGGCATGCCGGTAGAAGGATACAGCCTGTCGATCGTCGGCAGCGCGACATACTGGGTAGATACGATATGGTTCGTGCCGCAGTGGAAGCAATGAATCTATCTTATCGGCGCGTCATGGCCGCCTGCGCGCTTGCGCCGCCCGACCGCATCCCGCGCTACGATAAGTTCTGGACCTATCCGCAAGAATGGGAGCGGCGTTTCGGGCCGGCGGACGAGCTGACCGACGTCTGGATTTTGCCGCCGAACGAGACGCCGTTCCCATCGCGCGCCCGGCAATTGCGGGAGGATGGCGAGGATGTCTTCAGTATCGATTCCTGGGGACGGACGTTGCGTGGCCGCAAGGATGCCTACTTTACCGAAACGCTGGCCGTGCCCATTCCGGAAGGCGCCGGCCCGGACGATGTCGAGTTCGAGCCGCCGGCCGCCGATCACCGTTACCTGCTCGGTTGTGCGGATATTGAAACGGCGGCGCGCGAGCTGGCGCGCTTGAAAGCGCGTTACTGCGTCTTCGTAAAAACCGGCGGGCCGTACCTGCGCACCACCTTCGTGCGGGGAGAGGAGCAGTTCCTCCAGGACATCGCCGGCGATCCCGAATTCGCCCGCGCGCTGGCCGGTAAAATAGCCGCCCACCTCGCCGCCGTGGGCGTGGAAGCGCTCTGCCGCTGGGACCTGGCGGACACCGGCGTGTGGATCTACGACGACATGGCGCACAACGGCGGCCCGATGTTCAGCCCCGCTTCCTTCGAAAAGGTGTTCCTGCCCGGCTACCGGCACATGGTGAACGCCTACAAGGCCGCCGGCGCGCGCTACGTCTTCCTGCATTCCGACGGCAATATCCGCCCCATCCTCGACATGCTCATCGACGCCGGCATCGAAGGCCTGAATCCATTGGAGCGCCGCGCCGGCATGGATCCGGTCCGGCTCCGCGCTAAGTACCCCCGCCTGGTCCTCACCGGCGGAATGTGCAACTCCGACACGCTCATCAACGGCCCGCTGGACAAAATCCGCGCCGAAGCCCGCGAGCTGATCGACCTGGGACGGGACGGCGGTGTTATCATTGGCACCCATTCTATCAGTCCGGAAGTGCCGCTGGAACACTTTGCCGCCTATGACGAAACCTGCCGGTTATACGGCGACTTTGAAGAAAAGTATTGAATAGAGATTCGCGGAGACCGGGTTGGAACTCGGCTCCTCTGATTTACCTCAAAACGGCAAGTTCAGCACCTCTTCAATCATCTCAAGCGTCACCTCCACCAGTTGCCGCCCGCCTTCCGGGCCGACTTTGCAGACGGCGGGCATGGCGCCGTAGCCGCCGCCGGCGACGGCGCGCTCGGTGGGCAGATACCAGCCGGTGCCGCCGACGATCTGCGCGACGATGGTCTGCGCGGCGGCGCTGCGCGCCTTGATGCGCAAGCCATAATCGACGAACAGTTCGAAGGGGTTGGTGGCGATAATCGCGTCGCCGATGCGCAGCACGTGCACTTCGGTCGGGTGTGGACCGGGTGTCAGGCGGCCTTCGTATTGATCGACTACCATTTGCAGGCGTTGTGGCCACCAGGAATCCGAACCATTTTCGGCTGAATAGCGCGCGCATTCTTCGGCGGCCCAGTCGCGCTCCTGCTTCGAAACCCCGCGGGGGGCCAGCTCGACGGTGCGCACGGCATGGACAAAGGGCGTGTCACCGGTCTCCGGTTCGGTGCAATCCAGCGCGCGGGACACGGCATCAGCCACGCGGAGGGCGATTTCCTGCCGCTCGGTTACCCCACGCCGCTTGCGCATCTCCTCCTCCTGCGTCCCGTAGAGCATGAAGTGAGGCGACTGGTCGCCGGCCGCGCCGCACTGCGCCAGCACGAACAGCCCTTCTCCGAAGCGCGACTTTAATTCCTGCTTCACCTCGAACCAGTAGTCGGCGGAAAACTGGTACAGGTGCTCGTCCACCTGCGACGGGCACGGCACATTCACCAGCATGCCGTCCAGCGTTCCGGCGGCGTCCCAGGTGAAGAGCATGTCCACGCTGTGGTCCTCGAAGCCTTCGATCCAGTCGAAATCCGCGCGATTGGTATCGCCATACATCTGCGCGTGGCCGTCGGTGTAGACGGCGCGGCGGTTGTGGGCGACTACCGCGTGGCCGAAGGCGCGGGCGACGGTATGGGGCACGCGGGCCTGCCAGGCCGCCTCCGCCACTTCGACCGTCCGGTCGGCGATGAGGTCGAAGCACTCCTGCCCGGTCATCACGTCGCCGCCCGGGTGCGGGTAGAACTCGCCCATGTAGACCAGCGAGGTATGCGTGTGGGTGGCGCCCATGACGATCTTTTCCGCCGGCGCCTCCGGCAGCAGCGCCGCCAGCCGCCGTCGCACCTCCGCGTGCAGGGTCTCGTCGCAAAAGGGCATGTCAGCGGAGATGAGCAGCGCGCAATCGCCGTCCCCCTCGATCGCCATGCACGTCATCGTCAGCGGGTCCAGCGCTTGGGTCGCAACACGGGTATGCATCTGCCCCTGCAGCAATGCGGGCCGGGCCGGGGTGAAGTCGTGGGTCGCCCATCCGATATTCAACATGATCAGTGACCTTTCATAGTTCTTTGCGTTCTTTGCGTCCTTTGCGTGAAACTAAATATTTCACGCAAAGGACGCAAAGAACGCAAAGGTAGAATAGTTCATTACACTACAGCCGCCTTGTCCAACTGCAGCCGGAAGAATTCATTCGCATTGTCGAACAGCCACGCCTGCGCCACTTCTTTCGCCTCATCCAGGCCCAGGTAGTCAGCGTCCACCATCTCCGCCAGCGCGACGGCGATGTTTTCGCGGGCGATCCGCGCGTGCGCCCAGGCGTGGAGGATGCCGTCGCCGCCGTAATCGCTGCCGTAGCCGTGGATCTTGCCGTGCGGCACGCTGGAGAGCGCCTGCTTGAAGACCTGCACGCAATAGACCGGGTCGATGATGTTCGCCCAGCAGAAATCCAGCGTGACGTTGGGGTAGTTTTTGCCCAGGTAGAGCAATTCGCCGCTATACGGCCAGTTGGCGTGGAAGAGGTCGAAGCGCACGTCGCGGTGCAGTTCGATTACACTGGTGAGGCCGATGGCATTGGTTTTCACGATGTCGTTGCGGATGCCGGCCATGTGCCCGGTGTGAATCTGCACCGGCAGGTCCAGGTCGCGCGCCATGCGCAGGAACTGGTGGAAGAGGAAGTCGTCGAGCGGCTTCACGCCGTCCGGGTAGGAGACGCTGCGCCGCGGGTCGGCCATGAACCAGTTGAAGACGGCTTCCGCCTCCGCGCGTGTCGGATTGCCGTAGTCAAGCGCGCGGCTGTAGGCGGACTGATCCTTGAAGCAGACCGCGCCGAAGCGCTTGTGCGCGGTGAATATCTCCCGGCAGGCGTCCAGGTATTCGTCGAGCGAGGTGATCGTCCGCTTTAGCAGATTGGCGATGCCTTGCACGTCGTTGCTGCAACAGATGCGGTGGAGACCGGGTAGGCCGATCGCCAGGCGTCCGCGCGGGGAGAGCTGCAGTGTGCCGTCGATCACCTTGCGCCAGTCCGGCCAAATATCCTCGAGGCGCGCGGCGATCTTTGCCTCCTCCAGTACCGAATCAAACAGCGTGGGATCGGCCAGGTCGAGGAGCTTAGCCTTGATGCGGTGCAGCGCGTCCAGCGTCAGTGCCTCTTCCCCATAAAACCGCTTGAGCACCCGCCGCGTCACCTGCGCATAGCCGGTGTGGCAGGTTCTCCGCCAGGCGCGCTCCAGCACCGGCCAGCGCTCCTCCAGCGGCAGCGAGGTGTCCTGCATCATCGCGACATCGGCTTCCGACGAGGCGCTGGTCAGATCACTGGTGACATATCCGGTGATCAGCGCCTGAATCGGATCGTCCAGCTTCGGGCCGCACTGCCCGGAGTGGTCGTGGCAATCGACCAGCGGGACGCCGTCGATGAAGGCTTTCAGGTCATCGTAACATCGGGCATTGCTGCGCATGGCATTTCCTCCCTTCCCACGTATTCGCCTTGCGGGCGCAAATAACCTTCGAGAATGTCTCGCGATTACGGGACTTTCCCGCACCCGCTGACCAGCGCCGATGAAGTCAGCCGGATATTTATAAATAATTATTCCAATTATTTGCCGCTTCCCATTGACAATGCCGGAAGGCGGTGGGACAATAACGATAGGTTAGTGAACGGGACGCTTGCAAAGGAAGGTGTTGTAATGGCCCGATGCACGATACTTCGACAACTCGCCGCACTGACATACTCCTTTGCACGCCGCGCCGCCGGTTTTACCCGCCATCAACGGGCGCCTTCTTCATTGACGATACGATATGACTTATAAGAAAACATTCGTTCCATTTGAAGTATAGATATATCGAGGCAGGAGGACATCACCATGGTAAAACAACTGAATACCCTCATCCTGATGCCGGCGCTTTGCGCCCTGGCGCTCTGCCTGGGCTCCATCGCCCATGCCGCTCCGACTGTTACCATCGCCAAACCGGCGGTTGCGCTCGAATGGGTTGGCGACATCGAATACAACGCCTTCATCAAGGCGTATGCAAGCGATCCAAATGGGATTGCGTATGTCTAGTTCTGGGTTGACGATTATAATCAAATCGTCAAGCTGGGAAACATGTGGATTCCGCCAGGTGAAAGCTACTACCGCTACAACTGGGATGTCTCGGCGCTCTCCCCAGGATACCGCGACATTCACGTCATCGCTTACAACAACCTCGGGCAGTATACCGATGTAGTTCGTGTGGTCAGGATCAAGCCGTCGCTTACCGTGACCAGCGTTGACTTTACTGACGGTCATACCCTCTGGTACCGATTCAGAACTCCTGAAGAAGAAATCACCGGTCCCGCAATGGGTATATGGAGAAGACCAGAAGCCAGTCGCCTACACGGTTGGCGCATCCATGCCTTATGACGTCGAGGTTGACTGGCTGTATTGCATGCCGCCGGCGCATTACAAGTATGTTATCGACGGCGCCTGGAGCGACTATGAGACTTTTTATCATCATGAGGGCGAAACCTATGTCGGGCAAGGAGGATTGTATGATTTTTCCGATACCTGTACGGCTCTGTCGAACGTTAGAGGTTATGTCTTAAGCCAAACAATTACTTTTTACGTACGCAGCAGTGAAAGCAGCGATTGGGCCTATGCCGGAACGTCTACTCCCGCGCTACCGGTATATTTAACTTTCGGCGCGCCTATCGGTCCCTGGGGAGATGCGACGACGCCGCGCGCTTGCTGGTATAATGTTATTAGAGATGCTTGTCATTGGTTAGAAGAAAGTGGCATTGATTACCCAAATACAACTCAAGGCAAGTTAAACGCAAGAAAATATTTAGCTGAAGCAGCATATTTATATTCAGGTGAACATTATGGCAATAACACACATTGTTATGTTGATCCCTTAGATCCAGATTACATATTATTTGATATGTTTTCGTTTGTAACAGATGATGACGATGTTGATTGCCAAGATATGTCGAGTTGGTGGGTCAAGCTATGTAATAGCGTAGGGATGAATGGACAAGTTCAACGTATTTGTGGTCCTAATGACATTACTGACCTTTACACCAAGCCTATCTTTCTAGTAGGAACTCAATCCACATGGGTTGAGAAACAATGGGATTTTCATCAAGTCGGCTGGTATGACAATGTGTTCGACCCATGTATCAAGGTTAAAGATCCTTCTGATGTCGAACGCATTCCAACCGATGATGACATCGGAGGAGATTACAAACGTGATCTTTACGATAGTAGTTATGGATATTGGTTTATTGGCGATCCAAGTTATCCACTTTCGATTACGGAGGTAGAGTAAGATGACACGACGATTGACTTTCCCGGGCATGGCAATGATGCTCATACTAATTGGCGTCATGGTGTTCGGTCTCTTCTTCAGTGAACGTCGATCCGGTTTTGCGGCAACTTCATCGGTGGCCGCATTGTTGCTGGGACCCGATGAATTACCCATAAAGAAGTGCGTTTTATTTCAATTAACACTGGGTGGCGTGCATTTCGGCAGGTTTGGCAGGGAAAAGTTGCAAATTGAAGAAAAATGGCTATATCTTAAAGAAAATGATAATGAACGGAAGAGAGCACTGAACATAGCTTTTGTAATCGCCACTAATTCCAATCAAGCAGAACAGTTTGCGAAAGGTTTCAAGCGTACTCCTGTTCCGATCACCGAAATAAATGATAAGCGATATCTGCAATTGGTTGATCAAGCATGGGGAAACGACGGCAGGTTCGTCTTTGTCAAAAATAAGATAGCTTGTGAGATTACTATCTCCCAAGCAGATGGCGAAAATGCAGACGAATTGTACTCAATCGTAAAACTGGCCGCTGATAAAATCGACGCCTTGCTTGCAGGCAAATCCATGCCGATACCTCTGATGCCGATGAGCTGCGCGGAATTACAGCAGGACTTCTGGTTTGATAACGACATGGCCACGATGTGCTGGGGCAAGGATGCCTTGACGCTGGCTATAATGAAAGATGGCATTCCACGCGCTGTGCCGGCCGGAAAGATCGGGCGGACGAACGATTACCAGGTACCCTTGCGCTATATCGCCGCTATCCTCGACCCGCAGGCGGGAGTGAAGATAAAAGAGAACACAGCGACGGTGACGTTGCTGGGAAAGGCGATCAGCCTTACCGCCGGCAACACAGCGGTGACATGCGACGGCAAAGCGGTGAAGATTGCCGCGCCCGTTGTGATAAAAAGCGGGCATGTGCTCGTCCCCCTCTCGATGTTCGGCGCGACGGTGGACAAGCCGATTAACTGGCGGAAAGAGGGGAAGCGGACCATCGGGTCGTTTTGATTATTGAAACGCCCGGTCCTGTCGGGGGGAGAGAGGCGAAAGGCGCCGGTCATACGGATTCGGGACTCTCCCCTCATGTGTATGGGCTTGCCTCTCACACGAGGGGGGACAGTCCCGTGGTCATACAAGCAGATGTCGAGGAAGGCGAACGGCATCCGGTCAGACGGGCACGGGACAGTCCCGAATATCAGGCATATCGATGATACGCTTCGAACAGCGCCAGCACATTGTCGATGGGCGTGTCGGGCTGGATGTTGTGCGCGGTGCAGATGATGAAGCCGCCGCCGGGCTTGCCCGCGGCCATGCGGTCGCGCACTTCGGCGTCGATGTCGGCGGGCGCGCCGCGCGGCAGCGTGTGCTGGATATCCACCGAGCCGTGGAAGCACAGGTCGGCGCCGAAATCCCGCTTCAGCCCGGCGAGCTCCATGCCGGCGGCGCGCGGCTGCAACGACTGCAAGATATCCAGCCCGGCGTCGATGAAGCGGGGAATGAGCGGGCGCACGGCGCCGCAGGTGTGGTGCATCACTCTGATGCCGTATTGGTGCGCCAGCGCGATGAAGCGCCGGAAGCCGCCAGCGAAGAAGCGCTCCCACATCGGGACGCTCAGCAGCGGGCCGGTCTGCATGCCGAAGTCGTCGCCCATCATGAAAATGTCGATGCCGCCCCCCGCCGCCTCGAACACCCGACGGTTGTATTCCAAGTAATAATCGACGATATGCGCGACGATGCGCTCGACGATCTCCGGCGCCATCGCCAGGTCGAGCATGATCTGCTCCACCCCGCGCAGGTACATCGCCGGCTTGAGCTGCGCCGTGCGGTCCAGCCGATCGCCCACGTAGACCACCGCGTATCCCGCATGCCGCCGGCACTGCTCCGCGATGGTCGAATAATCCCACCAGTCCGCCGACGGCCATCCCGGATACCGTTCGATTTCCTCCACTGTCGTCATCTCGGCCAGCGGTGACCAGGCCAGCTCCTGGTAGCTTCCCCGCCCCTCGCCCGCGCCGAAGCTGACCGCCTGCCGCCGCACGCCCCAGCTATCCTCGCCCGCGGGGCGTTCCGGCCCCACGTAGCGCGGCCCGGGAATGACGCGAAGGTCCACCCCCAGCCGCCGCAATACCTCCTCGTCATCCGCCGCCCCCAGCCGCCGCCGCAGCGCCGCCTTCACCTCCGCCGTCGCCCAACAGTCGATGGGCACGCGGTCCGGCTCGCGGTGGGCAAGGGCAATCAGCATGCGCTCGCGCGAAGTAATGGTTCTTCCACCTGCCATCAATAACCTTTCCCTCATCAATTCCTATGAACCTTCTGCAAATAGGCACCAATATCCTCGAAGTAACAGAGACTGTTGCAAGTCGGAAAACAAGGGGGTAAAATGCCTGGAGAAGCAATTCGGGGTTACTTATCGTTAAACGTGGAAGGCGCTAATCTCGTTAATTCTGCAATTACCCCTTATTTCTGTCCCTCTTTTTCGCCCTCCTGCACAGCTTTCTTCGGCCGGCCTGGCTTGCCGGCGCGCAGGCGCTGGCCGGTTTGTGCTTCCAGGCGGTCCAGGAAGGACGAGGCGCCGAGCGGACGGCCCAGCGCGGTGGCGCTACGGAGGATCGGCAGATCCTCCGCGGCGTCATCACCGAAAAGAAACGCCCGCCAGGTGTCCGGGTTCCAGATCGCCGACCACAACGTCATGTCGAGCCACGGCGGGGCGGGGCGCAGGCCAAGGTGCACGGCGGCGCTCGACCATGGATAGTCCTCCGGCGCCTCCACTATCCCGGCGCGCCACGGGTTCAGTTCGAGGTAGCGTAATGCGCGCCAGCAGTAACTCTCATCCGTCGGGCAGGAGTAGAAACGGTTCTGCCAGAGATGCCCCTGCCACCCCTTGCGCGCGTTGAGCTGCAGGGTATAACGCAGGTGCGTCATGCCCACCGCCCGCGCCAGCGATGACTCCAGCGCCGGCACCGCCAGGTGATGGACGTGGGTGGTCATCAGGCAATAACCGAGCAGCGCCAGGCTGTGCATGGCCGCCTGCCGCTGCAGCAGGTCCAGGTATATCGTCCGGTCCTCCTCGCGCAGAAACACCTCCTGCCGGTGATTCCCGCGCTGGGTCACATGGTGCGGCAGGCCAGGGATGACAATACGGGCTATGCGTGGCATAATAAGAGTATAGTGAGCGATTTACTGGGTGTCAAGCAATGTAGGACATAAGTAACTGTCCCGCATAATCAGCGCAAGGGAAGGATAGCCGACCGATTCCGGAGAACGGTTACCAGAGTAATGGATGAAATTGCAGGGATTTCCGGAGGTGATTTATGAGCGTAACACGTATGCTCATGCTTTCCGCCTGCCTTATTTCATTCTGCGCGGTGCGCGCGGGCGGCGAGTGGTTTGCGCAGCCATTGGTGGCGCATGAGTGGGGCGTGCATGTCTTTGACTGGCAGGGCAACGCGGCACTAACCGAAGCGCTGCCGGACTTCATGCATACCGATGCGAAGCCGGGCACGTCGATCCCCGTTGAAGGGCGGGTGAAGGATCTGCCGCCGGACAGCGGCATCCGCACCAAACCGGTCCTCTACTTTTATACGCCCGGCTATAACATCGGAGGCGAAACCACGCCGGTGGGGGTGGAGGTGCGCTTTGCCGCCGGACATGCCAGTGCCTGGTGGCCGCAGGTGTCGATCTATCGCACGCCGGCGCAGGTGGCGCAGGCGGTGCCCATCGACTGGCCGGCCTGGCAGGCGATGCACCAGGGACGGCGGTGGAATACGCCGCTGACAAAGGTGCCGGACGATGAACGCTTCGAGCTGGTCTGGCACAACCTGGCCCTGACCGCCGCCGCGCCCAACCTGCCGCCGGCCGGCGGCGACTTGCCGGAGGATCACTGGGTCAGGCGCGCCCGCCAGGTGAACAGCCTTTATGTCTCGAACGGCAAAGAGGCGGAGAAGTTCGTCTTCTATGAAGGCAAAACTGCCGAAACGCCGGCCATCGCCATCCTGCCGCCGGTTGACCAGCAGGACGTGAATTATCACCTGGTAAACGTCAGCGACTTCCCCATCTACGATATCTTTGCCGTCTACCGCGATAGCGAGCGCGGCGTGGTATGGACGAAATACCTGGCGGAGTTGCCCCCGGCGCCCGCGCGACCGGTCCGGCAGGGGAGTGTCAGCGGTGGCATGTCAGCCTTTCCACTGCCGGATTTTGCAGCGCTGCCGAACAAGTCGGCGCCGGACGCGGCGACCTTCACCGCGCATACGAGTGACCGCCTGCTGGAAGTGCTGACCGCCGGCGAATACTTCACCGGACAGTTTACCGACGACTTTTGGCGTGACCCCGCCGACTTCCAGCCCCCCACGGCATCGGCGCAGTTCTTCCCCGATGAAGCCCGCGCCGTCGAGGCGATCTGGCGCAATGACTTCTTCTCCGCCGAAGGCCTGACGATTATCTACCGCGAATCGCCCGCCAGCCTTGACCAGGCCATGCCGCTCCTTCTCTTCACCGACATGTTCCATTACGTCAAGCTCTCCCGCTGCGGCCTGGTCCTCAACCGGCACATCCCCATCAGCCAGCTCAAAGCCGTTGACAAAGCCGTCACCTGGAGCCGCTGGGACGCCGAAAACCGCGAAGAGCACCTGGCACTCTGCCGTCAAAACCGCTTCCTCGCCCTCGGCCTTGCCCGCTACTACGCCCTCATGATGCCCACCGCGGGATACGATTATCTCGATCCTCAAACCAAAGCCGAGGTGCATTCCGGAGTTCCCTGGTTCCCTCGCCTGATCGAGCTGCTGAGAGTGAGAGGAGAACGCCGTCCATAAACTTTGAATTTCCTCCACGCTTCATGTATCATAGGACCTTGATGATATGGAGGGTGATTCATGTCCGATAGCCAGCAGGTCATTTACTCGATGGTGCGCGTGGGGCGGGTGTATCCGCCGGGGAAGCAGGTGTTGCGGGATATCTCGCTGGGATTCTTTTACGGCGCGAAGATCGGCGTGCTCGGGTTGAACGGGTCCGGGAAGAGCACGCTGCTGCGCATCATGGCGGGGGTCGATGCGGATTATATCGGCGAGGTGTATCCGTCCGAAGGATACTCGGTGGGGCTGCTGGAGCAGGAGCCGTATCTCGATCCCGCCAAAACGGTGAAGCAGGTGGTGGAAGAAGCGGTGCAGCCGCTGGTGGACCTGGTGGCGCGCTATGACGCGGTATGCGCGGCCTTCGGCGACGACGACGCGGACATCGACGCGCTCATCGAGGAGCAGAGCAAACTGCAGGAACAATTGGATAAGCACGACGCGTGGACGCTGGACCAGCGCCTGGAAGTGGCGATGGACGCGTTGCGCTGCCCGCCCGGCGACACCCCGGTTAGCGTGCTCTCCGGCGGCGAGCGGCGCCGCGTGGCGCTCTGCCGGCTGCTGCTCACCGAGCCGGACATCTTGCTGCTCGACGAGCCCACCAACCACCTGGACGCCGAGTCGGTGGCGTGGCTGGAGCGGCACCTGCAGCAGTACCGGGGCACGGTGATCGCCGTCACCCACGACCGTTATTTCCTCGACAACGTGGCCGGCTGGATTCTCGAACTCGACCGCGGGCACGGCATCCCGTGGAAAGGCAACTACTCCTCGTGGCTGGAGCAGAAGCAGGCCCGCCTGGCGCAGGAAAAGCAGGCGGACAACAAGCGCCAGCGCACCCTGGAGCGCGAGCTGGAGTGGATACGCATGAGCCCACGGGCGCGGCAGGCGAAGGGCAAGGCGCGCGTCACCGCCTACGAGAAGCTGCTGGGCAACGAGGAGGAAGCGCGCCGCGAGGAGCTGGAGATCGCCATCGCGCCCCCGCAACGGCTGGGCGACGTGGTGATCGAACTGGAGGGCGTGTCGAAGGGGTACGATGAGAAGCTGCTCATCGACAACCTGACCGCCGGCTTCCCGCCAGGCGCCATCGTCGGCGTGATCGGCCCCAACGGCGCGGGGAAAACCACGCTGCTCAAGCTGCTTACCGGCGTCGAGCAGCCGGACAGCGGCAGCATCACCATCGGGCAGACGGTAGAGCTCGCCTACGTGGAGCAGAGCCGCGAAACGCTGAACGGCGAGCATACCGTGTGGGAGGAGATCAGCGGCGGCGAGGAAACGCTGAAGTTCGGCCCGCGCGCCATCAACACCCGCGCCTACGTCTCCAGCTTCAACTTCCTGGGCACCGACCAGCAGAAGCTGGTGAAGAACCTGTCCGGCGGCGAGCGCAACCGAGTGCAATTGGCGAAGATGCTGGCGCGGGGGGCGAACGTCATCCTCTTCGATGAGCCGACCAACGACCTGGACGTGAACACCCTGCGCGCGCTGGAGGAGTCCATCGAGCACTTCGCCGGCAGCGCCATCGTGGTCAGCCACGACCGCTGGTTCCTCGACCGCGTCGCCACCCACATCCTCGCCTTCGAGGAGGACGGCAGCATCATCTGGTCGGAAGGCAACTTCAGCGACTACGACGCCGCCCGCCGCCGGCGCCTGGGCGTTGCCGCGGATACGCCGCACCGGATGCGTTATCGGAAGCTGACGCGAGATTAACTGGGAGCGCGGACCTCCGAGTCCGCGCGTAACAATACTCGCGGACTCAGAGGTCCGCGCTCCCAATCGCAATCTCCACCCACACCGCCTGTACCGTCGATTCCGTCTGGTTGCTGATCTCGATGACGTTGTCGCCGCGGTGGAGGGCGCCGGCGGAGATGGCGTAGGCGTGGGTGGCGCCGGTTTCCACGTCGGGCGTGAGGGTGCGGGCGAAGGCGCAGGGATGGCCGTTGACGCGGACCACCAGTTGACCCGCCAGCGCCTCATCGATCGGCTCCGTCTCGACACGCATTACCCGGCCCATCTCGATGATGTAGCGGCCGAACAGCGGTGGCTGGTCCGCCAGCTCCAGGCCCAGGCGCACCTCCGCCGTTTGCGTGGGTTGCGGCGCCGGTCCGGTGGGCAGGCGGAACTCCACCGATGGGCGGTAGCCGTAGCGCTGCAGCGGCTGCGGCAGCATATTCCGCCGCGGCTCGCCCGGCGCCCGGCAGTCGGTGAAGGTCAGCACGTGCCGGCGCGGACGGCCCGCCAGCGTGTCGGGCGATCCGGCATGATGCGTGGCTTCGTATAACAGCTTTCCGTCCGGGTCGGCAAAGGCGCCGCGGTCCATGAAGTTGAACAGGTAAATGCCGTCCGCCCCGCGGTCGAGCAGGCCGGCTACCGCACCGCAGACGGTCTCCGACGTCTGGCAGCGTCCCGTCGCCTTGGAATACGGCAGCAGGCGGATCTCCAACCCCGCCGCCAGCGATACTTCCGTGCCGTGCAGCAGGCCTTTCCACAGTTCCACCGGCATGTCCGGCTCGCTGGTATCGAAAACAGCGCTGATGAACAGGTCGTCCACCAGCCCTCCCCGCGCCCAGGCGACGGCGTCCAGGCCCAGCCGGCGCGAGGTGTCCGGCCCGCTGGGTACGCGCGCCGCCAGCCGGATGGGCCGTCCCAGCACCGCCGCTCGCGCCCGCATAGCCGCCCGCACCTGCCGCACCAGCTCCGTCATCAGCGCCGCCCCTTCCTCTTCATAACCCGCGCGGAAGTTGAAGGGCTGGCGCATGAAGTCCAGTTCGAGCCCGTCCATCTCATAGCGCTCGACCATCTCGCGAATATACGCCAGGTGGTGCGCGCGCACCTCCGGGTGGCCGTAGTCAAGCGCGCGGTCGATGGGCGACTCGAACTCACGCGACGTTTCCCGCCAGAATTCCGGGTGCTCCGACCAGATCCGGTCGTGCATAATGTGCCCCGGTGCATCGACGCAGTGGATGTCGTTCATGCGCACGCTGATCCACCCGCGGACGCCGAGCTGCCGGCTGCGCGCCAGCCAGCGGGCGTAGGGATCGATGCCGCGCTGTTCCATCAGCATCATGTTGCCGACCCATTTGCGGATAATCGGCCGTTCGTTGTCGGGAACGCCGGCGAAATACGGCTGATCGTCGCCGGCGTCGGGGTCGAAATTCTCCCAGAAGACCTGCTTCACCGCAGAGGGCACGCTGGAGCGGAGCCCGTTTACGTTAAACAGCAGATCGGTCACCTGCGTGCCGTCCGCATATTCGTCCACCAGGGCATCCACCCCCGCGGGCGTCATCTCCTCCGCCGAACGCGTATAAGCGAAGTGGTTGCAGTCCTCATTGAGGAGTAACCTGGCAGGTTGGTAATTCACCATGCCGTCCATCCCCCATTAACGGCGATCGTTTCGCCGGTAACATAAGAAGCGTCGTCTGAAGCCAGGTAGACCACCGCGCCGGCGATCTCGCCCTGGCGGCCCACGCGACCAAGCATTGTTTTAGCCGCCAGCCGGGCGGTGAAGTCCGGCTCGGTTTCCTGGGTAGCGGGAAAGGGAAACGGCCCGGGCGCGATGGCGTTCACTCGGATGCCCTTCGGCCCCCAGTGCGCGGCCAGGTATTTCGCCATCTGGATGATGCCGGCCTTCGCCACCCCGTATTCGATGGGATTCGGCTTCATCGGCGGGATATACGCGCGCGGGTCGGGCGCCACCTGGCCATACATGGAAGAGAAGAGGATGATGCTGCCGCCTTCTCTCATCACCCGCGCCGACTCCCGCGCGAGGATCAGCACGGCGGAGAGGTTGTCGCTTACCGCATCGCGAAATTCTTCGATGGTAATCTCCTCGACGTATTTGCCGATGGAGCGGAAGGTGGCGCAGACGGTGACGTGCAGCCCACCGTATGTCTCCACGATGCCGTCCACCGCCCGCCTGACGCCCGGCTCATCGCAGGCGTTGAGGACCATGCCGGCGACGCGGGCACTCGGAACGGCGGTGGTAATCGCTTCCACGGCGCTGTCCACCTTCCCGGCGGCGATGTCCGCCACCACCACCGTTGCGCCTTGCTCCGCCAGCCCTTTGCAGGCCGGTGTCATAAGATATCCCGCGCCGCCGGCTACGAGGGCGACTTTACCGGTTAAGTCGAACATAGGAAACCCTGATTCTTTTCGGGGGACAGTCCCTAGTTACGTGAACGAGCGTGTATACATGAAATCTTGCACTGGTTACACAAGGCCGGGACAGTCCCCAACGGCTTATAACTCAAAATTATACCTCGATCTCCTCCAGCAATACCTCGCGGCCGTCTTCCTCACGGCTGCGGATGCCGGCGATGACCATCTTCATCAGCTCTTCCGTCTCCGCCCACGGGAAGGGGCGCTCGCCGGCGCGCAGGTAGGCGATGAAGGCTTCCAATTGGGTTTTGAAAGCGTAGAAGGTGTCGCCGAACGCCGTCTGCACGTTGCCGGCGGTGCCGCAGAGCGTCAGCACTCCGAAAGCGCCATACATGTCCATGTTCGCCACCACCACCACATCGGCTCCGGATTTGTGCTTGAAATGCACCACGTTGCGGTCAAGGGAGCCGGAGTTGCGGGCCAGCAGGAAGCCGGGGCCGAGAATGGGATAAACGCCCTCCAGCGCGTGGATGCCGTAGCGCTCCCAGGTTTTCGGCGTGGTGATGCATGCGAAGCGAAGGTGGCCCAGTTCGTGAGTCGAGATGCGGTAAGGCATGAACTCCTTGGCATAACGCATGCAGCTCGACGAAAGGATGGGCTTGCCTTCCGCTACCCAGCGGTGGAAGGTCCGCAGGTCGGCATCGTTGTCAACCAGCGGCTTGTCCACGAAGACGGGCAGCCCCGCCTCGATAAAGGGACGGCAGCGCTCCACGTGCTCGTGCCCCTTGTCGGTGGCGACGATCACCGCGTCCACCTGGCCGATGACGTCCTCCGGCTTCGCTACCACGTGGTCGATCAGCGACGCCTTCGCCACCAGCGGGGCGTCGGCGGGGTCGTCGGTCCACACATGGGTCACCCGCGCGCCGGGGATACGCAGCGTCTCCATCGGCTCCTTGTTCAGGTAGACGGGGATGCCGGCATAGGGGCATTTCGCCATTTCGTCGGGATCGTAGCCATTGAACATGGCGCTCCAGGAGTAGGGGTGGCCGTTGCCGTCCACCATGCCCAGCATGGCCAGGCGAATTTCATCGCGGTT
>Ga0172369_10000251_pt1 | contig 78232 bp, 91 predicted proteins | sample LakKiv25m_FD_114539 | JGI IMG/M metagenome (GOLD analysis project Ga0172369, IMG submission 114539) | Freshwater microbial communities from Kabuno Bay, South-Kivu, Congo - kab_022012_11.25m | ecosystem: Environmental > Aquatic > Freshwater > Lake | place: Democratic Republic of the Congo... | reverse complement strand
GCATTCCGGCGAGATTTGGGATTTTGTCGCTTCCGCAAAGGGCGGAAGCGGGCTACCCAGCGCGAGTTTTGCTTGGCAAAACTCGCCCCTTCTTTCTAATTTCCACAATCTCTCTTTAGGTGACCCTACCGGGAATCGAACCCGGATTACCGGCTTGAAAAGCCGATGTCCTAACCGTTAGACGATAGGGCCAAAAAACTGCAAAAATATCATAACATTTTTTCAACAAATTGCAAAAATAAAATACCGTCCTGAGGACGGTATAATTTTTGATTGACGACCTGGTTGCCGAGCTTATTTCATGTGTTCGACAATTTTTGGGATGTATTCTACCAGTGTCCCGAGAGAGATTGATTCGTGTTTTTCTTTTTCATTACGATTTATGCCATTCCAAAGTTTTAGGCCGAATCTTTCGCCTGTTTCAATGTAAACCCTGAAATAACGATTACCGTTTTTACTAAACTGTAAATGCACTCTCCAGGGTAGGAGCTTCTTTCCTTTTGGAAGAAATTCAACCCGGACATTTTCCAGCATTGCCTCCAATGGCAGTTTTGTTTTTTCCGAAAGGATTTTTATCAGATCGGATATTTTCTCGTTTTCGAGTTTATAATCCGGGCCAATGGACAGACGTCCATCAGGGAGAAGAGAAAATGTTGCCATGTTTTCTGGTTTTATTAATGATTGGTTTGAATTTTGTTCTGACTATATTATAACCCAATTTTGAAAAAAATGCAAACAATGATAGAGTAAGAACAAGGAGGTGTGGCTGAGAGGTTGAAGGCACCGGTTTCGAAAACCGGCATTCGGGAAACCGAATCGTGAGTTCGAATCTCACCACCTCCGCTCAGGGTTGTTTAATCTGGATTGGCATCTAGATTTTAATTGTTTTATAATTGGACTATGGAACAAGAACCAAAAAAGGAAGGGGAACAACTAAAAATAGAATTTAAAGAACAGACAGAAAAGGACGATTTAGCCGAGCGAGAAGAAGAGCTTTTTTCCCTCTGTGAAAAATTAGGAAAAAATTATCTTGAAGAAACGGGGAAAATTGCGAGGGAATTACAGCAGAAATACCCAGATTGTCGGGATTATTTGTATTTTCACAATCTTATTGGCAGTGATGTTTCGCCAGGAGAATGCAAGAAAAAGGATTTTCCGGGAGCGGATTCCATCTCTAATTCTTTGAATAGCTTACTTACAAAATTACGGACTGATTATTTGATAAAACAGAAGAAAGAAAAAGGACTTAAGGAAAAATAGAATTGAATTTATTTTGCGTGGATTGCCAGATAAATGTCTTCTAGGGCGCGAACCGCATCGCCCGAGGCGATGTTATTTTGATGATAAAGAATGTTAGTGCAGTCTCCCGCAGCCCAAATGCCCGGGGTTTCTGTTTTTCCGGTCCAAGGATCAATCTTGATTCGTCCGATCTGGTCTAGCGGCACGATATTTTTTACAAAATCAGTGTTCGGAATTTGGCCGATTTCCACAAAAATACCGGCTACCGGCACTTCTTTCTGTTCACCTTTTTCGTCTTTATAAATAATGCCTTCCACAAATTTATCGCCTTTCACTTCCAGAATTTCGGCGTTTTTTATTACGTGCATTTTCTGGTTTTGCAAGACTTTATTGACGGTTATTTCATCTGCTCGGAAAGTATCTCCGCGAATTATTAAGGTGACAGAATTGCAATAGGCGAGCAGTTGGGCTGCTGATTCAAAACCGGCATTACCTCCGCCCACTATTGCCACATCCATTCCATCAAAAAGTGGTCCGTCGCAACTAGCACAATAGGTGATGCCTTTGTTTTCAAATTTCTCGGCGCCGATGGCCTGCAACTTTCGGCGGCTGCTGCCAGAAGCGATCAAAATAGTTTTTCCCAGGAAGGCTTCTCCTTTGTCGGTTTCTACTTTAAAAGATTCTCCTTCTTTTAAGAGGGAAGTAGCACGCTGACCTTCTTTCACTTTGAGCTTTTCTCCGACGTTTGCCATGACATGTGCCTTTAGATTGTTGGCCAAGTCCTGGCCGCTAATCGAGGGGGTACCGATCCAGTTAAAGATTTGTTCGGAAACGACCGATTGCCCGCCAAATTCGGCGGTAATAAAAAGGGTATTTAAGCGTTTTCGAGCAGAGTAAACGGATGCAGCGGTACCCGCGGGTCCTCCGCCGATAATAATCAAATCGTAAGTCATAAGACTATTATAGCACACGCGTCAAGTTTTTTATTTTTTGTTGCGGCGAAGAAATGCTGGGACAGCGCTCCAGTCTTCGGTATCATCGTCGATGATGATTTCTTCTACGATTTCCGGCTTTTCGACTTTTACTTCTTTTACTTCTTTTGCTTCTGGCTTCTTGTCTGTTTTCTTGAAGAAGTCGGTGCCGTTGCTACTGGTTCCACCCAAGATGGTATTATGGATTTCTTTCTTTACTTTTTCTGGGGATTCATCCTTGAGCAAAGTTTGTCCTAGATTAATGGTGCTCGAGAATAGAGTTTTGCGCGGAGCATCGGCCGGGAAAGAAGTGGCGATAACAGTGACCTTAATTTCACCCTTCTTCAGTTTGTCATCATGAATGGTTCCAAAGATAACTTTTGCGTCCTTGTCGATCGATTCGGTAATAATCTTGGCAGCTTCTTGGATTTCGTGAATGGTCACGTCTTCTCCACCGGAGATGGCAAAAAGTACGCCCTTGGCGCCGTTGATTGAGATTTCGAGAAGCGGGGAGTTAATTGCCTGAAGAGCAGCTTTTTCAGCGCGCTTTTCACCGGAGGCAGAACCAATACCCATCAAAGCTGAGCCTGCGTCGGACATAATAGCCCGAATATCGGCAAAGTCCACGTTGATGATTCCCGGAGTGGTAATCAGGTCGGAAATGCCTTCTACTGCTTGACGCAAAACCTCGTCGCAAGTGGCAAAAGCATCTTTAAAACTCGTATTTTTATCGGCTAATTGCAAAAGTTTGTCGTTCGGAATAATGATGATAGCGTCCACTTCTTTAGCCAGTTCATCAATGCCTTTTTCCGCGATTTTCATACGCTGGTTGCCCTCAAAAAAGAATGGTTTGGTTACAACGGCCACGGTCAAGATTCCTTGTTCTTTGGCGGCTCGGGCCACAATCGGAGCCGCACCAGTGCCGGTTCCTCCTCCCAATCCGCAGGCGATAAAAATCATATCAGCTCCCTTGATCACGTCCTGGATTTCGGATTTAGTTTCTTCAGCAGCCTTGCGTCCGATTTCCGGATCCATTCCCGCACCGAGTCCTTTAGTTAAATTTTTCCCGATGTGAATTTTTTTATCAGCCATTGAGTGATGCAAATCTTGCGTGTCAGTATTCATGCAAATAAATTCCACACCCTTCACTTTGCTTGTGATCATGTGGTTCATGGCATTCTTACCGGAACCTCCAACCCCGATCACTTTAATGCGAGCGAAACTCTCTATAATTGGGTTTACTTTTGGCATAATGTTTTTTGACCGATTTTTTGACCGGCCGCCCGATTTCCTCGGGGTTAATTTATATTAATAAAGTCGATTTTCTTATAAGGCTAATATAATACAAAAACAAAAAAAAGCAAAATTTTTGCTTTTTGTTTTGAGATTTTGGTTTTTTGCAAGGAAGCCGGCTAGGGCATAAGCTGTTTGGTCCAGGATTTTATTGTGTTTTTTGCGTCTTTCCAGGCGTTTGATAGAGAACCCTCCACATAGCCTTCATTTTCTTTTGAGAACACTAAAAGCCCGAGTGCTATAAACCAGGAAGGATCGCGCAGTTTGGTTTTGTTCGCTCCGAACATTTCAGTTGTGCCAATCCGGGACGGAAGATTGAGTGCAACCCGGGAAGATTCCTCCAAATTGGCGATACCTGCGCCGCCGCCGATCCACACTACGCCCGCCGGCAAGAGTTCCGAGCGCTTTATTTTTTTTAGATGATTTTCGATCAGCTCGAACATATCTCCCATCCGGGCTTCCATGATCTCGGACAACTTTTTCTTGGGAAACTCAGCAGAATCATTTTCCAGTTTGAATTTCTCTGCCCGCTCCAAAGAAATCTTGAGACCGAGAGCAATATCATTCGTGATGTTGGTTGAGCCGATAGGAAAAGTAAAAAGAGAAATAATCGCGCTATTTTCGAATACCGCCAAAGAGAGAGTTTCTGAACCAATGTCTACCAAAGCGGAACCAACAACCTTTTGACGTTCAGAGAGAGCTATCTGGCTTCCGGCTATCGGAGCGGCAACCACGCTTAGTGGCTCAACCCCGGCTTTGGTCACCGATAGGAGAAGATCATCCAAATGCTGAGTATTGGAGGTTATGAAAATAGCCTTTATTTCAAGCTTATTTCCATGCATACCTTCCGGTCGGCCTGTTATTTCTTTACCATCGAGTTTGTAAGAAAGAGGGAAAGCATGAATCACTTTTTTGTTGATCAAGTTTAAGTTTCGTTCGCTGTCTTCGAGCACTTTGTCCAGATCGAGGTTTGTGACTTCGCCGTCAGCTTTTGAAACCACTACGCTGCCCGAGCTTATCTCGGAGCGCAGAGTTACGCTTGAAACAGAAACAAAAGCTCGGCGAATCTTTATGCCAGAGGTTTTTTCTGCTTGGGAGATAGCTGACCGGAGAGAAGCAGTGCATAAGGCGGTGTCCACGATGTAACCCTGACGCAAACCTCTAGATTCTGATTCGCCCACGCCGATAATTTTAGGATTTTTTTCTCCCTTTAAAAATTCTCCGACCACCACTCTTGAAGTAGAGGTGCCGATATCAATGCCGACCGAAATATTTCTGATCATATTTTTTTTCCGCTTTCTCCATTCTAGCACCATGATCCATTCCTTTCAAATGCAGCATTCCGTGGATAACCAAAAAGCCCAAAAATTCGGGCAAAGTTTTCCCGAATTTTTGGGCTTCGGCTTTAGCTACTACCCGGCAAATCAGGATCTCACCACTCTTTTGAGACAACGGAAAAGAAAGCACGTTGGTCGGCTTATCTATTTTTCGATAGGTCCGGTTTAGTCTTCTTGAGGTTCTTCGATCGACAAAGGCCAGGGAAAGTTCATAATCTTTTCCCAGGATTTCATTTTTGAGCTTCGTGATTCTCATTACTTTATTTTCCCTAATTTTCGGAGACGCTCGTTTGCTCGTCTTTTCACCATTCGCTTGAGAGCACTTTTTTTCATTTTGAGTTTTGATTCTTTTCTTTCACTATAGCGGGAGCCCTTCACTTTTTGGATGATATTCGACTCTTGCACCTTGCGGGAAAAGCGACGCAAAACACTAGCGTTATTTTCGTTTGGATTTTTTCTTACTTCGATTACTGTTTTTGCCATGGCTATAGATTAACATAATTTGAATTTAATGCAAATTTGTCGCCTGATTTCGTTGACTTTTTCGTCAGAAAAGCTAGAATATGGAGATTGTGACTTCAGACAATTACATAACCGAAGAAAAGAAAAAAGCCCTAGAGACCGAGCTTGGTGACCTGCAAGGTCCAAAAAGAAAAGAAATATTGGCTGCCCTGGAATACGCCAAATCGCTCGGGGATCTTTCCGAGAACGCGGAATATCATCAAGCACGAGAAGATCAGGGAAAACTAGAAGAGCGGATCAAGAGAATCGAGCAGATTTTGCGTTCTTCAAAAATAGCTTCTGGTGGAGGCGGTGAAATCGTAGAGATCGGCTCCAGAGTTACGGTCCAAAAAGAGGGTACCGAAGATAAAAAATTCTTTCAAATCGTCGGAAGTGAAGAGGCCGACATGTCCATCGGGAAAATCTCAAACCGTTCACCTTTTGGCGAAGCGCTCTTTGGCCGAAAAAAGGGCGATAGCATTTCGTTCCAAACTCCGAACGGGCAAGTTTTTTATAAAATAATTGAAGTAGCTTAAAACGCCTGTGGGCGGAAAATAAAATATGTCGTCAATTGATGAAATTAGAGACACCAGGATCGAAAAATTAAACCTTCTCAAAAAGAAAGGTGTTGATCCGTATCCGGCAACTTCCAAAAGGGAATTAACCCTCAGAGAAGCGATCAATAAATTTTCGGAATTCGAAAAAGAAAAGAAGGAGATGTGGCTAGCCGGGCGTATCATGTCCATCCGAGGCCAAGGCGCGATTGTTTTCGTAACCATGCATGACGGTACGGCGCATTTCCAGGCGCTTTTTAAAAAAGATGTGATAGATGCTGAGAAGTTTGAACTTTTTAGTCAGGCGGTAGATATTGGCGACTTTGTGGAAGTATCCGGTACTTTCTTTGTGACCAAGAGAGGAGAAAAGACGCTAGAGGCGCACGACTGGCGAATGCTCTCCAAGAGCTTGCGTCCGCTTCCGGAAAAATGGCACGGTCTGGAAAACATAGAAGAAATTTATCGTTCCCGCTATTTGGATCTCGTTATGGACCAGGAAGCACACGAGCTTTTTATTACCAGGGCCAAAATTATAAAAGCGATCCGGGAATATTTAGACAAGAAAAATCTGCTCGAAGTTGAAACTCCAATCTTGCAGAATCAGGCTGGAGGGGCAATGGCCAAGGTTTTTGAGACCTATCACAATGATTACGCAATGGATATGGTGCTCCGAATTGCACTTGAGCTTGATCATAAGAAAATTATGACGGGCGGCTACGAAGGAGTTTATGAGATAGGTAAATGCTTTCGCAACGAAGGTTCTGACCCGACTCATATGCAAGAATTCACGATGCTCGAATGGTATGCTGCGTATAAAAACTTGGAAGACAACATGACTTGGACAGAAGAAATGATCAAACGGATAGCCTTTGAGGTTATAGGCAAAAAAGTTTTTAAAGTGTTCGACAAAGAAGGGAAGGAAACGGAAGTGAATTTTGATATTGTTTGGCCGAAAGTTAAGTTCGGTGATTTAGTCAAAGAAAATGCCGGTGTTGATATTGCAAGTATCACACTCAAGGAAGCTCGAAGTCAGGCAAAGAAGTGGGGCATGTCGGAAGAAGAAGCCGGAAAAACCGGCCGGGCAAATTTGCTTGATTTTATTTATAAAAAATCTTCTCGCGGGAAAATTGTTAACCCGACTTTCGTTATCGATTTCCCAGGAGAGTTGAAACCACTGGCGCAACAAAACAAAGACGGTACAGCTTCCGTAGCTCAGCTAGTGATCGCCGGAGCGGAAATCACCAATCAGTATGCCGAGCTTGTGGATCCGATTTTAGAACGGGAACTCTTGATTGCCCAATCTAAAGCGAAGGAAGGGGGAGATGAAGAAGCGATGGAAGTGGATGAATCATTCTTGAGGGCGATGGAACATGGAATGCCACCAATGACTGGATTCGGAATGGGGATCGATCGATTGTGTGCAATTCTTTGCGAACGCAAGAATCTCCGTGATGTAGTTTTCTTCCCGATCATGAAACCAAAGAATTAAATAAAAGAAAAACCCCTGCTACGAATTTCTTCTAGCAGGGGATTTTGTTTTACCCATAAAAATTGTTTGTCACCTCTCCGCATTGAGGATGATCCCGGTCTTCTTTGTTCCTGAACATATGAGGATAGCTTCTGTCTATCCTTGTAAGACTTCCTGTCCTCGGGTTAATCCTATATGCTCCGGGGACCAAAGCAGTCTCTGTTTCTGCTTTGGCTTTCTGAGACTTATTTTTTTCTGTCATAATAGTTTGTTTAGCTTGGTGAATTTTTTGTCCGGCAAAACTCTTTTGTGTCGATATTATAGACCCCTTTGCCGTTGTCGAACTCAAATATAACCTCATTGCCTTTTGTTTTTACCCGGAAATACTCATCTTTTTCTATCTGGGGAACGAGGTTTCTGATTTCTTTCCCATCGACAAAAAAAGAAGTTTTTTTATCATTATTTACAATTGCAATTTCCAGGAAATTTCCAAAGGCGGTGGAAATTTTTGCATCTTTCCCACTCTGGTAGCAAACCGAGTCTGTTAAATTACCCTTGTAAATGACAAAGAGCTTACTCGGACCATTCGGAACAATCTGATAGCCGGCGTTGTTGGTCAGCTTGTTGTACGTCGGCATATAGCTCGACGTCTGGAATTTCTTTGCGAGCTTTTCAGCATCGCATTGAGCCTTTAAGGGGCTCGGCAAAAGGGCGATAACCACTATGGTTATGAGCCAAAACGCTATTCTTTTTTTCATAGGACTGGGTTTTTATTTGGTTAAACCTTTATTTTTTCAGTTTTTAATATACAACGTTTAGGCCAAAAATGCAAGCAAAATAGGCTAGGAAAACAGGGGAGTTATCCACATAAAAAAGCTTGCAGGGAATATATGAAGGTTTATAATAAATACGAAGTGGGAAAAAGTGGGAAATCGGTGCATAACTAAATTTTATATATGTTATTAGGCGAATACATTCATACCATAGATACTAAAAACCGGATCTCCTTGCCGGCTAAATTTCGCAGAGAAATGGGCAAAAAAGTTATCATCACTCCCGGGCTTGATCAATGTCTGTTCGTTTTCAAAACAACCGAATGGGAGAAAGTTTCAAAAAAACTTTCAGACTCTGATTCCGAACTTTCTTTTTTGAAATCAGACCAACGCAGTTTCAATCGCTACATGTTTGGACGAGCAACCGAAGCGGAAGTGGACTCAATCGGACGAATTTTAATTCCTGATTTTTTGAAAGATCGAATCAAGGTTTCCGGAACGGCTGCCATTATCGGAGTGAAAGATCGACTGGAAATCTGGAATGATAAGACCTGGGCAGAATATAACGAGAAAGTTGCCAAAGAGGCCGATCAATTATCGGAAAAATTGGCAGGAGAGACAAAATGAGCGGTGAAGGAGTAAGTGTGCACAAAACGGTTCTTTTAAATGAAACAATAGACGGGCTTAATCTTCGGGGTGGAGCAGTTGTCCTCGATGGGACTTTCGGAGGCGGAGGACACAGCGCGGAAATTTGCCGCCGAACATCGAAAGTGAAAATTATCGCCGTGGATCAGGATGCTGGTGCTTTCGAGAAAGCGAAAAGTAAATTTGAAAATCTTGCCTGCGATCTCACTTTTGTAAACGCTAATTTCAGAAACATCGATCACTTGGAAGCGAAGCTTCCAAGGCAGGGGTTTGACGGAATTATTCTTGACCTCGGACTTTCGAGCGATCAGTTGGAGAATTCAGGCAGAGGATTTTCTTTTTTGAAAGACGAACCGCTTCTGATGACCATGAAAGAGCATCCCGCACCGGAAGACCTAACGGCTCTTGAGGTCGTGAACCGTTGGGAAGAAAAAAACTTGGCGGATATTATTTATGGTTACGGTGAAGAGAAATATGCTAGGCGAATCGCGCGAGCGATCGTGGAAGCAAGAGATAAGTCCGAAATAAAGACAACAAGAGAGCTGGTAGAAATTATCAAAAGCTCGGTACCAATCGGTTATCTTCGAGGAAAAATTCATCCAGCAACCAGAACTTTTCAAGCCATTCGAATCGCGGTCAATGATGAACTGGGAGCCCTTAAGGAAGGACTGGAGAAAAGTTTCAAAGTTTTGAAAAAAGGAGGCAGGCTCGGAGTAATTTCTTTCCATAGCCTGGAAGACCGAATTGTAAAGAATTTTTATCGGGACAAAAAACAAGCCAAAACAGCGATCCTGATAAATAAAAAACCGATTATCGCGGGACTGGAAGAGTTAAAAGCGAATCCGCGGGCTCGTAGCGCCAAGCTACGAATCTTGTCCCGCCTTTGACGGGATCCTCGCAAGGAGCGGGAGAAAAAATTTAAAAATTAGTAATTAACAAAAATAAACAAGCATGAAAAAAACAGCCATTAAAATTAAAAGTTATGCCGGAAATGTGACTATTGTGGACAACAATAATCTCGGAAAGAGGGTTCTTTCCGTTTTGCTCGTCACTTTCGGCATGCTGGCTGTTTCATATGTCCTGGTTTTGGGCAATATGGTTTTTAATATTGTAGAGAGACAAAGTCTGGGAAAAGAAGCCAAGGCTCTTTCAAATCAAGTAGGAGACTTAGAGCTTCGATATCTAGCCATGTCGAGCAAAATAGATCTAGCCCTCGGACACGAAATGGGCTTTAAGGAAACCAAAACACAGTTTGCTACCCGAGAACCTCTTTCTTTCTTAAAGTCTTTAAACAATGAATTATAAAAGTTTCTTTTCAAGAATTAAAATTTTTTCTTTTTGCATTCTGGCTTTTGCTGCTGTCTTGGTGCTGAAGCTTTTTTGGGTACAGGTAATGCAAAGCAATACATATAAAGAGAAAGCCGATCGGCAATATGCCACTCCGGCCGGGGATATTTTTGAGCGGGGCGGGATATATTTCCAGTCCAAGGGAGGCCAACTTGTTTCGGCTGCGATTCAGACCGAAGGTTACAAGGTGGCGATTAACCCAAGTGGTATCACTGATCCGGAAAACGCTTTTGATAAATTAAGCGCCCTTTTTCCTCTTCTGCACGACAAATTTATCTCTCAAGCGGAGAAGAAGAGCGATCCATACGAAGAAATAGGGAACCGCCTTTCTAAAGAAACAGCAGATAAAATATCGGCCTTAAAAATTCCCGGGGTATCTATTTATAAAGAAAAATGGCGATTTTATCCGGGTGGAAACCTGGCTGCGCATGCGCTCGGATTTGTGGGCTTCCGGGGGGACGAACTTTCTGGACGCTACGGTCTGGAAAAAGGATACAACAGCACCCTTTCTCAGGGAGCCGACAGTCCTTATGTAAATTTTTTTGCGGAAGTATTTTCCAATATCAATAAGAAATTTTTTTCTGATGGAGAGCGAAGTGGAGAAGTAATCACCAGTATCGAACCAGCCGTGCAGGGATTGCTTGAGAAAAAATTACTCGAAGTGAAAGAACGTTATCAAGTCGATTCGATCGGGGGAATCGTTATGAACCCGACAGATGGATCCATCTATGCAATGGCTGCCAAGCCGGATTTTGATCCGAACAATTTTTCCGAAACCGGAGACAATGCTGTTTTTGCCAATCCGCTAGTAGAGCACGTATTTGAATTTGGTTCGGTGGTGAAACCGCTTGTGATGGCAGCTGGCCTTGATACCAAGGTGGTGACTGCCGGCACCAGTTATGATGATAAAGGAATGGTAGTGGTGGACAACAAACAAATCTATAATTTTGATAAAAAAGGTCGTGGTCCGGGGACTACCATGCAGGATGTGCTGAATCAATCGCTCAATACTGGGATGGTCTTTGTCGCCAAGCGTCTGGGGCGTGAAAACGTACGTGATTATTTAGAGTCTTATGGGATTGGTCAGAAAACCGGCATTGATTTGCCAAACGAAACTCGTGGTCTCACTTCGAATCTGAAAGCTCCACGCGATCTGGAATATGCTAATGCTGCTTTCGGACAAGGGATCGCTATGACACCAGTCGAAATGGTTCGAGCGCTCGCCTCACTCGGAAATGGCGGCAATCTAGTCGTTCCGCATGTGGCCAAATACATCAAATACAACGATGGTGAGGTGCAAGAAATGACTTATCCCACCTCCCGAGTGAAATTCTCTCCGACGACGGGCACCGAGATCACTCGAATGCTGGTGACCGTGATGGATAAATCGCTTAGTGGAGGCTTGGTAAAATTCGATCATTATAGCGTGGCAGTAAAAACCGGGACTGCGCAAGTTGCCAATCAAACAAGCGGGGGATATTATCAAGATAGGCATACTCATTCCTTTTTCGGATATTTCCCGGCTTATGATCCGAAATTCATAATCTTTCTTTATGCAGTAAATCCGAAGGGTGTAGAGTATGCATCCCAGACTTGGACCGATCCGTTCTTGGGGATCACGAAATTTTTACTCAATTATTACGAAGTGCCTCCAGACAGATGATAAATTACGAGTTACGAATTAAAAATTACGAATGAAAACTTTTTTAAAAAAATCTCTAATATATGTTTTACGCTTAGAGGCCAAATTAGTTCTTCTCAAATACAAGCCGAAGGTTGTCACGATTACCGGTTCAGTAGGTAAAACTTCCACCAAAGATGCTGTCTTTGCCGTGATCTCCGGTGTTTCATATGTGCGCAAGAGCGAAAAAAGTTTTAATAGTGAAATCGGATTGCCTCTCACTATTCTCGGAGTGCCGAACGGTTGGAACAGTCCGACTATCTGGGCAAAAAATATTTTGACTGGGCTTAGGCTTATCGTTTTTAAAAAAGACTATCCGAAGTGGCTGGTTCTCGAAGTAGGCATTGGGCACCCGGGTGATATGAGCCGCACGGCCGCCTGGCTTCGGTCTGATATTGTAATCATTACTGCTATAGGCGAGACCCCTTCGCATATTGAATTTTTTAATTCTCGAAAGCACTTAATCGAAGAAAAAACTGAGCTGATTCAGACTTTGAAAAAAGACGGGATCCTGATTCTTAATTCTGACGATGAAACAGTGCTTGAAATGAAATCAAAAGGAAAGTGTCGAGTGATTACTTACGGCTTTAAAGAAGGTGCGGACATCAGGGGTTCGGGTGATAATATTTTTTATGACGAAAAAAATCTGCCAAAGGGAATAATTTACCGGGTGGACGAAGGAGGCAAGAGTTTGCCAGTAATTATTGAAGGGGTTTTTGGCAAAAATCATGTGTACGCTTCCTTGGGCGCCTTGGCGCTTGCTTCCGGACTCAAGCTCGGTTTACTCGAAGCGATTGATCGCCTAAAGGTTTACGATATTCCACCAGGCCGAATGCGCTTACTTCTTGGAATCAATGATTCTCTAATTGTGGATGATACTTATAATTCTTCTCCGTTTGCCTGCGAGGCTGGTCTGCGCACAGTCGGGGAAGTAAAAAACATGGGCCGAAAGATAGCTGTTTTAGGCGATATGCTTGAACTTGGCAAGCATACCCAAACTGCTCATGAAGAAATCGGCAAGACAGTGAGCGGACAGGTAGAATTTTTGATCACTGTTGGTCAGCGAGCCGAAGCGATCAGGGAAGGCGCAATTTCTGCCGGCATGAAAGCAAAAAATATTTTTTCATTCCTTACTTCACATGAAGCGGGTGAATTTTTGAAAACTTTTGTTGAGAAAAACGATTTAATTTTTATTAAAGGCTCACAGGGGATGCGAATGGAAAGGGCAGTAGAAGCAATCCTCCTTGACCCTGAACATAAAAGAGAACTTCTAGTCCGCCAAGACGCGGAATGGTTGGCAAAAAAATAAAAACCCAAGCTGGCGACAGCCGAACTTGGGTTCTTCAAACTGAGTATTAACCACCTCAACTAGGTAACAAGCCTAGCTGTACCTTGAAGGGAACCAGGCTCTTTGTAGGCCGGAAATTCTCTCAGACTTTTCTTTATTTCCCTGCTGTTTTTCCAGTGCCAGTAGGGAAGGAGCGGGGAATAAAAAAACATACCCAGCGCAAAAGCAAATTTCGCTATAGTCTCCATAAATTTTTACCGCCTACTTTACTCAGCGGATTTTATTTGATGGTTATGTAAAAATAAGAATTTTCCAACTATATGCTAGCACGAAGTCGGGAGTAGTCAAGATATCCCGGCGGAGGGTTCCCCTCCGCCAGTTTTATTATTACAACATGTTTAATATGCATTGTCAATGTGACCTCACGGAGAGTCGAACTCCGGTTAACGGATTGAGAACCCGCTGTCCTAACCACTAGACGATGAGGCCTTCAGGGAAAATATTAGCATTTTTTTAAAATAAAAAAAATGAGCGTGCCATTACAGCACGCTCAGTCTTTATTAACATAGTTTTGCTAATTCATTATGTACCCGTTTTTGATAAAACTTCTTCGTCATCGAATACCGGTTCATGGTAACGATTGTTTGGTCCAGAAGTTACCTGGACACGTTTTGCCTCAATACTGAGGGTAGCATGAGGTACAGCGCGTAAACGATCCTTGGGGATCAGTTTGCCCGTAACCCGGCAGATGCCGTAGTTTTTGTTTCCTATACGTACCAGGGCATTTTCGAGACATCCAATGAAATCATTCTGCCTGTCGATAAGTTTCCTGTTTCGTTCCATGTCATGTTCACGAAGACCCTCCTCAAGGCCTTTGTAGGTTGGAGAGGTGTCGTCTGTTCCGTTCCCATTTCCGAGATCATATGATTCGATCAGTAATTTGAGATCGTTTCTAGCTTTTTCAAGCTTTTGCAGAATAATCTGCCTGAACTCTTCCAGTTCCTGGTCCGAGTAGCGAATTTTTTTCTTTTCCATCTTACCCAAGTTTTGAAACGTTAAACGATCCGGTTGCGATAAATCTGTTCGGTTTCCCGAAAGATTGCCCTCCAAGCTCTTTTTTGAGCTCCTTAATTTCCTCCTTTCTTCGTTGGTTAGGATTTGGAAGGGGTACCATAACAGGTTTATTTTCCTGCCTTTTTTCAACCTTAAGATCGTTTACGATCTCTGCAAAGGGGACTCTTCTCCCCTTGTTTTTTTTGTTCATAAATTAAAATTTAGAGGTGAATACCAAATGAATTAGCGGATTATGGCAAGGAGCCAAATCTAAACAGGATTATACACCTAACACGTATTTTGTCAAGTGTCAATGGGTGTTGATAAATTTTTTAGTCTTCGATTTTTGCCTGCCCGACTGAAAATCACTCATTCAGGCGGGGTCTTTCAAGCTCGAGAGAAGAAAGCTCGGGTGAACTGCCGGCAATACGTAAGATGTCTTTGTCTATCTTTTTTAATTCTTTGCCGGAAGCATTGTAGTGATTTACTACGGTGGAAAGAGTATTGCCAAGCTTGGCGTGGTATTCATCGTAAGATTTCAAATGCCGCCCCAAGCCTTCCACCTTTTTGATTATTTCTTTGGCCGACTCCTCGATCTGCATTGCTTTTAGGCCCTGGAGAACGGTTTGCAAGTAGGCCAAGAAAGAAGTAGGAGAGGTGATGATCACTTTATATTTGCCTGCGGCGCGCTGAATTAAACTCTCGGCTCCATCTTCTGATGAACCTATTTTATTTACAAGTAGGTCGTAATAAATTGCTTCATGGGGGATGAACATGAATGCAAAATCAGTGGTATTTTGAGAAGGTTGAATATACTTTGCTGTTTCTGTTATGCGATTTTTTAAATCTGCGATAAAAATATTTTCCAAACGTTTTTTATCTCCGGGATTTCTTTCTTCAGTCATTCTATTATAATTCTCCAGAGAAAATTTTGAATCAATCGGAATTATTTTTTCTTTTACAAAAACAACAGCGTCCACAATGTTGCCATCTGGAAAAGCATGTTGCATTTCATATGAACCGGGTGGCAGGACGTTTTTCAAGACAGTTTCTAAATAGTATTCGCCCAGAATTCCGCGTTGTTTTGGATTCTTTAGAATATCCTGCAGGCTTTGCAATTGATCGGCAAAAGAAATTACCTGTTTATTTGTTTCGTCGAGGCGGGTTAATTTTTCGGTTACATCTTGAATAATCCGATTCGACTCGGTTGAATGGAATTTCAGGCTTTCATTCATTTGCCGGTGCGATTCGCCGATTTTTGAATCCACCGTGCGAGATAGTTCATTTAATTGGGTTAAAATAAGCCCGAGCCCGGTGTCGTTCTTTTGTTCCGGTTGCGTTTTCTTTCGGCCGAACAAAAAGTAGGCTAGAATCCCCCCGACTAAAACCCCTATAATAATCCACAAGATCGTTTGCATATAATTATTTTACATTAATTTCCCCAAATAATGTTTCAGGGTATAAATCCAATCTTCGTCGATTTGGTCGCTTTCGAGTTTTTGGGCGAGGAGCCACTCCAAATAGCCTGAATCAATACGTGCAATTTCCGAAAGTTCTTTCCCGTTGTATTTTCCGAAATTGATATATTTAAAAAGGGAAGGGTGAGAAGAAATTTCAATCATTTTAGCGATAGCTCCTTCTTCGTCCAATTTATTTTCTTCTATAACTTTTTTCTTCAGCCGTTCGTAAAGTTTTTCCAAGACGAGAACATCGCCTAGGGCGTCATGCGCCGTCGCTTCCACATCCAGGTTCAGGAAATAGCGCAAATATTGCAGATTATACCGTTCGATTTTGTTGTCCGGATCAAGATGCCGGGCCAGACGAAGGGTGCAAATAAAATTCGCAGGCACGATGTCTTCTTTTTTTATAATCATCAAGTCAAAGGGCGCGTTGTGAGCGACCACTACGGAATCTGACTCTTCAAAAAGTTTTTTAATCTTTGTTTGGTCGCCACTTTCCGAAAAAGACGGCTTGCCCTCTATCATCCTGTTCGAAATGTGGTGTACCGCGCTCGCTTCGGGCGGTATTTTTATCGGTGGTTTATAAAGGCCTGCAAAAGTTTCGATGCCAGATTTGTAAGCGATCTGGCACAGATAATCATTCTCCGTATTGCCGGTCGTTTCGGTGTCAAAAAATATGATTTTCTTCATATAGCTATTTTAGCACTTTTTTGATAGAATATTAATCGTGAAAATCAAAAATTTCTGCATCTGCGCCCTCGGAGACGAGAGGGCAGGGAACCCACACGATGCTTAAAATTTTTATTTTCACAATTATATATGTTGCACGAAGAGATAAAAAACAAAATAAAAGAGGCGATGATGGCTCGCGATGAGGTGGCTTTACTTACTTATCGAGGAATGGTGAGCGCTTTTACCAACGAATTAGTTGCGATGGGCAAGAAGCCCGATGGAGTGCTTCTGGACGAAGAAGCCTTAACAGTAATAGCCCGGTTAGCCAAGCAACGCAAGGATTCTATTGAGCAATTTCAAAAAGGGAATCGGGAAGACTTGGCGAAAAAAGAAGAATCAGAGCTGGCTATTCTTCTGAAATATCTGCCAAAGATGATGGCCCAGGAAGAAGTAGCAAGGGTTGCGGAAGCCAAAAAGACAGAGCTTGGTATTTCCGACCCGAAAGAAAAAGGCAAACTAATGTCAGCTTTGATGAAAGATTTGAAAGGCAAAGCGGACGGACTGACAGTCAAAAGCGCGGTGGATGCTTTATTTTAACTCACTTATCCGATGCACACAGTCAAACTTTTAATCAAGCTAGTAGAGAATTATCAGCTTTTGGTGCTTCTCTTTATTTTGGTCGGGCTCATATTCGAAGGGGAGATTATTCTGATCTCAACCGGCATCCTGCTTCATCTGGGGGCTCTCGGTATTTTGCCAACCGTTTTGATTATTGTCGCCGGATTTCTAGGTAAGACTTTGCTCGGCTATCACATCGGAGAGATGGTTTATCGCCGCTGGTCTACGACCAAATTTTTGCGGTACGTGGAAAAAAAGGTTTTGGGGATAATGCCCCATTTCAAACGCAAGCCCTTTTGGTCTATCTTTGCTTCCAAATTTATTTTCGGGGTTAACAACATGGTAATCATTTTTTCCGGCTACATGAAAGTGAATTACAAAACATATCTGAAAGCGGAACTCACTTCTACTGCTATCTGGGCGCCAATCCTCATTCTGCTTGGATTTTTCTTCAGCTACGCCGCGCTTCACGTAAGCCGACAGATATGGGAGTTCTCTTTGATTATTCTCATTTTTATCATTGCTTTCATATTGTTCGACAGGTTGGTCGGTTGGATTTACGAAATTTTCGAAGAATTTTATGATTTGGAATAAAAAAAAGTTGGTTACTCATAACGGTTCTTTCCACACAGATGATATATTTGCCTGTGCCACGCTGGCGCTTTGGTTGGAAAAATCCGGGAAGGGGATGAAAGTATATCGAACTCGAGACGAAAAAATTATCAAGGAGGGCGATTATGTTTTTGACGTTGGTGGCGTGTATGATCCGGAGAAAAATCTTTTTGATCATCACCAGGCGGGTGGAGCGGGTAAGCGAGAAAACGGCATTGAATATTCTTCTTTTGGTTTGGTTTGGAAAAAGTTTGGGATGGATTTGTGTGACGGGGGAGAAGAAGTGTTTCAAATTATTGATGATAAATTAGTGGCCCCAATTGACGCTTTCGATAACGGCTTTGACTTAGTGGAGAATATCCACAAAACTTCTCCTTATTTCATACAGCATTTTTTCTTTGCTATGAGGCCTGCTTTGCACGAAACAAAAGCAGATAACTACAAGATGTTTTTGGAATCAGTCCAAATTGCCAAGAAAGTCTTGGAGCGCGAAATGATCCACACCAAAGATGCTATTGTATCCGAAAAAATAATTGAAGAAGTGTATAAAAAAACAGAGGATAAAAGAATTTTGGTTTTAAACGAACACTTTCATGATGAAGAAATTTTAAGCAAGTTTCAAGGAACACTCTTTGTAGTTTACCCTCGTCCCTCGGATAACCTGTGGGGCATTAGGGCGGTGCGAGATGATTTTAAGAGTTTTAAAAATAGGAGGGACTTTCCGAAAGAGTGGGCGGGCTTGCGCAACGGAGATTTGCAAAAAATTACGGGCGTGTCGGATGCTTTCTTTTGTCACAAGGGCCTCTTTTTGGCAGTGACAGGATCCAAAGAAAGTGCAATCAAATTAGCCGAGCTCGCTTTATAATTTTATACTTTTAACTTTCAACTAACGTGGCATTTATCGATGAAATCAAAATACACGCCGAAGCGGGACGGGGAGGTAACGGGGTAGTTCGCTGGCGACAGGAAAAATTTGTGCCGAAAGGCGGGCCGGCCGGAGGCGACGGAGGACGTGGCGGAGATTTTTACGCGCGGGCGGTGCGGGACGTGCACGTACTTTCAAAATATAAAGCAAAAAAAGATTTCAGCGCAGAGCGCGGGGAAGACGGAGGCAAAAAAAGTTTGCACGGCCGAAAGGGCGATGATTTTTTTCTAGACTTGCCGATCGGTTCAATTATTACGAAAATCGACGAAAGTTTGCCGGCTGAGGAAAGGGAACACTGGCAACTCCTGGAGGAAGGGCAGAAAGTTCTCCTTCTTCGCGGAGGCTACGGCGGATTCGGCAACGAGCACTTCAAAAGTTCTACCAATACTACTCCAAAAGAATCGCGTGAGGGCCAAGAAGGCGAGACGGGAGATTTCGAAATAGAACTCGAACTTTTTGCCGATGTCGGCCTAGTCGGCTTACCGAACGCGGGCAAATCGTCTTTACTTAATTCCTTGACCAATGCGGAAGCGAAAGTGGCAGACTATGCATTTACTACTCTTGATCCAAACTTAGGTGATTTTTACGGTTATATTATCGCTGACATTCCAGGAGTAATCGAGGGCGCTTCGGAAGGCAAAGGTCTGGGGGTAAAATTTTTGAAGCACATCAAACGCACCCGAATGCTGGCACATCTGGTTTCTTTTGAAAATGAAAATATGCTCAAAGCTTACAAAGAAATCCGTAAAGAACTGGAAAAATACAAAAATGGATTGGCTGAAAAAAAGGAAGTAATTATTCTATCTAAGTCCGACATGGCGAAAGACAAAAAAGCGCTGGAAAAAACAATAAAAGATTTTAAGAAAATCAGTCCAAATGTTTTTGTGTTGTCACTCTATGACGACGAATCAATCAAAGACCTGCGGGATAATTTGGTAAAAATTTTGAAAAAGGGTTTATAAACCCACTGTTTACTAACTTTCCATATGAACACGTAGTAAACTTTAAGTTTTTGTGATAAAATATCAAGAATGAAGGGAGATATCTTGTATAAAATACTTGATACCTTGGAAGATAAAGCAATGGAAACCAGCGATTTCTTTGAAGTTATGCTCGGGGCTGGTTACGGTGCTTCTTTGGGTGAATTCGATAAAAAATATCGTAGGCTGGAAGAAGCGCGGCATGATTATCAAATCAACCGAGAAAATAAAAGACGCTTGCAGGTGTATATTTCAAAATTAAAAAAAGATGGCCTGGTGTCCGAAACCTCTTCTGGTGAAATATATTTGTCTCAAAATGGAAAACGAAAACTGAAAAATTTTAACAGCGACAAATCCCATCACGTTTTTAATTATAAAAAGGAACCGGGAGATAAAATTATAATCATTAGTTACGATATCCCGGTTCTATTTAATAGAGAACGTAGAATCTTAAGGGATATCTTGAAAATGCTCGGATTTAACTTAATCCACAAAAGTGTCTGGATCGGAAAAGTGAAATTACCAGAAAATTTTATAAAGGACGTAGAAAAAATGGGGGTTGAGGACTATATAGAAATTATTGAAGTGGCGAATGAGGGAACTTTAAAATACAAACGATAGTTTGTCTTGTTTACTAACTTTCCATATGAGCACATAGTAAACATTTATAAAAATAAAAAGGGAATGCTTGCACATTGCCCTTTTTGGTGATTTCCTTGGAAATCGTAAAATTTAATGAAGATTTTGATAGATTTTTAATAAGCCACTAACCATCTCAAATTCAGTCCTGATCTCAACTAATTTAATTATGAGTTCAGTTTTTAGCTCTACGTTTTGTGCTGGAATCTTTTCTATTAATTCCATCATTTCTTTTAATTTCCGCTCCATAGTTGAAGGATTTACAGGTTCGAGTTCATACTACTACTGCTATTACTACTTGTCAAGTATGTAAGAAAGATTTTATTTTATATAATAAATATATGGCTAAAAAATATTATCCTACAATTGGTTTAGAGATCCACGCAGAGTTAAAAACATCAACCAAGATGTTTTGCGCTTGTAAAAATGACCCCGACGAAGAAAAGCCCAATACCAATGTTTGCCCGGTGTGTATGGCTTATCCGGGAACTCTGCCAGTACCGAATAAAAAGGCCATAGAAAGTGTCATTAAGGTTGGCCTTGCGCTTGACTCCTTAATTGCCGACTTTACCGAATTTGACCGCAAGAATTATTTTTACCCGGATATTCCGAAAGGTTATCAGATTTCGCAGTATAAATACCCGATCGTTTCGGGCGGTCATTTGGCGGATTTTGATATTACTCGAGTTCACCTGGAAGAAGATACTGCGAATAACAAGCATGATCGAGATGGCTTCTCATTGGTAGATTTCAATCGTGCTGGTGTGCCCTTGATGGAACTTGTGACCGAGCCGAAAACCTTTTCCGGCTCAGATGAAGAAGCAGCGGAGAGCGCTTCTAATTTTGCCAAGGAGTTGCAGTTGATTTTGTGGTATTTGGGTGTATCGGAAGCAAATATGGAAAAAGGAGAAATGCGCGTTGAGGCAAATATTTCAGTTTCTCCAGATAAAAATAAATTGGGCACTAAAGTTGAAGTGAAAAATTTGAACTCTTTCCGAAGCGTAGAACGTGCTATCGAGTACGAGCTTGACCGAATGGTGCAATTATACGAAGAAGGTAAAGAGATGGAGATCGTACAGGAGACTCGAGGTTGGGATGAAAGCAAGCAAAAAACGTTTTCTCAGCGCAAAAAGGAATCTAGCCACGACTATCGCTATTTCCCGGATCCTGATTTGCCAAAAATGAAACTGCACGAGGCTTTTGATCTTGAAAAAATGAAAAGGGAATTGCCGGAGTTGCCGGTTGCGAAACGCGTGAGATATCGTGAGCATTTCGGGATCAAAGACGAAGACATCGAAAGTTATATCAATGACCCAATGCTTGGTATTTGGTTTGAAAAAGTTGCCGGAATCTTGAAAGACTCTGCAAAAATAAAAATTGCTTCAAACTACACAACGTCCGATTATTTAGGTATCAAAAAAACCCACTTGGAAGCGAAGCTTCCAAGTGAAGAGAATTTTGCCGAACTCATTAACCTGGTTTCGGAAAATAAAATTTCTTCTCGCGCTGCCAAGGATATTCTAGCGATAATTGTAGTAAATGATGCATCGCCGATGAAAATCGCCGAAGAAAAAGATTTGCTCCAAAAAAACGATACTGGCGCTCTAAAAGAAATTGCCGAGAAGATAATCAGTGCTAACCCGAAAGCGGTAGCGGACTACAAGAGAGGGAAGGAGAACGCCCTTATGTCCCTGGTGGGTCAAATAATGAAAGAAACTAAAGGCTCGGCCAACCCCCAAATAGCCAAGCAGGTATTGACGGAAATCTTAAAGTAAGGTATAACTTGCTTTTTCTCTGGAATGTGATATAATAGGAGTCAAATATAATTATTTAGTGAATCTATATAAATTCAGTAAATATTTTTTCTTTCTTTTTAAAACAAAAAACGCTATGGAAAAAAATTTAATGAATGCTTTTCTCGCAATTATCGGAATGAATTGCAAGGAAGTTGCGTCGTTTAAAAATTTGGCAACCCCCAAGCGTCGTGGCCAAAAACAGATCATTCGAATCCAGCAAGCTGACAATGAACCGTTTGAACCAGGTTACGGAGAAGGACCGGAACTCTACTTTGGTTTTTTTCCTGAAGATAGTCAGGGAAGAGCAAAAATCCTTCTTTGTTAAAGTTTTTGAAAGAGAATCAATAGAAGCGCTGATATTGTAATATCTGGCGCTTTTTTTATGTTCATATTATAATTAATGTATGAAAACCCTGCGGGAATATATTAAAGAGGCGGAAGAAAAAGGTGTGGCGATAGGTCATTTTAATATTTCTAATCTTGAGGCCTTACATGGCATTTACAATGCTGCCAAAAAAATTTCCACCGAAGGCGGATCCGCCTATGGCGGAAAATTGCCGATTATCATCGGTGTTTCTGAAGGGGAAGAAGAATTTGTCGGTCGCGAAGAAGCGGTAGCACTGGTACGAGCGATTCGCGAGCGAGATGATTATCCGATATTTTTAAATGCTGACCATCATTATACATTTGAATCAGTCAAGGCTGCGCTCGATGCCGGCTATGATGCTGCGATCATTGATGCGGTGAAGTTGCCGCTCGAAGAAAATATCGCTCTAACCAAGCGTTGTGTAGAGTATGCCAGAGAGCTCGGTAAAAAAGAAAATCGGGATATTTTGATCGAAGCAGAGATCGGTTACATCGGCACTTCTTCCAAAATTTTGGATAAAATTCCCGAAGGCGTATCGGAAGCGACCATGACTACACCAGAGGATGCCAAACATTTTGTGGAAGCAACGGGAATTGATATGCTTGCGCCCTCCGTGGGTAATATTCACGGTATGGTGACAGGTGGCAATCCACGCTTGCATCCGGAGCGGGTGCGCGCGATCAAAGAAGCTACCGGGATTTCCTTGGTCTTGCACGGCGGGTCCGGCTCGATGAATGAAGATTTTATTGCTTGTATCAAAGAAGGCATAGATATCGTGCATATCAATACCGAGATTCGGGTTGCTTACAAAGATGCCTTAAAGAAATCACTGATCGATAGTCCAGACGAAGTGGCTCCGTATAAAATTCTCCGTCCGGCGGTGGTTGCGATCGAATCTGTTGTCGAAGCTCGTCTGAAACTCTTTAACGGAATAAAATAAGTTGCAATTTTTTGATTTTCGAGTATACCCACACACTTATTTTGACTTTTTATAAGTGTTCGGGTATACTACACTCCATGTTATCTTTGAACGCAAAAACTAGAGATTTGAAGGAAGATTTAAAAAAAATAAGAGCGTCGGGAGAGGTCCCGGCTGTTTTGTATGGAGCAGGTACGGAATCAACCCCGATCACTATTTCGATGGTTGACTTCAAGAAGATCTGGCATAAAGCCGGAGAATCTTCAACTGTCAAGATTACTACTCCAAAGGGCGTAGTAGACACCCTGATCCACGAAATCCAGCATGACCCGGTTTCAGACGAGCCAATCCATGTGGACTTTTTAGTAATTGATATGACCAAGAAGATCAAGGTGGAAGTGCCACTCGAATTTACCGGTGTTTCAGAAGCGGTAAGGACTGGCCTCGGTACTTTAGTGAAAGTTATGTATGAAGTCGAAGTAGAAGCCTTGCCTGCTGATTTGCCACATAATTTTGTTATTGATATTTCCAAATTGGCCGCCCTCGATAGCCAGATTCTGGTATCCGATATCGTGCTTCCAGCCGGAGTGACTATGATCACCAAACTCGGAGAAGTAGTGGCCGCTATCGCCGAACAAAAAGAAGAAAAGGAAGAAGTTCCGATTGATTTGTCTGCTATTGAAGTTGAAAAGAAAGGAAAGATTGCAGAAGAAGGAACTGAAGGCGTGGTTGAAGCCCCCGTGGAAGAGAAGCCTCGCCCATAGACTACGGCCGAGCGAAATAAAAGAAGGGGTAAAATATGCTATACTAAAACCATGACGAGAAAGACAGTCATGGTTTTTATTATCACGCTTTTGGCTTTTTCCACTTTGGCCGGAATTCCTTTAAAATCAAGAGCTTTTGATTGCGTAAAAGATTTAACTGATCGATCTGCTCCGGACCAAAAACAGCAATGTCAGAATGAACTCGACATGCTCCTTGGCCAGCTAAAAGACTTACAGAAACAACTCGATGCTCAAGCCAAACAAACAGGCAATATTGCCGGGGACATCAAGTATCTGACCAGTCAAGTAAATGCGCTCAATACCAAGATCAAAGCCCGCACCTTGGCGATTGCCAATCTAAAAGTTTCGATCAACCAGAAGACCGCCAAAATAGAAACCTTGCAGCAAAAAATCGACAAGGAGAAAGAATCTTTGGCACAACTTCTACGCAATACCAACGAATTTGATAATCAGGATCTTTTAAACCTGGTTCTTTCCGATGACGCCATTTCCCAGTTTTACAGCGATGTAGAATCATATGCTTCGATCAATCAAGCGATCAAAAGATCAGTGGATGAAATTCTGGGTATCCGAAATGAAACCGAAACAGAGAAAGCAAATTTACAAAAACAACAGCTGGCCGAAAACAACGCCAAGATAGAATTGCAAAATGCCCAAAAACAAGTTACCGCTACTCAAAATGCCAAGAAGGAACTTTTGGCAGTTTCAAAACAAAAAGAAGCAAATTACAAAGCAACAATCGCCGCTCAGCAGAAACGTGTGGCAAATATTAAAGCTCGGCTCTTCAGTTTGGCCGGAGGCTCGGCCGCGATTCGTTTCGATGTGGCCTTGGGTTACGCCGAAGCGGCCAGCAGACAAACTGGAGTGGACCCGGCATTCTTGCTTGCTGTCTTGACCCAAGAAAGTAATTTGGGTTCGAATGTCGGAAAGTGTTATCTAACTGATTCAAGCACTGGAGCTGGAGTGAGCATTACTTCCGGAAGAGTTTGGTCTAATTTGATGCATCCGACTAGGGACGTGCCAGTATTTCTTGCAATCACTGCGGGCCTGGGTTTTAATGCTTTTAAGACAGTAGTTTCTTGTCCGATTGCCGGAGTAAAAGGCTATGGCGGAGCGATGGGACCGGCTCAGTTCATTCCTTCTACCTGGAAACTTTTTGACAAGCGAATTACCGCTATTACCGGCTCAAGCCCAACAAATCCTTGGTCGGCGACAGATGCCTTTACCGCATCGGCCCTGTACTTGGGAGATCTAGGGGCTGTTGGAACCAGCACCACGGCTCAAAAACGGGCAGCTTGCAGATATTACGGAAGTGGAGGGTCTTCCTGCACTTATTCAAGAAGCGTAATGAGCCTGATGTCGAAAATCCAAGCCGATATTGATTATCTCCGAACTTACGGCGTTACCAAAAATTAATCCTTGCAAATTAGAAAAATTGTGCTAAGATAAGCCGATATGAAGAAAGACATTCACCCAAAATTCAATATCAAGGCTAATGCAACCTGCGCCTGCGGGGCTGTTTACGAAGTTGGCTCTACTATGCCTGAAATCAAAGTAGAAATTTGTAGCGCCTGCCATCCTTTCTATACTGGAAATGAAAAAATAATGGATACCGCCGGACGCGTAGAACGTTTCAATAAGCGCCGAGCTGCCGCTAAAAAGAAGTAAGGAAGAAACCTCCCGCAAAGGATTTTTGAAACTGCGCCCTCGGAGCCGACAGGACAGGGGACCCACACGTTTCTTAAAATTCTTTACGGGAGGTTTTCTTTTTGTAAAAAGATGTTAGATATAGAAAAACTCAAACTGAATTACAACACAAGCTATCTGGCGGGTCTTTTGGAGCAGTTGGATCGCGAGGAGCGGGAAGTTTTGGAATTACTCGCTAAAGACGGAACTTTGCGCGAAATGGTGCAGGCAGAAGTAAAAACGATTGAAGAAAAAAGAAAAGCAATTGAAAGCCAGATCGAAGACATCTTGGCCAAGGACAAAGAGGAAGATGAATCACCGGCGGAGATCGTGTTCGAAGTCCGGGCCGGAGCGGGGGGCGACGAAGCCGCGCTTTTTGCTTGGGAGCTTGCGCATATGTATGAGAAATTTGCCGAGGTGGAAGGCTGGCAATGGAAGACCAACTACGAATCAAAAAACGATTTGGGTGGATACAAAGAAGCCAGTTTTGAAATAAAAGGCAAGGATGTTTATAAAAAAATGCGCTACGAGACGGGTGTGCATCGCGTCCAGCGCGTACCGGCGACCGAAAAGAACGGCCGGGTGCATACTTCCACCGCCTCAGTGGCGATTTTGCCAATCCGTAAAAAAGTAAATTTTGTAATCAATCCGGCGGACATCGAAATGGAATATTCTCGGAGTGGCGGTAAGGGCGGACAGAATGTAAACAAAGTTGAAACTGCAGTGCGCTTGATCCACAAGCCGACCGGCATCGATGTGCGTTCAACTAACCAGAGGAGCCAACTTGCAAACCGCGAAAAGGCGATGCAAATTTTGACCGCGAAACTCCAACAACTCGAAGAAGAAAAAGAGGCAGCAAAATATTCCGGTGAACGAAAAAGTCAGATCGGTTCAGGTGACCGTTCCGAAAAAATCCGAACTTACAATTTCTCACAAGACCGCATCACTGATCATCGCATCAAAAAATCTTGGCATAATTTGCCGAAAATCATGGAAGGCTATCTAGCCGACATTTTTGATGCTCTAGAGTCCGGCGAAGAGGGGAGCGAAGACGAAGAATAAAAGCAAATATACCCTTAGGCGGAGGGTAGACGGAGGGTTCCCCTCCGCCTATTCTTCTTGACACTTGACAAAATAAGTGTTATATGATATACTATACCCCAGAAACCTTAAAAGCAAATGGATATGGAAAATTTTGTACTTATTACCCTGACTGTTCTTTGCGCTTGCGCAGGAATCAGGGAGTTCGTTAAGAATAAAAAAGAAATAAACGTGCCCACGGGAATCTATGCTTGTATGGCATTTTTTTTCTTTTCTCTGGCTACAGCTGCCAGGTTTAATATCCTTTCTGCTCCGGTGACCGAAGACAACCCTGTCTTCCAGTTCACAAGTATGGGAGGGGCATTGGCAGTTGTTTCTACACTTTTTTCAGTCGTTGTTCTTATTGTTGTAAGGATATATGACAAAATAAAAGGAACGGCATAACAGGAATGGCCTGAAGGATCAAAGTAAATCCCGCTCACGATTACCAAATTGTGCAAGCGGGATTTTATTTTACCCATACTGTGCAAAAAGGTTGCTTTTTTAAATATATGTGATATACTTACCTAGTAGTTTCTCAAAGAGCTTTAAGTTTTCGTTGTGAGGTTAGATTAAGTTTAGGCATCAAAGAGACCGTTGAGCAAAAGGAGCACCTACGCTCTGGCTTCCTGCCGGAGCATTATAAATAGTTTTTGCCCGATTTTTTAAAAAACGGGAGAAGTTTAGAATATGGCTACAAAGCTATATGTAGGGGGACTCCCTTACAGCACCCAAGATGATGCTCTTCGCGAGCACTTCGCACAAGCTGGAAATGTTACTTCAGCTGTGATTATCATGGACAAAATGTCCGGTCGCTCAAAAGGTTTCGGATTCGTGGAAATGGCCACGGACGAAGAGGCTCAAAACGCTGTTTCTATGTTCAATGGACAGGAATTCGGTGGACGCAAGCTTACCGTCAATGAAGCCCGCCCAATGGAAGCCCGAGCTCCAAGAACTGGAGGTTACGGCAACAATGGAGGCCGCCGAGAATACTAAATAAATTTTTAGTTTCTGAAACAAAAATCGCCCGAAAGGGCGATTTTTGTTTGCGAAAAAAATAGTTTTTTGATATAAATAAATATCAGTTAGATATGAGCGTGTAGTTCAGTGGTAGAACGCTGTCCTGATAAGACAGAGGTCGATGGTCCGATTCCATCCACGCTCACAAAAATTAAGCATTTGACAAGAATGCTATTTTTTGGTATTTTGAAAATAAACCTCTATATATATTCTTGAAATTCGACAAATTAATATAAACCCATATAAAAATTAATCTATGAACGAAAGATTGACAGTTGTGGCTGGGTCTTCGGTGACCCCCCTCGCAGAAAAAATTGCCGCAGAGAACAAAACCCCTTTGGTGGGAGTGATAACTACGAATTTCAATGATGGTGAATCAAAACCATCAATTGACGGAAGAAGTATAAGAGGAGACAAAGTTTTTGTTGTTCAATCAACCTTTGCTCCAGCAGAAAATCTGCACGAGCTTCTCAAGATCGGAGATGCCGCCAAAAGAGCATCGGCTCAATCTATTATTGCTGTAATTCCTTACTTCGGTGATGCTCGTCAGGACAAAAAAGATGGTCCCCGGGTTCCTATTACCGCGAAGCTGAACGCTGACTTAATTCAGGCCGCCGGTTACACGAGGATAATAACCATGGATCTTCACGCAGACCAAATTCAGGGATTCTTCAATATCCCGGTTGATCACCTCTATGCTTCCGCAATATTTGTGCCACATATCCAGCGCCTTAATCTCCAGAATCTCACAATGGCTTCTCCGGATACCGGCGGAACCAGGCGAGCCGGCAAATATGCCAATTTTCTGAATGTAGACATGGTGGTTTGCTACAAAAACAGAGTGGAGGCAAATAAAATAAAAGAAATGAAGCTGATCGGAGATGTAAAAGACAAGGATGTTGTGTTTGTGGACGACATTGTGGACACGGCAGGTACTCTTACTAAAGCCTCAAATCTGGTGATGGAAAAGGGAGCGCGGAGTGTAAGAGCTTTTTGTACCCACCCGGTTCTTTCCGGAGATGCTTGCAAATTGATTGAGGAAAGCGCTCTCGAGGAACTGTACGTCACCGACACTATCCCGCTTAAATGCGAATCGAACAAGATAAAAGTTTTGTCGACGGCAAAACTTTTCTCCGAGGCAATCATGAGAGTGTTGACCGATACCTCAGTCAGTACACTTTTTTATGTGGTTTAAGAAAATGTTTTTACGAAGAGGAGTCTAATTTGGGCCCCTCTTTTTTCTTTCCGATTCTGTGGTATACTTTCAATATGCAAAACAGAATTTATATCAAAGATTTAAAGGATTCCGTGGGTAAAGAAGCCATCATTGCCGGGTGGGTGGATGCTCGCCGAGACCAGGGCAAGATGATATTTTTTGATATTCGAGATATGACCGGCCGGGTGCAGTGTGTAGTTTTACCAAACCATACCGAAGCGATCGAAAAAGCAAAAGAAATTCGTCCGGAATGGGTTTTGAAAATTACCGGATTGGTAAATAAGCGCACCGAACGAAATATTAAAGCAGGAGTTTTGAACGGTGATGTTGAGCTTGAAGTGCTCGGCATAGAAGTTTTGTCCGAAGCAGCACCGTTACCCTTTGATATGTCGCTTGAAGGCTACAATCTCGAGCTCACGACCGAGCTCGACAATCGGTCTTTGGTTTTGCGGCAGCCGAAAGTGCAGGCCGTTTTCAAGGTGCAGGAAACCGTGATCGATTCTTTCCGGGAATTCATGAAGCAAAATAATTTCTTTGAATTTCAAGCTCCGGCTATTACTCCAGCCACTGCCGAGGGGGGAGCAGAAGTCTTTAAAGTCGATTATTTCGACAAAAAAGCATATCTCACACAATCACCTCAGTTATATAAACAGATCGTGATGTCTGCCTTTGAGCGCTGTTTTTCCGTGAACAAAGTTTTTCGCGCCGAGCCGTCTTCGACGACCCGGCATTTGACGGAAGTAGTTTCCCTGGATGCCGAATGGGGCTTTATCGATTCCTGGCAGGATGTTCGCGACTTGGCGGAAGGTACCGTTCGCTATATCTTGGAACAAGTGGAAAAGAAAAATGCCGAACACCTGAAACTGCTCGGGGCGGAACTTCCGAAAATGATTGACAAGACTCCGACCTTTTCGCTACGCGAGGCGCAGGAGAAAATTTTCAAAAAATTTGGGCGGGACGTCCGGGGTGAAAAGGATACCAATCCGGAAGACGAGCGCCAGATCTGCGAAATTATAAAAGAAGAAACCGGTTCCGACTTTGTCTTTATCTACGGCTACCCGACCAAGCAAAAGCCTTTTTATGTGTATCCGAACCCGGAAGAGCCGGAATATAACGAAGGGATGGATCTCTTGTGCCGAGGAGTGGAATGGCTTTCAGGCGGACGACGCGTCAACGACTACAAACAGCTGATGAGACATGTGAAAGAATGGAAAATGGATCCAAATAAAGTAAAAATGTTCCTAGAGGCCTTTAAATACGGAGTACCGCCGGAAGGAGGTTTTGCCTTCGGTGCCGAGCGCATTACTATGCAGCTTTTGGGCTTGAAAAATATCCGCGAAGCCGCCATGTTTCCGCGCGACATGAATCGTATCGATGAAAGACTAAGTGAAGAAGGATACTAAAAAATGAAAACAGAGATAAAAGAATTATATAGAAACAAAAAAGAATATATCGGGAAAGAAATTGAAGTGGAGGCTTGGGTAAAAACCGTTCGTTCTTCCGGGAAAATCGGTTTTTTAGAAATCACTGATGGAAGTTTTTTTCGCAGCCTACAGGCAGTTTTTGATTCGGGTACCAAGTTTTATAGAAATGATGAAACGGTGCCGGATGCATTCGGACAAATTGAAAAATTATCGATATATTCCGGAATTAGAGTTATAGGGTTATTACAAGAGTCTCCCGCCAAGGGTCAAATTTTTGAATTAAAGGCGACCGAAATCAGAGAGCTTGCGCCTTCCGATTCGGATTATCCCTTACAGAAAAAAGGGCACAGCTTTGAATTTTTGCGCACCATAGCGCACCTGCGCCCGCGCAGTAATACTTTTCAAGCGGTTTTCAGACTTCGCTCTGTTTTAAGTTTTGCTATTCATAAATTTTTTCAAGAAAAAGGTTTTATTTACGCGCATACCCCTATCATTTCAACTTCCGATGCCGAAGGCGCCGGAGAGATGTTCAACGTCACGACTTTAGATTTAAAAAATATTAAGCAAAACGAAAATGGAGAGATTGATTATGCGGAAGATTTTTTTGGTAAAAAAGCAGGACTCACGGTCAGCGGGCAACTGGAGGCAGAAGCCATGGCTATGGCATTTAATCGAGTTTATACTTTTGGTCCGACTTTTCGCGCGGAGAATAGCCATACTGCTCGTCATGCGTCGGAATTTTGGATGATTGAACCGGAAATTACTTTTGCCGGTCTTGAAGAAGATATGATGTTGGCCGAAGAAATGATGAAATATTTGATCAATTATGTCCTCTGCGAGTTGCCGGAAGAAATGGAATTTTTCAATAAATTTATAGACACCGGCCTGCTTGAGCGTTTAAATAAAATCAAGGATGCGAAGTTTGAGCATCTCTCTTATACCGAGGCGATAGAAATCTTGGAAAAATCCGGTAAAAAATTCGATTATCCCGTAAGGTGGGGAATCGATCTGCAGACGGAGCATGAAAGATATTTAACCGATGAATTTGTAAAAGGCCCTCTATTTGTGACCGATTATCCTAAAGAAATCAAAGCTTTCTATATGCGCCAGAATGACGATGGCAAGACGGTAGCCGCGATGGATTTACTTATGCCGGGAGTAGGAGAAATTATTGGCGGGAGCCAGCGTGAAGAACGATTGGAGATGCTTGAAAAAAGAATAGACGAACTCGCATTGCCAAAAGAAAATTATTGGTGGTATTTGGATTTACGCAAATATGGCGGAGTGCGCCATGCTGGTTTTGGTTTGGGTTTTGAGAGAGCCTTGATGTATCTTTCCGGAATGCAAAATATTCGAGATGTCATTCCATTTTCAAGAACTCCCAAAAATGCAGAATTTTAGGCTTTGAATTAATAATAAAAAGATCAAATAAATAATGGAATTATCAAATAAAATTGTTGTAATAACTGGGGGTAGTAAGGGACTGGGAAAGGCTCTGGCTGTTTCATTCATTAAAGAAGGCTCAAAGGTAATCATTTCTTCTCGCAAAAAAGATGAATTGGAAAATACTGCCAAAGAAATTGGAGCAACTGCTATTGTTGCGGATGTGACCAAGGGACAAGAGATGAAAAACCTGGTAGATGAAGTCGTAAAAATATTCGGAAGAATTGATATTTGGATAAATAATGCCGGCGTCTGGATACACACTTCTATGGCCGAAGACGTTGATAGCAAAAGATTCCACGATATTTTGGAGGTTAATTTATTTGGAGTAGTCTATGGGTCAAAATTTTCGTTGGCTCAAATGAAAAAACAGCAAGAGGGTACGATTGTTACGATTTTATCGACCGCGGGGTTGGAGGGTAAAAAATATTCCTCGGCATATTGCTCCAGTAAGTTTGCGGCCGATGGCTTTATGAAATCCTTAAGGGCAGAAAATGAAAACACAAATATAAAAGTTTTAAACGTCTACCCGGGCGGGATACAAACTGACTTTTGGCGAGAAGAGATGCCTCCAAATATTTCGGAATATATGAATAGAGAAACAGTTACCGAGAAAATTATTTCAAATCTAAAGCAAGAAAATCCAGAATCAAATTTAATTATTAAAAGACCAAAATAATTATGAAAATAAATTTCAAAAAACCGAATACGAAAGACGTACTTTGGGTAAAAATTGACCCGAAGTATTTAAACGAGGTGGTAAAGGAAAACGGAGTAAAAACTCTGTATTTGAAACGTGAGGAAAATATGACCTTGCGCAAGTTGTTTCTCTTGGCGCGGAAAGTTATCGCCCTGGCCAAGGGTGCCAAGGCGGAAAAAATTGCCGTTGATTTTAGGGATTTCTCTACTAGGCAAGATTTAGTCACCACCAGGCAAGACCTAACGACGGTTACTGAAGAAGAATTAGCCGAAATTCTGGGCACCGAATTTTGCTTTGCCGACTACGAATTTACCGAATACAAATCTAAGAAAGAAAGCACTTCAGTCAAAGAAGTTTTTGTCCTCGGTGCCGACAAAAATTTGGAGAAATATTTCATCAAAGGCTTAGCAGTAGCGGAAGAAGTAAATAAAACCCGTACCCTTGCCAATACGCCGGGCGGAGACATGACTCCGAAAATCTTGGCTGGGAAAGCGCGCGAAGCGGTAAAAGGCTTGCCGGTCAAAGTTACCGCCTTCGGCGAGCGAGAAATGGCAAAACAAAAAATGAACGCGATCCTTTCAGTCGGGCGTGGTTCGGACGAAGAATCGCAGTTTATCATCATGGAATATTGGGGTGGACCGAAAAGCGAAAAGCCGATTGTTCTCGTGGGCAAAGGTGTGACATTTGACGCGGGCGGAATTAATTTAAAACCATCCTCTTCGCTTACGGGAATGAATATGGATATGTCTGGCGGGGCGGCCGTGATTCATACGGTAGCACTTGTGGCCAAAATGAAACTTAAAAAAAACGTGATAGCACTTATTCCATCGGTAGAGAATTTTGTTTCCGGTAAAAGCTATCGTCCGGGTGATGTGATTCGTTCAATGTCTGGAGCTACAATCGAAATTTTGAATACTGATGCCGAGGGTCGGGTAATTTTAGCTGATGCTCTATCGTACGCGCAGAAATATAAACCCAAGGTAGTGATTGACATTGCCACTTTGACTGGGGCGGCGGCGGTGGCCCTTGGCGAGCGGATGTCGGCTCTCTTTTCCGATGATGACGAATTATGCAAGAAACTCGAAAAAATCGGAGACAAGACATCGGACTATATGTGGCGCTTACCGATGTGGGAAGAGCACGAGAATGAGATCAAAGGAAAAGTAGGGGACTGGACTAATGTCCGAAGCGACGATTCTCGCTATGGCGGAGCTACTTACGGCGCAATTTTTTTGAAACAATTCACTAAAGGCTACTCTTGGGTGCATATCGATATTGCCTCGCGAATGACCTCAATGTCCGGAGAATATCTCGCTCCTGGCGCTCTAGGCACGCCAGTGCGCTTGCTTTATAAATTCATTGAAGAAAGGGAATAAAAGTGCTAAAATAGGGTAGTGGAACAGGAGATGTATCTAATAAAAACGGCCGGTTTTGAAGGCCCCTTTGGGGTCCTTTTGAATTTTATCGAGGAGCGGAAATTGCACATCAACGACATTTCCTTGGCACAGGTAACGGAGGATTATTTGAAATACGTGAATACTTTGGAAAGCCTAGCTTCTAATGAAATTTCAAGCTTTGTGGTGGTGGCGGCCACTTTGATCTTGATTAAATCTAAATCACTCTTGCCGAACTTGAGCTTGACCGATGAGGAGGAGAGCGACATCCGAAACTTGGAAGATCGTCTAAAATTATATGAAAAATACACTAGACTTGGACTCCATATCAAGAACGCTTTTGGCAAGCAAATGATTTTTGCTCCGGAAGAACGCAAGCATGATGTTTTGGTATTTTTGCCAGATGAACAAATCACTCGAGAAAACATGATGGTTTTTGCCCGAGGTGCCTTGGGTCGAATTCCGACCAAAGTTTTCTTGCCGCAAGTGGAAGTGAAAAAGGTAATCAGTATTGAAGAAATGATCAACAAATTAACCGACCGAATCAAGAATTCGCTCAAGATGAACTTTAAAGAATTCTCTGGCAACGCTAAAACTAAAGAAGAAAAAGTATTTGTGATTGTCGGATTTCTTGCTATGCTGGAAATGGTCCGGCAAGGTATGCTCAAGGCCGCACAGGAAAATAATTTTGAAGACATTATTATCGAAAAAGAAGAAGTAACCCTAGAAATACATGAATAATCTAGCCCAAAAAATTGAAGCGATTTTGTTTTTTAAAGGAGAACCGATGTCCCGCAAAAAGCTCGCGGAATTTTTGAAATCAAACCAGACGGAAATAAATGGGGCAATCGAAATCCTGAAACAAAATTTAGCGGGCAGGGGAGTTGTGTTTCAGGAAAATGACGACGAAATAACTCTTGGTACTGCGCCGGAATTTTCGGAACTAATCTCAGAACTACAGAAAGAAGAACTCAACAAAGATCTCTCTAAGGCAAGCCTGGAGACTCTTTCGATTGTGCTTTATAAAAGCGGTGTGACTCGGCACGAGATTGACTATATCCGCGGAGTTAATTCAAGTTTTACCCTCAGGATGCTTTCGATTCGCGGCTTAGTTGACCGAACCATAGATCCGAATGATAGCCGACGTTATCTCTACAAACCTAGTTTTCAATTACTTTCTTTCCTGGGAGTCCAATCAGTGGAAGAATTGCCAGAATATGCTGATGTAAACGGCTCCTTGGAACAAGCCGCCAAAAATCTTGAAGAAGAAATGAAAGCAGAAGAAAATGAACCAGTCGCAAACTAAAACTTGCGCCAATTGTAAAAAAGACTTTACTATTGAGCCGGATGATTTTGGATTTTACGAAAAAATCAAAGTCCCTCCGCCTACATTTTGCCCGGAATGCCGGCAAATGCGCAGAATGAGTTTTCGTAATGAGCGGAATCTTTTTAAAAGAAAATGCGATCAATCTCAAAAAGATATAATTTCTGTTTTTTCTCCTAGCTCTGTTTTTAAGGTTTACGACCAGTTTTATTGGTACAGCGATCAATTTGATCCTATGCAATATGGCCGTGACTTTGATTTTTCCCGCTCGTTTTTTGAACAATTTTCAAAATTTTTAAAGGAGGTGCCTTTTCCTTCTTTACATGTACGAAGTTCGGAAAACTGTGAATACAACAACGATATGAGTGAATCTAGAAATTGCTATCTTTGTTCCCGAACTCACCGCTCTAAAGAGATGCTCTATACTTACCGAGGAAATACTTCTCGAGATTGCATTGATTGCATGCAAATAATTAAAGATTCCGAATTTTTGTATGAATGCGTTGAGTGCATCACCTGTAACCAGAGTAGTTTTTTGTATTTTTCTGAAAATTGCTCCAGCTCTAGTTTTCTCTGGAATTGTAAAAATTGCTTAGACTGTTTTATGTGTAATAATTTACACAACAAGCAGTATCATTTTAAAAACCAGAAATTAAGCAAAGAAGAATACCAGAAAACAATTTCTGAATATTATTTGGGTTCTTATCTAAATAAAGAAAAAGCCATAAAAGAATTCGAGGAATTTAATAAAAAAAATATCCGAAAATATTTAAACATCGTGAATTCTCAAAATTGCACCGGAGACAATATTGTAGAGTGCCGCAATAGTCGGGCTTGTTTTGGCATTAAATATACCGAAAATGTGAAATTTCTTTACGACATTCAGAAGTATAAAGATTCAATGGATGCCTATAGTGGTGGCCGGAATAGTCAGCTTGTTTACGAATGTACCGCTGCCGCGGCCGCTTACAATTGTAAGTTTTGCATTCGAGTACCAGATTCTCGAGATATCACTTATTCAGTCTATCTGAATCTGTGCCAAGAATGTTTTGGTTGTATTGGTTTGACTTCTAAACAATATTGCATCTTCAATAAACAATATACAAAAGAAGAATATGAAGATTTGGTCGGGAAAATTATTAAACATATGCAAAAGATGGGGGAATGGGGAGAGTTTTTCCCTATGGAACTTTCTCCTTTCGAATATAATACTACAGTAGCGCAGGAATATTTTCCAAAAAATAAGAAAGAAGTTCTAGCAATGGGATTATGTTGGGCTGAACCCGAAGAAAAAAATTATTCGATTACGATGCTGCCGAAAAATTTACCGGACGATATCAAATACGTGAATGAAGAAATTTTGAAAGAAGTTATTGGCTGTGCGCATGCTGGGGAATGCCAACACGGTTGTTCTACTGCTTTTCGGCTGGTTCCACGAGAACTCCAATTTTATAAAAGGATGAATTTATCTTTGCCGCATTTATGTCCGAATTGTCGGCATTATGGGAGACTTGATAAATTAAACCCTAACAAACTTTGGCCGGGTAAATGTCAATGTGCGGGTATTAATTCTACTAACGGACTTTATCAAAATACCGTTGCACATACCCATGGTGATACTCCCTGTCAGACGGAGTTTGAAACATCATATTCTCCAGATCGGCCGGAAATTGTGTATTGCGATAGATGCTACAAACAGGAAGTTTATTAGCTACTTTAGCAAACTAAAGTGGAATATAAAGAAGAAAAAAGAAATTGTGCAAACTGCCAAAAAGACTTCACTATCGAGCCGGACGATTTTGGATTTTACGAAAAAATCAAAGTCCCTCCGCCGACCTTTTGCCCGGAATGCCGATTTATTCGGCGCTTAGCCTGGCGAAACGATCTAGCTTTTTATAATCGAAATTGTGATCTGTGTGGAAGAGGTATCATCTCTCTTTATCATAAAGATAAACCACTTACAGTTTATTGTAATAAGTGCTGGTGGGGTGATGAGTGGGATCCGAAAAGTTATGGTCAAGAAATCGATTTCTCGCGATCGTTTTTCGAGCAGTACCGAGAACTGCAAAATAAGGTGCCCCTTTTAACCCTGATTAATGACGATGGAGTTATGAGCGTCAATTGTGAATATACCCAAAACGTCACTTTTGCTAAAAATTGTTACATGCTTTCAATGTCTTGGCACGGCGAAGATTGTATGTATTCTTATTCCGTAGCCGGACCGGAAACTCGCTATGTCGTTGATTCTTTAAATATTTTTTTCTATTCACAATTTATCTACGATTCTATTTGTCTGGAACATTGTTATAACTGTCGGAATTGTTATTATTCAACCGGCATGGCGGATTGCCTTTTTTGTTACGACTGCAAGGGGTGCTCCGATTGTTTTCTGTGCGTAAATTTACGCCTGAAAAAATATTGCATAAAAAACGTGCAGTATACAAAAGAAGAATACGAAAAAATTTTAAGAAACTATCGTCTAGATACCTATTCCGGAACTGAAAAAACCAGAAAAGAATTTCTTTATTTTCTAACTACTCAACCTCGTCGTTTTGCCAGTATCCGAAACAGTGTGAATTGCACTGGGGACGGGCTTTTAAATTGCAAAAACACCAAAGATTCTTATTGGGCTAGGGGGTGCGATGATGCCCGATTTACAGTACGAAGCAATGAGGTAAAAGACAGCTATGATATTACGCCGGGCGGAGAAAGCTCCCAGGGATATGAAGCTCTCACCGCGGATCATAGCTATCGCGAGTTTTTTGCCATCTTTTCTTTTAAAAATCAAGAAGTTGCCTACGTGGAGAATTGCCATTCCTCAAAACATCTTTTTGGATGCTCAGGCATCAAGCACGGTCAGTATTGTATTTTGAATAAAGAATATCCGAAAGAAGAATATTTTAAATTGAGAGACAAAATAATCGAACATATGAAAAAGACAGGGGAGTACGGCGAATTTTTCCCGGCCCAGCTGTCTAATTTTGGCTACAATGAAACAATGGCGCAGGAGCATTTCCCTCTAACTAAAGAGGAAGCAATCGGGAAAGGTTTCAAATGGTGGGATAAATTACAAAAAACAACAGGCAAGGAAACGTTGAAAGCAGAAGAGATTCCAGACTCAATTTTAGATGCAGACGATTCTATTTTGAACGAAGTACTAGCCTGTGTTTCTTGCGGACGAGATTATAAGATTGTCCAGAACGAATTTATTTTTTTGAAAAAACATTCGATTTCTATTCCGCGCCAGTGTTTGTATTGCCGAATGACTAGCCGTTTTAAATTTGAAAACCCATTCAAACTCTGGCACAGAACTTGTATGTGCAAAAAAGAAGGGCACGAGCATAAGGGTAAATGCGAGACAGAATTTGAAACACCGTATGCTCCCGATCGCCCCGAAATAATCTATTGCGAACAATGCTATAACCGAGAAGTCTATTAGCAGGCGGAGGGTTCCCCTCCGCCGAGGTCGCATCCACCCCTCTCCTTGGTAAGGAGAGGGGAAGGGGTGAGGTGAACTCTTGGGAAGAAAAGGGAAATTTGCTATAATCTCCTTATGTTTTTGAACTTGCTGAAAATATTCGTGCCGACTGTTTTGGCCTTTTTCGTAGGCCTGGCTATCACTCCGGTCGCGACCCATTTTTTCTATAAATACAAGATGTGGAAGCGCTATTCTAGGAATACAGCTTGCTCGGAAGGCTTCCAGAGAATTCACAACGAAAAAGAAGAACTGAAAACTCCACGAGTAGGCGGAATGATTATCTGGGTTTCGGTCCTCTTGGTAACTTTTTTGGTTTTACTTTTTTCTTCGATTTTTTCTTCAGAATTTGCAACCAAGCTCAATTTTTTGAGCCGAGATCAGACTTTTATTCCATTCTTCACTTTGATTATCGGTTCTTTGGTCGGTTTTTGGGATGATTTGATTCAGATTTACGGCAACGGGAAATTCGCACGCGATGATCGCTCTTGGCGCAACTGGAAAGTTCTTTCGATTTTTGCTTTATCTCTTTTGATCGGACTCTGGTTTTATTTAAAGTTGGACATGGTTACCATCCATTTACCTTTTGCCGGAGAACTTTATGTGGGCGCGATGATTGTACCATTTTTTATTTTGGTGGCGCTTTCAACTTTCTCAAGCGGAGTAATCGACGGCATCGACGGGCTTTCGGGCGGAGTTTTTGCGACTATTTTTGCCTCTTATGCCGTAATTGCCTTTGCGGGTGATCAAATGAACATCGCAGCTTTTTCCGGAGTTTTGGCAGGGGCAACGTTGGCCTTTCTCTGGTTCAATATTCCGCCAGCACGATTTTATATGGGGGAGACGGGCGTAATGGGCTTGACTCTGACGCTTGCAGTTTTGGCTTTTCTGACAGATTCGGTTTTGATTTTGCCGATTGTGGCTATGCCGCTCGTCGTCACTTCGCTTTCAGTTATTTTACAACTGGGCTCCAAAAAGTTTCGGCACGGTAAAAGAATTTTCAAGCTTTCGCCAATTCATCATCATTTCGAAGCGATCGGTTGGCCTTCCTACAAAGTCACGATGCGTTTCTGGATCTTTTCAGTTATCTTCGCTATTTTAGGGATGATTTTAGCGATAGTGAGTTGAAAGTAGAAAGTTAAAAGTTATAAAGTAAATGAAAGAAAAAAAAGTCGATAAATTTTTTTTGACGATTGTGATCCTTCTAATGCTTTTAGGGGTGGCAATGTTTGTGTCTGCCTCTTTGGGATTTTTAGCCAGAAATCCGAAAATTTTTTACAACATTCTTTTTACCCAGTTGGTACTGGGTTTAGGCTTGGGCTCGATCGGGATGTATCTTTCCTACAAAATCAATTACAAATTCTGGCGAAAATATTCTCTGTATATTTTTTTGGGGACCATTCTCCTCACGGCGGCAGTTTTTATTCCGCACTTGGGCTTTAGCCACGGCGGGGCGACCCGATGGATCAAATTACCGATCATAGGCACCTTTCAGCCAGTAGAACTTCTTAAGTTTGGTTTTGTGATTTACTTTGCAGCTTGGCTTTCTTGGGTCAAAGCGAAAGCAAAGGATTTCAAGTTTAGCATTTTGCCTCTTTTGGTGATGCTCGCAATCATTGCGGCTATTTTATTCAAGCAACCGGACACTAAAAGCTTTATTTTGATCACTTTCACCGGTCTTTCGATGGTATTTCTTTCCGATGTGCCAATCCGATACATTCTTGGTATTTTTGTCGGTGCCATGGTAGTGCTTGGCATTTTGGTTTTTACTACTCCGTATCTGCAGGCTCGGATCAAAACTTTTCTTGATCCAGCAAGCGATCCGCAAGGCTCTTCTTATCAGATTCAACAATCACTCATCGCCGTTGGCAGTGGTGGGGTTTTGGGTAGGGGACTCGGGCAAAGCGTTCAGAAATTCAGTTATTTGCCGGAGCCACAAGGAGATTCGATTTTTGCGGTACTTGGCGAAGAACTCGGTTTTGTCGGGGCCTCTATTACCATTTTGCTCTATGCTTTTTTCGCTCTGCGCGGGCTTCGGGTGGCAAATCATTCACCCGATACCTTCAGTAGACTTTTAGTAGCCGGAATTGTTATACTGATTACAGCACAGTCGTTTATGAACATCGCTTCCACGATCGGAGTCTTTCCGCTTACCGGTGTACCTCTCGTTTTTATGAGCCAAGGAGGTACCTCGCTTATGATTTACTTAATCGCGATCGGGATTGTGCTTCAAATATCGAAATATCAACGTAATTAATTTTTAGAGTCAAATATTTATGAAAATAGTCTTTACGGGCGGAGGAACAGGTGGACATTTTTATCCGATTATTGCCGTAGCGGAAGAATTAAATAATCTGATTGCCCGAGAAAAAATAATCGGTGCAAAACTTTATTATCTTTCGGACAGCCCATATGACCGGGAGGCGCTTTTCCAGAACGATATAATTTTTGAAGAAGTTCGCGCCGGGAAAATGCGTACCTATTTTTCATTTAAGAATTTTTCGGATATTTTTAAGACCTTTTTGGGTGTTTTAGGCGCAATCTATAGAATGTACGTGCTCTATCCAGACGTTGTTTTTGGTAAAGGTGGCTATGCCAGTTTCCCGGCGCTACTTGCGGCTCGAATCTTGCGGATTCCGATTGTGATCCATGAATCGGACTCGGCGCCCGGGCGAGTCAACCAGTGGGCAGGACACTTTGCTGACAAGATAGCTGTATCTTTTAAAGAAACGGCGGAATTTTTTCCAAAAGAAAGAGTAGCTTGGACCGGCCAACCGGTTCGCGCCGAAATAAAACATAAAGCAGAACGCAAAGAAGCACTTGATTTTTTAAAGTTGGAGCCGAACCTGCCAACTATCTTTATTATAGGAGGCTCGCTTGGAGCGGAACTTATCAACAACACAATCATTGACGCTTTGCCGGAGCTTCTTAAGAGTTATCAAGTGATTCATCAAACCGGAGTCAAAAATTATCGGCTAGTAATGGACCGAACAGAAGTAGTTTTGGCGGACGTGAAAGAAAAATCACGATACATCCCGATTGATTTTCTAAATCCGCTTCAAATGAAAATGGCCGCCGGCGCCGCAGACTTGATCATTTCTCGTGCTGGTTCGACTATTTTTGAAATTGCCGCCTGGGGGGTGCCTTCCATTTTAGTGCCGTTTACCAACTCAAACGCCGATCATGCTAAAAAGAATGCTTTTGCATATGCTCGGAGCGGAGCCTGCATTGTAATTGAAGAAATGAATATGACTGCTAATATCTTGAACTCTGAAATCAGAAGGGTTTTGGGCGACAAGAAAAATATTGCTTATATGACGGAATCTGCCAAGGCCTTTAGTTGTCCAAACGGAGCCGAAAAAATCGCCAAAGAAATAATGACTATCGCTCTTTCGCACGAGTCTCGTTAGAAATAAATATGTTATAATGGCTACATGACTAAAGTTGTAACCAGGTTTGCGCCTTCGCCGACAGGCTTTATGCATGTAGGCAATTTGCGGACGGCTTTGTATACTTGGTTACTTGCCAAGAAATACGGGGGGAAATTTATTCTCCGGATTGAAGATACCGACAAAGAAAGGGAAGTTCTAGGAGCAATCGGGCACATTATGGAGGTTTTGAATTGGGTGGGGCTTGATTGGGATGAAGGTCCGGATGTAGCCGGCCCGCATGAGCCGTATATTCAATCCGAAAGGCTGGAACTCTACAAAAAATATGCTCAAAAACTAATCGAAAGCGGTTTTGCTTATCCCGACCCGTACACCGAAGAAGAATTGAACGGATTTAGGGAAAAAGCAGAACTTGCCGGCAAGCCATTTTTATATCGAGAACATCGTCCAGCTCACTTGGAAGCTTCGCTTCCAAGTGATTGGTATATGCAAAAGGCCTTGCGCTTTAAGGTGCCAGAAATAAAAAGTTTTAAGTGGCACGATGTGGTGTATGGTGATTTATCTGCGGGGCCGGAAGCCTTGGATGATTTTATTTTGATTAAGAGCGATGGATATCCGACTTATAATTTCTGCCATATTGTAGATGATATTGAAATGGATGTGACGCACGTGGTTCGTGGGCAAGAATACATTTCTTCTATTCCAAAATTTCTTTCGTTATATGAAGCTTTGGGTCAAAAGCCACCAACTTTCCTCTGCCTGCCTCATATTATGGGAAAAGATGGTAATAAAAAGTTGGGCAAGCGTGATGGAGCCAAAGATGCTTTGGAATATAAAAACGAAGGATATTTGCCTGATGCGATGATTAATTTTTTAGCACTTCTTGGTTGGCATCCGAGTGGCGACCGCGAAATTTTTAGTCGGGAAGAATTGATCAAAGTTTTCGAGGTAGAGAGAATTCAAAAGTCCGGTGCTCAGTGGGATGATCAAAAGCTAGACTGGATTAACAAAGAGCACTTAAAACTTTTGCCGCCGGAAGAATTGGAAAAAAATATTTTCGAATGGTTGCCGGAGGAGATGCGTAAGCCGAAGCTGGTGCCCTTGATTGCAGAACGGATCTCAAAATTCGGAGACATCAAAGAAATGATCAAGGCAGGGGAGCTCGATCTATTTTTTACCGCTCCGGAATATCAAAAAGAAAAACTGATTTTCAAAAATACTTCACCCGAACAAACCAGCAAGAACTTAAAAATGGCCAAAGATGCTCTTGAAATTCTAGACGATCTAGATTTTACCAAAGAAGAAGTCAAAGAAGTCTTGATGAAGATCGCAGACAAGCTTGGTTCCCGAGGTGAGCTTCTGCACCCGGTACGTTTCGCGCTTTCTGGTCTCGATAAGTCTCCTGATCCGTTTACTATTGCTGAAATTTTAGGGAAAAATGAAACTTTGTCACGTTTGGAAAAAGCTATTTAGTTATATTGTACTTTTTGGCTTGCTTGTTGTGCCGAGCATTTTATTTGCTCAAACAGCGGCTGAGCTAAATGCGCAAATTGGTCAAAGAAACCAAGATATTGCGAAGTTGGAACAAGAGATCAGGGTCTATCAATCTGAATTAAATTCACTCAGTAAACAGAAAAGTTCTCTCAATACCAGTATCAAACAACTGGACTTGACTCGAAAGAAACTCGAGGCCGACATCGCAGTGACTAAAAAGAAAATAGAGAATGCCACTTCTAAAATCAAAAATCTTAGTTCTCAAATCGGAGTGAAAGAAAATTTGATCGCCTCAGATGTAAGCGCAATCAAAGCTGGGCTTGAGAGCATGAACGAAGTCGACAACAATAGTTTTTTAGAAAGTTTTCTTTCGGAAGGCAGCTTTAGCGCGATTTGGAATGATACGGACAACATTATTGCTGTCCGTGAAAAAGTTCGGGAAAAGATCGTGGAACTCAAACAAGTAAAAGGTCAGTTGGAAGATACTCGTAAAACCACCATGGATGCAAGGCATGAACTTCTGGGGCTCCAGTCGGAACTCTCTGACCAGAAAAAGATTGTAGATCAAAATACCGCTGCCAAGAAAAAACTTTTAGCCCAAACCAAAAACAGCGAAACCAGTTATCAAAAACTTCTGAAAGATCGCCAGGCCAAAAAAGACGCCTTTGAAAAAGAATTGCTTGCATACGAATCTAAATTGAAATTTATTTTGGACCCGTCTTCCTTGCCGAAAAGCCACGTACTTGATTGGCCACTTGGCAATGTTTACATTACCGGATTTTTCAGTAAAAATGCCAATCGGAATCTCTATGCAAACGGTTTTCACAACGGGGTGGATTTTCGAGCTTCGGTCGGCACGCCGATTTTGGCCATGGCGGACGGCACAGTAGCTGGTACGGGTGACACGGATCTTGTTTGCGACAATGCTTCTTTTGGGAAATTTGTTTTTATAAAATATTCAAACGGTCTGGCGAGCACCTACGGGCATCTTTCCTTGATCAAAGTTTCCGCTGGACAAAAAGTCAGTAGGGGAGAAGTCGTCGGCTATTCCGGCAATACTGGTTACTCTACCGGCCCGCACTTGCATTTATCTGTTTATGTCGCGAGCGCAGTTTCAATGCAATCGAGGCCGAGTCAGGCCTGTGGGGGGCGTACTTACACTATGCCGATTTCTCCGATTGGAGCTTATTTGGATCCAATGACTTATTTACCTCTTTACAAATCTTAATATCAGTGTTCTAATATTGACAGAAACTATTTAAATATGGTATAATACTAGCATGCCAAATAAACAAAAAGGTTTTCTAAAGATTTTACTTATTTTAGTCATTGCGGTTTTGGTTTTGAGTTATTTTCATGTCAGAATTTCGACTGTCGTAAATTATATTGTGGATGCTTTCCATGGTGTTTTTGGTTAAAAATTATTTTTAACTTTCTGCGCTAAAATCAATGATAAATTTTATAGGCAAAAAAGGAGGAGTTAGTATCTTGGGAATACTGGTTTTTGCAGTCGCAGTCGTTTTGGTCTTAAACCTATTTCATGTGAGTCTACGGTCCACTTTAGAGGGTCCAGAAGCCAAAGAAAACGTATCTTATATCGCTCAAACCGGCCAAAGCATCTGGGAACGCTATTTAAAAGAGCCGGTAAATGATTTTTGGCAGAATTATGCAAAGCCGGCCATCGGATTTTTATATAGTGAGACTGCAGAAATTTTTTGGAACGCACTTAAGGACAACATTAAGGGAATGATGAGTGGAAATGGAACTGGATTTGAAAATCTAGCACCCATGGTGCCAATTGGGAACTTTAATAATGGAAGCCAAGGGAACACTATAAACGCGCCCCAGTAAAAGGGCGCTTTTATCCCTGTGGATAAGTTCGCTTTACATATATTGTGCGAACTACTATACTATAGCTATGAAATTAAAAAAAGCGACCGAACCTATCGTAAAGCATATTCTCCCCTTTCTTGATTACTGCGAAGTAGAAAAAGGATTATCTAACAACACGCAAAGGAATTATAAACAATATTTGGAATTATTTGTCGGCTGGCTTAAAAAAACAAACAACGAAAATCTCCTTCCCCACGAGCTCTCTGCCGATCATATTTGGGATTATCGGTTGTATTTAGCTCGTTCCTACAAAACAAAACGCGGAGATTATCTAGGCAAGAAATCACAAAATTATTATCTTATCGCCTTGCGAGCTCTACTTGATTATTTTACCGAAAAAGACATTGAAACCTTGCCGTCATCGAAGATTAAGTTGGCAAAACAGAAAGCCAACGAGTCTATCTCCTTCCTTGAGGCCAGGGACATAGAAGAAATGTTAAAAATTCCCGATGCGCAAAGCATCAATGGATTACGCGATCGAGCCATCATGGAATTATTTTTTTCTTCTGGGATGCGAATCTCGGAATTAGTGTCGCTAGACGCAGATCGGGTTTCCTTTCTGAAAGACAAAAATCCAAAGCGAACGTTCGAGCTTTCGATTGTTGGAAAAGGAAAACACATCCGGACTATTTTCATTTCTCCCAGGTCAGCAGAATGGTTGCGGGCGTATTTGGCTAGGCGAAAAGATGTCCAAAAACCCCTTTTTATTAACCATCGCGGGAAAGATATAGATCTGGATCATCGTCTTACTCCTCGTTATATTCAGAAGATGATTTCAAGATGTGCTGTGCTGGCCGGAATATCAAAGAAGGTTACCCCACATACTCTCCGTCACTCTTATGCGACCGATCTCCTAGATCATGGCGCCGACCTAAGAAGCGTTCAGGAACTTTTGGGTCACAAAAATGTGGCTACTACCCAAATCTATACCCATGTTACCAATAAGCGCTTGAGAGATATTCATGAGAAATTTCACGGCGGAAAAGATTTATCCGACGACAATGGTAAATAATTTCTTTAAAATTTCTCTATCGGCAACCGGAAGATAAAGAATATCCGGCAGCTTCGGCAGCAGACGCACTTTTAAAATAAATGCGATTTTCTTGCTTAATTGTTTTTCCGGCAGAGCAACCCAGAGAATAGTATTTCTTGCCTTTTGAGGAAGCGAAATAACTCCCCTCCTCTGCACTTCCTGAGCTCTTTGAGCCAATTACAGGGTTTTGGCCTGAACTCTCTTTATCGGCTAAATTTGGGCTAAATCCGCCTATTGCACTGGCTTCCAGGCCAGGATAAGTTATCTTTAGGCCTGTTTCAGAGCTTTCCTTTGATAATCGGCCCAAAAGGAACGAACAGACTCCTACTAAAATAACAATACCGATAATGAGAAGATCTTTCCCTTTTTCGCTCGTTAGAAATAACTTGATTTTTCCCATAAAATTTTATATACTCAGATTACTTTCTTATAAAGAAATTTTAGCATTTAACGATATTAAAACAATATGGCACATAGAAAAGCCGGCGGAGTAGCCAAAAACCTAAGAGATTCGAACCCAAAGTACCTCGGTACTAAACTGGCCGATGGCCAAAAAGCCCAAGCGGGTTCCGTTATTGTCCGACAGCGCGGGACCGTTATTTTAGCAGGAACGAATGTTCGCGCAGGCAAAGATCATACCCTTTTTGCCTTAAAGCCCGGTACGGTAAAATTCGGCACCAAGCGAAAAGTCTCTTTCAATGGCAAGACTTCAGTCAAAAAGATCGTAAGCGTACTATAAAAGAATTCACAACAAAAATCCCCCAACCAGGGGGATTTTTGTTGTAGAAAATATTTTAAAAAGTATAATAAAAGGATGCAAAGAAAAATTTTGATAACCGGAGCAATGGGACAGATCGGCTCTGAGCTGGTTCCTGCCCTTCGGGAAAAGTTCGGTGCGGAAAATGTTATAGCTATTATTCACCACAAAGAGCCGACTGATGAGTTTAAAAAGGCCGGCCCATATGAAAAGGCGGACGCGAGCGATCGAGAAGCAATGCGCGGTTTGATTGAGAAATACAACATCAACACTATTTATCATTTAGTAGGCATTCTTTCGGCAACTGGCGAGAAAGATCCGAATCTAGCTTGGGCTACCAATATGGGTAGTCTAAAGACAATGCTCGACCTCGCGGTAGAGTTCAAGATCGATCGGATGTTTTGGCCAAGCTCGATTGCCGCTTTTGGGCCTACCACTCCCCTTTTTAATACTCCGCAAAATACGATTCTTGCTCCAACCACGATGTATGGTGTGACGAAAGTTTCTGGAGAACTTTTGTGTCAGTATTATTACGTAAAATACGGGCTCGACATCCGCAGTTTGCGTTACCCGGGAATCATTTCTTGGAAAACTCCGCCGGGTGGCGGCACGACTGATTACGCCGTAGCTATTTATTATGATGCGATAAAAAAAGGCAGCTATGATTGTTTTGTTGGTCCTGACACCGTACTCCCGATGATGTATATGGATGATGCGGTGCGCGCGACACTTGAACTTATGGATACAAGCCCGGAAAAAATATCAGTGCGCACTTCCTACAATTTGACCGCTGTCAGTTTTTCGGCAAAAGAGTTAGCGGAAAATGTGGCAAAATATATTCCGGGTTTCAAATGCACTTTTACTCCAGATTCCCGGCAAAAGATAGCTGATTCTTGGCCAAAAACGATCGATGATTCGCAGGCTCACGCAGATTGGGGTTGGAAACCCGAAAAAGGTCTGGACGAGATCTCAAAAGACATGGTGGATAACTTAAGGAAGAATCTTTTGACTAAATAACTGACTTTTGCTACAATATCCCCGATGACAGTTCCGACGGGCTCGCGCGCATAATGTGTAGTAGAAACCAAAATCAGACCAAAACCACTTATCATTTTGAGCCATGTCGCAGCATCGCAAAGAGAGGCCCCACGGGCCTAGCAAACGCCGAATAATCGGCAACACCCCCGAGTCCCGGAACACTACGTTCCGGGACTTACTTTTTATATTTACAAAAACAAAGCTTGCATGATTTATTTAAAAAGGTAAGATAGAAACGAATGCATAACTGACAAAAGTCTTGCCTTGCCTTCTCGTTTGGGTATAGCTAAGCGGACAAAGCAGCCGATTATAGAGAGTTTGATCTGTTTCAGAAACGTGGAGCCGTCTGAAGTGACTGATTCTTTTTGCACCTGTTTTTTAACAAATGCAGTCGGAAGAGCGACGGTTCGACCCCGTCTATCCTTGAGTCCTGAAGGCAGGGCGACCTTATATAACCCTAGCCATGTGCCAACTGGCACCTTATCCTGCCCGTAGTGCTTCCCTGTGAGCGCGAAAAAATTACCGGGTAACCCCAGGTATAACGAGGCAGGATCAAGTTAGTTCTTTTCTTCCCTTTTTTGGAAGAATTTAAATATACATCGGATCACTATGTTTTTGCCATAAAAAGATCCGATCCGGGCAGCTCTAAGTTTTGGGGCTGCCTTTTTTTGTTTAAATTTTAGATTTTTTCCACTATTAGTTTGAAGGAAGATTTTTTGTTTTTTATGACTACTGGTACTTCAAATTCGCCGAGTTCTTTGATCGGACGCAGAGGGGCAATAAATTCTTCGCCAATGTCTGCTTTGTGTAGGGCCCGAAGTTGGTCTGCTAATTCTTTTGGATGAATTGCAGAAAAAAGGTGCCCCTTTTGATCGGCTTTCTTTTTAAGAATAATCACTTTCCCTTTTATTTCTGCCAAACTTTTTTCAAGTAAGCTTTCCTGCACTTCCCTCTCGATTACTATTTCTTTTTTGCGTTGCTCCAGGTCGGCCAAAGCAGTCGGAGTGGCGGACTCGGCCAAACGTCTGGGAAAAAGAAAATTTACAGCATAGCCATCATTCACTTCTTTTACATCGTGCCTTTTGCCGACTCGGGGTACATCTTTCAAGAAAATTACGCGCATATAATTTTATTATTGAGACCAGTTATTTAATACTTCCACCGCTTTTTCCATTTGTGAATCGCGCTTGGCGGCAATATCTTGATCGGTGATCGGAACAAGATAGTCCGGAGTCAGGCCCTTTTCGGAAATAGACAGACCGTTCGGAGTAAGCCACTTGGCGATGGTTATTTTAAGTATAGTATTCGAAGTAACGTCCACCACTTCCTGTACCGAACCCTTGCCATAACTTTGCTCGCCTACCAATTTTGCCACGCTGTTATCGTGCAAAGCGCCAGACAAAATTTCGGAAGCGGAAGCGGAACCGCCATCGATCAAGATAACCATTTTTAAATTATTCTGGAAAACATCGTAACCCTTGCTTCTATGCACGGTCGGTTTTCCGTTTGTGCCGTAATCTTCCGTTACAACTACTTTACCACTTGGCAGAAACCAGCTAGCCATATCGACTGCTGAATCCAAATATCCGCCCGGATTACCCCGAAGATCGAGGACGAGCTTGTCTCCACCCGAATTGGCGAATTCCTTAAGTGCGTTTCGGAACAATCTGGCAGAATCAGCCGTGAAACTATAAAGCGTGATCACAAAAACCCCATCTTTGCGGAGAAATGTATCGAGAGTCGGAACGTTGATAATGTCGCGGATTACGCTAATCTCGCGAGACTTACTCTCGCCCTTTCGGAAAATAGTCAATACCACTGTCGTACCTTTTTCACCCCGAAGCAGTTTTATAGCTTCTTCGATCGTAAGGTCAGTGGTAACTTTTTTGTCGATTTTCAAAATTTTGTCTCCTGCTTTCAAGCCTGCCTTGTCAGCCGGAGAATCTTTGAGTGGAGCAATGATTGTGAGAATTTTATCTTTAGTGCCCACCTCCGCCCCAATCCCGCTAAATGAGCCTGAAATTTCTTCTTCAAAAGATTTCGTTTCCTCCGGGTTAAAAAATACGCTGTATGGATCATTCAAAGAGCCAACCAATCCCGCGATAGCACCATATACGCGTTCTTGCGCTGTTATCTTGTCTGCGCCCGGGTTATGATCAATAACGTTCCAAGCTTTCCAAAATGGAGCAAAGTCGGCATTGATGGTCGGCGGAGTTTCCTTGTTCGAAATGCCGACGATCTTATTGATCTCCGATTGGCTGTGATAGCCGACAAAGATTCCCAAACCAAAAAAAACGGCTACCAAGAGGATAACCAATATGGTTCGTCTGGTTTTTAGAAATTCAAACATTGGATGTTATCTTCTTAATTATTAATTGCCTCTTCTTTGACCGCTTCCGTTTTTACTTCTGGTTTCTCGAAATTGCCATTCTCGGAAAAATTGTCGAAGGTCCTGGCTGCTTTTTCCGCTTTGCGTTTTTCTCGAGTCTCCAGAAACATTTTGTAGCTAATGAAGCCAAGTCCAAGGCCGGTCAAAGTAAACAAAATATTTTTCCAAATACTAGGAAAACCCAAATAAGGCAAAATCGCTACCCAGGTGGCCACAATCAAAAGGATTCTTTCTCTTTTCATATTGGCTTATTATACCTCCCTTCGTCCCCAAAATCCAAATAACTTAGGGTTGACTAAACAATGTTTTGGTGGTATTCTAAAGAAGAATTAGAACACTAAAAACAAAATTGTATATGAAAAAGCTAGAGAAGTTTTTATCGTACCTTTTGCTCCAGATCTTTTACGGTATGTTTAAGTACATATTTCAGGTAGCAAACCGATTGGAAGTGAGAGGTAAAGAAAATCTACCTCTACGCCCGTGGGGAGTATTTTCTCTCTCTAACCACTTAACTTATATTGACACTCATCCATTGGACGCCGTTATGGTATCTGCCAAACCAAAATCTCTAGGCATATTTTTCGATGCCAAGCTGGTTCCTTACAGCGTGCCGGATTATGCAAACTTCTATTGGAATAAGTTTTTTGCTTATGCCATGAAACTCCTTAAAAACATTTCGGTCAAAAGAAAGTCTGCGGGCATGAAGAGAACAGACCTTAATGGTGCTGAAGATTTCATTAATAATTGCTGTGAAATCTTAAATGAAAATAAGTTGCACATCTTCAAAGAAGGCGGGAGAACCAAGCCGGATGGTGTTACCCGGCCTTGTATCAGAAGTGTCGCTAAAATCATTTTGAAAAAACATGAAGAAAAGTTTGATCTCATTGTCATCCCTATCTTCATCGACGGTATGCTCGGTATTTTGCCTAGAAAAGATAAACAAAAGTTTTGGAAAGCTTTTTTCCGTTTTGGGCACAGAATCACGATTGTAATCGGCAAGCCAATAGATTTCTCGGACATTATTGAAGCCAGTCTGCCTGAAGGAAGGAAACTACACCTAATTAGAAAAAGAGTTGATGATTCGATTCTTGCTCTAAAACCTTAATGCCCCATGCAAAAGCATGCGGGCATTTTTTTATTTAAAATATTCCGGAGTATTCACACTCATCCAATCCAGAAGCCCGCGCATGACACTGGTAGCGCCGATGCTATTGGTCGAAGGACCGGCTTCCATCATCACCGTAAAAGCGTAGCGTGGATTTTCATACGGGAAAAAACCCATGACCCAAGAATTCACTTTATTTTTTGAAACGCCCAATTGCGCGGTTCCCGTTTTGGCGGCAACGTCCACATAGGGTACATTTAGGCCCGCGGCTGTTCCGTAAGTCACCCCTTGGCGCATTCCTTCTTGTACGATATTAAAATATTTTGCTGGAATATTGATAGAGAGAGTTTGTGTTTCCTTGGCAGTATCATCCAAAAGATAGTGTGGAGAAATCAGGATGCCTTTGTTTGCAATACTGGCAACTGCCCGGGTCATTTCCATCGGAGTAGCTTGAAAGCCGTATTGCCCGATCGCAGTGTGGTACGTGTCTCCGATACGCCACGGATCTCCTTTGAAATTCTTCGCTTTCCATTCTGGGCTCGGAATAGTGCCACCGAGTTCATCCGGCAAATCCACGCCTGTTTTTTGCCCAATACCGAACATTCTGGCGTATTTTCCCAAATTAAGGATACCTAGACCCCTTTGATCCTGATAACCGCCACCGATTTCATAAAAATAAATATCACAAGAAACAGCGATCGCTTGCCGCATATCCACCCAGCCGTTTACTCGCCAATCCTTAAACACAGTTTTCTGATCCGGGAAGTACGGATTTGGGATCGAAATGGAACCGGTCGAAAGAATCTTTTTATAAGGATCAATCACCCCTTCATTCAAGGCGCCGATCGCGAAATATGGTTTGACAATCGAACCCGGAGTATATAGACCAGAAATAGTGCGATCCAAAAAAACTTTTCGTTTGTCTTTCAGATAATTTTGGACCACAGTCTTATTTTCGCCCAAAGACAGAATTTCAGAATTGTATTCCGGATAACTAGTTGCGGCCAAAATCTCTCCGTTTTTTACGTCCATGATTACTGCCGCCCCGCCGGTGAAAGCTCGGCCCTCCGAAAGATTTTGAATCAGAGCGTAAAGCTCGCTTTGCAAACGAGAATCGAGAGTGGTCAAAAGATCAGCGCCTCGGACCGGAGCATTCACCACGTTTTCAGAATAAACTTTTTTATTCACATCAGTTTCTACGATTTTTGAACCATTCGTTCCGCGCAATCTATCGCTATATTGTTTTTCTAGGCCATCCTTGCCGATAAATTCTGTTTGCCAGAAATTACCAGACTTATCTTTAGCCGGATAAGCCACATAACCGAGTACATGCGAAAAGCCCGGGGTCTTGTAGGCACGAGTGGAATAGCCCAAGGTAGTTTCTTTGGTTGGGACAGGAACGGTTGTAAGATCGGGGTCGAGGGCTAGACCCTCTTTTTTGTTCCAAGCAAGCTCTACTTTGTTGCGATCATAAATGATTCCACGTTCGGCGAAAATAATGTCTTTTGAAAGAGTATTGTTTTGACTGATTTTCAGGTAGGTCTCCCCTTTCCGAATCTGAAGAAAGCCTAAACGTGAAGCGAAAGCTAAAATGAAAATTACCAGAAAAACACCCAGGAAAATAATTGTACGTTTAGAGATTTGTTTTTCGATGCGCCCTTCAAATTGCTGGCTGTCAAAATTTTCTAAATTTTTTGAGTCCAGAAAAATTTCATCCGGCTCGACGAAAGAGTTTGCGTTTTTCAATTTATTTTTTTTGAAAAGTCTTCGAAGCATTACCAATTTGTTTTATGAGGTAGGATAAAATTTTAATTTCTTTTTCAGATATTCCAACCCAAGCAGGGTTACAAGAGCAAGCCCGGTAGATATTAAAATAATACCTCCAAAACGGGCCTCCGGGGTGGCAAAAAGCAGGTCAGAAACAAAAAGTATCACGACCGCTTCAAAAAATTTCGGGAAGTAGATTATTCCGAAAAGTGCCAAAATGGCCGTGACCCAGAAAGGCCAAAAGAGAGCTGAAGCTAAAAGCAAAAGGACAAAACAAATTCTTTTCGCCATCTTCTCATCTTAACTCTGACGAGATAAAATTTCAATCTAAAAAATAAGGCGCCACAAAAAACGCAGAATGAGATAAAAAACAAAAGCAAGGAGCAGATAAAAAATAATCTTGTGGGCAAAAATGAAAGAAAAGATTGTCAGAAAAAAGAGTTCTACGTATTTAAATGGTTTCAACGGAAATTTTTCGTCTTTCGTTTCTTTTTTATTGAGCCCTTCGATCTGTTTCTGTACCTTGTCTTTCTCGATATCTGAAAAAGTCCCAGCGGCAGTGCGAGCTTCTTCAAGCACACCCACGGTTGTATCGATAGCTTCTGTCACGAAAGGCGGAGTATTTTCAACAACCATATCTTTTACGCCCCCCACCAGGCCCTCTGTGGCGGCAGTTACGTCGATTTTCGGAGAAACACTTCGCTTGCTTTCTTCGGATTTGTTTTGCGCCAGAGATACTTCTTCATATTTACCCTTGGAAATTAAAAATTTTGCGTTCTCTATTTCAGCAAATATAATATGGCTGCCGACAGTGACTGTCCAATCGATAGAAATGTCCTTGACCCCCTTGCCCGGTATCGCGAAATTTTTCTTGCCTAGAAGGATACTGTTATTAAAAAAAGAAACTGTGCCGGAGATCTCTCTAGAATCCGGATTAAAAATGAGAGTATAGATTTTGATGTTGTCGCCCAGAGCAAACGGGTCTTTGGAATACCAGATATTTCCTGGGACGAAGCCGACATTTGACGTTTGAGCCGAAACCGGAACCAATGGGAAGACAAAAAGAATCAAAAGAATAAAAATAGAAAGACGATTTTTTCGCATACCCTTTTATTTTAGCACAGATTGTGGAATCTGGGGTAATGCGTTATGATATTGGTATGAATATTACATTGATCGTAATAGTTTTGATTTTAGTATTGTATCTAATCTTTGGATATTTCCGCTTGTCGCGAAAAGCAAAAAAAGTGGAATACGAATTTACCGCTATTGTGAACCATACTTTCCGGACTCCCTTGACCCGAATCAATTGGACCGCCAAAGAACTAGAAAAAGACTTGCCGACCGAAGAACGGCTGCTTTACCTACAGAATCTGACCAATGCCGCGGACAAATTGCTTGAGATTGTGGATTTGATTGCCGGGATTAAGGATATCAAAAACACCGCCGGCTACAATTTCAAGGCTACTTCAATCCGAGACATTCTCGAACAATCGATCGTAAAGTACCGCGAAGAAATCAATAAGAAAAATATCACCTTTCATATGCCGACATTCAAAGATATCCCGATGTTAACAGTTGATTTGAAGAAGATTTCTTTTGTGATCGACACTATTTTAGAAAACGCAGTCATTTATACTCCAAAGGACGGCAAGATTTTTGTTGAGTGCTTGGCAAAACAAAATAGAATAGAGCTTTATGTCGGCGATTCCGGTATTGGACTTTCCGGTTATGACAAAATGCGAATTTTTTCGAAATTCTTCCGTTCAAAGCGCGCAGTACTTGCCTATCCGGACGGTACGGGGTTGCGCTTGTACCTCGCCCAGCAAATCGTAAAATTACACCACGGTAAAATTATTGCCCGGTCAAAAGGTAAAGACCGAGGTACCACTGTTATTTTAAAACTCCCTTATTTCGGGAACAAATAAGGAACCGAACGGAGATATTTTTACCGGTCGGGTCTTTTTGGGCACCTGTTTGTCATATCATTTATTTATGATAAAATCAAAAACGGAAAAATAAGTTACTCACATAAAATTCAATTGTTATGAAACTAAGAGGTATTGAGTTTGGCTCGGTTTTTGCATCGGCCGGCAGTGTGGGGATTTTCTCGGAGAGAGAATATCCTCAGCACAGAATCTTTAAAAGATTGCACAAATTTGGGATTCTTCCGGGTTATTCTTTGGATGGTATTACTCGAGTAACCAAAACTATTACCCAATCCCCTAATGCCGGGGAACTAAAAGTCGGACCTGATGGTTTGCGCGTTGCTAGATTAAAACAGAGATGTATTTGGATTGATTTTCGGAAAGGAATTATCCTAAATGCTGTCGGGCTTACTAATCTTGGCGCAAAAGCTGTGCTTAGAAAGGGTATTTGGCAAAATTGGGAGGGACCGTTTGTTATTTCTTTTGCTCCAATTGGAGATACAGAAACGGATCGAAAAACAAATACGTTGCAGTTTGTCAACCTGCTTCTCGAAGAGCTTTCGAACTTTAAGGCTTTCCAGGAAGGGGGAAAAATGGCTCTTGAACTTGATCTCTTGTGTCCAAATGTTGGGAGTACAAAGAATTTAGTTTCGGACCAAAATGACTTTTTAAAAGAGGCTAGGGCACATCTTTCCTTGGTATCTAAACTGGGCATCCCGATTATTGTAAAGATCAATGTTCTGATCTTTCCCGAGGTAGCTTTAAAAATTTTGAACCATGATGCCTGTGACGCAATAGCTGTATCAAACGCCGTTCCATTTGGAGCTGTCCCGGATTTAATTCCCTGGGAAAAATATTTTGGATCAGCCGATCCTAAATATTCGCCTCTGGCAGAATTTGGAGGTGGCGCGCTTTCTGGCCGGCCTGTCTTCCCTCTTCTTCATAACTGGATTAAGGAGGCAGAAAAGTGTGATTTTCCCTATGACTCGATTATTGCCGGCGGTGGAATTTTCAATCGGGATAATGTTCGGAGCTTGTCCTGTCATCGTCCAAGAGTCGGCGCCTTATCTTTTGGCTCGGTTCTGAGTCTCAGGCCAAATAGAATAAAAGATATGGTCCAGGAAACACGTCTATGTTTCAAATAGAGGGAGCCGGGTTGAAATTTTTTTCAATCCGGTTTTTTTTATTTTGTTTCGTGGGTCTTTAATAGAGTTTCAAATTTAGATCGCAATTTCTCAAGTTTCGGAACGATAACCAGTTGGCAATAGGATGCATCCGGATGATTTTCATAATAATTTTTATGATAATCTTCCGCGAAAAAGAATTCCTCAAAAGGTCTTACTTCCGTGACTATTTTAGGGGCTCTTTTACCGCGACCGAGTTTGGCAATGAATTTTTCAGCTTCTTTCTTTTGGCGCAAGGTGGTAAATAAAATTATTGAGCGATATTGCGAGCCAATGTCGTTTCCCTGTTGGTTCGGCGTGGTCGGATCGTGGGTGGCAAAGAAAACGATCAAAAGGTCGTTGAAGCTGGTTTCCTTGGGATTGTATTCAATTTTCACTACCTCAGCATGCCCCGTTAGACCGCCGGAGACTTCCGCGTAGCTTGGATTCTTCTTAGTGCCTCCGGAATATCCCGGAATTGCCGATTTTACTCCACGCAAGTGGAGAAAGATTGCTTCGGTACACCAAAAACAACCGCCTCCGAAAATGGCGATTTCGTTGTCTTTTGCTGTTTTGAAATTAATGTCTGTCATATCTATAAATACAATTTTAGGCCGAAAAAATTTCTGCTGAAATAAAAAGCGAGTTCGTATTTCACGACTCGCTTAATTTACAATAGCATTATATGCAAAAAAGTCAATAGTAGAAAGTGGCTTCCTTTACTCCTTTAGATTTTGTATAATTTTGTTATGGCAATCAGAAATATAAACAAAGAACATAAAGAAAATTTGAGTATCCAGGAAAGGATCGCGCTTTTGATAACGCGAGGCGTTGGCAGCATGTGGTGCGCCTACATTTTTGCCGCCCTGGCCCTAATCGGTTTACCGGATGCCATCCAGGCCGGACGCCCAGCCATTATCGATTGGATTACTCAAACTTTTTTGCAATTGGTTTTGCTTTCTATCATCTTGGTGGGGCAAAACGTGGCCAGCAAGCATTCAGAACTCCGAGCAGAGGCCAATTACGAAACCGACCTAAAGAATGAAAAAGAAACCGAAGAGATTAAAAAGAGCCTGGAAGAAATCAAAAAAATACTGGCAACTAAAAATTAGGCATCCATTCCTCCCCTGCCGAGCCTTTACTGTTAAAGCTTAAGCGCAAGCAAAATGATGATCAAAACGATAACGCACACGGCAAAAACCGCTACTGTTTCTACCAAGAAAAGAAGCGCTTCTTTTTTCTGTCCATCCAAGTATAAAGTAAGCGGTTTATAAAGGAAAAGAAAACCCATTATCAAAGCCGAAAGCACCAGAAGCCCAAGCATTACCATCGGAATCAAAAGTGACGGCTCGGGAATATGAGGACCGGCCCAACTAGCCCCGAGAACCAGAAGAACAATATAAGCAAGTGCCCCAAGTCCATGCAAAATCGGTTTTTTTATGTTTTTCATAACCACATTTTAGCATATTTTTTGTCAGAATTTAGTTTTGACGTAAAATTAAAAACATGTTAATATTTAAACGAAAAACCAAGTACAAACCTTCTAAACCAAAACGAATATGGCAATGTATCGCAATTCTGAAGAGCTCAACGGACACACATTGAAGCTCTATGACGTCCTTAAACTGGGCGACATAACTCTTATGGTAAAAGAGACACACCTCTGTAAGTGCGAAAATGGCACTTATGAGAATGTCTTTGAGTTTCTTGGGATAAAAGATCCCTGGACATTTTGCTCTGATGCATTCTGTTATAAGGTGGAAAAACGTAAAGGAGACACTTGCCCGGAGTACAAACCCAAGGACTTCTCTGCCGCAACTCGTTTGGCCAGAGCTTTTCTTGAAGCGTACGAGAAAAAAATCGCGAACGCAAAATGTGCTGTATTCCCGTAAAAGTAAAGAAACTTAAACCCCTCAGAAACCCTGCATCGCAGGGTTTGTTTTTTTCTCTAGAATCTCTTTTAGTCGATCAATAACCGCCCTTTCCCAATACTTCATTGAATATGAGTGGATAAGTGGCGCTGCAACTATCCGGAGCCATTTTTTATGAAGTGTTATTTCTTTCATGAGTCATATAATTATAGTTTTTTTCCTAATTTAAAGCCTTGATAAGAAAGATAAAAAGCAAAAGCCATTTCAAATACGCTAAGCCATGTGGGATATTCCAGGTTTGATATATTGATTCCAAAATCCAGAACTAATCTTAGAAAATGTACTAACCCGACTATCAAGAATAATACGGCAGTAACATTAAAATATATCTTGGATTTCATAATTGTATTTTAACACAAAATATTTCTAAAATAACTGCGAATGAGCCCCAATGTTTATTAAAATCAAAACTAGAATTTCCTTTTCTATTTTGTAAATAAGAAGTAGGTCTCCTTTAATATGGCATTCACGATAGGCCGAAAGCTCTCCGTTTAGTTTATGGTCTTGAAAGCCTTTGGGTAATTTTTGACCCGAAGCCAGTATATCAATAGTCCGCTCGATTTTTTTCTTCAAGGAATCCTTAATACCGGCGTGCCTTAAACGCTCCATTGATATTTCAAAATCTTTAGAGCGCCTAATTGAGTACATATAAAGTATTATAGCAAATCCGCCAAAACTTCTTTACCGGTTTTATAGGACTTTCCGTGCTTTAATGCTTCAGAAGCCTGTTTATCCCAACGGGCCCTTAAAATGACCGAATTCTTGCTTGGGGTAAAAGGTAAACCTTTGTCTGTTACAACCTGACACAAAAACATCTTTATGGCTGTGGACATATCCAAACCAATATCCGACAAAGTTTTGCCTGCTTTTTCTTTTAAATTTTCTTCAATTCTTACGTTTAAAGTAGTCATGTTGCTAGTATATACAATGTATACACAATGTCAATACATAACACTGTGGATAACTTACTATCTTATACAAATTACGAACAATGCTGGGAGACTAGGAATCGAACCTAGATTAAAGGCTTCAAAGGCCTCTGTCCTACCGTTAGACGATCTCCCAATAACAAACAAATGCTCAATAAATATAGCATATTTCATGCCAAATCAAAAAGGCAGTGTTGACACCGCCTTTTTGATTTACTTTATTCGCCCTTAGTGATTTTAACTAAAGCGAGTTCAAGCGGAAGCTCGGCAATGAAGGCGCGATCGATGTTTTGATAGGCCTCAAGGAGAATAGACAAAGTTTTAGAACGCAAAATGCCTTTCGTGTCTTCTTTTAGTATCTTTTTCAAAAATTCCACGTCGGCTTCTCGCAAATCGCCCGCCATTTCCACCTCTAGACGAGGCGCATAACGCAAAATAATCGCTAGCCGAACTTTTTGAATGATTAATTTCAAATACAACTTCATATCCAGATTTTCTCCGGCTGCTTTTTTGATTGTTAGAAATCCGGCATCAAGATCTTCGCGCGCAATGGCAAAGATAAAATCGTTGACCAGGGCAGTTTTTGGCGCACCGGTTATTTTTTCTGCATCTTCGAGCTTCACCTTCTTGCCTTTGGTAAAGTTTAAAACTTTCTGGAGAACACCGAGCGTATCTCGAAAGGATCCATCACCCAAAATCGCAATCAATTCCGCTGAGCCGGGATCCATTTCGAAATCTTCGCGCTTGGCAATATCGAGGATCATTTTTTTTAAAATTGCATCCGAAGCTTTATGAAAAGTGAAAACTTGGCAGCGGGAAATAATCGTTTCTGGCACCTTGTGGAATTCGGTAGTTGCTAAAATAAAAATCACGTGCTTGGGAGGTTCTTCTAATGTTTTTAAAAGTCCGCCCCAAGCATCTTTTGAAAGCATGTGCACTTCGTCAATAATGTATATTTTGTATTTGGAATCAAACGGCAGGACATTTACGCCATCTCGGAGAGTTTTGATATCTTCAATGCCACGGTTTGAGGCAGCGTCTATTTCATAAATATCGTTTTTGGAAACACCCATTTCGGCCGCAAAAATCCGGGCTACAGAAGTCTTGCCGGTGCCTCGAGAACCCACCAAAAGGTAAGCATGCGAAACCTTATCCTCTTCGATCGAGCTTTCCAAGACCTTTACAATATGATCCTGCCCCAAAACTTCCCCAAATTTTGCCGGACGATATTTGCGATATAAAGCCAAATTTTCTTTCATATTTTAGAGTATAGCAAATTTACTTTAAAAAACCATTCACTATTTTTTCGACTTCTTTGGCATTTTTGGTTTCCATCAGTTTTGCCCGGAGCTCTTTCGCACCCACAAAACCATTCACATATGCCTTAAAGTGTTTTTTCATAACAGAAAAGTTTTTGTGCTTTGGTTTTAATAGCTCTTTATCAAAAATTTTGGTATGCTCGACCAAAATTTGAAGCTTTTGTTCCAAGGTGGGTTCTTGTTCTGGATTTTTAAAAAGCCAGGGCCGGCCAAAAATTCCTCGGCCAATCATTACTCCGTCGGAGCCGTACTTTTTGGCTTTTACTTCGACATCTTTGATATCCCGCACGTCGCCATTGCTGATTATTAAAGTTTCCGGACTTATTTTATTTCGCAATTTTATTATTTTCGGCATTAATTCCCAATGTGCCGGAACTTCCGACATTTCTTTTTTTGTTCTCAAATGTATGGTAAGCGCGGAAATATTTTCTTTCAAAATTTCTGGAATCCAGGTATCGACTTCTTCTCTGTTGAACCCAATTCTTGTCTTAACAGAGACAGGAATATTTTTCCCAGCAGATCTTATGCCCTCTTCTGCAGCTCGAATGATTTTTCTAGCCAATTCCGGAGTTCGGATCATGGCCGACCCGGCCCCCTGGCTTACTACCGACTTATCGGGACAGCCCATATTGATATCGATTCCGTCAAAATCGAGACTAGCAATATATTGACAGGCTTTTTTCATATTCTCCAGATTTGCGCCAAAGACTTGAGCCACGATTGGACGCTCTTGTTCTCGAAAGTGAAGAATGTGTGCCAATTTTTTTCGGCCAAGCTTGTCGCATAGACCATCGGCTGATACGAATTCCGTCCAAAAAACTACCCTATCTTTATTTTCTCGATCCTTGCCATACTTGACCAAAATATAGCGGAAGGCGGCGTCGGTCACATCCGACATTGGCGCCAGACAGAAAAATGGTTTGGGTAATTTTTGCCAGAAATTTTTCATTATTGCTCACCAGAGGTGGATCCGCCTGGGACAGAGAATTTGTAATATACTTTATTGCCGAAGCTTAAATCAATATAAAGCAATGAGGAAAATTTTGTTTTGAGTTCGGTGCGAAGCGGTTCGGTAGTAATGGCCGATTGCAGATTTTCTGCCACCTTCTCGTAATTGTCGCCCATTTTGAAAATAATCTTCGGCCCCAAATAAAGTTCGGAGCTAAGCCCGATATTCCCCTCTCCGTTTTCGTCTAGCCAGAAAGCCGAGGGCTTTAGGTGCATTTCTTCCAAGCTCTGCTTAAAGGCTGTGAAATTTCCCCAATTGTTTTTTAGGAAATAAGATCCAGGTACCGACCCAGACGGTTTACCATAAAATTTAAAATAAACTTCGCCGGAAAAATATGGGGCTTCGTCGAAAACGTAACCATCATTGTCCAAGAAATAACATTTCTGATTGGCACTAGAGGCGAGATCCGGCAAGGTTGTCCCACACCATAGATATTTGCCGTCGTATTCGGAGACAGTCACTTCTAAGGTTTTTGGATTTTTCACATTGAAAGAAATATTTTTTAAGCGCTTATATTTCGTCGAAAGCTCGGTACGAATTTTTCCCTTCGGATAAATCAAAAAATTATTCCTTGGAAAAAGCCAAAAATAACTCCCGGCAATGTCATCTTTAATTAAGAGGGCGATGTCTTTCGTTTCAACAACCTTATTGCCCGAAACAATTATTTCATCAATCCGAAAGCGATTGACCCATGAGATAAAAGAAAGCCCTATTAGAATAATAAGCGCAACCACTAAAAAAATAACAACCCGAGAGCGAAGAGCCCGATGCTTTTTGCGCCGCAGTTCCCGTAGACGCGGAGAATTGGAAACGAGTTTATTTCTCATATTATTGTTTATCAATAAATTCTCTGCCACCCATGTATTTTTTTAGAACTTCTGGAATCTTCACCGAACCATCGGCTTCTTGGTAGTTTTCAATAATAGCAATCAAAATACGCGGAGTAGCCACCGCAGTAGCATTCAAAGAATGCGTGTATCTGGTCTTGCCATCCTTGTCTTTATATCGAATATTGCAGCGTCGAGATTGAAAATCATGGAAATATGAAGCCGAACCAAGCTCTCCGTACTTTTCCAAAGATGGCATCCAGGCCTCCACATCGTACATTTTTACGTGTCCGCGCCCCAGGTCGCCCCCGCAAGCATTCACCACTCGATACGGCAAGCCGAGAGATTGAACGAATTCCTCGAAATTATTGTTTAGTTCTTCGTGAAATTTCACAGACAAATCGTGATTTGCCTCGCACAAGATCAGTTGTTCTAATTTAAAAAATTCGTTTACTCGATACAGACCCTTAGTGTCTTTGCCGTGTGCTCCAGCTTCGCGACGGAAACAAGGAGAAAAGCCTATATATTTTTTCGGTAATTCCTCTACAAACAAAACTTCGCCAGAATGATAAGCCATGAGCGGAATCTCGGCAGTAGCAATCAGGCCGTCACCGTCTTGAGTCCAATACAGATCTTCTACTCCGGCCGGCAAATGGCCTGTCCCGTAGAAATTGTTCTTTTTCAAAACAGCCGGAGGAATCATTAAACCGAAATTCTTTTTTCCGAAAAATTCGAAGCCGTAGTTCCAAAGGGCCAGTGAGAGCTCCGCTCCGGCTCCGGTCAGGTAATATCCGCGGAAGCCGTGTACTTTTACTCCCCGTTCGAAATTTACCATCCCAAGCTTGTTCATTATTTCGATATGATCCTTGGGCTCAAAATCAAATTTTGGTAGTTCGCCCCAGTGCCTCATTTCCTGATTATCCTTATCGCTAGCACCCTCTGGAACAGAAATGTCCGGGATGTTCGGTACTTCAAGCATTCGGCTCTGCCATTCTTCTATGATGCTTTTCAACTTTTCTTCTTTTGTTTTGATTTCTTCTTTGACCCCACGCATTTCTTCAATCAATTGCACTTTGAGTGAAGTGTCTTGATTACGAGCAATATCGTTTGAGACTCGATTTACTTCACTGCGCAGATCTTCTACTTCTTTCAAAACTTTCAAACGCTCATCATCAAGCGCGATAAGCTTATCGAGGTCTATTTCTACTCGTTTTTTCTTGGCGCCTGCGGCCACGATATCCTTGTTTTCCCTAATGAATTTTATATCTAACATATGCACATTATACAGGAAAGTTGATATAATTAAAAGTGTATGAAAATCTCCCGGTTACCCAAAGAAAAAATCCCGAAGGCGCTTCTTGAAATTCCGGATCCTCCGAAGGGTCTTTGGGTTATCGGTGAATTACCTAGTGAAAATTTGATCTATTTATGCATTGTCGGCTCACGCAAATACACCTCCTACGGTAAAGAAATTTGTGAAAAAATAATCGATGGCTTGCGAGGCTTCCCAATCGTGATTGTTTCCGGATTCGCCATGGGTATCGACACCATTGCCCACAAAAAAGCGCTACAACTTGGAATGAAGACCCTGGTTTTTCCTGGTTCCGGACTCTCAGACGAAGCTATGTATCCGAAAACCAATATTCGTTTAATTCGTGAAGTGGTAGAGCAAGGCGGCTGCTTACTCTCGGAATTCGATCCTGATTTCAAGGCGACTCAATGGAGTTTTCCGATGCGTAATAGACTGATGGCCGGAATTTCAAAAGCTGTGTTGGTAATAGAAGGAGAAGAGCGATCCGGTACGATGATCACCGCTCGGCTGGCCACAGAATACAACCGCGACGTGCTCGCGGTGCCTGGTTCGGTTTTTTCTCCGAATTCCAAGGGCACCAATAAATTGATTCGCCTAGGCGCCACTCCAATAACTTGTGCGGAAGACGTGCTAGAAGCGCTTGGGTTCCAGCAGCCAAAAGAGCGTGATCCTCAAGCGCAGCTTTTTGATTTATCACCGGAAGAAAAAATTGTCATCAATCTCCTGCGTGAACCAATGCCACGAGACGATTTGATACGAGCGATGAAGATGTCGACCGCTGACGCAAATTCCCTACTCTCAATTATGGAAATAAAAGAAATTATTTTTGAAGAATTAGGCGAGATCAGATTGGCTTAAATAAAAAAGCCCGGTTGCTCATAGAACAACCGGAGACTTTTTGACTTTCTTGTCTTTTGCGGGAGCACGAGCATTTTCAACCAAGAATGTTTCCAGAGTCCTAAAAACATTTTTGGTGATTAATTCCCCTCCCTTTTCACCTAGAACATAACACTGTAGCCCCATGATCTCCGCCTCGTTTTGTAAAAGCGGATTGATCTTGATATTGGTTGGAACAGCTACGTTCCCAAAAGAGCCTGTTAAACCGCCCTCTTCGAATCTTTTCCTTACTTCTTCGGGGGTAACCCGGAACCAATCGGCAATCTGCCAATAGGCCTCTTTTAGCGGCAAAAGCTCATCCACTTTGGGCTTGTTGCCAGGAACAAAATCAACCATACTTTTATCTTTTAAATTTAAATTCTTTTTCTTTTAAAATAACACACTGGCAAGTGTTCCGTCAAACAAATTTGCCAAAGGGCGGATATTTGAGTATCATTTACGAAATATGAAACTTTTGATCGTCGAATCGCCTTCCAAAGCGCGTACAATCGAGAAATATCTCGAGGGTGCTTTCACGGTGCGTGCTTCGGTTGGACATATTCGCGACTTACCAAAATCAAACAAAAAAGCTATTGATATCGAAGGCGGCTTTATCCCGCATTATGAAATCTCTAAAGGCAAAGAGAAGGTTGTCCACGAACTTCAACACTTGGCCGAGAAAGCAGACGAGGTTTTGCTCGCTACCGACCCAGACCGCGAGGGAGAAGCTATTGCTTGGCACATAAATGAACTCCTGAAAACCGACCCCGAAGGAAAGCAAACTTCCTCCGGGACAAGTAAAAAAGTAAAAGCGAAAATAGAGAGAGTAAGATTTTTTGAAATTACTAAGGAGGCGGTAGAGGAGGCGCTTAAAAATCCAGATGCAATTGATCTGAAACTGGTTAAAGCACAAGAGGCTCGCCGTGTTTTAGATCGCCTGGTAGGCTACGATCTTTCCGGCTTGATCTGGAAAAAAGTACGTTATGGACTTTCTGCCGGCAGAGTGCAATCACCGGCCTTGCGGATAATTATGGAACGCGAACGCGAGATTCGAGCTTTCGTACCGGAAAAATACTGGAAAATATTTGGAATGTTTGAAACCGCCAAGAAAAGTAAGCTAACCTTGGAGTGCTCGGAAGAACCTAGAGATGAAAAATTAGTGGAGCGCATTATGACAATTGGAAAATCCGGTATTTGGAAAATTTCCAACATCAAAGAATCGGAACAAAAACGATCGCCCCGAGCGCCCTTTACTACCTCCACCCTGCAACAAACTGCCAGCTCGCGCTTGGGCTACTCGCCTTCTCGTACGATGCAAATTGCTCAAAAACTTTACGAAGCCGGACATATTACTTACATGCGCACAGACAGCACCAACCTTTCAAAGATAGCTCAAGCTCAAATATGTAATTTAGTCGAAAAGAAATACGGAAAAGAGTATGTGCAGGCACGAAATTATAAAACCAAATCCAAAAACGCGCAGGAGGCGCACGAAGCTATCCGCCCGACTCATGTTGAACTCCTCTCTGCTGGCACTAGCGAACAAGAAAAACTCTATCGCCTGATCTGGGAACGGGCTATTTCTTCTCAGATGTCAGACGCAAAATTATCAAAAACAAAAATCTCCGCTCACGTTCACTTGGAAGCTTCGCTTCCAAGTGAAAGCGAAGCTTCCAAGTCTGAAATCCCGGATTTCTCGGCTAATGGTTCGCGAGTAATTTTCCCTGGATGGCTTGAAGTAGACCAAGCTGCTCGAGGAGATGATGTAGAGTTGCCAAAAGTCATAGTGGGAGAAACGATAAAATTGTTAGAGCTCACCCAAGAAGAAAAATTTACCGAACCGCCTAGCCGCTACACCGAAGCCGGGCTGGTGAAAGAGCTGGAATCTCGCGATATCGGCCGACCATCGACCTATGCCTCAATTATGAAAACCTTAGAAGAGCGGGCGTACGTACGCAAAGAAAGCAAAACTCTTTTTCCGACTGACGTGGGTGAAGTAGTATCCGATTTCCTGGAAAAAAATTTCCCTACTTATATTTCCGATACTTTTACCGCCGAAATGGAAGACGAACTCGACGAAATTTCCCGAGGCGAACGCGAGTATGAAAAAACTCTGAAAGATTTCTACGGACCATTTTCAAAAGAAGTAAAAGCCAAGGAAAAATTGGAAAAAGCAACTAATTTGGGCGATGCCCCGGATGATATTCGTTGCCCGAAATGCGGATCGCGTATGATTGTCAAACTTTCGCGTGCGGGAAAATTTTATTCTTGTTCCCGCTATCCGGATTGCGATGGAGCTTTGATGCTGGATGGTACCGAGCTTGAGGGTCCGAAAGAGATCGGTGAACTATGCCCGCTGTGCGGAGAAAAGCACGGTGGCAAGCTAGTAATTCGCGAACGTCGGGACGGCTCGGGAACTTTCATTTCTTGTTCCCGCTATCCAAAATGCAAATTTATCAAAGCTGATGAGGCAGAAGAAGCCAAAAAGAAAACCGGTGTATCCTGCCCGGAGTGTAAAGCCGGAGAAATTGTAGAGCGTCGAGGACGTTTCGGAATTTTCTACTCATGTTCTAATTATCCGGATTGCAAATTTGCTATGAAGGCAAAACCGACGGGAAATACTTGCAATTTATGCGGGTCTTTGATGATGGAAGGCACTAAAACTATTCCGGAGCGCTGCAGTAATAAATCTTGCCCAAACCACAATCCGCACAAATTAAACAAAATTTCTTAATTGGGCTATAATAGCTTGATGCAGACAATCAAGAAAATCATTGATGAGGCGGGAGGGCGCATGCCCAGAAAAGACGAGGAGCTTATCGAGCGTGCTTATAACTTTGCTCACCAGGCACACGAAGGACAGAAACGCGAAAGCGGAGACCCGTATTTTACTCATGTTTATGAAACAGCCAAGACTCTGGCCAAGCTCGGCATGGATGCCAAGACTATTGCCGCCGGGCTCTTGCACGACACTCTAGAAGACACAAAAGTGACTGAACGCGAATTGCGCGAAGAATTCGGCGACGATATTACGTCTTTGGTCAAAGGAGTTACAAAGCTAGGAACTTTGAAATACCGCGGGTACCAACGGCACGTAGAAAGCCTGCGCAAATTTTTTGTTGCCATGGCCAACGATTTACGAGTAGTGGTCATTAAATTCGCTGATCGATTGCACAATCTGCGCACTCTTGGGTCATTGCGCGAAGATAAAAGAAAAAGAATCGCGTTCGAAGCAATTGAAGTATATGCACCTCTAGCCAATCGTCTCGGCATGGGAAAATTGAAGGGCGCCATCGAAGACGCTGCTTTTCCGTATGCTTTTCCGAAAGAATATAAAGAAGTCGAAACTTTACTGGAAGAAAAAAAAGAAGGCTATAAAAAACACTTAGCAGAAGTGCAAGTTACTCTACAAAAAGAACTTCGCAAGAATAAGATAAAGTTTTATGAAGTAGATTATCGAATCAAGCACAAATACAGCTTGTATCGAAAATTAGTTCGCTACAACAAAGACTTGGACAAGATTTACGATATTGTCGCTTTGCGGGTAGTTGTCGGCACCGTCGAAGACTGTTATCGGGTACTCGGCATAATTCATTCTATTTGGACACCCCTTCCTCACCGCATCAAAGACTACATTGCCGTTCCTAAACCAAACGGCTATCGTTCTATTCATACTACTATTTTTACCGGAAGCGGCGGAATTGCCGAAATCCAGATTCGAACTCGCGAAATGCACGCCGAGGCAGCTTATGGAATTGCAGCTCATTTTGCTTACAAAGAAAATGGCGATAAGCGTGCAATGCTCGATAAGAACAAATTTGAATGGATTGAAGAGCTGAAAAACATGAAAGAGCTAGAGAAGAACCCAGAGAAATATTTAGAGAGATTAAAAATGGATTTTTTCAATGACCGGATTTTCGTTTTTACCCCTAAGGGAGACGTGATCGACTTGCCCCAAGACTCGAGCCCGATAGACTTCGCTTATTCTATTCACTCTGATATCGGCAATCACGTGGCCGGAGCAAAAGTAAATTCAAAAATTGCTCCCCTTTCCACCAAACTGCACAATACCGACATCGTCGAGATTATCGTGAAAAAAGATGCGAACCCATCCGGTAAATGGCTGGATTATGTCAAAACTTCCCATGCTCGAAAAAGCATCAACGCCTACCTCGAAAAACATAGCTTGCTCGCCAAACTCAGGTCTCTCGGAAAATCGTAAATTAGAAAACAAAAAGCGCTACAATTTTGGGCAGAAAAATAATCAGCCCTACGGCCAAAGCCACTATTGCAGAGATCAGCACCGCTCCGGCAGCTACGTCTTTAGTGTCGCGAGCGTATGGATGATAATTCGGTGAAGTAAGGTCGATGTCAATTTCTATTGCGGTATTGATAGCCTCTGTGGCCAAAACAAAGCCGGCAGACATTATGATTAAGACCCATTCTATCTCGGAAATTCTAAAAATAAATCCCAAAATAACGGCAACCAAGGCGAAAAATATTTGAACCCAAAAATTGTGAGTGGTTTTTACGATTATCCCAACACCTCGAAAGGCATGTGCAAAACTTTTTGTTCTAGCCACTAGTGAAAATCTTTTTTGGGATGATTTCTCCATATTTAGACACTAAAATTGGAAATGTCGTAAAGTTTCGAGTCGTCTTCTTTTTTTTCTTCTTCTGTGCGGTCATCTTCGCCCGATATAGCTCTGGCGGTTAAGTTTTCTGGCGGAGTTTCCGCTGTTGGAGCAATTTCTGAAACACTTTTAGCGATATGGTTATCTAGAAGCTCGGTCGGACTTTTAGCTACTCCGGTTTTGCCAATCAGATCCAAAATCGTGCGCAGATCTTCGTTTGAAAAATAGTCAATCCGGATTTGTCCACCAGTTTCTTTTCTTTCGATATGCACCCGGGTGCCCAGCTTGTCTTGGAATTCTTCTTCTAGTTCTACCACTTCCGGATCCGGCATAAATTCTTTCTTACGAACCCGATCATAAGCGATTTTACGAGCCAGAGATTCGGCTTCGCGTACGGTTATTCTTTTATAAATGATTTCTTTAAAAAGCACCATTTGCTCTTCCGGATGATCCGCCAGCATCAAAAGCGGACGAGTATGCCCTTCGGTGATTCTACCTTCCGAAAGACCGGTTTGAATTTCTTCCGGCAAAGAAAGAATGCGGAGCGAATTTGAAACATATTCGCGGCTCCGGCCCATTTTCTTGGCTACTTCGTTGTGAGTAAATTTGAATTCGGTTACGAGTTGTTGGAAAGCGCGTGCTCGATCAACGGCATTTAAATCTTCGCGTTGCAGGTTCTCAATAATTGCAAGCTCAAGCTTCATCATGGAAGTATCGCCTTCGCGGATAACCGCCGGAATCTGAGGAACTCCGGCTAAAATAGCGGCCCGAAGCCTTCGCTCGCCGGCAATGAGTTCATATTCGGTTACCAGGCCTCCTTCTTCTTTTATTTTTTCAGTTCGGGAAACGGTGATCGGCTGCAGTACTCCGTATTGTTTGATAGAGTCAGCCAAGTCTTGCAAACGAGCCGGGTCGAATTCTCGCCTTGGCTGGTAAGGGTTCGGCTTGATCTTGTCGGTATCGATCCAGAAAATTGAATTGGAATACAAGTTGGACATGTCACTATTTTAGCATAAAAAAATCTTTAACAATAATTGATTTTTAGATATTTTTGTGTAAAATATGTGTATTGCAGGAGATTTCTGCAAGTTGCCGCGGTGGCGGAATTGGTAGACGCAAACGACTCAAAATCGTTCGGGGGCAACCCCATGAGAGTTCAATTCTCTCGCGCGGCACAAATTAATGAAAAAAACAGATAAAAATAAAAAATATAATTCGGCAGATTTTGTGGTAAACGGCGGAAAGAAGTTATCAGGAACCGCTGTCACTAATTTTTCGAAGAATGGCTCGGTGGGGCTTCTGTGCGCTTCCCTACTCAATCGTGGAACAACTACCCTCCACGGCATTGCCCGAATCGAAGAAGTTTACCGTGTTATCGAAATTATCGAATCAATCGGCACCAAGGTAAAGTGGCTTGATCAAAATACAGTGCAAATTGCTCCGCCGAAAGGGTTCAAACTGGAAAAAATCAACGTGGAATCAGCCGTCAAAACCCGCTCGATTGTTATGCTCATTGGATCACTAATCCACTTCTTGCCGAAGTTTTCTTTGCCCCATGCCCAAGGTTGTAGCCTTGGCAAAAGAACCATTGCTGCACATATTTACGCCCTGGAAGATTTTGGAGTAAAAATAAAATCAACCGCCAACACTTATGAAATTTCTTCGCCAAAATTAAAACCGGCGGAAATCGTAATGTATGAAACCGGCGAAACTGCTTGTGAAAATATTTTGATGGCAGCTGCCTTGATTCCTGGGAAAAGTATTCTCGGGTTCATGAGTATGAATTATATGGTGCAAGAAATTTGTTTTTTCTTGGAAAAATTGGGTGTGCAGATAGAAGGAATTGGCTCGCCTACTCTCATAGTGCACGGACAAAAAGAAATAAACAAGGATATAGAATATTGGAACAGTGAAGATCCTATAGAATCAATGATGTTTATCTCAGCCTGTATTGTTACCGATTCGCACCTCACCGTCTCTCGCACACCGATTGATTTTCTTTCACTAGAACTTGAAAAGTTGAAACGAATGGGCCTTAAATTTAAAATCCTAAAACGCTATTATTCCCATAACAACCGAACTCGTCTGGCGGACGTAGAAATATTTCCGAGCAAACTGAGAGCTTTAGATGATAAAATTCACGCCAATTTATATCCTGGAATAAATATCGACAACTTGCCATTTTTTGTACCGATTGCCATCAAAGCAAGGGGCCAAACGCTTATTCACGACTGGTATTACGAAGTCAGAATGATTTATATGACCGAACTAAACAGGCTGGGTGCCAATGTAAACTTGGCCGATCAGCATCGCCTCTTTATTCAAGGAGGCACTCCGCTCCGATCAGCTCAAGTGGTCTGTCCACCGGCCCTGCGTCCTTCGATGGTTATTTTGATTTCAATGCTCGCCGCCCCCGGTACTTCCATCTTGCGTAATGTGTACATGATCAACCGCGGTTATGAAGACATCGCCAAACGTTTAAATCAAATCGGCGCCGACATTAAAATGATTCAGGGGATGTAAAATGTCTAAACCGAAAATCGTTGTAATCTTGGGTCAGACGGCTACCGGCAAGAGTGATTTGGCAGTGAAAATAGCTAGAAAAATAAATGGGGAAATAATTTCCGCAGATTCGAGGCAAGTATACAAGGGGCTCGATATCGGTACCGGGAAAATAACCAAACGTGAAATGCAGGGCGTACCACATTTTTTACTCGACGTGGTAAACCCGAAACGCAAATTTACTGTTATCCAATATAAAAAATTAGCCGACAGAACAATAAAAGAAATTATTTCTCGTGGGCACACTCCGATCATAATCGGCGGTACTGGTTTTTATATTGAAGCGATTACTCGCGGAATAATTTTGCCGGACGTAAAACCAGATCAAAAATTAAGGAAAATATTGGGTAAAAAACCGGTTCCGGAACTTTTTCGGATACTTAAAAAGCTTGATTTAGCTAGGGCAAAATCCATAGATCCTCAAAACAAAGTTCGTGTTATTAGAGCAATCGAAATTGCTAAAAAATTAGGTAAAGTCCCAAAAATTGCAGAGGTTAAACCTCTGTATAGGTTTATCAAAATCGGGCTGTGTGCTCCCTCTGAAATTATCAAAGAAAAAATCCAGCTTCGCCTTCTGGCGAGAATTAGAAAAGGCATGATCGAAGAAGCAAAAACGCTTCATGAAAATGGCCTGTCTTGGCGCCGAATGGAAGAGCTAGGGTTGGAATATCGTTATTTGGCTATGTATTTGCAAGATAAAATTACCAAAGCCGAGATGATTGGAAAATTAAATACAGAAATTTATCGTTACTCTAAACGACAAATAACTTGGTTTCGGCGCGATTCGGAAATCAAGTGGCTCGATGCCTCAAAAAATATTCCAGTCAAAGAAATTATTGCCGGAGTGAAAAAGGATTGAAGTTTGTGTCGGTATCATAATAGTCTTCTCCTTCGTTTTTCTTCAGGAACGCCACTATTTTGTAGGTTATTGGGGTAAACAACACTTCAATGCCTGTTTTAAACAGATAATTTGAGATAATTAAAGTGACAAGAAGTGCGTTTGGCAAAACTCCAAAAAAAGCGAAAAAAACAAACAGCCCGCTATCCACTAATTCTCCGACTATCGTCGAACCAATCGTTCGGGTCCAAAGCCATTTACCTCTCGTCCAGATTTTCATTTTAGCGAGCACGTAGGAATTTGAAAATTCTCCGGCAAAATATGCGAGCAAACTTGCGCCCACTATTCTCGGAGTCAGACCCAAAATCGCATCATAAGCCGCCTGATTGTTCCAGCCAGGTGCAGACGGTAATTTCCCAACAATGATAAAGACAACCGACATGACGAGAGCCGACAAAAAACCGAGCCAGATAACTTGCCGGGATCTTTTGTAACCATAAACTTCAGTCAAAATATCGCCAAAAATATAAGAAAGCGGAAAAAGTAAAGTGCCTCCATCAAAGGTAAACCAACCGAAATCAACAATTTTGGCGGAGGCTACATTCGAAATAAGTAGTACTGAAACAAAGAAAACACTAATGCTTCCGAGATATTTATAGTTTTTAGACATTTTCGTTTTTGGCAGTTCCAAGATTTTTGGTAACCCGATCAAGTGGAATCATAGAAAAATCATGCTCGAATGTTTGCCCGGTAATAGTTTCATAAATTTCAATATAACGACGGGCTAGTTCCGCGACCAGGTCGGCGGGTGCTTCGGGCAGTACCTCGTCTTTATATGGATCACAATGCTCTTTAAACCAAATTCGCAAAAACTCTTTGTCGAAATATTCCGGCTCTTCGCCTTTGTCAAAACGAGCCTGATAGCTCTCGGCTTTCCAGTAGCGAGAAGAATCCGGGGTGTGGATTTCATCGATCAAAGTCAACTTGCCATCTCCGTCTAAGCCGAATTCGTATTTAGTATCGACTAGAATAAGCCCATGTTTCTGCGCTATTTCTTGCCCTCGCTTAAACAATTTTTTAGCTGTCGCTTCTACCTCATCAACCAATTCTTTCGGCATCAAGCCTTCAGCCACAATTTCGGCCGGCGACAACGTTCGATCATGTTCTTCAAACTTGGTCGAAGGAGTAAATACTGGCTCAACAAGTTTCTGGTTTTTCTTCAGGCCTTCCGGTAAAGTAAAATTACCGAAATCTCGCTTGCCATCTTGATAATGCGTCCAGAGCGAAGTGGAAGTGACTCTGGTAATGTATCCGCGCACAATTACCTCAATCGGAAGCGGTTTACATTTTTTAGCCACCAGTACGGCCGGGTCAGGAACACTCAAAACATGATTAGAAATTATGTCTTTGGTTTGCTCGAACCAAAACAGACTTATTTGGTTTAAAATTTCTCCCTTGAAAGGTACATGCGCGATTACTCGATCAAAAGACGAGTGCCGATCGGTGGAAATCAAAGTTATTTTATCCGGTCTAATATATACATCTCGGACTTTTCCTACTTTTCTCTCTCCTAGATTCGGAAAATTAGTTTCTTTGAGAACGTCGCCTAAATGCTCCTTGATAGTTTCTGTATTCATATTTTTTTATTTTAAAATAGTTTTTCCCGACCCTTTGATAACCTTGCCTATTACATAGACTTTTTTATTTTTTAGGATTTTTTCTACTTTATTTTTTTGTTCTTTTGGTACAAAAATCACAAGGCCAATGCCCATATTGAAAACTCGATACATTTCTCTCTCTTCCACTTTGCCTGTTTTTTGAATCAAGGAAAAGATTGGCAATACTGGCCAAGTCCCTTTTTTGATCTCCGCATCAAGATTTTTCGGTAAGACGCGCGGGATGTTTTCAATAAATCCACCACCAGTCAAATGTGCAATGCCGCGGATGTCCATTCCTTTTTCAAGAAGAGAGAAAACCGTCCGGCAATAATTAACATGCACTTTTAAAAGCGCCTCGCCTACCGTACTACCGAGCTCTGTTACTTTGGTGTTAACGTTATACTTCGCTTTTTTAAACAAAATATTACGAGCCAGAGAAAAACCATTGGTGTGTAGCCCAGCCGAAGGAAGACCAAAAATAATATCACCTTCCTTTATTTTTTTGCCGGTAATGATTTTGTTTTTTTCTACCACTCCGGTAATTGCTCCGGCAATATCATGTTCGCCCGGAGCATAGGTTCCGGGCATTTCAGCTGTCTCTCCACCGATCAAAGCCACTCCTGCTTCGCGGCAAGCTTTGGCCATACCCCCCACCATTTGTTCCATCACTTTCGGGTCAAGTTTGTCATGCGCTACGTAGTCGAGAAAGATGAGCGGTCGAGCTCCCATAGCCAAAAGATCATCACAGCAATGATTCACAATATCTTCCCCTACCGTGTCGTATTTTTGCATCATTTTAGCCACTGAAAGTTTAGTGCCAACTCCGTCGATGCTTTGAACCAATACCGGATGTCTATATTTTTTTAATATCCGAGACAAATCAAAAAGTCCACCAAAGCTCCCAATCCCGGTAAGTACTGATTTGGTATGAGTAGAGGCTACGTTTTTCTTAATTCTTCGGACTACCTCACTACCAGCTGAAATATTTACTCCTGATTTTGAATATTGGTCACTCATTTATTTATTTTCGAGATATTTTTTATATCCGAATTTCAAAAGTTTTTCTCCTTTTTGTTTCACCTCTCCCGCCATTTTTTCTTTATAGCTTACAAGTTTTTTCTCCAATTTTTTATCGCTGACAGCCAAAATCTGAACTGCCAGAAGTCCGGCATTTTTAGCGGCGTTTATTCCGACAGTAGCCACCGGAATTCCGGGAGGCATTTGCACGATAGATAGTAGAGAATCAAGCCCGTCCAGGCTCTTGCTTTTGATTGGTACGCCGATAATCGGCAAAGTGGTAAAAGAGGCTAAAACCCCACCTAAATGGGCCGCTCCACCTGCCCCTGTAATAATTACCGAAACACCCCTAGAAAGTGCGCTAGAGGCATATTTATGCGCTAAAAGAGGGGTTCTATGAGCCGAAATCACGGTAATTTCGTAAGCTACGCCAAATTCCTCGAGAACCTTGGCCGCGTCTTTCATGACTTCCAAATCGGAGTCGGAACCCATAACGATACCTACTTTTATTTTATTAGCCATGCTTTATTTTAACACTAGGATAGAAACTAAACAATAAGAATGGGGTTCCTGGTGGAACCCCTATCCAAAACCGGTTCTATTCACTTAGAATCTTCATGCTTGCCATTCACTCTTTAAGTGAATTAAGGTGGTTTCTGCTTTGAGTATATAACATGAAAATTATTTAAGCAACAAGGCCTTTCGGCCGATATCCCGGCGAAATTGCATTCCTTCGAATGAAATTTGAAAGACGGCCTGATAAGTTTTTTCAAGCGCTTCCGCCAAATTTTCCCCAGTCGCACTGACTCCGAGCACTCGCCCGCCATTTGTAATCAAGTTCCCTTCTTCGTCTAGCTTTGTTCCAGCATGAAAAACTACAACATCCGGCTCGGTATTCGCTTCGGATACGCCGGAAATAATTTTTCCCTTAGAGTAATCGCCCGGGTAGCCTCCTGAGGCAAGGACAATATTGCAAGCGGAAATGTTTTTCCATTTTATTGGGAGGTCCGAGAGTTTTTTATCGAGACTCGCTTCAATAATTTCAAGTAAGTCTGTTTCAAGTAATCGCAGATAAGTTTGGGTTTCTGGATCGCCGAAGCGCGCGTTGTATTCCAAAATTTTTGGACCATCTTTCGTCAAAATAAGGCCGGGGTATAGTACCCCTTCGTACGGAATATTCTCACTTCGCATTGCTTCCAAGGTAGGTGCTATTATTTCGCGTTCAATTCGAGCCATGAGTTCTTCCGAGACAAAGGGCAATGGGGCAATCGTCCCCATCCCACCGGTGTTCGGGCCCGCATCGTTTTCGCCTACTCGTTTGTGATCTTGAGAAGAAGGAAAAATTTTATAAGAAACTCCATCCGAAAAAGCGTGCGTCGAAATTTCCGGCCCTACTAAAAATTCTTCAATCACTACTTCACTTCCAGCTTCTCCGAATACTTTTTTCACTAAAGCATTTTCTAGGGCTTCAAGTGCTGTTTCCCTAGTTTCCGCGATTACTACGCCTTTGCCGAGCGCCAGGCCACTTGCCTTTATCACGATCGGCAAATCCTGACTATTCAAATATTTTTTTGCTTTTTCAAAATCGGAGAATACTTCAAATTTAGCCGTAGGCAAACCATGGCGCTTCATAAAGTTTTTGGCGAAAGCCTTTGAGGATTCAAGCTGCGCTGCCGCCTTAGTTGGACCCCAGATGCGCAAACCTTCAGCTCGAAACAGATCGACAATTCCAAGTGCCAGCGGATCATCCGGGACAGCAAGAGTCAAGTCAATCTTGTTTTCTTTAGCAAATAGAAGGATGCCCGGTAAATCGGTGGCTTTTAGGGGTACATTCGTGCCTAGTTCCGCCGTCCCACCATTCCCGGGAGCAAAATAAAGTTCCGGGCACCTTGCCGATTGCGCCAGCTTCCATCCGATTGCATGTTCTCTCCCTCCAGAGCCAATAATTAAAATTTTCATTTTATTATTTATTTTGGGTCAATTTACTTAAAACTTCGACATATAACTGGTTTTCTTTTTTCTTTAAACGATCATAAAGGGAATCAACTGTGTCGCCCGTTTCTATTTTTTCATAAGTCCTTCCCAAGACTGGCCCAAAATCGAAATTAAGAGTGAGAAAATGAATCGAGCTTCCGGCATAAGTACTTTTTTGGGTTAAAAAATTTTGAATCGCCTTAGTGGTGAGCATTCCTTTATTCCAGAGACCATCCGTGCCATCTGGATTTTTGGCAATAGTACTTAAGGAATCTGGAATAAGTCCAGGATGCAAATTCAAAATTTTATTGGGATAAGCCAATATCACTTCGTCGAGAATAATTTGCTTCCACCCGGCCAGGCAAATATAATCAAGCTCCAGCTTTTGCAAAAGAGGCAAGAGCTCTTCTTTTTTTGGACAAATTTCAATCGGCAAATTATGTTGTCGCGCTCGATCGAGTCCAAGGGCATCAGCTTTATCTGAAACCACGACCACAATTTGGGCAGAAATTTCTCCTTTCTCTATGCCGTCGATAATAGCTTGCAAGTTGGTTCCGGTACCGGCATTTGAAATTAAAACCACGATTCTTTTCATTTTAATATTTTATCTCTTTTTCGTGCTCAAAAATAGGGAGCGGATATTCACCATTGAAAGCGGACAGACAAAATCGGCTTTTAGGAAGTCCGGTTGCCTTCACCATTCCG